>Ga0214473_10003300_pt1 | contig 19596 bp, 19 predicted proteins | sample RVTome_7_FD_203509 | JGI IMG/M metagenome (GOLD analysis project Ga0214473, IMG submission 203509) | Soil microbial communities from uranium-contaminated site in the Upper Colorado River Basin, Wyoming, United States - RVT98D197 | ecosystem: Environmental > Terrestrial > Soil > Contaminated >... | reverse complement strand
CTTTGCATTTCTTGCGTGTTGAAATAACTAAAGAAATTTATAAACTCATACATCCTCCCAGATCTCCGTTCTTGCCCTTCATCCCTTTTACCACTTCAGAGGGGAACCCAAGCTGTGAAATAAACTCCCTCCGGACCTCCCTGAATCCCACTTTTTCAAGAAAGGGCTGAGCAAGCACTCCCCTGCATCCTGCCAGGAGCGGAGGCTTAAGCTTATAAATCCCCTCGTAGATCTGATTGATCCATTTCTCACTTTTGGTCATGTTCACAACTACGATTCTTCCCCCTTCCTTTAAGACTCTTTTAAATTCGAGCAGAATCGGCGTAAAATCCTTAACGGGAAGAATATCGAATAGATACTGTGTCATCACAATATCGAAAGTGGCATCGCGGAAGGGAAGATGGCGCGAATCAGAGAGATGAAGAGTGAAATTCTTGCGACCCGTTTTTGAGGTTCTTTTTCTGGCTCGTTCGAGCATTTTTATCGATACATCGATTCCCCACACCCACCCTTCGGGGTTTCTTCTTACAAGCTCGACAAAATTGAGACCCGTTCCCAGGGCCACCTCAAGAACCGTTTCCCCATTGCGTATGGTGGCCAGGTCAAGCGCCCGGTTCCGGGCTTTGGATTCCATTAAAATGCCGAAAAGGTCATAGATACGTGCGATGCGATTATACTTTTGAATAATTTCCTCGTGAGAATTACGCGCTTCCAAAATCTCATAGTGCATAGTACCATCCTTTTTGATGCTTCGAAGTAGCTGCCCTTTTATCCGTTTTCTCTCAACCTCTACCCGTCTCGCTGAAATATTCTCTGATTTTTCCCAACACGATGCTTGGTATGTCTTCTTTCTTCTTCACCGTGTAGATGCTGATATTCCCTCTTTTCTCCACGGCCTTCCTGAATCGATCAGCATAGGGATTCTCCCCGACATGAACCGCCGTAATCCGGTTTCGGAGCTGTCCGAAGTAACCGATCATCGTTTCAAGATTGGTAATCTTCATATCCGTTATGATGAATAAGTCAGGGTTGTTCCTGCATTGAATCAGGGGAATCAAGTCATCGAGCTCCAGGGCTGTTCCCCCTCCGAAATATTTGCAGAGAACCCTGTAAATATCCTCTCGCCGGTTCGTGAAGTCCAGAAGTTCCTTTCCGCCCATGGGGGCGTCACTGAAGTTATAGACCGCCGCCTTCGCATGATTTCTCAGATAGGCATCCGCCGCACACGCTGCTCCCAGGACTGCGTAAGAGAGGTTTTTGCGGGGATTGATCATGCTTCCCGATGAATCGATGGCAATCAGGCAGTCGGGGGTCCCTTCAATCTTCCCTCTGCCTTTTCCTTCCTTCTTCTTCCAGACCTGGGTAATCCCAGGCATGATTTTGCCAAAGCTGGTCCAGATATCCACATCCTGGATGGGCGATCCCACTTCCCAGGGTGAATGAGAGTGGGGATGGAGAATCCCCTGTTTTTCCAGAAGAATCTTTTTAACGGGAACGGCGTAATTCTCTGCCAGTTTCATATAAAAAAGGATATCGGCATCGATTGCAATCCCTTTGCCCCGTCCCATCCCCCCTTCGCTTCCATATCCCGCTTCTTTCAACTCCTCTGAAAAATCCTCCACGAGTTCACGGAATGCAGGAAGGGTCATGGTCTTCTTTGCGTAATCTCTTAATCCCTGATCGATCTCTTCCATGGAATAGTGACCCAGATCATGGTCTCCTGTGGGAGAGGATGCATCGTTTGATCCAGCCCCGCTGCCTTGCTCGCTCTCTTCTTCTAACAGGAGGGGCTTAATGGAACGGGCAAACTTTTGAATGCTCTCCGGCCACCGCGACCGATTCAAATAGGGGATTCGGGCCAGGCGACGGACGACTTCGTCTCTTCTCTCATCCAGTTCGGCAGGGGGTCTCTGCAGGTCCAATCCCCAGATCCGCTGGCAGAGGGAGGCAAGAACTTCCTCCACTCTTCCTTTTTTCAGATGACGATGCAGTTCAGGAATTCCTGTAAACTGTTTCTTCACGCAGTGGGTATCAGCGACCACATCGATAAAAAAGTTGGCTACCTGTTTCGCCAGGGTCTTTTCACCCATCGCTTTTTTAGCTTCAGCATAGAGCATGAGGTGGGTATGAAAATCCCAGGGACAGAAGGTATAGTGAGTGATGCCGTGATCGAGAAGGGCTTCAATGGCGCTCTCATCCGGCATACGGCCTTTCAACTGGGAGAGGAAAGAGGCGTTGATCGTCATCTGTTTTTCCTTCATCTCCAATCCGACCCCTTCCTTCTCCCCTGCTCCGTCTTCTTCGGGATTTAATGCCGCTTTTATTCTGGGGAGGGGAATTTCAGGATAGAGGTGTTTTCTCCTCACCCGGGGCCAGATTTCTTCAATGATGGTCTGTGTGCTCTTTTTCTGCATCCCGCCTGCACCGCCCACTGCCTGCGATTCCATGACAGGGAATTCTTTCGTTGAGGAAATTCGAAATCCGAATGTCGAAATCCGAAACAAATCCGAAATCCAAATAATCGAATTCCCCCAAAATGCTCTATTTATTCATGTTGAATTTTGATCATTCGAAATTGTTTCGAATTTCGGATTTCGTGCTTCGGATTTAATAGCTGTATTATAATGTACAGCTTCTTGTTGTCATTTGCGCGTAATCTTATTTTAAGTGCCTGCCTAATAGTAAACATTGGGATAGCGGGCCTTGCCCGGATAGACCAGCTTATCCCTTTCAAAAACCTTTCCTTCGACGATATTTCCCAGCCCCCGCACCCTGCCTTCGACATGGATCTCTCCGCCCATCATCCATTCTCCTGTGTGAAGGCCGATATTCTTACTGACCAGGATCTTTCCGGAACGCATTCCCGCCCCGGTCCAGTTCTTGGCATTCCCTTCGACTGCCAGTTCCCCTCCTTCAAGGCCGATGCCTGAAAAATCGCCTGCGTCGCCTTCGATGACTAACCGTTTTCCTTTTGGAAGACGAAAACCCAGGAGATTAATCTCCGTTTTTAACTCGGACAATTTTAGCATGATCTCGTCTTCCGGAGCATAGTTGCAGAGTGCAGAAATATAGAGCCCCGCAGGCCCGGGGATCAGATAAGGGATCTTTTGACTGTTTTCCAGGGCAAAACAGAAATCCTCGATGTCCTCTGCCCCGTATTGAATTCCCTTCACATGCTTTTCTGCCACTTCATATGCTTTGATGATGGTGTTATATTGAACCATCCAGACAAGCTCCTTGGCCTCTTCCTCCAACAGTTTTTCGTATCCCTGACGGATCTGGCTCATGACCCGTTCCGTGGACTCCACGATCTTTTCCATCGGAAGGCTGGGTGACTGGAAAGCGTAGGTTTTGAATTCCTCAAAAGGATTTCGGGGGTTCACATGGACGGTTTCTTGCAGGTTCTCCGGATCCTTCTTTCTGGAATCGGCCAATTTCATCGCTGATCTTCAATTTCTCCGGGCATGAATATCCTTCTTGATCTCATCATAAAGGGGGTGATCCCCTTCCAGAGGCTCCAACGGTTCTCCCTGAAAGATCTTCGATCCGGCAGCCAGGGCATCTTTCACACGATCGCTTTGCTCGCGGTATCGCTGGGAGACCACCTTCACGGCTTCCTTGGCAAGAAAGATGGGAAAAGGATCGTCTCGCTTCATCCTCTCCTTTTGGGGAAGGACTTCTTCCTTCCATTGAACCCGGTGAGCGAGTGTGTACGGAATGACAGTCTTCACATGCTCGATGTCAACCTCAGAATCCTCCAGCAGCCATGCCATCCCCTGGGCATAGAGTTTGATCGAGGCTGGGAGACGGTTCGAAGCACAATTCTTGATCTGGTGGCAGAAATACCCCGTATAGTGACACCCTTCATCGCACATTTCCACAGAACGCTTCTGTCCATAGCGGTCGCAGTAGGAGAATTCCGCAAGAAGCATCCGGGTGAAAGCGCTTCCATCCAGATCCATGGGCAGGTCTCTCATCTCCGCCCGGATCTGATCCCGGTCCTCTCGCCGGAGGGGCTTCACCCCGATCGATTCATGAACGTACTCGCCAAATTGATTGCAGATCTCCTCGACTTTCGGCATTTTCTTCTCATAAGACATCTTGGAGTTAAGAAGACGGTGGAGTTCTTTCTCGTACTGGGGATGTCTCAGCGCATGATTCTTCTGGTTGTCCTTGCCGATCAGAAAGGAAAGGTTCGGTCCCGGGTACCTCGACTCTACCATGAGATCGAATCGATCGGTCAGCGGAGCAATCAGGGTGTTTGTCCCTCCGTCCTGATAATTAGCGGTCGCAAAGAGGCAATATTCGTCGTTGATAATCATCTCATTGAGATATTCCCAGTTCCCCCGGTCCACACCATCCAGAATCATGCTCTGCTTGGTTTCCGGCAGACGGTTGATTTCATCCACGATTTTTGCCGGAATCTGAGTAAAATTGCTCCACACCACATCTTCCAGCCCTTGATTCAGCTTGCCCAAATCCGGCCTTCCGATGATCTTCTCTTCGGTCTGTTCGGGATGGCCGGAGACTTCGCTTCCCCAGATCACCCCCAAAGGAAACTGGTAGATCAGAGCGCAGGCGAATTCTGCGGAAGTTGTCTTTCCGAGCCCGGGCTCCCCGATGATCAATTCTTTTCCCGCTTGAAGACCTGTCAGCAGGCTGAAAAGGAGAACTGAATTGAACCGTTCTCCTTTGATTTCAATATCCGGACGATTGTAATAGAGATGTTCACTAATGAACCGGTAGATTTCAGTCACTTGTTTTTGATAGCCTTTTCTTTTCACGATCCTTAATCCGCCCTTTTAAAATACGTGCAGAGCGCATAGCATAGCGCAAAGCGTAAACCTCATGTGGACTTAATTATGTCTTATTGAATGGTAACACAGCCCTTCCCCGCAAAACAAGGAAGCCTTCAGGGAATTCATGAGAAAACAGGAGCATTCGGTTCTTTCATTTCTTTTCTTCCCCGGGTCGGACAAAGTTTACTTTCCCGGTGGCCACCTCGCGAAGGGATACCACAATATGTTTATTGTCACTTTCCACAAGGGGGGGCGCCCCTTTCATCAACATCTTTGCTCTTCTTGCAGCCAGCATGACCAGCTCAAAGCGACTTTCCACCCTTTTCAAACAATCTTCAACCGTAATTCTTGCCATGTTATTCCTCCCGTACTATTTTGTTCTTTTCTAAAAGAGCAGGTTTGTCCCTGCGGCATCGTTCGGCAGTGATCACTGCTTTCAGTTTCTCCACGGCTTCTTCAATCTTATCATTGATGATGAGGTAATGGTACCACCAGGCCTCTTTCATCTCCTTCTTGATGTTGGCCAAGCGAAGTCTAATCATTTGAGGAGGGTCGAGGTTTCTCTCAGACAGCCGTCGGGTGAGGATATTAATCGAAGGGGGAAGGATATAGATAAGCACCACCGGATCCATCTCTTCCATAATCTTTCTTGCTCCCCGGCTGTCAACATCCAGAATCAAATCTTTTCCTTTTGCGATCAGTCTCTCAAGATCCGATTTGGCTGTTCCATAACGGTTTCCCGAAACCTCTGTCCATTCCAAAAAACCACCCCGCCTCAACATCCTGTCAAAGACCGTTGAGGTGATGAAATGGTAATCCTTACCCGCCTGTTCGTTGGCCCGGCGAGGCCGGGTCGTATGAGAGACTGAGAATTGCAGGTCGGGCAATTGCTTCATCACTTCTCTCAGAAGAGTTGTCTTTCCGGCTCCCGAGGGCGCTGAAATGACGAAGATCAACCCTCTCCCCTTTCGGCGCTTCACTCGTCTGGGTGTCACCATTTCTTCGTTCCTGCAGATTTCTGATCTAGCTGTAAGTGTCTGTGTCTGTGATCTGTGTCAGAAAAAGATTTATGAATCCTGACACTGACACGGACACGGATTACTGACACTCACTCTCATTCGATATTCTGCACCTGCTCCCGGATCTTTTCCAACTCGCTTTTAATCCCGACGACTCCCTGGGAAATCGATGAATCATTGGCTTTGGAACTGATGGTATTGACTTCCCGATGGATCTCCTGGAGGAGAAACTCCATCTTTCTTCCCACCGTTTCTTCTTTCTCCATCACATGCGCCAGCTGGACCAGATGACTCTCCGCTCGAACGATCTCTTCCGTGATATCCATGCGCTCGGCGAGAAGGGCCACTTCCTGCTGAAAACGTAATGGGTCCACGTCCGTGCCTCCAAGAAGGGAACGGAGTTTCTCATGAAAGCGATTCTGGTAGGCCTCGAAACTCCGAGAAAATTGCTGTTTGATCTCCATCAATTGATGGGCAATTTCCTTTACTCGCCCCTGGATATCCCGATCAAGAGTCCTTCCTTCGGACTGTTTCATTTCATCCATCTCTTTAAAGGACTGCTGGAGAATGGGAACGATTTCCTTCCAGTAGGGTTCCACATCTTCCAGCTCCTCCTTGGCTGTGATGATATCCTTCGCTGCCGTGAGCATTTCCAAACTAATTTCCCCTTGCAGTTGGAGCTTCTCCTTGAGAGTCTGAAGGGCTTGGTAATACTGCCTGGCAAGAGGAAGATCGACATCGAACTGAACTTTTCCTTCTCCAGAGGCATCCAGCCGGAGCGTCGCGTCGACTCTTCCTCTCGAGATCTTCGACCGGACGAACTCCTTCACACGATTTTCAAAAGGGAGCAAACGTTTAGGGAGTTTAAGGTTGATATCGCAGTAGCGGTGATTGATGGACCGCAATTCTATAGAAACCTTTCCCAGGCCTGTTTCGCCTTCGCCTCTTCCAAAGCCGGTCATGGACTTTAGCATGAATTCTTTTACTCCCTTCTTAAATCCTGAAGATATTTCATTCTAAATTGATTAAACAGACGGATGACTTCCTCCTGCCGGTAGTCGGGATAGGTCCACTCGAGGGGACGGAACGTTTTGGCGCGATAGACTAAGGCGAGGTCGGCATAGACACCCTCTCTGAGATAGGGACGATGAGCATAAGCTTTGTGCGTGGCGAGGATGACATGCGCGAGGCAGAGATATCCCGGATCGATATTGATCCGCCGCTCCCCCGGGGCAACCGCATATTTCTCCTCCACGCCCTGGGTCGTCTGCTTCACTTCCGGGAGGGAGGCAACAGGGATGAGACGCTCGAAGGTGATGAAGTGGCGAAACAGGTCTCTTCCCATCTCCTCCGAATAATAGTCAGTGAAGTTAAAAGGAAGCCTTTCGCTCATGAAATCGATTTCTCCGAAGACGGACCGCAGGTCCTCCATGCCTTCACGGAGAACCGCATCTTCCGAAGCCATCAGACTCATAAAGAGTTTGGCTGGCCTCGGTTCCCTTGCCTTTCCCATGTCTCCTCTTTCCGCAGCCGGATGAAGAATTCTTTGTTGCCTTTGGGACCAAGAAGGGGCGATTCAATCACTCCGAGCACGCCGAATCCGACACTCTCGCAGAACTTGGTGATCCGTTCGATCACCTTCTGATGCAAAGCAGGGTCCCGGACGACTCCACCTTTTCCTACCTCGCCTTTTCCAACCTCAAACTGAGGTTTAATAAGGCCGATGACCTCGCCGCCTTTTTTCAAGAACTCCAAAAGGTGAGGAAGGAATTTTTCAATGGAGATAAAAGAGGTGTCGATCAGGATGAGATCCAGGTCCTCCCTTATCTCTTCCCGCTTGAGATACCGGATGTTTCTTCTTTCCAGGTTGACTACCCTGGGATCGGTCCTCAGTTTCCACGCCAGCTGACCATACCCCACATCCACGGCGTAGACCTTCTTCGCCCCTTTCTGGAGGACGCAGTCGCTAAACCCTCCGGTGGAGGCGCCTACATCCATTACGATCATTCCTTCCGGATCAATTCCGAATGACTCCAGGGCTTTTTCCAGTTTCTTTCCCCCCCGGCTGACATAGGGTAGATCCTCTCCCCGAATCTGTACCGGAGCATCCACATTGACTCTAACCCCGGGCTTATCAATCACACTGCCTTCGACAGTCACTTTACCTTCCAGAATCAGCGCCCTTGCTCTTTCACGGCTGGGGACGATACCCTTTTCGATCAAGAGCTTATCAATCCTCTCCCTTTTCAACTGCCGCCCTATCTATTTCAAATTTCAGTCGTCGCCTGCTATTTCGGGGGTATATTCATCTGGCTCAAGGAAGCCTTGCGCTGGTCAACAGTGGGAGAGGAAGAAGTATTTTCGCCAAGCAGCTCCTTTACAGCCCTGCAGATCCCTTCTTCATCAAGACCGTATTTCTTTCTCAAAAGCGCCTGCGTTCCATGTTCTATAAAAAAATCAGGAATCCCAAGACGCTTTACAGGGATGGAGAAAAGGCTCTTCTCTTGAAGGAGTTCGAGGATACTGCTTCCAAAACCGCCCTGGAGCACATTCTCCTCTATGGTCACAATTTTCCCCGTCTTCACGGCCATCCTGCAGATCAGCTCTTCATCCAGAGGTTTCAGAAAGCGGCTGTTGACGACAGAGGCATGGATTCCCATCTCCTCCAGCCTTTCTGCTGCCTGGAGAGAAGGATAAACGGTGGAACCTATGGCCAAGATCAGCACATCGTCTCCTTCTTTGATCAGTTCTCCCTTTCCAATATCGATGGACTTTGGATTCGTCTCCATCCTGACCCCCAGCCCCTTCCCGCGGGGATACCGGAAAGCAACGGGCTTGTCGCACTGGACGGCCGTCTGCATCATGTGCTGGAGCTCGTTTTCATCTTTCGGAGCCATAACGACCAGATTGGGGATGTGACGAAGAAACGAAAAATCGAAGAGCCCCTGATGGGTCGCTCCGTCCTCTCCGACAATTCCTCCCCGGTCCAGGGCAAAAACGACCGGGAGATTCTGAAGGCAGACATCCTGGTGGATTTGGTCATAAGCCCTCTGCAGGAATGTCGAATAAATGGCAACAACAGGCTTCATTCCCTCGAGAGCAAGACCGGCTGCAAAGGTCACCGCATGCTGTTCAGCAATCCCGATATCATAGAACCTGTTAGGAAACTCCCTCGAAAACTTTTCCAATCCTGTCCCGTTCTGCATGGCCGCCGTGATCGCTACCAGATGCTTATTTTCCCTTGCCAATTTGCATAAGGTCTCTCCGAAGACTTCTGTAAAACTGGGAGGTGTCTTCTGGGAGCCAAAGTGGGGTTCGCCCGTTTCAATGTTGAAGGGACCCACCCCGTGAAACCAGGCCGGGTTCTCTTCAGCTGGTAGGTATCCCTTTCCTTTCTTGGTGATGACATGGATGAGAATTGGACCCCTCCAGTTTTTAACGTTCTGAAAGGTCTCGATGAGGAAATCGAGACGGTGACCATCGATCGGACCAATATACTTCAAGCCCATCTCCTCAAAGAGGAGGCCGGGCATCAAAAAACCTTTCAGGGATTCTTCAGCCTGCTTGGCAAACCGGAGGACCGACTTCCCAATGCCGGGAACCGTTTCCAGAAAGGCCTTCATATCGTCCCGAAACCTATTGACAAACTGACCCGTCATCAAACGGTTCAAGTAGGAAGAGAGGGCCCCGACATTGGGAGAGATAGACATTTCATTATCGTTTAGAACGACAATGAGGTCGCGGTCCATATGGCCGGCCTGATTGAGGCCTTCGAAAGCAATGCCGGCGGTCATGGATCCATCGCCTATGATAGCGATGATCTTCCCTTTCTCTCCTTTCTTTCTCCGGGCTTCCGCCATTCCAAGGGCTGCGGAGATGGAACTGCCGCTATGACCGGAATCGAATGTGTCATAGATGCTTTCGTCCCTTTTTGGGAAACCGCTAATCCCGCCGTATTGTCTCAACGTGTGGAAACGGCCTCTCCTGCCGGTCAGGAGTTTATGCGTATAACTTTGATGTCCCACATCCCAGACCAGTTTATCTCTGGGAAGGTCAAAAACATAGTGAAGGGCAAGGGTCAATTCCACGACGCCCAGATTGGACGCCAGGTGCCCTCCGTTCCTGGAAACGGCGCTGATGATCTCTTGCCGGAGTTCCTGGCAGAGTTTTTCCAACTCCTCCCGGTCCAGTCTCTTCACGTCATAGGGATGGTCAATTCCGTCCAGTATCTTGTCCATCGTCAATATTCCCTCGAATTGATGAAACGCGCGATCTCTCTCAGAGGATCAGCCTCCGGTCCAAAGGGAGTCAGGATCTCAATTGCCGAGTCTATTAGTTCCTTTGCCCTTCTCTTCGACTCTTCGACCCCCACTAAGGAAGGATAGGTAATCTTACCCTTGGCGAGATCGCTGCCCGGATTCTTGCCGATTACCTCGGTTCTCCCCTCCACATCCAAAATGTCATCCACAATTTGGAAGGCAAAACCGATTCTCTCACCGTAACGGGTGAACGCCTTGAGGGATTCCTCCCCTGCACCTCCCAGCCTTGCTCCCACCCGAACAGATACTAAAATCATGGCCCCGGTTTTATGGGTGTGGATATACTGAAGTGTGGGCAGATCGATCTCTTCTCCTGTCGATTCAACGTCAACAACCTGCCCTCCGACCATACCGGAGATTCCGGCAGCCTGAACTATCTCATGGATCAGGTCGAGGACGAGTTCTTGGTTTTCCAAACAGCCTTTTCTGAAAAGCTTGTTTGTTACCAGTCCAAAGGCCTCCGTAAGAAGCGCATCCCCGGCCAGGATGGCCAATGCTTCTCCAAACATCTTATGGCAGCTTGGCCTTCCTCTCCGGTAGTCATCGTTGTCGATGGCCGGCAGATCATCATGAATCAAAGAATAGGTGTGAATCATCTCCAGGGCGCAGGCGAAGGGAAGTATTCCGTTTTTTTCCCCTCCGGCCGCTTCGAAAGCAGCGATAGACAGGACAGGACGGATTCGTTTCCCTCCGGCAAAGAGGCTGTGCCGAATCGCCTGGTGGAGGGATGGGGGATACTCCACCCGGCTGAGAAAGTAGCTCTCGAGAGCCGAATCGACAATCTCTTTCTTTTCCTGAAGATATTTTTTTATATCCATAAATGTCATAAGGTCTTAGCAAGGTGACATCACATCTGTCCCCAACGGGGGCCTTAGCTTTGCGTTATTAATCCTCGGATGAATCTTCAGAATCGATTAAAAGGCCTTTCCCTGAGCTTGTCGAAGGAACCTGTCCTGAGCTTGTCGAAGGAACCTGTCCTGAGCCTGTCGAAGGAACCTGTCCTGAGCCTGTCGAAGGATCAAAAGGCTGGGATTTTATCTTCCCTTCTTCATCCTTTAAAAGAATCTCTACCCTTTTCTCTGCTTCGTCCAATTTCTGATTACAGAAACGAGAGAGACGGATCCCTTCTTCGAAAAGCTTTAAAGAATCCTCTAAGGGGATATCCCCTTGTTCCATCTTTTCAACAATCTTTTCCAGCTTGCTCAAGGCCTCTTCGAACCGTTCCTTTGCCATCGATCCTCTCGATATTTCCGGTCTAACAAAATATTATATAATATATCTTCCCGGCTATCATCGTCAAGGCCCTTCCTTTTTTTCCACGCTGCAAAGAATAGTCCCCTGGTGGAGTATCACTTCCACTTTCTCCCCCACTGCCACCTGGGCGGTGCTCTTTAAAACCTCCAGAGATGGAATGATTCGCGTGATACTGTAACCCCTTTGGAGAATCGAGAGAGGGCCCAGGGAATCCAGCTTTCCCTGAATCCCGATCCATCTTTGTCTGTTGATCTCTACGGTTCGCTTGATATTCTGATTCAGCCTTTTTGCGAGCTGCGAAGTCCATTCCCTCAGATTCTTAATGATTTGGCCGGGCGATCGAAGCCAGAGTTTTTCATCGAGATATGAGTATCTCTCCCTTGTCCTTTCGAGCCTCCAGTTCGCCAGGAAACGACACCGGTTCAGCAGATCATCCACCCTAAGAAAATAATCCTCCACTTTTCTCCTGGGATCTAATCGCCTTTTTTCAAGATGGAACAAATGATGATGATGCTCTTCAGACTTCTGTAGAATTTCATTTACAAGGCGTGTCCTAAGAGAGTGGATGGCTTTTTTGATTTCCTTTTTTTCTTTCACGATCAGCTCAGCAGCCGCAGAAGGGGTGGGAGCCCTCAGATCGGCAACAAAATCGGCAATCGTATAATCTGTTTCATGGCCCACCGCAGAGATAATAGGTATTTGTGAAGCGTGAATGGCTCTTGCCACTGCCTCTTCGTTAAAGGCCCAGAGGTCTTCCAGGGATCCTCCTCCCCTTCCGACGATGATCACGTCCACGCTCATTTGCCTGTTGAAATATTCAATCCCTTCAACAATCTCCAGGGTGGATCCTTCTCCTTGCACCCGGGCCGGATAGAGAAGGATCCTCACATTCTCGAATCTACGGTGGATGATGTGAATCATGTCGCGGATCACGGCTCCCGTGGGAGAGGTGACGATTCCGATTCTTTGGGGAAGGAAAGGGAGAGTTTTTTTTCGGGTCCGGTCAAACAGTCCTTCCCTTTCGAGTTTCTCCTTCAGTTGGAGAAAGGCGAGTTGAAGGGCGCCGATCCCTTTAGGCTCCATGGCGTCCAGGATGAGTTGATATTCCCCCCTCTTTTCGTAGAGACTGACACGACCACGGCAGACGACATGAAGGCCATCCCCGGGCAGAAAGCGCAGTGTCTTCGCCTGCATCCTAAATAAAACAGCCCGGATCTGGCTGAAATCGTCCTTCAAGGTGAAATAGATGTGCCCGGATGGCGGGATCTTGAAGTTGGAGATCTCACCTTCCACCCATAGATCAAAAAAATTCGTCTCAAGTATATCCCTGATCTTCCGGGTGAGTTCAGAGACCGAAAGAATGTAACGGAAAGGGAAAGTGACATCTGTATTCATTTGACAATAGCCCGTTTTTTGAGGATTCTGGTTCCGGAGGGAATGCGGTAAATATAACAGAAACCTTATAAAGTGTAAAATGGTCCCGAATTGACGGGAGGGGAAATAAATTATAAAATTCATTAATACTTTTATAATAGAGTCCATCATTCAAAGACACTTAAGTTTTATTAATCAGTGCATAACTCTATGGAAAAAAATTCACTGGATGAATTGCGAAAAATTGCTAAAACGATTTTTATGAAAGCGGTTGGGGCGGTAGATCCATCGAAAAGACTGAGCGAACTGGTTCACGTTGACAAGGACCGGTTGATTGTCAGAATGGAGGGAGATTTCGAAAAGACATTCGATCTAAATCTTTTTAAAAGGATATTCGTCATCGGAGCGGGAAAAGCATCGGCATCCATGGCCCAAGCGGTTGAAAAACTCTTTGGAGACCGGGTGACAAACGGAACGATTACGACAAAATATGGCCACGGCCTCCCGCTGAAACGAATAGAGTTGATCGAATCCGGGCATCCCATTCCCGATCAGAAAGGCATTGAAGGCGCAAAAAGGATTCAAGACCTTCTTGAGGACTCCGGGCCCGAGGATCTGGTGATCTTCCTTCTGTCAGGAGGAGGCTCAGCTCTTCTTCCTTTTCCTGCGGAAAGTATAACCCTGGGAGAGAAGCAAGAGGTGACGCAACTCCTGCTCGATTGTGGGGCAGACATCCGGGAAATCAACAGCATCCGCAAACATATCTCCAAGATTAAGGGGGGAAGGTTGGCGAAATGGGCCTATCCTTCTACCCTCCTTGGTTTCATTCTTTCTGATGTTGTAGGCGACTCTCTCGACGTGATCGGCTCGGGTCCTACGCTTCCGGACACGTCCACTTTCGAAGATGCGTGGAACGTTCTGGAAAAATATGACCTGGTCGGGGAAGTTGCCCCTTCTGTACAAAACCACCTTCGCTTAGGAAGGGAAGGAAAGCTGGAAGAGACCCCGAAGCCGGGAGACACAATCTTCGAGCGGACCCATCACATCCTGATCGGATCGAATATCTTTGCCCTGCGCGCTGCGGCAAAGGAAGCCTCTTCCTTCGGATTCAATTCCCTCATTCTCACTTCCTCCATCGTGGGAGCGACAAGAGAGGCGGCCCGATTCCATGCCGCCATAGCAAAGGAGATCCTCTCAACAGGGCATCCTGTTCAAAGGCCCGCTTGTGTTGTCTCAGGCGGGGAAACGACCGTAACCATGAAAGGTCATGGTCTTGGCGGAAGGAACCAGGAATTTGCCTTAGCCGGGGCACTGGACATTGGCGGTCTTGAAACCGTGATCCTTCTGAGTGGAGGAACGGATGGAACAGATGGTCCTACGGAGGCTGCGGGTGCAATTGCGGATCATACGACGGTCAAGAGGGCCCGATCCATGGGCCTCAATCCCCGAGCCTATCTGGAAAATAATAATGCCCATCCGTTTTTTAAGAGTCTGGGGGACCTTTTGATCACAGGTCCCACCTACACCAATGTCATGGATGTACGGATCCTGTTGGTCCAATAAAAACTTATGATAGGAGTAAGAAAAAAACAATGTATGCAAATACTGTAATCTCTCACTTCTCGGGTGCACACCGATTACGCCATCTCCACGGAAAATGTGAAGCCCTTCACGGCCACAACTGGAAGATCGAGGTCTCCGTCATTTCAAACCGCTTGGTAAAAGAGGGAATCGTTATCGATTTCGGGGTCTTAAAGAAAAAAGTTGAGAAAGTCCTGAAACCCCTGGATCATACTTTTCTTAACGACCTCCCTTATTTTTCGAAAAAGGAGCCCTCTTCCGAAAATATCGCCAAATACATCTATGAGCATTTGGAGAAGGAGTTGAAACGATATCCCGCGACCCTGCGAAGCGTCACCGCATGGGAATCGGAAACCGCCTATGCCACCTATTACGGGAAAAGTCATGAATGATATACAAAGTTCGAGAGACCATCGAAAGATTGAGATCAACAAAGTGGGGGTAAAGAATATTCGTTACCCGGTCACGGTCCTGGACAAGGCCAAGGGCGTGCAGCATACGGTGGCGAATGTAAATATGTACGTGGACCTTCCCCATCGGTTCAAAGGCACACACATGAGCCGGTTTGTGGAGATTCTTAATAAGTACAAAGGCGATATTGCGATCAAAAACTTCTCAAAGATCCTGGCGGAGATGAAGAAGAAGCTAAAAGCGAAAACGGCCCATTTGGAGGTGGAGTTCTCCTATTTCATCGAGAAGGAAGCGCCGGTCACCCGGGCAAGAAGCCTGATGGAATATGTCTGCCGGTTTTGCGGCTCGAGCAATGAGATGGAAGATTTTTACGTGGGAGTTGTGGTCCCGATTAATACGGTTTGCCCCTGTTCCAAGGAGATCAGCCAGTTTGGCGCCCACAACCAGAGGTCCCTGGTGACCGTTAATCTTCGATTCAGGAAATTCCTCTGGATTGAGGACATCATTCAACTCGTTGAGGATTGCGCCTCCTGTGATCTCTATTCCATCCTGAAGAGACCGGATGAAAAGTTTGTCACTGAGAAGGCCTATGAAAACCCGATGTTTGTGGAAGATGTGGTCAGAGAAGTCGCCCGGCGCCTAAAGAAGGACAAAAACATAACCTGGTTTACGGTAGAGTCAGAAAACTTCGAATCGATCCATAACCATAGCGCCTATGCCTATGTCGAGAGAAATAGGCAGGAGTGAAGTGATTGTAGATTTCGGAATGCGGATTGAAAAATTGGTCACATAGTCAGATTGTCTTGTAGTCATATAGTCGAGGATAAGAGACAAAAAGGACAATCCAACTACAGGACTACACGACTATAAGACAACACGACCATATGACTATACTTCATCAGCCTGTTAGAGTTTCAAGACCCTCTTGGCAATATTCAACCTCTGAATCTCCGAAGTCCCATCCAGGATCTCTTCGAATTTCACTTCCCGCCAGTATCGAGAAATGGGGTATTCTTCCATCAGACCATATCCGCCGTGGATCTGAACCCCCCGGTCCGCGCACCGTTTGGCCGTCTCGGCAGCAAAGATTTTTGCATAGGAAGAGGTCGCGTAATAGTTCTCTCCCTGGTCTTTTTGCCAGGCGGCTTTATAGACCATCATACGGCCCAGTTCGATCTCCATCAACATGTCAGCCAGCTTGAACTGAATCGCCTGGAATTTGCTGATGCTTCTCCCGAACTGTTCTCGCTCCTTGGAATAGGCTAACGACACATCGAAGATAGCCTGGGCAAGTCCTATAGAATGGGCCCCGAACCCGATCCGGCTTGTCTGCAAAGCCATCAGGAACTGGGCAAACCCCTTCTCAGGATTCCCAAGAACATTCTCTTTCGGAACGCGGCAGTCATCAAAAATCAGCTCCCGGGTCTCCGAGGCCCTGCGGCCTATCTTCTTATACTTCTGTCCGAAATTATAGCCTCCCACACCCGTGGGAACGATAAAGTTCGAAATCTTCTTTTTGGGTCCCTCTCCTCCTCCTGTCACGGCGGCAATGACGACCAGGTTATTATGTTTCAGTCCCGCATTGGTGATGAATTGTTTTGTGCCGTTGATGACCCATTCTTCTCCCTCCAGAACGGCCCGCGTCTGTACGGCGCTTGCATCGGAGCCTGCCTGATGTTCTGTAAGGCCAAATGCTCCGATCTTCTCTCCTGTTGCCAGAGGGACGAGCCATTTCTTTTTCTGCTCATCCGTTCCAAAGGTATGAATGAGATTCGCCGGGAGGGTCACCGAAGCCATCAGGGATGCTCCCAATGAGGAGTCTCCCCGGCTGATCTCTTCGATGGCAATAATCATTGAAACCCAGTCCAGCTCTCCTCCGCCATATTCCTCCGGGAAAGGAATCCCAACGATTCCCAGGTCCGCCATCTTCTTCCAGATGGCGTAGGGAAATTCACCTGTCTGATCTATTTCCTCAGCAATCGGTGCAATCTCGTTCTTAACGAAGTTCCGGCATAAGTCCCGGATCATCTGTTGTTCGGTCGATAGGGTAAAATCCATGATTTATTTTCGCTAATAATTCGTAAGACTTTAACGCTTTGAAAAATAGGCCCCATGGGACCCCGGTCAGGGATGATGGAAGAGTTTTAGACCTGCCTGTGCGTAGCCGCTTCGGCGAAGGCAGGGTGGAAACCTTTTACTTGCCAAATCACATGGCTCCAAAAGGATCATAGTGTTTTGTTCACTTCCCACATTTCAATACAGCAAAATATAAAAGACCGCATTCTAAGACTCTGGAATCATTTCTGACCGAGGGAACAATTCCATTCCATTTCAAAGCGCTACTTCTTTCTGCCCGTTCGGGTCATGGCTAAATCCCAGCAATAGTCATAGATATGAAGCCCCTTACTCGAGGCGATGATTTCCCCATCTTCCACGCCGATCTCTTTGGCCATGTATTCCTTGAGGAGTTGAAGACCTGCAAGATTCGAAGGAAATCCGGCCCATAAGTCCCATGAACGGAAATAAGGGATGAAATGAAGTTTGCCGTACCGGATTCGGGTGTCAATGCCGCGCAGGCATTGAGGGTCCTCAAGGAGGAGAGAGCTTGCGTTTCCGACGGCCATATAAGCCTGATTCGTATTGTGCCCGTCTTCGCGATACATGCGAATGATTTCATCGATCTGCTTCTCCAGATCTTCGCCATAGGTGTAGACTTCATGCTTTCCCTTGCGGGAAGTGATCAATTTCTCCAGATACTGCTCCACGTATTCCATCGACGTGGGAGGGGGAACACTGCATCCGGGTGGGATATCGGGAATGAGGGGCCGTGTTCCGGGGTGTGCAATTTGGATGACGACATAGTCGTATTCGAGTCGCTTCTGCCCCTTGAAGCTTCCCCGGTCAATGGTGTACTCATAACCCTTGTCAAAGAGATTGTAGACACACTGGAACCAGGCGTCCGATAGGTCCCTGGCTTGAATAAATTCGATCTTCATCCCCCACCTCGAAAGAATTATTTTTTCGATGATTTTTAACCCAAGGGTTCAAGCCTTGTCAACTTTACAGGAAGGAGTTCACGTTTCGTGAGATTTCCCCCTTTCCTAAAGGGAAGGTGTGAAAAAATTGCCCCAAGTAGTGAGGGTGGGTAGGGGTGTCGGAAAAGTTTTACAGCGGTGCCTCTTAGCGTTAACCACTGACGTGGGAAAACTTCAAAGCATGTTGAGTACTTACACACGTTTGTTACCTCTACTCTGTCAAATAACCGCATTTGTAAAACTTTGGAGATATCCCTGCCCACCCGATTCCACGAATTTTTTCACAGCTTCAGGGGGATGAAGGGGGATTAAGCTGAAGGACTGTATTGCAAGTTTTTTTCTTTTGGAGAATATTTCTAATGAGGGGTCGTTATAGTTGGCTCCTTGAAGACATCCCTATAAAGAGATAATAATAAGATGTAGGTATAATTCTTCATTTTACTTGAGAATTATACCAGGAGGAATCTATGGAAACCAAGAAAGCCTATCAAGAAAAAATAGAGGCACAACTTAAAGAATGGGGAATAAATGTTGATATTCTGAAGGCCAAGGCCGATAAAACCAGGGTGGAAGCCAAGATTATATACTATGAGCAGATCCAGGATCTAAAAAAGAAACGGGAGGCGGCAGCCCTGAAGTTGCATGAAATCAAAAAGGGAGGAGAAGGGGCCTGGGGGGAACTCAAAACCGGAATGGGGAAGGCTTTTGTTGATTTGAAGGAGGCCGTCAATCGGGCCGTTTCCAGGTTTTGATCACCGCCTTGATGGATAGGGCAGCTATTACGAGCCTTGTATTAAAGGGCAGAAAGTCTTTTTGTTTGGCGGCCTCTCACCGCCAAACAAAAAACATTTACTCTGCGTCCTTGGCGCCTTTGCGGTGAAAATTCTTTTCCGGAAACCTACAAAACTACTCCCTAAGATATTTGTTGAACCATGCAACGCAGCGGTTCCAGGCATCCTTAGCCACCTCGGGCCGGTAACTGGGCCGGTAGTCCGCGAAGAATGCATGTGGCGCCCCGGGGTAGATGACGAACTCAGCTGTTTTTCCAGCCGCTTTCAGGGCAGCCTCCATCTCCTTGACGTCAGCCACCGGTATTCCCAGGTCAGCCTCTCCGTACAGGCCGAGGACGGGTGAACTGATCTGACCGGCAATGTCAAGCGGCCCAACCGTGCGGACCCCCGGGTCTTTAGCAGGTTTGATCTGACCATACCAGGCAACAGCTGCCTTTATTTCACGGTAGTGGCCGGCAAAAAGAAGGGTGTACATTCCGCCCCTGCAGAACCCCGTCACGCCGATTCGGTCGGCCCTTGCTGCCGGATGACTCTTAGCATACGCCACGAGGGCATCCAGATCCGCCATGACCTGCTTATCGGGAACCGAGTTAGCGATCTTCATAACAGCTGCCATATCGATCAACTGCAGGACGCCCCCCTCCCGCGCATAGGGTTCGAAGGTAATGGCTAAGAAGCCTTCCTTGGCAAAACGGCGTGTGACATCCTTAATGTGCTCATGCATTCCGAAGATTTCCGGAATGACCAGCACGACCGGGTATTTCCCTGGCGCCACCGGTTGGACCTCATAAATCGGGACCTGGAAATCTCCCGAAGTCACCTTGCCGTCGCCCACTTTGAGACCGTCGGTAGAAGTGGTAATAACTTCGCCTCCCACCGGATTTGCTGCGATCGCGAAGCCTACGAGGCTGATCCCTGCGGCGCTCATCCGCCACAGGAATTGTCTTCGCGACATCCCTTCATACGCATTTGCCAACCAATCCTCAACCATCTCTGCCTCCATTGTGTCGCTA
>Ga0214473_10003299_pt1 | contig 19597 bp, 19 predicted proteins | sample RVTome_7_FD_203509 | JGI IMG/M metagenome (GOLD analysis project Ga0214473, IMG submission 203509) | Soil microbial communities from uranium-contaminated site in the Upper Colorado River Basin, Wyoming, United States - RVT98D197 | ecosystem: Environmental > Terrestrial > Soil > Contaminated >... | reverse complement strand
CGTTTCGCAGGACCAGCACCCGCCTCCGCTGAATCAATATCCCCTTCACGGACACCGGCAGCCGCATCTCAGCCACCACTCTTTCCCCCCAAGACGCCAGATTGCCAAATCGCCCAATTGCCTAGTTGCCTAGTTGCCTAATTGCCCAGTTGCCTGATTGCCTTGTAGTTAGATCCGGCCCCGGGTCCACAGGGCGTACCGGTCCGTGAGGCGCGGCAGCCCCTCGAAGCCGGTGAGCGTCGCCCGGATATGCTCGCGCAGCTCGCCGATTCGCTCGGCGTGGATCGGATGGGTCCGCATCAGGCCGCCGGAAACCGCTTCGTCCTTTCGCTGGCTCCGCTCCCATGATGCTTCCAGGAAGCTCACCAGGCCGTAGGGGTGATAGCCCGCCCGCTGCGCGTACCCGGTCCCAATCTTATCCGCCTCGATCTCCTGGGTTCGGCCGTACCCCTTGAAAACGACCTCGGTCGCGAAATCCGCCATCTGGCTGAACACCGGGCCCCCCGCCTGCAGGGCCGTCATGGTCGCGGCACCGCCCCGCCCGCCGTAGGCCCCGAGCGCCTGCATCGCCGTCTCGCCGGCCTTCCGCGCGAAGTAGCGGTTTTCGATCTCGCTCAGGACATGTCGCAGGTTCACGTGGGCGATCTCGTGGCCCAACACCCCGGCCAGCTCCGCCTCGTCCCGCATCTGCCGGAGCGCCCCGCGAGTGATGAAGATGTACCCCCCGGGGGTCGAGAAGGCGTTGACGCTATCGTGATTCAGGATGGTGAAATGGTAGGTGATGTCGTCGCGACCGACACTCTGGACCAGGGTCTGGCCCACCAGGTTCACGTACTGGCGCAAGGTCGGCTCGTGCCACGCCCCGTACTGCGCCAGGATGCGCGCGGCCACGCCCCGGCCGATGTTCACCTCGTCATCCCGCTGGATCTTGGTCGCGCCGGCCGCGAGCAGCTCCACCCCGCTGCTCACCAGCCCCAGGTCCACCGGTCCAATCCGACCGCCGACCCCGCCGCAGCCCGCAAGCGCCAGGAACAGCCCCGGCAGGACCCACCCTCCCCACGCGTTCCGCATGATCCCCTCCCCCTCTCCGTCCTCTTCGGAAACAGCTCCGATGGGTGTTGAATCAATATCGAATGTCGAACATCGAATCACGAATTTCGAACGGGGACCATTTCAGAAGCGGCCTCCGCGTGCCCTTCGTCCTTCGACATTCTTGATTCGACATTCGATATTCGCCATTTTCCGATGCAGGGCTACTCCCGGTACCGTCCCAGCTTGCCGGCCCGCATGAAGCTCTCGACATCTGCCTCGTTCACGCGGAACCGCTCAACCTCGGCCAGCGACCGGTAATCCAGGCGCATCTGGCCGAGCTGCCTGCTTTGCGCCTCCTCGTCCACCCCCCGGGCGCCGGCCGTCGCCGTGACCGCCGGTCCCTGCGTTCGCCCGGCCGTCAGCCCCCGGGCCAGCGCCTGGCCCAGCTCGCCGCCGCCCTTGGCCTGTTCGAAGCTGAACGTCGTGTCCTCGACCGCCATCTTCGCGGGCACGTCACGGAATCGCGCGAGGACGATCTGTCCCTGCGCGTTCCTCACCACAACTTTCCGCAGCGCGCCCCCCGCGCCATAGCTCAGCTCCCCCACCTGTTCACCGCCCCGGAGACGGTATCGCAGCAGGCGCCCGTCTGCCCCGTCAACCCAGAGCGTCCACGCGCCCTCCGGTCCGGTTCCCTCCAGGATCTGGGCTTGCCGGCCGCCGATCGGTTCGACTCCACCCAGGCGAGCGCCCGAGGGGCTGAGTCCCACGGGGAAGGCCTGCTCCGATATCGTCCGCCGAACCTCCGGGGCGACGCCGGCAAGCTGCGCGGCCCCGACCTGGGTGATCAGCCACGCCTGCTTCCCGTCATGGACGACGAGGCGCAGCCCCTTGCTCGCCGGATCCGTGATCTCCACCCGGACGCGCGACCCCTTGAAGGTATACCGGGCCCGCGCCACCAGCGGCAGGTCCGCCTCGGATGGCGCCCCGCGCGGCGACGCGAAGATGGCCTCCCCCGCCTGGCCCTCGCCGGGCGACAGCACGCCCCGCAGGGCCCTGGCCAGCGTGTCTTCGGCCGTGGCGGCCGCATGCGCCAGGGCCGGCCAGGTGATCAGCCAGACCAGCGCCGCCCCGCTAAGCCCCCGCCACCTGCACTTCCCGGTTCTCCCCGTATGGCTCATAAATCTCCACCTCCTCCTCGCGGCCGCGGATCCTGACGCTGCCGATCTCGCGCCAGGCGATCCCGTCTCCCGCCACCCGGTGCCGGGTGGCCGCGCTCACGAGGATCTGGGTGTTGTGCTCCTTGTTCATCCCCTCCAGTCGCGACGCCAGATTCACCGGATCCCCGATGATGGTGTACTGCTTCTTCTGTTCCGAGCCGACGTTGCCAACGATGACCTCGCCGGTGTTGACGCCGACGCCGATTCTCAGGGGCACGCCGGTCTGCCGCCCCCACTCCGCCTGGAGATCCTCCGCCGCCGTCACCATCTCCAGCGCGGCGCGCACGGCGCGGGTCGGGTGATCGGGCGCGGCGAGGGGCGCGCCGAAGAAAGCCATGACGCCGTCGCCGATGTACTTGTCCAGCGTCCCCCCATGGCGCAGGATGATCTCCGTCATGCGGGACAGGTAGGTGTTGAGGGCGCCCATGACCGCCGCCGGGTCCAGCTTCTCGGACGTGGCCGTGAACCCTCGGATGTCCGAGAACAGGATCGTCACCTCGCGCCGCACCCCTCCCAGCGCCAGCTTGCTCGGATCCGCCAGGAGTTCCTCCATGACCGCATCCGAGACGTACTGCGCCAGCATCCCCTTGAGCTGCCGCCGGGCCCGTCCCTCCACGAGATAATAATCCAGGAGGACGGCGATCAGTCCCAGGGTGAGGGCAACGCCCGGCCCCACCACATCCAGCCAGAGGTGGCGGGACCAGAAGGCCCAGGTCGCCGTCCCGGCATACAGGACCCCCACGCCAAGGAACACCGCCGGGATTCCGACGAACGTGGGAAAGAAGCTGGCGGAGATTCCGGCCAGGATTGCCAGGCACACAACCAGCCCCCACCTCGCCGGGGCCGGCAGGCGCCACACGGGATCGCCCGCCGACAGCGTATCCAGGGCGACGGCGTTGACCTCCACGCCGGGGAAGACGTTGGAGAGCGGGGTCGAGCGGAATTCGTAGGCACCGGTCGCCGTCGCGCCGATGAAGACCACCTTGTCACGGAAGGTCTCGGGGGCAATCTCCGGCGCTTCCCCGCGGATGATCCGCCCGTAGGCCCGGAGGATCTCCCACGCGGGAAAGGTCCGGAAGGTGCCGACGTCGCCGCGCCAGCCCAGCAGGACCCTCCCCTGATCATCCAGCGGGACGAGGGTCCCCCCACGCTTGACCCCGCGGGAAAGGATGCCGGCCGGCGTCACCGTCCCGTCGGCAAGGGCGACGGCCAGGGGCAGCGTCGGGTACAGGCGCCCCTGATAGGACACGCTGGTGGGGACCCGTCGGAGGATGCCATCCTCGTCCGGATCGATGTTGATGCTTCCGATTCCCTTGGCCGCGGCCCGGAGCTCCGGCAGCGGGAGGGTCACGCCTTCGTACGTCGGGGGGTCCGCGGGGGGACGGATCCCTTCCAGCGCCATCCGGCCCAGCGGGGCATCGCCCGACTCTGGCGCGATCCGTTTCTGGTGGAACGCGGCCGCGAGGTACACGTTGCCCGACCTGGCGATCGCCTGCCCCAGGGCGCGGTCGCCTTCCGGCTTCTCCAGGTGAGGCTCCGCGAACAGGATATCGAATGCCACGGTTCGGGCCCCGCCCGCCCGCAGGAAGTCCAGCAGCCAGACGTAGGCGACCCTGGGCCAGGGCCACCGGCCCAGGATGGTTTGGAGCCGCTGCACGCTCTCCTCGTCCACGACGATGAGCACGATGTCGCCCCGCGCCGCTTGCGGCGCAGCAAACCGGCGGAAGCGGGCGTCCAGCGTCTTCAGCTCGATGGTGTGGGTGAACGGAATGTGGGCCAGGATCAGGGCCAGGATGGCGGAGAGGGCTGACCACAGGCAGGACCAGTGCCAGCGCTTCCCTGGCGGACGCATCATGCGCTTGCATCCCTCCGGCGATGGGTAACGCGCTGAGGACTGGCGCATCCTAACAAAAAACCCCGCTCTGGCAAATCGAAAACCGGTTTGGCCGGCAGGGGCGAAATCCGGAACAGAAATGATGCAAGAACATCATTGACTCACCAGGCAACTGTGATACGTTCCTCGCTGTAATGGTTTACATGGGCGACTGAAAAGGTTTACAACCACGACCGTCGCTTATGGGCATTCGGGACTACACCTGCTGAGAGCCCTCCATGTCACCCCCCCCACCCCGCGTGAGCCGCTTGAAGGATGTCGCGCGCCGGGCGGGTGTCTCCACCGCCACGGTCTCCCGTATCCTCAACGAGCGCGGCGCCGCCAGTGACGAGGCGCGCGGCCGGGTCCTGCGCGCCGCCCAGGAGCTCGATTACCACCCCAACTGGCTGGCCCGGAGCCTCCGGGGCCTCCGGACCAACACGATCGGTCTCGTCCTGCCCGACATCGAGAATCCGTTTTTTACCTCGGTGGTCAGGGGCGTCGAGCAGGCCGCGTCGGCCCGGGGGTGGAACGTCATCCTCTGCAACACCGATGAGGACGTCGGGCGAGAGGAGGCCATGGTCCGCACCCTGGTCGAGCGGAAGATCGACGGCCTGCTCCTCTGCCCCGCCGCCGGGCCTCACGCGTACATGGCCCGGTACCTGGAGCAGGGGCTCGCCGTGGTGACGGTCAACCGGGCCCTCCGGGACCTCCCGCTGGCGGCGGTCACCTCCGACAACGCCGGAGGCGCCCGCGAGGGAATGCGTCATCTCCTGGCCAAGGGATTTCGCCGCCTGGCCCTGATCCTGGGAACGCCCAATCTCTCCACGACCCAGGACCGCCTGGCCGGCTGCCGGATGGCCGCGCAGGAGTTCGGCCTGGGGCCGGAAGACCTGCTCGTCAGGATCGGGTACGGCCGGACGGCCCAGGGCTTTGAAGCCGCCCTGAACTGCCTGGATTCCCAGCCGGGGCCGCAGGCCATCTTTGCCTTCAACAACCTGATGGCCGAGGCCGCCTTGATGGCGATCCGCCAGCGGGGGATCCGGTGCCCGGAGGAGATCGCCCTGCTGGGCTTCGATGACTTCCGCTCCGCGGCCGCGCTCACGCCCCCGCTCTCGGTGGTCGAGCAGAATCCCATGGGCATGGGGGCCAAGGCGGTCGAGGAGCTGGCCCGGGCGATCGAGACCGGGCAGCCGTCCCAGGCGGTCAATCTGATTCCGACCAGGCTGGTGCTCCGCGCATCCTGCGGCTGCAAGGCGAATCCCGGGTAGGGGAAGCGATCGGTCAAGCGGAATGCGTATCGGACACGACCGAATGACCCGAAAGCTCTGCAAGCGGTCCGGGCTCCGCCTCGGAGCCCGACCTCCGCCTCCGAGTCCCGGGCGCGAGAGCATTGTCACCCGAATTGAACCCCGCTTTCAGCAGCGGAGGGAGAACGATGGAGCACAAGAAAAGAATGAGGCAGCCGAGGGGAGGCCGCGGGATCAGCCGGCGCAAGTTCCTCGGCGTGACGGCGGGGGCCACGGCGGCCCTGTCCTTCGGGACATTCATCCGCAGCGGCCTGGGCGCGGCCAAGGTGAATATCCTCACCTGGTCCAACACGTTGCGCGCCATGGATGACGTCCTCCGGGAACAGGCCCGAGAGTACACCAAGGCCAAGGGTGTGGAAGTCAGCTTCGAGTTCATCAACCAGACCGATCTTCCGGCGAAGACCGCAGCGGCCGTGGAGAGCGGCGCTGGCCCCGACATCATCACCCTGTGGAGTGACGGGCCGCACCTGTATGCCAAGGCCCTGATAGACGTGAATGATGTCACCGAGTCTTTGGGGAAGGAGCTGAAGGGCTGGACCAACATCGGCAAGGACATCGCCACCGTAGGCAAGAGCTGGAAAGCCGTCCCGTGGGGGATCATCCCCATCGCCCTCACCTATCGTGACGACTGGCTCAAGGAGGTGGGGCATACCACGTTCCCCGACACCTGGGACGAGTTGCTGGTGGTCTCCAAGAAGCTCAAGGACAAGGGACACCCGGTGGGATTCTCGCTCGGCCGGGCCATCGGAGACGGCAACCAGTTCCACTATCCGCTTCTCTGGGCCTTCGGCGGCGCGGAGTGCAAGAAGGACGGCAAGACGGTGGCTATCAACTCGCCCGAGACCGCCAAGGCCGTGGACTACCGCCGGAAGCTCTACCAGGACGGGGAGACCGAGGATGTGTTCGCCTGGGACGATGCGGCGAACAATCGCGCCTTCCTGGCGGGTGCCGTCTCTATCACGGTGAATGCGGCCAGCATCTACTGGGCCGCCAAGAAGGACGCCCCGCACCTCCGGGAAGTGACCAACCACTCCTTTTTCCCGAAGGGGCCCGCGGGCCGCTTCGGCTACTCCACGGCCATCAGCCTGGGCATCTTCAGGTTCTCCAAGTCCCAGAAGGAGGCCAAGGCGGTCATTAAATGGCTGCTGGAGCCGAAGCAGTACTCCGCCTGGATGGGGATCGGCGAGGGCATGATGGCCGGGCTCCTGAACTACTACGAGGACGACCCGGTCTGGAAGAAGGACCCCAAACTCGAGGTGATCCGGCAAATTCCCAAGTTCGTGCGGATGCCGGGCTACCCTGCGCCGCCGTCCCGACCTGCGGCAGAGGCGATGATCAAGTTCGTCGTCGTCAACATGTTCGCCCGGGCGGCCAAGGGGATGGCCACGGCCGAGACCATCAAGATCGCCGAATCGGAATTGAAGGAGATCTACGGGAAGGCCTAGGGGGACGGTCAAGGCGAACGGCACATGACGACCATCGCGCGAGCGCAACGGTTGCCGGCATCCCCGTGGGCCCGCCGGTTCGTCAAACCGGAGGCCCTCACGGGCTACTGTCTGATCTCGCCGGCGGTCTTCCTGATGCTGGTCCTCCTGGCCTACCCCTTCGTCCTGGCGGTCTACATCAGCCTCACGGACCGGATCCTGGGGGAGCCGGGGAAGGTCATCTGGTTCCGGAACTTCCTCAAGCTCCTCCAGGATTCCCTGTTTCGCCAGACGGTGTGGAACTCCTTCGTCTACACCCTCTCCACCGTCTGCCTGAAGATGCTCCTGGGGATCATCCTGGCCCTGCTCCTCAACCAGGAGATGCGGTATCGGAACCTGGTACGGGGAGCCCTCCTGCTCCCCTGGATCGTCCCCACCTCGCTCAGTGTCCTCACCTGGCTCTGGATGTTCGATTCCCTGTTCAGCGTCGTCAACTACATCCTGCTGGGCCTGGGGCTCATCTCGAAGAAGATCCCCTGGCTGGGCGATCCCTTCTGGGCCATGGTCTCCGTGATCATCGTCAACACTTGGCGAGGCCTGCCGTTTTTCGCCGTGTCGTTCCTGGCGGGCCTGATGACCATCCCCAAGGAGCTGTACGAGGCGGCCGAGACCGACGGGGCGCGGGCGCCACGCCGCTTCTGGCACATCACCCTGCCCCTCCTGCAGCCGGTCATCGCTGTGGTCGTCCTGTTCTCCACCATCTGGACCTTCGCCGACTTCCAGATCGTGTATATTCTGACGCACGGCGGACCTGTGAACGCCACCCAGATCTTCGCCACCATGGCCTACGACGTGGCGCTAGTGGCGGGACGGATCGGCGAGGGCTCCGCCATTTCCCTTTTCCTGTTCCCGGCGCTGCTGGTGGTGATCATCCTCATGCTCCGGTACCTCCGGCGGGAGTAGGCGGCTCTCATGCGGCGTAAGGTCCCGCGGATGATCAAGCGGCTCTTCGGGCTCTACCTGCCCCTGGCGGCATTTCTCTTCTTCGCCCTGTTCCCCTTCTACTGGATGCTGATCAGCAGCTTCAGGGCGAATCCGGAACTCTACAACCTCCAGGCAAACCGCCTGTGGATCAAGAATCCGACCCTGGAGCAGTTCCGGGAACTCTTTGCCAAGACCGCTGTCCTCCAGTGGCTCTGGAACAGCTTCTTCGTCTCGTTCCTCACGTCCATGATCTCCATGAGCTTCGGCATCATGGCGGGGTATGCGCTGGCGCGACTGCGATTTCCCGGGGCCCAGGCCTTCGGCCTGGCCACCTTCATCACCTACCTCGTGCCGACGACGCTCATCTTCATCCCCCTGGCCAGCGTGGTGCAGTACCTGGGCCTCTCCAACTCGATCTGGTCGCTGGTCGTGACCTATCCGACGTTCCTGATTCCGTTCTGCACCTGGATGCTCATCGCCTACTTCAAGTCCATTCCCAAGGACATGGAGGAGTGCGCGATGATCGACGGCTGCTCCCGGATCGGGGCCATGGTGCGGATCGTCCTGCCCATGGCCATTCCGGGGGTCATCTTCTCCGCCATGTTCAGCTTCACCCTCTCCTGGAACGAGTTCGTGTACGCCCTGACCTTCATCTCCAGCACCACCCACAAGACCATGTCGGTCGCCGTGCCCACGGAGCTCATCCGAGGGGACGCCTACTTCTGGGGGGAGCTGATGGCCGCCTCGCTCTTGGGCTCGGTTCCCGTGGCGGTGCTCTACTCCTTTTTCATGGAATACTTCGTGTCCGGCCTGACCGCCGGCGCCCTCAAGGGGTGACGCCCGGCTCCCTATTTGAAAGGAGGCAACTCATGCAGTACTTCGCGTCCAAGACGGCTCCTCGAACCATCCTGGTGATGTTCGACCGGGATGACCTGTTGCTGGAGGGCCTGCAAGAGGTGGTCAAGAAAGAGAAGATCAACACCGCCGCCATCACGGGCGGGATCGGCTCGCTCCAGCGCGTCCACCTGCACACGATCACCACCACCGCCGTCCAGCCCGTGGACAAATACTGGAACTTCACCGGCGCCATCGAGATGGGGAGCGTCCAGGGGTCCGTGATCGGCGGCGACGTTCATGCCCACATCAGCGTGTTCGACTGGGACAGCAAGGCCACCTACATCGGCCACCTGGAGCCGGGCAGCGTCGTGGCCTACCGGGCCGAGGTCAGCCTGGCCGTCCTGGAGGGCGTGCAGACCGAGCGCTACAACGACGAGCAGGGATACTTCCGGATCCGGCAGCGCTGACCCTCATCGGGGAACGAAAATTCTTAAACCGACAATGGGAAACCGACAACGGAAAGACGCTGGCATCGACCCGGGTCTTCAGTAAGCCTACCTGGCTGCCATTTCCAATTGTCGGTTGTCGGTTTTTCATTTTCCATTGAAATGGAGTCGACTATGGATGTTCGTCACGTCGCGGTCGCCGGCACGGGCATGATGGGGCCCGGGATCGCCGCCACCTTCGCCCTGGCCGGGCGTCGCGCCACCATCGTCAGCCGCACCGCCGCAGGCGCGGCCGGCGGCGTCGCCAAGGCGAGATCCCTCATCGAAATCCTGTCGACGAACGGCCTGGCCGATCCCACGCAGGCGAAAGACGCGGCCAGCCGGCTCGCGCCCTCCACCGACCTCGAGGAGGCGGTCCGGGCCGTCCAGCTCTTCGTGGAATCCATTCCCGAAGACCTGGCCGTCAAGCAGGCGTTCTTCGCCCGGCTGGACAAGGCCTCGCCCGATACGATCCTGTGCTCGAACACCTCGGGCATCAGCATCACCGCCATCGCGTCCAAGTCGACCCGGCGCGAGCGGATCCTCACCACCCATTTCTGGAACCCCCCGTACCTCATGCCGCTGGTGGAGGTCTCGGTGTCCGACTGGACGAGCGCCCCCATCGCCGACCGCGTCGTGCAGCTCCTGCGAGCCTGCGGCAAGGTGCCTGTCCTGGTCCGCAGGGATCGTCCCGGGCAACTGGGCAACCGGATCCAGCACGCCATGATCCGGGAGTGCGTGAACATCGTCCAGGAAGGCATCGCCACGGCCGAGGACGTGGACCTCGCCGTCAAGACCGGCGTCGGCCTCCGCCTGCCGGTGTACGGCGTCTTCGAGCATGCGGACATGGTCGGGCTGGACCTGGTGAAGGCGGTGCAGGACTACGTCCTTCCCGACCTCAGCACCGTTCCGCACGCCGGCCGCCTCCACCAGGAAAAGGTCGCCCGGGGCGAGCTGGGCGTGAAAGCGGGCCGGGGCTTCCTGGAGTGGACGCCGGAGAAGGCCGAGGCGGTCCGCGCCCGTCGCGACGCCTTCCTCATGCAGTTCCTCCGGTGGCAAAAGGCCGGAAAGCTTTCCTGAATCTCGACGGGCCGGACGATGGGGCAGGAGGGCGCCATCGTTTCTTTGCTGCGTCCTGCCCGCTCCTCCGGGGGGTTTGGTGGCCGGGACCTACATCGAGGTGAGCATGGTCGCCACGTCCGAGACCGAGGAGGCCCTGTGCGACTTCCTCTTCTCCGAGGGGGCGCTCGGCCTGGTCACGGAGGAAGTCTCCGGGGAGCCGCCCGGGACCCGGATCCGGGCAAGCTTCGGCGCCGGCCTACTCGTCGGCCCCCTGCGGCACAAGCTGGCACGATACCGGTTGGCGCTGGCCGCGCTTGGGTTGCCGGTCGCGGACGGGACCATCCAGGTCCGCGAGCTGCCCATCGAGGATTGGGGGCATAACTGGAAGCAGCACTTCAAGCCGCTGCCCGTGGGCCGGCGCCTGCTCATCGCCCCGCCGTGGGAGGCGGGGCCACTGCCCCCGGATCGGCTCGTGATCCGGATCGAGCCGGCCATGGCCTTCGGGACCGGCCACCACGCCACGACCCGGATGTGCCTCGAGGCGCTCGAGGCGTTCATCACGGAGTGGACCGGGAAAGACGGACCGATCGTCCTGGATGCGGGGACGGGAACCGGGATCCTGGCCATCGCCGCGGCCGCGCTGGGCGCTCCACGGGTCGTCGCCCTGGACACCGATCCCGAGGCGTGCGAGGCCGCGAGACAGAACCTCGTGCTCAACAGGGTTGGGGACCGCGTTCAGGTAAGGCAGGGTGGGCTCGAGGCCCTGGATCTCGGCTCGCGCTTCGACCTGATCCTGGCGAACCTGGACACCAAGACCCTCTGCCCGCTCTTTGGCGTCCTCCGGGAGCGGCTTGCCCCGGAGGGTCGTGTGATCATCTCGGGTGTCCTGGTGGAAGAAGAAGAAAAAGTGAGGACGGCGGCGCACACCGCGGGGCTTCGTCTTGCCGCCCACCGGGCCGAGGACGGCTGGCTCTGCCTCGCCCTCGCTACTTCTTAACCCACTTCACGTTTTCCCTATTCACCCCTTCCCCCGTCCGTTGAGTCTCTTCAGTTGTTGAGTTATTGAGTTCTTGAGTTATTGAGGCCGCGAGCTTCGATATTCGAACTTCCGCTCTGCCTTGCTGCTTCCTGCCCGCTGCCCGCTGCTCTTCGCGCTCTGCCCTTTGCGCTTTGCGCTTCCTCCCCCCCTACTTGACCCCTCGACTAATTGACTAATCGACCGTAAGAATCTCGGCTCTCAGCTCTTGGCTCCCTCCGGTCATTCCGAATTCCGCACTCCGCATTCGGCTGCCCGCTGCCCCCTAGAACTGGAACGCGGCGAGCAGGTTAGTGGCCTTCGCGTCGGCCTCGGTCAGCGGCGCGAGCCCGAAGCGCGTCTCGATCAGCTTCAGGATCGAGGTGGTGTCGTACAGCGCGTGGTCCACGAAGCCGCGCCGGGCAAAGGGCGACACGATGATGGCCGGCACCCGCGTCCCCGGCCCCCAGCGGTCACGGGTGGGCGGCGCGACGTGATCCCAGAAGCCGCCGTTCTCGTCATAGGTGACGATCACCGCCATCCGCGCCCATTGCGGGCTCTTCTCGAGCTTCTGGAGAATCTCGCCGGTATGGCGGTCGCTCGAGACGATGTCGCTGGCGCCCGGGTGCTGATTGATGCCGCGCCGCGGCTTGTAAAAGGCGACTGCCGGCAGCGTGCCCTTCTGGATGTCGGCGAGGAAGTCATCCAGATCCTTGAGGTGCCGTGCCCGGTCCGGCGTCCCCTTCTGGAAGCGCTTGAAGAAGGCGAACGGTTGGTGGTGATAGCTGAACGTCCCTTGCTTGAGCGTGCCCGCCTCGGCCTCGTTCCAGCCGCCCGAGTACCAGGCCCAGGCAATCCCCTTCTCGGTCAGCCGGTCGCCGACGGTCGGCAGGGTTTGGACCGGGAGCAGCCGTGCTGTGTCGAGGTGGGGATTGTAGGGTCCGCCGATCGGCTCCATCGTGTTGACGCCGTAGCCGTCGGGCGTGACATAGCCGTCCTTGAGCATCTTGCCGCTGCTGTCGAGCGTGGCGACGATCTTCTCCGGCGCGCCCGGGTAGACCGGGGTGCAGGCGCACACCAGCCAGAAGTGATTGAGGAAGGAGCCGCCGAAGGCGGCGTGGAAGAAGTTGTCGGCGAGCGTGTAGCGCCTGGCGTAGTCCCAGAGCATGAGCCCCGAGGTGTCCCAGTAGCCCATGGCGTAGCTCTTGGCGTTGGAGACCAAGGCGAACTTGTCCATCCTACCGCCGTTGATCTGTTGCCGTTGGTGGTAATAGGCGTGAATCAGGTCCCCCATCTGCTGGTCACGCTTGTAGTATTTGTCCAGCGGGAACGGCCCGTTCGGCAGCTTGTCTGGGATCGCAGTGTAGGGGACGGGCGGCTTCAGGCGAAGGTCCAGCGGCGCCGGCAATGTCTCGTAGGGCTTGCCGGTCTCATCGGTCTGGATCGCCGCTGCACCCGCATTGGCGAGGCCGTTGGCGCCGGGGAAGTTGCCGTAGAGGTGGTCGAAGCTGCGGTTCTCGAGATAGATGACGACGATGGTGTCGATCTTCCCGAGGCCCACCGGCGCGACCTGCGCCGCCGCCCCGCTCGCCCACAGTGCCACGGCCGTGGTCACGATCGTCAGTAGCCGGCGACCCCTGATGTTCAGCATGGCAATCCTCCTCATGCGATCACGGTGCCGTCTTGCAGCTGATGGAGATCCTCTCGCCACTCAGCTCTAGGCTCTCGGCTCTCCCGGTCCCCACCACTCGACCCCTCGACCCATTGACGTCCGTTTAGTCTCTTGAGTTCTTGAGTTGTTGAGTTATTGGGTCCACGACCTTCGACACTGGAAATTCGCCATTCGACATTCGAACTTCCGCTCTGCCCCCTGCTGTCTGCTCTTTGCGCTATGCGCTCTGCTCTTTGCGCTTTGCTTCACCTCCCCCTGGCCTTGTGCTGAGCGGCTAGCCGCCGGATCTGGGCCAGGTGGTTCAGGTCATGGCCGGCGAGCGTTTCCAATTGCACCCGCAGGGTGACGACCCCGCGCTCCGGGTGGAATCCTGTCCGCCGGAAGGCCTGCGGAGAGGCATGACGGAACAGGCGGAGCTGCGTTCGCCGCAGGAGGCGGAATCGCTCCAGGGTCTCCGCCAGCGGCTCCCGCTCGCGGGCCTGGCCTGCGGCCCACTTCTCCTGATCGAAGGGGACGAGGGTGGGATGCTCCTCGAACGTGATCCAGCGCGCCCGGCAGCCCATGACCATTTCCGTGTCCGCCAGGTGCCTGATGATCTCCTGAATGGACCACTTGCCCGGCGCGGGGCGTCGGGCCAGCTGTCGCGGGGTGAGTCCGCGGATCAGCGAGACGATCTTGGCCGGCGTGGCGGCCGCGACCGCAAGGGGATCACGATGCTCCAAGAACTTCGCGTAGGGGTTCACAGCTCCCTCCTTTCCCTGGGATGGCCCAGCATCGGGGAGCAATTTTCTCCCGGGAGCGGGAACCGCGCAAGCCATTCCTTATTCACGGCTCCCGCAGGCTGTTCGGTGGGCGCTGCAGGGTTGGGAAGCTGGGAGGGGACTTGAAACGGAGAACCGGGGAGACGGGGAGACGGAGGGCCAAGCGCTAAGCGCAAAGGGCATAGCGCGAAGAGCGAAGAGCAGCTGACAGCGCTCGCCCGCTGCCTCGTTCCCTGGTCCGTTGAGTCTCTGGAGTTTTTGAGTTATTGAGTCCCCGAACTTCGACATTCATAATTCGATATTCGAAATTCGATATTCGCAATTCGGCTCTGCCTGCTGCCAGCTGCTCGCTGCCCGCTGTTCTCCGTGTCACCGTTTCCCCGGTTCCCTCACTACTTCCTTCTGCGGATCGCCTGGATGGTCTCGTCGAGACGTTGGAGGAAGCGGGAGCGATCTCGCTTCTCGAGGGGAGCTGGTCCTCCCGTGATGGTCCCGAGGTCGCGGAGGTGCGACAGAAGTTCCCGGCCCGCGAGGGCCTCGCCGATACTGTCCTCGGTGAAGACGCCGCCCCGCAAATCGAGCACCACGGCCCCCTTTGCCAGGCACCGCGAGGCGAGGGGGATATCCCCGGAGATGACGATATCGCTTTCGGTGACATGCCCCACGATCCAGTCATCCACCGCGTCGAACTGTCCATCCACAACAACCAGTGTCAGCCAGGCCTCATGCGGAATTCGCATCGGCGAGTTTGACACCAGGGTGACCTTGAGCGCATAGCGCGTCGCCACACGGTAGATTTCCTGCTTCACCGGGCAGGCATCGGCGTCGACGAAAATATCAGACAACCACGGACCTCTCGCTTCTACGCAGTGAGAGCCGAATGCGGCGGACCGGGCTGGTCTGGTGGATGCGGGTGGCAATCCGGTGGGCGTCCAATTGCGGGAGGGTGCGGGGCGGGACACCCGAAAACGGCTACGCCGAGGGGGTTGCGGTGTCAATAAGGAGCCGCGGGCTCAGTGCCGAAGTGGCGGGGTGGGGCGGCGGGTGCCCGAAAGTGCGGCCGGGTCCCCCCACGACATGCTCCGACAACATGGCTGGAGGACCATCCTGAGGCCGTGGTCGTGTACTTCCCGCAGGCGGGCCATGCCCGGGCCGGCGGGGCCTCGGCACTTGAGACGACTAGGCGTCTCGCCCCCCAGGGCCTCTCCGGCCACGGCTCCCCCGCCGCGGAGCCCCAAGGGCGAGTGGACTCTCGCTCCTGGGGAGGGGGGTGCTGCCGGTCTCCCGCTCTCGGCGGAGTTCGGCCTCCGCCTGGAACCAATCCCGCCAATCGTCCCCATGCCGGCCCCCGCGGGCGAGGAAGAGCGTGTGGGCGCGGGCGGCCAGTTCGTCGCGGGACAGCGTGACTGCCAGGGGTGCCCCTTCCGGGGTAGAGCTCGGGGCATCGCCGTTGCGCCGTGTGCGGGCGGCAGACCCACTGGCCGGCTTGGTCGTTCGGGGCGCTCCTGGCTTGGGCATGCCTCGCGTTCCTCCGTCTTCCAAATTGCCGATGTGCGTTGCGTTAGCCCGACGGCCGGGCGAAGGAGGATTCCGGGGAGGTTTTCTCAGCTCCGGATCTCGGGGGCCGGCGCGACGGGTGTAAGGGCTTCATCAACCGGCCCGGGTCTCTCGCCGAGGGTGGCGAAGTCGGTCTGGCAGAGCATGCATCCCAGGTGCCCGGCCGGATGGACGATGAGGCGAACCTCGTATCCACACCGGGGGCACTGGGCGACACGCCGCCGGGTCCCCTGCGGGAGCGTGACCTGCTCCGGCTCTATGGGGCGGAGGGGCTGTCCGCAGCAGAGGATCGGGGGGGTCCACTCGACCCGGGAAGGCACACCATCGGGGTCGGAAGTCACAAGCATCTCGGCTCGACACACCCCGCAGCGAAATCCCCGGACACTCCCCATGACCCGCCCCCCCTTCCATTCTCTGCGTTCCATCCCGCAGCGGTCGGCCGAAAAGAAAAACGCCCCGCTCCCGCTTCTCCAGCGGGAATCCAGGGCGTCTTTGCCCCCCGGAGCCACCCCTCATGGGGTTCCCGGGATCCCGTTGCGAGCCAAGAAATGTGTCCCCTATGTACTCCGACACCTCCCGGTTGTCAATCGGCAATTCCGATCCGCTTGTGAAAACCGTGGGGCTCGACCTTGGCTCACACAGGCACGATGTAGTTCGAGGTGTAAAGCTGGGCTCGGATGGATTCCAGGCGTGCACTGAGGCGGGCGAGGGATGAGTATCGCGTTTCAGCCTCCCAGCGTCCTAGCCTGCTCGCGTGGTTGAAATCGAGAGCCGGCCGGGTCCCCCATTACCGACGTGAGCAGTTCCCCCGCGCCTCTGGTGGTATGGATGCGTTCCAGGTGCGCGGGGGTTGCATCTTTGGCTATCCGGTGCGACGAAGTTTGTGCCTAGTACCGGCGTGGCCCGCCGCCATTATACCTTCCGCCGCCGCGGGGAGCCTGCTCGCGAGCTTCGTTGACCGTGAGTGCCCGGCCGCCGAGCTCCCGGCCGTTCATCGCCTTGACGGCCGCCTCGGCCTCTGCCTGGCTGCCCATCTCCACAAAGGCGAACCCCCGGGCGCGACCCGTGTCCCGGTCCGTGATGATCTTCACCTCGGTGACGTTCCGCTCCCCCTCCTGGAAGAGGGCGCGAAGCTGCGATTCGTCTGTGTCGAACGGCAGATTCCCAACATACAGTCTCGTTCCCATGATCCTCGACTCCCTTCGCCCCGCAGCTGCGGGGCACTGTCCCATCGTCAGCGGTCATCGATGTCGTATCTCCAGGGCATGGGGCCGCTCATACCACGCCCGGTCCAAGCCAGCCGATCCTCGGCGGCTATTCGATCTGTTCTCCCCGCTCCCGGGCCTTCGCCAATCGCTTCCGGAGGCGCCGGGCGGCCTCCCGGACCTTTCGCCGGCGCCGGTCGCCGGGTTTCTCATAATGCGCGTGCCGCTTCACCTCCCGCAGGATTCCGTCGCGAAGGACCAGCCGCTTGAACAAGCGGAGGGCGCCTTCCACCCCGCGATCCCCGACGGTCACCTCCAACGGACGGTGGCGCGACGCGCCCCCATCGGTCGAGGCAAAGCCCTCACCATTCTGTCCATTCCGAAAGCTCACGAATCCTCCCCGGCGAGTTCTCGCCAGCCTTGATCCCCTCGCACCGCTGGAAACAAAAACGCCCCGAGGCTTGGCTCCTCGCGGCGTTGAGAAAACGGCAAAACCGTCTGAACCGAGAATCGACCTGTAAGATACTCGCGTTCGTCCTCGGAGTCAAGCAGAATCGCCCCGCGCCCGGATCCCACCCCACGGGGAGGTCTGAGGGGATCGCAGTACCACCAGGCTCTCCAAGGCCTCCTTCGTAGCCAAGCGGCTGGGCGGGGCAGGAGATGACCCAGGCCGCTGAGGACAAGAATTCAAGAGGCTCCCTCATTGGAATCCGCGAGTTAGCCCCGCATTGGGCCGGTGCCTTTTCACTGCGACTCTCCGCCTCAATTTCAGAGGTACCGGGCCAGGAACTCCGGCACACGCCTGAGGGCGTCCTGGCGCGCAGCAGGGTCCGTCCCGATGATCGGGACAACGCCGGAGCGCATCCGATAGGCGGGTCGCTCCTCCCGCGGCAAGTTCGGCCAGTCGAAGCCGTGGTGCGCGCCCGGGTAGATCTGCATCTCGATCGTCGCGCCGCGCGCCACGGCGCCGTCAACAAAACGCTTGCAGGAGTCTGCCGGCGTCCAGTTGTCCTTCTCGCCAACCAGGACCAGGATCGGGATCGGGCTCGTCCAGGGCACCCGATGGGCCGCGTCCCTGCAGGAGCCCGGATAAAAGGCAACGCCGGCACGGAAATCGCTCTGCGGCAGCTCCGCGGGGCGGCCCAGGCTCGCGGCCCGGATGGCCAGGAGGCGCGTCCCGCCCCCCTGCGACCAACCGATCAGACCGATCCGGTCCGGCCGCACAGATGCCTGCCCCTGCAGATAGCGTAACGCCCCGTACGCATCCTTGGGCCGCTCCAGATACACCGGAAGCCTGAAGCCGCCCTGGGAGCACATCTCCCCCTGCTGGCGCGACGTGAAGCTATCCACCATCATTACCACGTAGCCCAGGGCGGTCAGGTGTGCTGCCCACTCGGTCTCGCGCGCCTGGATCGTGCCGCGCCTGGTCAAGAGGCCGCCGCAGCCGTGTAGGAACACCAGGGCCGGATGCCTCCCGCCCCCGTCCGGTCGGAAGAGATACCCGTCGAGCATGGGGGAGTGATCGGCGAGGGACGGAAAGTGCACCTTCTCCTGCGCCGCCGCCGGCCCCCGGGTCGCCGCGAGGACGCCCACCAGCCCGAGCACGGCAACCAGGACCGGCAACTGCCGTGCCCGTGATCCATAGCGCGTCCTTGGACTCATCCTCCCTCTCGCGGTCCCCGCTCCGCAATCCGCACAGTCTCTTGAGTTCTTGAGTTATTGAGTCTGGGAAATTCGACATTCGGAATTCAGCTCTCCCTGCTGCTCGCTTGCAGCTGGCAGCGGGTCGGACACGCGGAAAACGGACAGAGGCCCCCTTCAAGGCGGCGATAGACGACAGGCGAGGGACAGCAGGCAGCTTGCAGCGGGCAGCTGGCAGAAGGCGGGGGTGAATGCGGAATCCGGAATGGGGAATGCGGAATGGGGGTAGCATGCGGCAGAGCGGAATTTCGAATGTCGAATGTCGCGGACTCAATAACTCAACAACACAAGAACTCAACAACTCCAGAGACTCAATAGACGAGGGACGGGGCATCGGGAGCCGTCAAAAAGGCTCTCGCGAATTCTGGTTGACAGAATTCTGTACAGGATTTATTCTGCCGTCGTCCGGAAAAGGAGGGTACCATGCCGATCTCGCCCAAGGACGTTGTCCCCCTCACGCGGGCCAGGGCCAAGCTCACCGAGCTGTGCGAGGAGGTGCGCCGCTGGCCGGTCGAGAAAGTCATCACCAGAAACGGCGAGAGCTGCGCGGCTCTCATCGGTGCTGATCGCCTGGAATACTATCACCGGCTGGAACGGGAGCGCATCCACCTGACCCTCCTCCAGGAGGCCATCCGGGGCGTGGAGGACTTGAAGGCCGGCAGGACGCTCAGCGCCCGCAAGCTCCGCGCACGCTATGGCCGGTAGGCGGCGCGCTCCTGTCTTCACGGAGAACTTCGCCAACAACCTCGACAGCATCCGCCTGTTCCTCGAACCGGAGGGTCGGCTCGCCTTTCGACGCCTGCTCGATCGCCTCTTCGACGACATCGTCCCGATGCTCTGTCGCCACCCTGCGTCAGGGCGCCGTTTTCTCTCTCACCCTGTTCGGTCCCTAGAAGCACAAGCGCTCGCGACGCGGCTGGCAGGCATGCTGGCCAGAGGGGATGATCTCCGCGAGTTCGTAGTGGACGACTACCTCCTGCTTTACCTGCTTCGGGGAGACCGGATCATCTTCCTCGCCATCAAGCACCACCGACAGCTTTCCTTCGACCTCGATCAGTTCTGGCCCTGATGCGCGACGGTGCGCCCTACCCTTCCCGGTGATTTCGACTGAACCCAGAAATTGCCCTTGAACCGCAAAGGACGCCGGTACCAACGGCCTCGCCGTTGGTGCGCAGAGAATCCCCCGATATTTCTAGGGCCGGGGAGCGAAAATCCGAGAGGCATCCGGAAGATTCTGCACGGTCTATCTTTTGGATTTGGTGAGGTTTTGTTACCCTTTGCGGTCTCTGCGGGCTCTGCGGTGAAATGTTTGGGCTTAGAGGGGTCGGGGCGACGGGTCTCCTCCGCCGGGCGGGACGCCTCACCGCCCGGAGGAGAAGAATCTTCGTCGAGGATCCTACCGGCCAGTCCGAATCGCAACCTCGAGATCCTGAGCCCGGACCACATCCAGCCTCTGCAGTCG
>Ga0214473_10003298_pt1 | contig 19601 bp, 13 predicted proteins | sample RVTome_7_FD_203509 | JGI IMG/M metagenome (GOLD analysis project Ga0214473, IMG submission 203509) | Soil microbial communities from uranium-contaminated site in the Upper Colorado River Basin, Wyoming, United States - RVT98D197 | ecosystem: Environmental > Terrestrial > Soil > Contaminated >... | reverse complement strand
CTGGGGCGTGAGCCCGATCTCGGGCACCAGGACGATCGCGCTCTTCCCGGCGTCCACCAGGCGCCGCAGGTACTCGAGGTAGACCAGCGTCTTGCCGCTGCCCGTGACCCCGAACAGCAGCGCCGCGCCGCCGGGTGGCAGCGCCGCCAGCGTTGCGACCGCCTCGCGCTGCGCCGCGGTTGGCGCGGAGGGCGGCGGGCTGGCGCTCAGCTGCGCGAACGGGTCGCGCCCCAGCCGGGTGCTCCCGGCGCGCACCACGCCGGCGGCCACCAGCGCCCGGAGCGCTGTCGCCGAGATGCCGGCGCCCGCGAGCTGCGACGCCGAGGCGCTCCCGCCGAGCCGCTCCAGCGTCTCGTACGTCTCGCGCTGCCTGGGCGCGCGAGCGAACCGCGCCTCGCGCTCCGCCAGGTGCTCGAACCGCACCGCCAGCTCGAAGCGCCGCTCGCGCCGCTCGGGCGGCGCCGTGCGCGGGGGCAGCGTCACCAGCTGCGCCCGGCCCTCCGCCACGAGCCGCTGCACCAGCCGCACCCCCGCCGTGCCGGCCGTGCGCCGCACCTGCGCGAGCGGGATGCCGCGCTCGCCGCGCGCCAGTCGCGCCAGCGCGGGCCCCGCGCCGCTGGCGGGCAGCGCCGCCGGATCCAGGTGTACCACGGGCTTGCCCACGGAGAACAGCGGCGCGGGCAGCATCGCCCGCAGCACCAGCCCGAGCGGCGCCGCGTAGTGGCTTTGGGTCCAGCGCGCGAGCGCGAGGAGTGTGGCGTCGAGCAGCGGCGCGCCGTCCGGCGCGGCGATCACCTGCCGCACCGCGGCTTTCGGGGCCTCGCGGCCCGCCGCCGTGACGATCCCGACCATCTCCCGCTGCTGGATGGGCACGACGACGCGCGCGCCCGGCACCGCGAGCGCCGCGAGCTCGTCGGGGACGGCGTAGGTGAGCGGAGCGGGGAGCGCGAGCGGCAGAGCGACGTCGACGTACACGCCGCTCACCGCTTCGTGACGCCGAGCCCCGGTCCCGTGGGAAGCGAGACCCGCCCGCCCCCGATCGTGGCACCGGCGAACGGGTCGTGCTTGAGGAGCGCCGCGCCGTCGAGGTCCACGACGTCGAGCAGCGGCGTGAAGTGTGCCGCGGCGGTGATGCCGAGCGAGGTCTCGATCATGCACCCCACCATCACCATCAGGTGGTGGGCGCGGGCCACGGCGATCATCCGCAGCGCCTCGCGCAGCGAGCCGCACTTTGCCAACTTGATGTTGATCCCGTCCACGACGCCCGCCAGGCGCGGGATGTCGGCCGCGCTCCGGCACGACTCGTCGGCGATGATCGGCAGCGGCGAGGCGCGGCGCACCAGCGCGAGCCCCTCGAGGTCGTCGGGGGGGAGGGGCTGCTCGATCAGCTCGACCCCCATCTCCTTGAGCAGCGGCAGGTTCGCGATCGCCTGTTTCGCCGTCCACCCGCAGTTCGCGTCCACGCGGATCGGCTTGTCCGTCTCCGCGCGTACTGCCCGCAGGATCGCCGCGTCGTCCTTCGTACCGACCTTGACCTTGAGGATCGGGTACTCGGCCGCTTCGCGGACCTTCTGGCGGATCACCTCGGGCCGGTCGATGCCGATCGTGAACGAGCTGGGCGGCGCGCCGGCCGGGTCGAGCCCCCACAGCTTCCACAGCGGCGCCCCGAGCCGTTTGCCGACGAGGTCGTGCAGCGCCGCCGAAATAGCGACGCGGGCCGCGGCGTTGCCCTTGAGGCTCACCGCCAGCGCCGCCTCGGCCTTCTCGAGGCCGAACGGGTCGTCCGGCAGCAGCGGAGCGAGCCGCCCGAGCGCGGCGACCACGGTGTCCGCCGTCTCACCGTAGAAGGCCGACGGGTCGGCCTCGCCCCAGCCCTCGAGCCCGTCCTCGTCGGTGAGGCGCACCCACACCACGCGGTACAGGCTCGCCGTGCCGCGCGCGATGCCGAAGGGGTGCTTGGTCTCCAGCTCCAGGATCTCGTGGGAAAGCCGCAGCGCCATGGTCAGAGCCAGTTCTGCCGTCTAAGGAACCACCACAGCGCCAGCGCGAACCCGGCCATGATCCCAATCGCCCAGAAGAACCCGAACGGGTGGTCGGTGAGCGGGATGTGCGCGAAGTTCATGCCGAATACCCCGCCGATCACGACCAGCGGCAGCGAGATCGTCGCGACGATGCTCAGCTGCTTCATGACCTTGTTCATTCGGTTCGACGCCTGCGTGAGATAGGTATCGAGAACCGTCGACACCAGGTCGCGCACCGACTCGAGCGACTCGACGATCCGGATGGTGTGGTCGTATACGTCGCGGAAGTAGATCTGCGACGCCGGGGCGATGCAGGCGTGCGGCCGGTTCGTGAGCACGTTCAGCACCTCGCGCAGCGGGCCGAGGTTGCGGCGCAGCTGCACGACCATGCGCTTGACCGCGAAGATGTCCTCGATTGCCCGCTCGTCGTAGCGCTCGAACAGCCGCTGCTCCAGGCGGTCCACCATTTCATCCACCTGGTCCACCATCGGGAGGAACTCGTCCACGGTCATGTCGATCACGCCATGGGCGAGCATCTCGACGCCGCGCTGGAGGAGGTCGGGGCTGCGCGCGATGCGGTCCTGCACCGCCTCCACCGCGCGCGGCTTGCCGCTGTGCACCGTGACGAAGTAGTTCTGGCCGAGGAAGCAGTAGACGTTGAACGTCTCGAGGTCGTACGGGTCCTCGGTGCGCTGGTCGAGCCGCGCGGCGCGAATCACGAGGAACAGGTACCCGGGATACTCCTCGAGCTTGACGCGGGTCTTCGGGCTGAACGTGTCCTCGATCGCCAGGTGGTGGAAGCCGAAGACCTTCTCGAGCAGGGCGTGCTGGGCGCGGTCGTTCGCGTCGATGTCCACCCACAGCTGGCCGCCCTCTTCCCGCGCGGCCTCGACGAGCCGCGGCGGCTTGAGGTTGAACTCGACCTGTCCCTGGGGCGTGAGGTACACGCTGTACGGGACGCCCCGCTCGCGCGGCGCTTCGCTCACCGGTCCCTCCCCGGCCGTCCGTGCATCAGCGCCCAACATACCCGCGCCCCGTCACTCGGCAAGCGCCGCGGCGTGCTGCGCCGCGGCCTCGGCGAGGCGCGGCGGGTCGTAGCCGCCCTCGAGCACGGACATCACCGCCGCGCGCGGCGCCCGCGCGCGCACCTCGCGTGCGAACGTCGCGAAGTCCTCGGGCTCGAGCGTGAACGCGCCCAGCGGGTCGCCGCGCAGGGCATCGAAGCCGGCCGAGTGGATGACGAGGTCCGGCGCGAAGCCGTCCACCGCGTGGTCCACCGCGGCAAGGAGGTCGTGGACGTAGGTCGCGCGCGGGAGCCCCGGCGGTCGCGGGACGTGGAAGAGGTTGGCGCAGCCGGTGTCGTCGGCAAGCCCGGTGCCCGGGTAGTGCGGCCACTGGTGGATCGAGACGTAGTGCACCCGCGGCTCGCTGCGGAACGCGTCAGCCGTGCCGTTCCCGTGGTGCACATCCCAGTCCACGACCAGCACGCGCCGCGCTCCGAGGCGGTCCAGCGCGGCCGCGGCGGCGACCGCCGCGTTGTTGAGGAGGCAGAACCCCATCGCGCGCCCCGGCGTCGCGTGGTGGCCGGGCGGGCGCACTGCGCAGAACGACGGGCCCTCGCCCCGCAGCGCCCGGCCCGCCGCGAGCACCGCCGCACCGGCAGCGCGCCGCGCCGCCTCGAGCGAACCCGGTCCCATGCTCGTGTCCGCGTCCAGCCACCCACCGCCGGCCCGGTCCATCGCCGCCAGGCGCGTCACGTGGGCGGAGACGTGCACCCGCAGCAGATCCTCGTCCGCCGCCGCCGGGGCCTCGAGCCACACCGCGCGCCCGGGCGCCACCAGCTCCGCCTCGAGCCGCGCGTGCACCGCCTCCAGCCTCCGGGGCGACTCGGGGTGCCCCGGTCCGTTGTCGTGTCGCTGACAGGCAGGATGGGTGATGAGGGCGAGCACGGCGCCGCGCCGCCTCAGCCCCGCGTGCGGCGGGCCGCCCGCGCCGCGTCGAGCGCCCCGCGCAGCGCGCCGATCTCGGCCCGGAGCGCTTCGCGCGCGGCGACGACGTCCTCCAGCGCAGCGCGCCACCGCCGGTACACGATGGCGAGGGCAGCCGCGGCCGCGATGAGCGCGAGCCCCACGACGATCAGCAGCGTGCGTCCCGACACCTGGCCGAGCCAGATGGCGGCGGTCCCGTCGGCCAGCAGCACGATGAACCCCGCCGCGGCCACGACCCGGCTGGTGCGCGGCGACATCAGCGCACCGGACGCCGCCGCCGCGCCAGCACCACCAGAGCGGCCCCGTCGCCGATTCCCGACGAGCGCAGGCTGAGGGTCTCGTTCCGCATGGCGGCACCGCCGTGCTTGACCTCGTATGCGTCGGCGCGCCCCGCCTCGAAGTGGAACGCCCGCAGCGCCCGTTCCTTCAGCGCGGCCACCGTTTCGTCGGAGGACGCCTCCATCGCAAGCGGCGTCCACGTATCCCCGACCGTCACCCGCAGCGCCAGCATCGTGGGCGCGGCGCTCACGCCGCCCCGACGCCCGCAGCCGGCAGCGTGGTGAAGAACCGCTTCACCTGCTGGTCGAACAGCAGCGTGGAGCCGCGCACCGCCGACCCGCCCGCCACCGCAGCGACCGCGATCACGATCTCCTCGCCGCCCTGGCCGCGCAGCACCACGTGCCGCGCGCTTTCGGCCTCGACGAACGCGCCGGTCGCCGGTACATGCGTCGCGAAGAACGCCTTCGCCCGCCGCACTATCTCCTCGGGCGCAAGCGTCGTCACCACCTCATGCGTCATCGGCATCCCCACTGCTTGAGCGTGTCACGTCGGTCGAAATGGCAAGCCCTCCTCGGCCCAAACTTAGGTCTCGGAAGGAGGTTGCACCATTCCAGCGACCGTGGTCGCGGTTGCTTCGGCCCGAGCCACGACGGCCTGGTGCAGCAAGTCACGCGCGCCGGGCCGCCGTCACTCGTCCCAGACTTCCCTGAAGAACGCTGGCAGGTCCAGCGTCAGCGGCTCGTCCGCCCCGGCTGGCTGCCAGGTGAGCGCCGAATCCAGCATCTCCGGTCGCTCATCACCCGGTCGCCAGCGTTCGATGATGCGGGCATCAATGTCCACGATCCAGTACTCATCCGCCACTTCCTGGTAGACCCGCCGTTTCACCCCACGGTCGCGACTCGCGGTGCCGGGCGAGAGGACCTCTGCCACCAGCAGGAGGTGCGTGATCTCCTGCCAGACGTGCGGCCGCCGCCCGTTCACGAGCGGCGCAACATAGACGTCGGGCTGCACCCCCCGCTTCGGGCCGAACCGGACGTCGGCCGGTGCGACGCGGACCCAGCCGACGGGACAACGGCCCAGGAACGCACGCAGCGGCACCAGCAACGCTGCTACGGCGTCCTGATGTGGGTTGCCGGGCGACGGGGTCACGTACAGCACCCCGTCAATGACCTCGTAGCGGTTGCCGTCGTCCGGCAACAACGCCCACATGTCCTCGACGGTCCAGTCGCCCTGGGCGGGCATCGCGTGGGGCATGGCCATACTATGAGCCTCCTCGGCGGGCAGGCGCAACTCGGCATGCGCCGAGGATGGGACGATCATCGGGAACCGTGTAACCGGATCAGCGCCGCCGAGGTGCGAAAGAGCGCGGCGCACTTCGCGTCGCCGCCTAGAAGACGTACCTGACGCTGACCTCCACCTGCCAGCGCGACGGGAGGTCCTGGACCCGGAGCAGACCCCGGAGGAAGGGCCGGTAGATCCCGCGGACGGCGCTCGTGTCGTAGCCGGCGAGCGTGAGCAGCTGGACCCACGGATCCTGGATCGTCAGGCGTGATTGTCCCCACTGGCGACGGATCAGGTTCAGCACGTTGTAGACGTCCGCCGTCAGCTCGAGCGACTGGCCGGCCCGCGTCGAGAAGGCCTTCGTCAGCCTCGCGTTCACGGTGCCGAACCACGGGTTGCGGCAGCTGTTCCGCTCGAGAATCCTCCCGCGCTGCTCCCGGAGGCACGGCTCCGCCTGAATCTGAGCGTCGAGCGCGTCGTACGCCGAGTCCTGCTGGGCAGGCGTCCCGACGCCCGCCGCGGTGCCGTTCCCGTCGATCGAGATGTCGGCCTGGTCCCGGGGCACGTAGACGATGTCGTTGGAGAACTGCGCGCTGGGAATCCCGTCCGCGTTCGCGTCGCCCACGATCATGTAGGTGTACGGCGTGCCCGATGCGCCCGAATACAGCACCGCAAGCCATGCCCGGAACGGGAGCCGTACTGTCGCGCTGAGCTGCACCCGGTGCGGGATGTCGAAGTACGACGTCCGCAGCGGGCGGGTCTCCAGCGCGCCGTCGAGCGGTGTGTTCTCCAGGTTCTGGCGTGCGAACGGGTTGACGAGCGACATGCGGTCCCGGGCACGGGTGTACCCGTAGAGCGCGCTCCCCTCGAAGCCGTCCCCGAACCGCCTGCGCAGCTGCACCGACAGGGAGAGGGCGTAGTCGCCGCTGCTGTTCGATACGCGAGTCACTTGTCCGAACGTCGAGTCGCGGCGAGCCGGCCTCGGGGTGAACGAGTTCGTGGAGCCGGTGATGGTACCGTACAGCAGTCGGTCGCCTTCTCCCGTGGCCACGCCGACTGGAGGTCGGAGATTGGCGTCCGTCAGGTACAGCTGATGCACGGCCCGGGTGTACAGCGCGTCCACTGTGCCGACGACACCTCCGGGAAGCTGGTGATCCACGCCGAGCGCGAGCTTCAGGTTCTGCGGGAACGTCACGCCGGGATCGAAGTAGCTGAGCCGGGGCACGGGCCCGGTGCCGTTGGCACACACGACCGGCTGGTTGACCGGGTCGAACGCAGGCACCCGCGTTCCCCCCCGACAGTCGAGGAACAGCTCCTGCGATCCGTTGTCCCGATAGGCGTTGCCGAGCCACTGGTACGGCGGGCGCCCGTTGAAGAGGCCGATCCCGCCTCGCACGAACGTGCGTCCCGCTCCGCGCAGGTCGTAGTTGAACCCCAGCCGCGGCGACCAGAGCACGTTACCGCTCGGCAGCCGTCCGGTGTCGATGCCCAGGGAGGCCTTGAGCGAATCGTTGGTCGCGACGGCGTCGGGCAGGATGGGGAACTCCACCCGAAGACCGAGCATCAGGGTCAGCCGCCGCTGTACGGTCCACCGATCCTGTACGTAGACGCCGAGCTGGCGTGCGCGCACGTCCAACCCGCCGGTGCGCCCCGGACCGGGGAACGAGCGCTGATAGCGCATCGCGCTCCGCACCTCAAGCGAGTCCAGGTTGGCGAAATTCCACAGCCCGGAGGAGTTCTGCAGCCAGTCGTCCCGGAACCGCAGCGCCTCGCCGTGGGCACCCAGCGTGACGACGTGCGAACCAAGCGCGCCGGTCACGTTTTCGGTGATTTCCAGCGCGTGCTGCACCACCGAGTTAATCGGGTCAACCGGGCAGTCCCCTCCGGCCCCGGCGACCAGCTGCCCTCCGTCGGCCGAAACCCTGATCTGGGGATAGCTCGCGCTCGGCCGGCACGTGTCGTCGAGCCGCAGCCGGCTCACGATCAACTCGTTCGACCAGCGGCGGCCGAGCAGGCTGGTCCAGATCAGCCGCGACGCATTGATGGTGGACGGGTTCCGCTGGCTGAACGCCGAGAGAAAATAGAAGTTCGGTGAACGTGACAGGAACCCCCAGCGATCGCCGTGGGCATAGTGGTGCGAGAGCTCGAGATGACTGTTAGTGCCGAGCTGCACGGTGACCTTGCCGAGCACGTCCTGGGCCCGCACCTGCCCGGCCACCGGGCCCAGGGTGCCGGGGTCCACACCAAAGGTGTCGCGCAGCAGTTCCACGAACCGCGCGGCGCTGGCGTAGGAGATGCCGATCCGCGCCAGATCCGCGCCGCCGGCCGTGTCGGTGATGAGCGGGCCCGGGTCGGGAACGACTTCGTGTCGCACGTCCACGCTCAGGAAGTAGTGGACCCGGTCGCGCACGATGGGCCCGCCCGCGGTCCCGCCGTACTGCCACGTCGTGAACTCTCCTACCGGGTCCCCGGCCGCGCTACGACCGACCAGAGCGGCGTCCGACAGGAAGCCGAACACCGAGCCGTGCAGAGCGTTCGTGCCTGACCGCGTGACGGCGTTCACCAGGCCGCCGGCGAACGTTCCATAGCGGACGTCGAAGGGCGCGGGGAGGACATGGACCTCCTCCAGCGCTTCGAGGGAGATGGGCCGGGGGAGCGTCTCCCGCCCCGGCAGCCGGCCGCGGTACAGGTCGTGGTTCACGCCGCCGTCAATCTGGAAACTGTTGTAGAGCCGATTCTGGCCGGCGATGGTGATGCCCCCCGTGTTGGCCACGCCCGATGAGGGAGAGATCGCCGTGTGCGGGCTCAGCATTGTCAGCGCGAGAAAGTCCCGACCCAGGTTCGGCAGCTCGGCGATGCGCGCTCGCGAGACGACCTCGGCCGGTCCGGTGCGGCCGGCGTTGAGCACCGGATCGGTGGCCGCCGTGACGTCCACGGGCTCGAGCACGATCGCGGCCGACCGGAGCACGAAATCCGCGACGAGGCGCTGGCCGAGCACGAGCACCATCCCGGCCCGCGCCTCGGGCGCGAACCCCAACGCCCGCGCCTCGATGCGGTAGGGCCCGCCCACCCCCACGTCCTCGAAGAGGAACCCGCCGCTGGAACGTGTCACCGCCTGCCAGCGGCGCCCGTCTGACAAGTTCACCACCTGCACCGTCGCGTCGGGGATCGGGGATCCGTCCGCCTGCGTAACCCTGCCCTGAATCGCGGCGGTCGTCACACCCTGAGCCGCGAGCAGCCGCGGCACGAGCACGAGTAGGAGCGCAGGCAGACGGGCCGACACGCTCACTCCCGCAGTGCCTGGGAGAGCCAGCCCTTCGCCTTGACCCAGTCGCGCCGCACCGTGCGGGCGGTGACGCCCAGCGCTTCGGCCGTCTCCTCCTCTGTCAAGCCACCGAAGAACCGGCACTCCACGACCCCGCTCAGGCGCTCGTCCACGTCGGTCAGCCGCGTCAGCGCATCGTCCAGTGCGACCAGCGTGTCGGCCCTCTGGTCGGCGACGAGCGTCGCGTCATCGAGGCTCACCCGCGCTGGGGCCCCGCCGCGTTTCAGCGCGCGATGTCGCCGAGCGTAGTCGACCAGGATCCGCCGCATCGCGCGCGCGGCGACGGCGAAGAAGTGCGCGCGGTCAGTGAGCTGCGCGCGCGACTGGTCCACGAGCTTGAGGTACGCCTCGTGGACGAGCGCCGTGGTGCCGAGGGTGTGGTCTGGACGCTCCCGGCCCAGCTGGCGGTGGGCGATGCGGCGCAGCTCGTCGTAGACCAAGGGAAACAACCGGTCAACGGCATGGCGGTCGCCGGCCCGCCAGGCGAGGAGGAGTCCGGTGATGTCGGGGTCGCTGTCCATCCACCGGCGTCCTCCGGGCGCGCGCGGTTGCGCCGTGGCCGGTGGTCCGGTTTCGGCGAGGGCCTGCGCGTCAATTGGTGGAGACGAACAAGTATGGCGGTCGCGCGTAGCGTGCGCCAGCATGGCCTCCCTCGCGGGGTTCTGGGCCGGATTCCGCCTAACCGGTAACGCGTAGGCCGGAGCGGAAAGGGGACATACCCGGACGCGCCATGTCCGCTTCCGACCTCGGCGTGCGCGTGAGTTGAGTAGAAGCCCCGGTCCGCGTCCGTAGCCCCTGGCGAGAACGCTCCTCGAAGGAGATTGTATGAGATCCGCACCCATAGGTCGCCTCGTGTCGCTGGCCGCCATCGCGCTGCTCCTTGCATGCGGTACGGAGTCCGGCCAGCTTCCGTCCGCCCCCGCCCCGCCGGCATGGCAGCTCGCGGCCGATGATCCGCAGCAGTTCACTGACTGGTCCGCCCCAGTCAACCTCGGCCCGGTCGTGAATTCGGCCTCGACCGACCTCGAAGTGTCGATCTCCAAGGACGGGCTCAGCCTGTACCTCGCCTCCAACCGCCCCGGGGGCTTCGGCGGCTTTGACATCTACGTCTCCCAGCGGGCCGGGGTGGACGATCCCTGGGGCCCGCCGCAAAACCTCGGCCCTACGATCAACACTTCGGCGAACGACCAGGCCCCGAGCCTGACGATCGACGGGCACCGGATGTACTTCTTCAGCAGCCGGCCGGGAGGCTTGGGCGGGAACGATCTGTATGTCTCTCGGCGGCGCGACAAGCGCGACGACTTCGGGTGGCGGCCGCCGGAGAATCTCGGCAGCGGGGTCAACGGCGCCGCCAACGAGGGGCAGCCGATCTCCTTCGAGGATGACGAAACCGGGACGATCACCCTCTACTTCAACTCGAACCGGCCGGGAGTCGCTGGTGGCACTGACGTGTATGCCAGCACTCTCCAGCCGGATGAAACATTCGGCCCTGCGGTCCTGGTGGATGAGCTCAACAGCGCCAACAGGGATCTCCCCGTCGCGATTCGACGGGACGGCCTGGAGATGTTTCTGGCGTCCGATCGGCCGGGCTCGATCGGCGGCACGGGCACGTTTGACCTGTGGGTTACGACTCGAGCGAGCACCTCGGACCCGTGGTCAACCCCGGTGAACCTTGGGCCCGTCGTCAACAGCGCGGGTGGTGACTCGCGCGGGGCGCTCTCGTTTGACGGCACGACCCTCTACGTCATCTCGGACCGCCCGGGCGGTTCCGGGAATCTGGACATCTGGGTCAGCACGCGCAGCAAGCTCACGGGGCCGGATTAGACCGCCATGAACAGGCTTCGGATGCCGCGCCGATCGCTCATCGGCGCGGGCCTGTTCCTGCTCGCGGCCTGTGGAGATCCGACTGCGCCTGTACCGGTCGCGGCCGTGACCGTCGCCCCCGCGGCGGACACGCTGATGGTCGGGGACACGGTGCAGCTCGTGGCAACGCTCAAGGACGCGGCTGGGAACGCCCTCACGAATCGGGTCGTCACGTGGGTCAGCAGCAACCCGGCGGTGGCGTCGGTATCGACTACGGGGCTCGTTACCGCGGTGCGGGCGGATACGCTGCGGGCCACTATTAGCGCGGCCAGCGAGAGCGTGAGCGGATCCGCGGCCATCGCCGTGATGGCGGCCGTCACCGTCACGACCGTGAGCCCCGCCACCGGTCCGCTGGCCGGCGGGACCAGCGTGACGATTACGGGCACCAACTTCGCCAACGTGACCAGCGTGACCGTCGGCGGCAGCGCGCTCGGCAGCCGCACCGTGGTGAGCCCCACCCAGATCACCGGCACCACACCGCCCTCGAGCAGCCTCGGGCCCACGGATGTGGTCGTGGCCTCCGGCATCCACGGCAGCGGGACCTGCCCTGGGTGCTTCAGCTACGAGACGGACGGGATCTTCGCGTCGCCCATCACCGCGGGTGTCTACCACGCCTGCGCCCTCACCCCGTCCGGGGCGGCCTACTGCTGGGGCCGCAATTTCTCCGGCCAGCTCGGCATCGGTTCGACCACCACCAGCTCGATTCCACTCGCTGTCTCTGGCGGCCACACCTTCGCTGCCCTCAGCGCGGGCTACTATTTCACCTGCGGGCTCACCAGCGGCGGGGATGCCTACTGCTGGGGCTATAACTACTGGGGCCAGCTCGGGAACAGCTCTACCGGGAACAGTTCGACGCCCGTCGCGGTTTCGGGGGGCCTCCGGTTCAGCGCGCTTGCCTCGGGTGCTGGTCACGCTTGCGGCCTCACCAGCTCCGGGCAGGCGTACTGTTGGGGCGACGGCGACCTCGGCCGGCTCGGCAACGGTTCTACCGTGCCTAGCGCGACGCCGGTCGCGGTCTCCGGCGGTCTCCGCTTCATCGCTCTCGCCGCGGGCGGCGCTCACACTTGCGGGCTCACGAGCGCCGGGGCGGCCTACTGCTGGGGCATGAATACCTGGGGCCAGCTCGGCAGCGGCTCCACCGTACCCAGCCCCACACCGGTGGCCGTTTCCGGCGCCCTCCGCTTCAGCGCTCTCGTTACGGGCTCCGGTCATACCTGCGGTCTCACGGGGTCCGGGGCGGCCTACTGCTGGGGCAACGGCGGCTCCGGCCAGCTGGGGCACACCGGGTACACCGGTGATGACCCTCATTCGGTTCCCATTGCGGTTGACGGTGGCCTGACCTTCAGGGGTCTCGCTACCGGCAGCCGCCACACCTGCGGGCTCGCCAGCTCCGGGGCGGCCTACTGCTGGGGAGACAACTCCTCCGGTCAGCTTGGCGACGACCGAATCGGGAGCGGAATTGCATGGCCGGTCGTCGTCGCCGGCGGCTTCACCTTCCGCGCGCTCGCTCCGGGCGGCCTTCACACCTGCGGTCTAACCATCGCCGGCGTGGCCCACTGCTGGGGCGACAATAGCTACGGCCAGCTGGGCGACGGGAGAGCAGAGAGCTGGTGGGTTCCGGCTCCGGTTTCCGGGGGCCTCGGCCTCACCGCGTTGGCCGCGGGAGCCTATCACACCTGCGGCGTCGCCGGTACCGGAGCGGCACATTGCTGGGGAGACAACTCCTCGTATCAACTCGGCACCGGCTCGAGAGCGACATCAGCGATTCCCGTGGCGGTCTCCGGAGGTCTCGCGTTGAGCGCTCTCGCCACCGGCGGCTACCACACCTGCGCCGTGGCGAGTTCCGGGGCAGGCTACTGCTGGGGCTGGAACGGCGATGGCGAGCTCGGCAACGGCGATCCCTCCTGGTACTTTGACACCCCGTCTCCCGTTTCGGGGAACTTCAGCTTCAGCTCCCTCGCCACAGGCGCCTGGCACACCTGCGGCCTCACGAGCTCCGGGGCGGCCCAATGCTGGGGCTGGAACGGGGAGGGCCAGCTCGGCGACGGATCGACCAGCAGCAGCTCCACGCCAGTCTTGGTCTCCGGGGGTCTTAGTTTCACGGTCCTCGGCACGGGTTGGGACCACACCTGCGCGCTCGTCAGCTCCGGGGCGGCTTACTGCTGGGGCGCGCCGTATGACACGAGGCCCGTCATCGTTTCCGGTGGCCTCAGCTTCAGCGGCCTCGCCACGGGCGCCTACCACGCCTGCGGGATCACCAGCTCCGGGGCGGCGTACTGCTGGGGCAGCAATGACTACGGCCAGCTCGGCGATGGCTCGTTCACCTACAGTTCGACTCCGGTTCCCGTGTCTGGTGGCCTGAGCTTCGAGGTTCTCGCGGCGGGAGCCTGGCATACGTGCGGAATTGCGAGCTCAGGGGCAGCCTACTGCTGGGGCGACAACCTCTCTGGCCAGCTCGGGAACGGCTCGATCACGTCCAGCAGCACGCCGATCCTCGTGTCGGGAGGCTTCAGCTTCGGCAGCCTCACCGCGGGCGCCTGGCATACGTGTGGCGTGACCAGCTCCGGGACGGCCTCCTGCTGGGGCTGGAACTTCTGGGGTCAGCTCGGCCGTGGCAGCCTCGGTTACGCGACGGTTCCGGTCGCGACAGCGCCGTTCGCGTCAAGCGCTCCGGCCGCTGTGGTCGTGACTGGAGCGGGCTCGGCCCGCGAGCCAACTCCCTTGCTCCAGGAACGCTGCATGTCATCGATCGCGCGACGCCGGTCGCGCCCCGTCGCGGGCGAGCGAGATCCGCGGTGCGGGCTGCGACCGTAGAAGCGGAGAGGTCACGGACCCGCCTTCCCTTCGAGCCGCTCGAGCTCTACTCGCACTCGCGCGACCTCCGGCCGTAGCCCCGGCTCGGGATCGCTGCGTAACACGAGGTAGTGTCGGTACGCGCGAACCGCGGCCGCGGTGTCCCCGACCAGCGCGGCCAGCCGTCCCTCCTCGCGCAGCTGGGTGGACAGCAGCTGATTCGTCCAGGAGCTACTCCGCCGCATGATGGCAAGGGCGCGGAGCACTTCGCCCTGTGCCTCGAACAGCCGCGCCGCGATCAGATTGGCCACCGTCGGGAGCAGGTGGCGTACGTCGGACCTCGCGGCGAGCAGCGCGTCCAGCCGCTGGAGCGCGGCGGCGGCATCCGGCCGGCCCCGGGCGGACGCCAGTTGCGCCTCGACTGCCGCGGCGCACACCGGTATGGATGCGATCGCGGACGAACCCGCCGCGGCGCGGCGCGTTCGGCGGAGGGCCGCCTCCGCCCCGGCGAGGTCGCCTGTGGCGAGCCGCCAGTGGGCCAGCGCACAGGTCGCCGTCTGACGATCTCGCACTTGTCCCGGTCGCACGGGCGCACCGTCGGAGTACGCCTCGAGAGTTCGGGCCGCGGCGGCGGCCTCGCTCGAATCGCCGTCCCAATAGAGGGCGGCATGAATCCGAAACTCGAGGACGCCCACGTCGGCGCGCTGGCCGAATCCCCAGTCCGCCATGGCGAGCAGGCGACTCGCTTCGCCGGGGCGCCCACGGTTCAGCATGAAGGGAACGATCGCTACGGTCACCGTGCGGCGGCCTCCGACGCTGGACGGCGCACTGTCTTCGTAGAGGCGAGCGGCACGGTCCACATCCACGAGCCCGAGCCCCAAGGTCGGGCTCCAGTCCACGAGCGCGCGAAGACTGACGCGTGTCATTTCTCCCAGCCGGCTCCGCACCGCAGCGAGACCGGCGCTGTCGCCCAGCGCGGCCGCGGCCAACCACCGGATGGCCTCGGCATTGTAAGCGCCCCGATTGTGCACGAAGTAGAGCCCGGTGTACCGCCGCACGGCTGCGCGGTCGCCGGCCAGGGCCGCCAGCCGCACGAGGTACTGGAGCGTGAAGGCATCGGCCGAGTCGAGGGCGAGCGCACGCCGCAGCGCCTCGCCAGCCCGCGCTTCCCACCCGGGATACCCGATCGTCGGTCCGAAGCGGAAGAAATTCTCGCCCGCGACCCGCCATGCCTCCGCCCGGTGCGGGGCCGTGACAGCCGCCCGCTCGCCCGCCGCGATCAGGTCGGCGAGTGTCGCCGGACGCGGATACCGCGGGCCGAGGTAGGCGGCGAGGAGGGCCCGGTCGGCGGGTCCCAGGCGATCTCTCAGTTCCCAGATCGCGTCGAGCTTCCAGCGCTCCTCCGCCGGCTCGGCCATCCCCCATACCGCGGCGATCTCCGCGAGCCGCAGGCCGGCGAGCGCGAACGTGGAATCGAGGAAGAGGGCACGTTGGAAGTGCTCCATCGCTTCCGAAGGACTGCCCCCCCTGCCGCGGCGGTCGGCGCGCAGTCCCGCGAGATAGGCGCGGAGCGCCGGCAACGAGGTGCCGGTCAGGGCGGCGAGCTCGTCCGAGTCTCTGGCCGCCGCGACGGCGAGCAGGCGCGCGGCGACCCGGTCCACCAGCTGCGGCAGGCTGTCCGCGTTGCCCTCGACTTGCGCATGCGCCAGCGGCACTGCGCCTGAGACGGCGAGAAGCGTCGCCCCGAGCGAGAGTCGGTGGGGCGTGCCGGTGAGGTCACCATGCAGCAGCCACGTGGCGCCGAGCTGTCCAGCGAGTCGAAGCGAGGCGTACAGCGGGACAACGCCGTCGCTCGAGTTCCCGGCACCGTGGAGCGCGCGGAGCACCATGTGCGGATCCAGGGCCCGCGGGCTGCCCTCCCCCGTCAGCTTGGCGGAGAGCAGGTCTTGGGTGACGTCTCGCAGGTCCGCCAGCGCCGGATTCGGATCCCTGATGCGGAATGGAAAGACGGCCACGGTGCTGGTGTCGACGGAGCCTTGCGCTTCGGGTTCACCCCTAGCCCGTGGAGGCCGGCCGCCCTCGAGCTCGGCGCGGTAGGTCGCAGCCCGCGCCGGTTGCCCCCAGGCTTCATAGAGCTGAACCAGCCGGGCTAGCGCCGCCCGCGCGCGGGGGTCGGCGTCTCCGTACGCCGCGCGTAGCGCCTCGCGGCTCGCCAGCAGGTACCGCTCGGCCTCCACGTAGCGACCGCGCGCCATGACCACTGCCCCCATCGCCTGCTCCGCTTCCGCCACGCCGGGATGCCGGGGCGGCAGCGCCGTCCGCCGCATCGCGAGCGCCTCTCGCAGCAGCGGCTCGGCCCGATCCGCCGCGCCCCGATCCAGCAGCACCTCGCCCAGCCCGAGCAGCGCCGTAGCCGTGAGCGGATGGACGGAGGGGAGCCGCCGCCGCATGGTCGCAAGAGACCGCCGGTAGAGCGCCTCCACCTCCCCGTCGTCGCCCCGGCGGTGCAGCAGCCGCGCGTAGCGCGCTTCGTCGCCTGCCACCACGGGATGGTCGGCGCCCAGCGCGCGGCGCTCGAGCGCGAGGCCATAGCGGAAGAGCGAGTCGGCGGTGGCCTCCTCACCTGCATCTCCCAACGCCGCGGCCAGATCCAGTAGGGTCCCCGCCGCTTCGGGGTGTTCTTCGGGCAACTCCTGGTGCTGGAGCGCGAGTGTCTGCCGGTACAGTCGCACGGCCTCCGCATGGTCGCCCCGCTCGTGGAGCGCGTGCGCCAGGCCCCTTACGCTCTCGGCGAGGTCGAGGGGACGCGCGTCGGGCTGGGCCTCGTCGATCGCGACCGCCGCGCGCGAAACGGAGTCGGCATCGCGGAAGCGGCCCGCCGCCCGCAGCACGCCGGCGAGCCCGTTCAGCGTGCGCGCCTCGTCGCGGCGCCCCGGGCCCACAAGCTGCCGGCGGAGCGTGAGAGCCTCGCGGTAGGCCCGCTCGGCGCCGTCCAGCTCGCCCTGCTCCAGGCGTACCAGCCCGAGGAAGTCGAGCGTGTGCGCGATCTCCTGCTGCCCGGATGGAGAGCGGCGCCGGATGGCGAGCGAGACTTCCACGAAGCGCCGCGCCCGGTCCCGGGCGCCCAGCCCGAAGTAGGCCCGCCCCATTTCCAGCATCATCTGCGCCCGCGCCTCGGGCTGACCCGCGAGCTCCCGGTCGATCCGCGCCGCGCCGCTATCGAGGATCTCGCGCGCGGTGAGATCTCCTCCCGCCGCGGCGAACGGGTCCGATGTCTGAAACAGACCGGCCAGGAAGCGGGAGACCTGTTCCGAGCGGTCACGCTCCGCGGCGATGCCCGCAGCCTGGCTACGGATGCGCAGCGACTGGACGAGCGTCACGACCGCGAACCCGATGACCAGCAGGGCCACGCCCGCCGCGATCGTGACACCGACGCGGTGCCGGCGAGCGAACTTCCGCGCGCGGTAGAGGCGGCTGTCGGGCCTAGCGGTCACGGGCAGGCCGGTGAGATGGCGCCGCACATCCGCTTCGAGCTGCTCCGCCGACCCATACCGACGGCCGGCATCCTTCTGCATCGCCGTGCCGACGATGGTGTCCAGATCGCCCCGCAGCCGGCGCGCCAGCTTTGCCGGGGGAAGGACCCGCACCACTCCCGAATCCCCTGCGTCCGTCCCGTCGCCCGGTCGCAGCACGGCGACCGAGGGCTGCTCAGGCTCCTGCTCGAGGATCGCGCGCACGATCTCGTGCGGCTCTCGCGTCGCCAACCGGTAGGGATACCGGCCGGTCAGCAGCTCGTAGAGGATCACGCCGAGCGCGTAGACGTCGCTCGCGGTGGTGATGGGATCTCCCCGGATCTGCCCGGGACTGGCGTAGAGCGGCGTCATCAGCCGCTCGCCCGTGGCCGTGAGCGACGCGGCTTCGCCCGCCCCCTCCCCTCCAAGCAACTTGGCGATGCCGAAGTCGAGCAGCTTCACCCCACCGTCGGCGGTGACGAGGATGTTCGCGGGCTTGAGGTCGCGGTGGACGATGAGGTTGCGATGCGCGTATTGCACCGCCGCGCACACCCGGCAGAACAGCTCGAGACGGGCCTCGACCGACAGACCACGCTCGCCGCAGTACCGATCGATCGGCGCGCCATCGACGTACTCCATCGCGAACCACGGCAGGCCGTCCGGCGTCACGCCGCCGTCGAACAGACGTGCGATGTCGGGGTGGTCGAGCGCCGCGAGGATCTGCCGCTCCTCGAGGAAGCGGCGGACCGTGCGCTCATTCCCCGCGCTCCACCCCCGCAGCAGTTTGAGGGCTACGGTTCTCTCGTACTGATTGTCTGCGCGCTCGGCGAGGAAGACCGTGCCCATGCCGCCGTGCCCGATCTCTCGGAGAACACGGTAGGGCCCGATCTGCGCGCCCGCATGGGGCGGCGTGGAGTCGCGCTCGGCAGGCAGGTGGGCGAGCAGGGGCGCGGCGAATTCCATCGCGGGAGACTCGAGGAAGGTCCCCGCATCGGCGCCCTGGAGCACGTCGGCCACGGCGGCACGCAGCGCGGTGTCGCCGCCACACGCGCGCTCGACGTACGCCGACCGCTCGTCGCGGGCCAGGTCGAGCGCCCGGTCAACGATCTCGAGTATCTGCCGCCACCACGCGGCGGGAGCAGTACCCGTGGAGTCCTGCCTCAGACCAGCGATGCTCCCAAGATGCGGAAAGCGCCGGTGCGGCGCAAACGCATCAGGGTGGAGCTTCGGCGGGCCTGGCCGCGGCCCGCGCCTGCTCCACGGCGGCCCGGTGCAGCAGGTCCCGCGCGCCGGGCCGTCGCCGCACCACGAGCACGAGGTCGCCCGCCGGCGCGGGCTCGACACCCTCGACCGAGAGGAACAGCACGTCCGGCAGATGGGACGGCAGCGCGACCCGCCAAGCGCGGCCGTGCCACGTGAAGGTGCGCTCCGTCCCGGCCGCCGGGCGCCACGCCTTGGCGTCCAGCTGCACGTCGAGGAACACGTCGTCCTCGACCTTGAAGACGTCCGGCGCCAGGCGCTCACCGTCCAGGAAGAACAGCGGCGCGAACGGCTCGCCATCGTGCCGCGCGTAGTTCGCCTCGGCCGCGGCGTCGAGCGCCTCGAGCTCCGGCACGCGGGCCCGCCACTCGAGGTGGTGCCGCACCTCGTGCGCGAGCGTCTCCCACGCCTCCTCGCGCCACGCGAACGACTCGTCGCCGGCCGCCAGTGCGGCGAACGATCCGTAGTGGAGGTAGACCGTGGAGCGCAGCGCGGCGCCCTCGTCGGGGCCGCCAAAGTCGTGCGGGACGCATTCACCGAGGGTGTAGATCCCCTCGCGCACCGGGTGCGGTACGGTCTTGCCGGTCACCTCGATGGCGGCGATGCCGTCCAGGAAGTGCTCGGGCAGCTCTGCCGTGATGCGCCGGACCAAGGTCTCGAAATCCCCACGCCGCACCGGTCCCCCCGTCCCCCTGTCCCCCCGTCCCCCCGTCCCCCGGTCAGGCCAGCGCAGCCTCGCAGGCCGCGACCAACGGCGCGAAGCCGAGCGGGCGCCCCACCGCCTCGCGAGCCAGCGTCGCCGCGTCGTCCTTCTGGCCCCGGGCCAGCAGGTCCAGCACCGCCGGCCCCGCGCGCGGATTGCGGAACCAGTCCACGTCGAACCGCTCGATGAGGTGGCTGCGCAGCGTCGCCTCGAGCTGCCAGGCGCGCAGGTAGCGCGCCGCGTAGAACCCGTCATCGAGGTCGAGCAGCGCGTCCTCGGACGCGTAGCGGAACCCCGTCCCCGTGGTGAGGATCTCGGCGTAGCGCGCCGCGCCGGCCTCGAGCGAGGGCGCGCGGTGCAGCTGGACCTCGTAGCGCAGCTTCGCCGCGTAGCGCCGCACGATCGCGAGGTAGGCGAACCGCTGCGCGCGGAGGAACTCCCGCAGCCGATCGCCGCGCAGGATGGTGTACCGCGTGAGCCATTCGCTCGCCAGCAGCACGTGCTCGAACAGCATCGCGTACGCCTCCGTGACCGAGTTGTCGCCGAGCCAGCGGTGCTCGAAGGCCAGGTCGCGCG
>Ga0214473_10003297_pt1 | contig 19604 bp, 12 predicted proteins | sample RVTome_7_FD_203509 | JGI IMG/M metagenome (GOLD analysis project Ga0214473, IMG submission 203509) | Soil microbial communities from uranium-contaminated site in the Upper Colorado River Basin, Wyoming, United States - RVT98D197 | ecosystem: Environmental > Terrestrial > Soil > Contaminated >... | reverse complement strand
GTGTCATCCGCAGCGAAGGGAGTGGACGCGCACTCGCGCGGCCGAGGGCTCCCGAGCGAGGACAAGCCGGGAGGGTGGGACGATCGCGTCTCGTCGGTGTCTCGCGCAGTGAAGTGGTCAAGTGGCGTCGACAGGTTCCCGCCCGTCCGAGCCCTCGCCCCCGCGCGCCGGCCAGCGGCCGGGGCGCGGTCTTGAACGGGGACACACGCGATCGAAGCCCGCCGCCGGGCGCTCGACCCGAGCGGCCCGCATCGCGAGGTGATCCGTCATCAGCACCCCCCCCTTGCCAACCCGCCGAGAGTCGAATGCGACTTCGGCCGTGGCGCGTACAGACGCCGATCGCGCCCTCAGCGCCGACGGCGGCGGGCTACCAGGAGCGACAGCGCTAGAAGCGCCACGCCGAAGCGCGACCCATTCCAGCCGGGCGCGCCCGGCGCCGCGACGGCGCACCCACCTCGCCGATCGCGCGTCACGAGGCGGGCCACGCCGGCATCAGCAACCGGGGGCTCACCGCCCGCATCCACGTCCCACGGCGTGGACCCGGCGTCCTCTCCCGGGAGAGGAGATCCGGCGTCGACGGTCGGACCCGGACCCGGACCTGCGTCGTGACCCACACCAGCATCGGGAACGGGCGGCGGCGGATCGGCGCCCGCCCAGGTCAGCCGCAGCGCGTCCACGGAGATGCGCTGGCCGCTCGCCACGGGGTCGGCCGAGTTGTCGTACACCGCCACCGACTCGTCCGTCCCGCCGCCGAAACGCCACTCTCCGAGAGAGCGCCAACCCGTTGTGGCCGACTGATCCAGATAGACCGTGCTCACCGTCCCGGCGTGGCTGATCAGATACCGCACGTTCGAGTACACGGCGAAGCCCGCCACCGTGTTGACCTCCACCCGGTAATCTCCAGGCGAGCTCACGCGCACTCCCCATCGACCCCAGTTGCCGGGCCGATCGCTCTGCCAGGCGTTTGTCCAGATGCTCGACCCGCCGTAGCCGGTCGTCTCCAAGCGCCAGAAGTCCGGATTGCCGAACGCCTGGAAGCACGGGTCCGAGTCGTCCACGACGCCGCCACGGGCCCCCAGCGCCGCGCAGCCGGCGGGCGTGGGCGGCTCCATCGAGCCACCGAACCAGGTCGTGAGGCGATTGCCTCCCCGCACCGACAGCTCGATGTGCAGGTGGTCGTTGTGCGGGTGGGAGCCCTCCCAGTCGTAGGGCATGCTGCGCGAGTAGCCCGGCGGCACCTGGGACCACCAGGTCCATCGATCCCAAATCACGCGCTGGATACCGATCTCCTCGGCGTGCTCGATCAGCCAGTTGCCGATCGGATCACCGAGATCGTTGTCCGCCTCTTCGGCCGCGCCGATCGTCGGGATGTCGATGTCGATGGCGCGCCCCGTGGCGTGCACGGACATCTCGTCCGGAATGCCTACGATGGGCCTGCAGTTGTAGCCGCCGGTGCCGCTCACGCCCGGGAAGCTCTCCGCGATGTACGCCGCAAGCTCGCGCGCACCGGGCGTATACGTGCCCGAGCACCCCTCCGGACCGATCCACGGTCCGGCCTCGGTGAGCGTCACGGTCTGCCTATCGCCGATGGTCACGGTAGACGCGGGTATGCGCCACGGCCCGGGTCGCGCGAGAGCACCCGTGCTCTTGCCCATCTCGTCCGTGCTTGCGCAACCCTGCGCTGCCGATGCGACCAGCAGCAGGGCGATGACCGTGGAAAACAAACCACGCATGGAAACCTCCCACCCCGAGAGCGCCGAACCATGCCACGGGATCGGCGCCCTGTCCCGCAGGAATCCGCTTGCAGGCGTGTACGCGCGCTGCACAGCAGCCCGACCTCCAACAGCGAGCGTCGGGCCCGCGCCGAGAGGTATGCTCGGGCATCTTGCGCCCCGCCGCGACCGCCCTGCTGATGTGCTGCGCCCTCGCGGCGAGCTGCGACTGCGGCCGCGACCGGGGGACCTCACCCGGTCCCGAGCCGATCCCGCAAACCCGACCCGACCCCGAGCCCACGACCGGCGATCCGGACACTTCGGACCCCGTTGGCCTGGCAGCGGGAGATCTCTTCACCTGCGCGCTCCATGCCTCCGGGCGCGTGCGCTGCTGGGGGACGCTGCCGTGGGCACAGGGCCCGGCCAGCGCAGAGCCGTCCGGTCCACGGCCGCCGGCGGACGTGCCAGGCGTGTCCGACGCCGCAGATCTCGCGTGCTCGGGCAGCGGGTGCTGCGTGGCGCGGCGCGACGGAAGCGCGGTGTGCTGGGGGCCGAATCTCGTCGACGCATGGTCCGACGACGAAGACCGCCCCGCTGCGTTTCGCGCGGTTGTCATCGACGGCGTGACGGACGCGGTCGAAGCAGCCGTCGGTGACGAACATGCGTGCGCCCGCAGCGCGACGGGACGTGTGCTGTGCTGGGGAGCGGGGCAACACGGCCAGGTCGGCGACGGGCGCGACTCCACACCGCGTCGGCCGACGAGCCCCACTGGGGTCTCGGGTGCCACTCAGCTCACGGCTTTCTGGCACACGAGCTGTGCTGTCGTCACGGACGGCCGGATCCTGTGCTGGGGCCTCAACGCCGGGGGCGACGTCGGCGATGGGACCACCGTGAGCCGCAGCCGACCGACGCCCGTCCTGGGGGTCACCGCCGTCTCGCTCAGCCGCACTTGCGCGTCCTCGCGCGAGGGGACGCTGCTGTGCTGGGGAGACGCGGCGGTACGGCAGCTCTCGGAAGAGCTGGCGCAACAGGATCGACAGGCGCCGGTGGCGGTCCCCGATCTCACAGGCGTCAGGCGCCTGGCCATGGGGGACGAGCACACGTGCGCCATTGTCGGAGACGGTCAGCTCTGGTGCTGGGGCAACAGCTCCTGCGGACAGCTCGGCGAGGGACGCGTGGGCGTGCGCGAGCATGCAGTGCTCGTCACGGGGCTCACCGCGGTCGCGGACATCGCGGTGGGGGATCGGCACACGTGCGCCATCGACGCGACAGCGCGCGTCCTGTGCTGGGGTGACGATCGCTTCGGTCAGGTCGGGGGGCGAAGCGCACAGCCTGGCCGCGAGTGTGTGACGCGACCCGCCGTGGTGAGCGGAGGCTGAGATGGACACGAAGAGGAGAGTCGCGCTGGTGACCGGGGCGACGGGTGCCATCGGTGAGGCGATCGCGCACGGACTCGCGAGCGACCATGCCTTCGAGGTCGTGCTCACGTCCCGGGATGCGCGGCGCGGGCAGGAGATGGCGACGAACATCGCCCGCGCGACGGGGAACCCGGCGGTGCGCTCGAAAACGGTGGACCTGTCGCTGCGCGCGAGCATCTCGGAGCTGGTGGCACGATGGACCGGTCCCCTGCACGTGCTGGTTCACAACGCCGCCGACACGCCGCGGCGGCGCAGGGAAACGGGGGAAGGCCTCGAGGTGCAGTTCGCCACCAACGTCATGGGATACTTCTGGCTCACGACGGGGCTAAGCGACGCGCTCGCGGAGGCGAAGCCATCGCGCGTGGTGATGGTCGCGAGCTACTGGGCCGGCGGGCTCGACCTGGACGATCTGCAGTTCGAGCGCAGGCGCTACGACAACGACGCAGCGTACAGGCAATCCAAGCAGGCCGACCGCATGCTCGCCGTCGCCTTCGCAAAGCGCCTCGGACCGCGCGGGGTGACGGTGAACGCATGTCACCCTGGCGACGTGAATTCCCGCCTCAGCAACAGCCTCGGCTTCGGCGGCCACGAGACCCCCGAGCAAGGAGCGGCCACACCGCTGTGGCTCGCGACGGCGCCCGTCGGAGGCGAGGTCACCGGCAAGTACTTCGAGCACAGGCGCGAGGCCCAGTGCCGCTTCGGCGCCGACACCGCCGCCGTCGAGGCCCTGTTCGCGGCGTGTGCCCGCCACCAGTGATCCCGGGCGAGCTCGCCGCGTGCACGACGGGTGACGGTGCGGGCCCGGCACCGACGGCGGTAAGGGAGGGCCGCCGTCGGTGCCGGCACACCGCGGGCTCACAGCAAGCTTCTAATGCTTCAGTCCCCGCTCATGCGGGAGCCCTCATGGCACCTCCCGCAGGCGTTGGGCATGATGTCGGCGTCGCTCCCGCCGCTCAGGCGGCGCAGGACCGCGCTCTGGGCCGGCCACACGACGTCGAACACGTGCGAGCCCTGGTCGCCCATCACGAGAGCCGTGTTTCCGAGGTAGTCGAGGCCGGTCCAGTAGCCGCCGGACTTCGCGGTGCGGGCCATGTGGCATGAGGCGCAGCGCCCCACGGGCATGGCTTCGTTGACGGGCGAGTAGAAGGCCGAGCCCATGCCGACCTCTTCGCCCATGTGCTCGCCCACGCCCTGAGCCACCGCGAGTCGGGCTTCCAGGATCTGCTCGGCCGTGAAGCTGCTGAGCGCCATGGCCGTACCGTTGAGGTCCACGCTGCCGCCTGCGTTCAGGAACGCGACGGCCACATCCTCGCGAGTGACCTCCGCGTAGGGTCCGTGGGTCGAGTGGCAGGTCAGGCACAGCGTGTTGTCGTTGAAGGTCGGCGTCGCGAATGTGTAGGTGTCGGTCCCGTCGACGATCGCGTGCGCGGCCGGGCCCTGGAACAGCGTGTGGGCGTTGTGGCAATCGGCGCAAGCGAAGCGCATGTACGGGTTGTTCGCGTGCACCGACAGCTCGAGCATCGGCACCTGCTGGCGGTGGGCCCTGCCGTGCCGTCCGTCGGGCCAGGCGTTGAAACCGCCACCTGCCTCTTCGGTCACTCCGTAGCCTTCGATGTAGTCGGCCACGTCGTAGACGCCCGGGACGTAGAGCCCGCCACCGACGAGCGAGGCGTTCGCCGCGTTGTAGGGATAGCCGAAGGTCCCGGCCGGGTCTGCGCTGTGGCCCTCGTCGGCCGAGTGGCACATGCCGCAGGCTTGGCGCTGCGACGAGGCCGTCAAGTTGCGGATGGACACGATATTGTTCGCGCGCGTGGCGGCCGGAGCGGACGCGTGATCGGAGCCCGGGCCGTGACACGTCTCGCACCCGATGTTGAGCTCGGAGTAGGCGTAGCTCGTCACGAAGCCCGTCGTCGTGTCCCAGGTCACCCTGGGGTTCACGTTGTGGCAGCCAGCGCACTTGCGCGAGAAGGTCCGCCCGCGGGACATCCAGTCGTTGCCGTGGTAGCCACCCCAGCGGGCACCGCCGTCGCCGGACTGGGTGATCTGCACGGGGATGATCAGCCGGTCGAGATCGCGGCCCGCGGCGTAGGTCCAGCTCGCGGCGATGGGCACATCGTCGAGACGGGCGAAGAAGCGCTGCTTCCAGACGCCCACGTTGGGCCGGTCGTCCACTCCGCCGTTGCCCTCGCCGCCATAGGTTCCGGCAACCGGCACCAGCGTCCCGTCGCTCGTCGTGCAGTTGGCGGTCCCACCGAACTTGAAGGAGTAGACTCCCGCGGTGTTCTGGCAGGCATAGACGGCAACGGACGTCGTGCCGTCCACGGGGCTCATGGCGCTGACGCCGGTCGTGGCCGTGCCGCCCACGGCCGGGAAGAGGCTCGTCGCGATGATTCGGGAGCTGTCCGCCGTGAGCGAGCGATAGTGCGCCGACGTGTGCTCGGCCGTGACGATCGGGCTGTGGCACCCGTTGCAGATCGTGCTGCCCACGTACGTCGCCGAGTCGCTCGGACGACCGGACACCTTAATCTCTACGTCGGCGGTGGCTGCTCCCGCCGCCACATGCACAGCGTGGCGGTTCTCACCGGGGAGGAAGAGCGCCGGGTCGGCCGGCTCGGCGCGCAGGAAGTAGAAGCCGGGCGGCACGTCGGCCAGGGTGAACGTCCCGTCCGCAGCCGTCGTGGCCGTGGCACCGCCAGCGACGTCGACCGTCACCGTGGCGCCCGCGAGCGGATCGCCGTTGGCCTCGAGCACGGTGCCCGTGATGCTCCCGGGCGCGGTGGCGCTCGGGACCATCACCAGGCTCACGTTCGTGACGGCGCCTGCGGCGACCCCCACGGCGGCGAGGGTCGCGTCCTCGTAGCCGGCGAGCGTGCCCACCACGGTGTACGAGCCCACCGGGACGGTCGGAACCGTGAACATCCCCGAGGCATCGCTCGTGGCCGTGTCGGAGGCGGGATCCGTCGCGATGGCGACGCCGGCGAGCGCGCCGCCGGCCTCGTCGCGCACCGTGCCGGTGATCGTCCCGTCGTCGACCGCGGCCGTGCCGGGATCCCCCATCGTCCCGGGATTGCCTTGCGGCCCGGGCATACCCGCCTCGCCGGGGGCTCCCGCGGCTCCCGCGGCTCCCGCGGGCCCAGGGTCACCGGTGCAACCGGCCCAGATGAAGACCAACAGCGCAGCGGAGTAGGCAATCCTCGATGGCATGATGAAACGCCTCCTTGCGGCGGCCGTTAGCAACTAGCGTGCCAGGCACAGTGGCGTTGACGCGGGGCGGCGCGATAGCGGTTTTTGGGCTGGATCCTGGAGCCAGGGGACCGAGGGCAGGACCCAACGCCCAGTCGGGACCATGATGTGGCGATCTCCTGCCAGTGCCGCCACCGCGCGCTGACGGGATCCCGTCAGCGATTCCCAGAGGACCGACGAGAACGCGTCACTGCGTCCCGCCGGCAGGGGCTTCGTCGTCCGGTCCCGCAGAGCCCGGTTCGCGGAGGGCCGACAGGTGGTCTCGCAAAGTGGTGCGCGACATCTGCAGCAACTCGGCTGCGCGAGCCTGGTTACCGCCGGTGCGGGCGAGCGCCCACTCGAGGAGCCCGCGCTCGCAGGAAGCCATGACTTCCGCAAAGGACACGGTCTCCACGCCATCGAGCTGGAGCGACACGGTTCTCGGGGGGGGTGCGGGCTGCAGGTGCGGTGGAAGGTGAGCCGGGGCGATCGGCGCGCCGCGCGCGAACGTGACCGCGTGCTCCATCGCGTGCTTGAGCTCGCGGACGTTGCCGGGCCACTTGTGGGCGAGAAGCAAGCGCAGGGTCTCGGGAAGGATCTCGGGCTGTCCGCCCTCACGCGTCGGCGAGAACGCCTCGACGAAGTGCACGGCGAGCGGGACGATGTCGTCCGGCCGGTCGCGCAGGGGCGCCAGCGCGATGGAGATCGCGTTGATTCGATAGTAGAGGTCTTCCCGGAATCGGCCCTCCTGAACCAGCCCCAGCAAGGATCGTTTCGTAGCGCACAGCACGCGCAGGTCGCCCTGGAGGGTCTTGCTGCTACCGACGCGCTCAAAGGTGCGATCGTGAAGGAACCGGAGCAGCCTCACCTGGATCTCTCGGGGCAGATCGTCGACTTCGTCGATGAGCAGGGTCCCGCCGAATGCGCTCTCGAAGCGGCCACGTCTCTGGCGGTGAGCGCCCGTGAACGCCCCCGCCTCGTGGCCGAAGAGCTCGCTCTCCACGAGGTTCGGGTTGAGCTCGGCGCAGTTGACCGTGATAAAGGGGCCGGACGCCCGTTGGCTGCGCTCGTGCAGCAACCTCGCGATGACGGCCTTGCCGCTGCCCGTTTCGCCTTCGATGAGGACCGTCACATCCGCGTCGGCGACGGACAGAGCACGATCCACGACGGCCTGCATGACGGCCGAGCGGTAGACCAACTGGCCGACGGACTGGTGCCTCGATGCCTGCGAACGGAGCCTGCGCATTTCCTGAAGATCGCGGCCGCGCTGGATGAGGCGGCGCACCCGGATGACCAGCTCTTCGGTATTGAGTGGCTTGGTGAGGTAGTCCGCGGCCCCGTCGCGCATCGCATCGACGGCCGTCTGGACGGTGCCGAAGGCCGTCATGAACACGATGGGCAACTCCGGCCAGCGATCGCGTACCGAACGCTGGAGATCGCGGCCGTCCATCGAGGGCATGCGCAGATCAGTGAGCATCAGGTCGGCGTCGTTGTTCTCCAGGATCTCGAGGGCCTCGAAGCCATTGCTGGCGGTCAGCACGTCGAAGCCCTCGTCCTGAAACTGCAGCTCGAGGGTGGCCCGGCTGAGGCGCTCGTCGTCCACGACGAGGATGACCCCTTCGCTCACGAGACCGACTCCGGTGAGACAGCAGCTGCTCCCGTGGGTCGCGCGGCGGAGGCCGGAAGCTGGATCGCAAACACCGTACGACGGGCCTCGGCGGTCTTCAGTTGGATTTGTCCACCGTGCGCTTCGACGATCCGCCGGGCCATCGAGAGGCCGAGGCCTGTCCCGACCCCGGGCTCCTTGGTGGAGAAGAAGGGCTCGAAGATCCGGCCCCTCACCGCATCCGGGATCCCCCCGCCGTCGTCCTCGACAAGGAACTGCACCCCGCCGCCCGGAGCCGCCCGCGTGCGCACGACCACCTCGCTGCCACCCCCCGCGGTCGCGTCGAGGGCATTGAGCAACAGATTCACGAGCACTTCGACCATGCCGCCGGTGTCCACTTCGAGACCAGGAAGGTCGGGCGCCAGATCGAGCCGCAGGGACACGTCGCACTGCTCCACTTTCAGCACCACGAGCCGGGCAGCCTCCTCGACGAGGACATTGGGGGCGACGGCGAGATGGGGCTCGCGCTCGTCCGCGCGGGCGAACTTCAGCAAGCCGTGTGTCACGGCGGCGATCCGGTCGGTTCCCTCGACGGCGAGCTCGAGCATGTCGGCAGTTCTCTTGGGGTCCAACGGCTGCCGCTGGGCCAGGCCCAGGGCCCGGCGGACCCCGTCCAGGGGATTGTTGATCGCATGAACCACGCCAGCGGCGACCTCACCCGCCACGGCCAGGCGCTCGGCCTGCTGCAGACGCTGGGTGAGTTGCCGTTTCTCCGTCACGTCCGTGAAGGTCACGACGCCCCTCCGGCGTCCGCCGTCCGCGGGCAGCTCCACGATCGCGGCCTCCAGCGTGCGGCCGTCGTCGAGCTCGCAGGTTCGGTTCGCCGCTACGGAGAGGATGTCGGACCTCGCGTCCGTTCCGGAGAGGAGCTCGCCGCACAGCCGCGCAGCCAGCCCCTCGTACACCTGGCCCCGACCATTGGAGTACTCGACCTCGCCGTCCTCGTCGCAAACGACGAGCCCAGAAGGCATCTCGTCGAGGAGTCGTCCGAAGTACTCCCGCAGCTCCTCGCTGTGCGCCACCCGAGCTCGGATCTGCGCAGCCATTTCGTTGAAGGTCCTAGCCAGGTTGGCCAGCTCGTCCGCCCCGACGACCGGCGCCTCGGCGTCGAGATCGCCCTGGCCCATCCTCTGGGCCGCGTTCGTGAGGCGGCGCACGGGGCGGGTGATGAGCCCCGCGAGGAAGAAGATCGCCACCGCAGACGCAGCGACTGCCCCCAACGTGCCGAACAGGACGTAGCGAACCACCTCGAGGGTGGTCTGTCGCACCGGCTCGAGGGAGACGCCTACGTGGACGGTGCCGAGGGCGCCGCCGTCGATCCGAGCCGGTACGTCGAGGATGGCCTCGTCGTCGACCGTGAATTGGCTCGGTGCCGATCGGCCTAGAACCGCACCGACCGCGTCGGGCTCCGGTGTCGCCTCGGACCAACGCACGGATCCGTCGGGAGCGACGAGCGCGACGTAAGCACTGTGTTCGCCTTCGGATTCGATGAGCAGCTCGACGGTAGCCCAGTCCTGGCGCCTGACGGGATCGGAGAGTTGCTGCGCCAGAACCGTCGCCACGACGTGGCCGCGCTCTTGGGAGGCCTCGAGGAGCGCCTCCGAGAGCCAGTACTGAACGAGCAGGGTCACCACGACGCCGAAGGCCACCATGCCGAGACCGAACACGGCCATGATCTGGCTGTGCAGACGCCCGAGGCCTAGGGTCCGGAGGGTCGCTGCAACTCGCGAGGGCACGGCCATGTGTACCATGCTCCGACCCCGGTGCGAGCGTCGCGCGGCCCCTGTGGACGGGGCCTGGCTGCGCGCTCCCCGGGTTCCGTGTATGATCACCCCGTGCGCAGGTCTCGCGCGGCGGTGGTGATTCTGGCAGCGATGTGGCTGCTCGGAGCCGCCCCGGCAGCGGCGCAACAGGCGCCGGAACAGGCGATCGGGGAGATCCGGGATCTGGTCCTCCACGCCCAGTACGGCGAGGCCATCCGAGCCGCCCAGGGTCTCATCGCGCGGGAGGACCTCACGGCGCGGGAGCGCAACGCGGCCCTCGAGGTGCTCGCCACGGCCCAGATCGCCAACAGGGATCGGACCGGGGCGACCCGAACGCTCGGCCTGCTGTACGCGCGCGACCCCGACCACCAGCTCGGCGATCCAGACGCCGGACCCGACGTGCAGGCGGCCTTCGCGCGCGCTCGGGACGCCCACCGAAGCCCGATCGATGTGCGCATCTCCCACGAGCCACCGCGGCTCGCGATTCGGGAGGCGCCGCTGGTCGAGGTCGAGCTCGGTGACGGGGGCGACGCTGTCGACGAGCTGCGCGTGGGCTACCGCCGCGCCGGTGATCGGTCCTTTGCTTTCGGCGTCATGACGCTCGAGCAGGACGGAAGCGCATCGACGCGCATTCCTCTCCAGCCAGGGTCGAGCGCCTACGAGATCGAGTACTACGTGGAGGCCCTCGCACCTTCGCGCGCGGTCCTGGGCCAGCTGGGATCCGAGGTCGAGCCCCTCACGTTGCGCGTCCCCGCCGAGTCCTCGATCCTGGTCGGCACCGGCGACGGGGACGAGCCCGCGCGAGGACCCGGCGAAGACGCTGACAGTGGATCGAGCATCCTCGGCCAGTGGTGGTTCTGGACGATCGTCGCGCTCGCGGTCGGTGGCGGCGTGGCGGCCTACGTGCTGCTGGGCCCGCCCTCCGACGGACCGGCCGACGGATCGCTCGGCTCGGTGACCCTCGGCCTCGAGATCCCGTGAGCGGACGAGCCCGGTCTCACAATCCCGTGATCGTGAACTGGTAGTTCCCGCAGGGGCAGGGCCAGGTCGCCTCGTAGTAGCCGTCCACGAAGAAGTAGTGCAGGCCCGCCCCGAGGCTCACGGTCTTGCTGGAGCGGAGGCTCGCCGTGCAGGTGCGGGGTCCGGAGCAGCTGTCGTCGTTGCAGGCAACCTGGTTGGCGGAGGACGTATCGGAGCACACGTCCCGCCAGTAGATGGCCGTGTCGTAGTCGGTCCCGGTGTTGCAGCCGTCGAAGTCGAGCGTGGCAGGGGCCGGCAAGTAGAAGTAGTATACGCGGTCGACGGCGTCGCCCGAGAAGGAGTAGGGGCAGTTGCTGTTGCCCGCCACCGGAACCAGGTCGTTGTCGTTGGTGAAGGCGCAGGTGTTGCCCGAGACGCTGGTCGCTCCGGCCGGAATCAAGGTGGGGCGCCCGCACCGGTTCGAGGCGGTGCCTGTAGGGCTCACATACACATCGACGTCGAAGGAACCGCTCATGGCGGTCTTGGTGTCCACGAAGATGTTGTAGGTGTCGGGCGGCAGGTTCGTGAGCTGGAGGGTGGACGTGGTCCTCCCGTCCGAGTCGTCGCTACAGGCCACCTCGGTGCCAGTGCAGCTGCACGACCGCACGTAGAGCACCGTGTCCACGCCCGCCCCGTGCGTCGAGATGAACACGTCCGAGGCAGCACTGATCGTTAGCGTGAGGTACGCCTCCGCGCCCGCGCCGCCGCAGGATCCGGTCTGAGCGTTGGCCCCGAGGTTCACCCGATAGCGGCCGCCCCCGCCGCTCACGGTGGTGGCGAGGGCGCACGAGGAGCAGGAACCGCAGCCCTCGTCGATCATCGTGTCGCAGTCGTCGTCCACGCCGTTGCAGGCCTCGGCGGGGGGCACGCACATCCCCCACGTGCACATGGCACCGCAGGTTTGCGTTCCCGTCGAGCCGCAGGTTGTCGTGCAACCTTGCGTCGATCCTCGAACGCAGGCGAAGCCCTCGTCGATCATGCTGTCGCAGTCGTCGTCCACCGCGTTGCAGATCTCAGCGGGAGGCGTGCACGCGCCCCAGGCGCAGCTCGCATTGCACGTGCGTGAGCCCGTGGAGCCACAGGCGGTCGTGCATGTCCCTGTCGCGCCCGAGCAGCACGCGAACCCGTCGTCGCAGACCATGTTGCAGTCGTCATCCACGCCGTTGCACGTCTCGGCCGGCGGCGAGCAGGCGCTCCAGCCGCAGCTCGCGGTGCACGTCCGCGAGCCCGTGGTGCCGCAGCTCGTCATGCAGCTCCCGCTCGAGCCAGCGCAGCACGCGAAGGTCTCGTCACACATCGTGTCGCAGTCGTCGTCGCGCCCGTTGCAGGCTTCGGCCGGCGGCGTGCAAGCGCCCCAGGCACAGGCCGCGGTGCAGGTGCGCGTCCCCGTGGTGCCACAAGACGTCGTGCAAGATCCCATGGCCCCTGGCACGCAGGTGAAGCCCTCGTCGATGAGCCCGTCGCAGTCGTCGTCGGCCCCGTTGCAGGCCTCCGCGGGCGGCGTGCACGCCGGCCAGACGCACATGGCCGAGCAGGTTTGCGAGCCGGTAGTGCCGCAGGTCGTCATGCACGAGCGCATCGCGCCGGCCGTGCACTCGACGGTCTCGTCGATCATGCCGTTGCAGTTGTCGTCGATGCCGTTGCAGGCTTCCGGCGGCGGCTGACACGCGCCGAGATTGCACGATGCATTGCACGTCCGGGTACCGGTGGTGCCGCAGGTCGTCATGCACGGAGCTGTGCTTCCACGCACGCAGCTGAAGCCCTCGTCGACCATCATGTCGCAATCGTCGTCGCGCCCGTTGCATGTCTCCATCGGCGGGGTGCACGATCCCCAGGCACACGCGGAGTCGCACACGCGGCTACCCATCGTGCCGCAGGTCGTCGTGCAGGGCTCGCTCGCCCCCTGCACGCACGCGAAGATGTCGTCGGCCGCCCCGTTGCAATCGTCGTCGACTCCGTTGCACTCCTCGGCTGGTGGCGAGCACACGCCCCAGGAGCAGGTGGCCGAGCAGACTCGCATGCCTGTCGTGCCACAGCTGGTCATGCACGTGCCCGATTCGCCGCTGCAGCACGTGAACAGATCGTCACAGGTTCCGCTGCAGTCGTCGTCGGCCCCGTTGCACTCCTCGGGGGCGCCCGGGAAGATGGCCGGGTTGCCGTCGTTGCAGTCCGTCGCGGGCACGCCGCCGGTCTCCGCACACGTCGCGTCGCCGAAGCCGTCGCCGTCGGCATCGCGCGTGGTGTGGAGACAGGTCCCGCGCCCCGCCTCTGAACACGCGTCGGAAGTACAGGCATCGGCGTCGTCGCAGTCGTACGGCGTGCCGACCACACATGCTTCAGTCACGCAGGTCTCGGTCCCGTTGCACACGAGGCCGTCGTCACAGTCGTCGTCGGCAGCGCAGGTCCTGGGCGGACAACCCGTCCCCGGGTCGCACGTGGTCCCGTCCGCGCAGAGCCGGTCGTCCGGCGCGTTCACGCACGTGCCGTCGACGCAGCTGTCGAGCGTGCAGGCCACGCCGTCGTCACACTCGACCGCGGCCCCGCACCCCGCGTCGCCACGCCCGCCGTCCCCTCCGTCGAGGCCCCCATCGAGGCCCCCATCCATGTCCGCATCGCCGAGCACGACGCGCACGACGCGGGACTCTCCCGGAACGAACGCCGACATCTCCGTGCGACTGGCGACCGAGACGCCTGACAGGTAGCCCGTCACGGTGATGCGGACCCCCTCGTCGTCGCGCGCGCCGTGGCGCACTGAGAGGCTGTGGGGCCAGGGGCTGTCGATGGCGCGGCGGACCGCCGCCATCTGCGCCGAGTCCTCGCCCACGATCTCGAAGCCGAGCTCGTCGATGTCGTCGGGCACCGTGAGCGCGGAGGTCACTTCGACCAGGAGCGCGGTCTGGTCTGCACAGCTCCCGAGCGTGAGAGTCGACGCGAGCACTGCCGCGAGCACGAGTACGGACGGGCATCGACCCTGGTGGGGCACTTCCAACATGGTAGACGACGGCTCCTGTTTCGTCGAAGTGTCCGGCCTGCCACATCAGCACACCTCAACTCACCTCGGTGGCGACGTGGTCGTACCTGCTCCGGTCGTTGGCATGGCAGGGCCACACCCGGTATCCTCATCCGAAGCGCATGGTTTTCCTCGATCCACGAAGACCGATGCGCGCGTGGGGCGCGCTGGCTTCGGCACTGCTGTGCGCGGCGTCCAGTGGCTGCTCCGCGGACAAGCTCACCCAGATCGTGGTCGTCGTCGAAAGCGATCTTTCGGTGCCGGGTCAGATCGATGCGGTGAGCGTCGAGGCGACCGGTCCGGGCACCGCCCCGGTCATGGCCTCGGGTGCCCTATCCGGAGCCGGCGCCATCCCGCTCCCACGCTACGTGACGCTCGTGCACCGCGGCGGTCCCCTCGGGCCTGTGGACGTTCGCGCAGCTGGCCTCCTGGCGGGCTCGGAAGTGGTCGACCGCGAGGCGCGCGTGTTCTTTGTCCAAGGTCGCACGATGGTCCTGCGGCTCGCGCTGCTCGATGCGTGCGTGGGCGTGCGCTGCCGGGGGGGCGATCGCACGTGTGCGGCCGAAGGTTGCCGCGACGTGATGATCGACCCGGCCGAGCTAGCGGAGTGGACCGGCACCATCGGTTCGGACGCAGGAACGGAGGTCGGAACGGACGGATGCCGGCCCGAGCCCGAGTCGTGCAACGGCATCGACGACGACTGCGATGGCATGACCGACGAGGATTTCGACCTCCGGACCCACCCGGAACACTGCGGGGCGTGCGACACGGCGTGCACGGTCGGGGGCCCGATGGCCACGGCGGCGTGTATCGACGGCAGCTGTGGGCTGACCTGCGATTCGGGCTTCGGGGACTGCAACGCCATGGCCACAGACGGGTGCGAGACCGATCTCTACGATGTCGCGAGCTGCGGGGACTGCTCTACGATGTGCGCGGACCCGGCGCGCTACTGCGAGGTAACCGGGACAACGGCGACGTGCGTCGAATCCTGCGGGGCATCGCTCATTCGCTGCGGCAGCACCTGCGCGGATCCGTCGCGGAATCTGCGCCATTGCGGTCGCTGCGACAACGCATGTGCGCCAGACAACGCGAGGGGCGCGTGCATCTCCGGCTCGTGCACGGTTGCCTCTTGCGATCGGGGCTTCGGGGACTGCAATCGCATGCCGGACGACGGATGCGAAGCCTCGCTCGGGACGTCCAGGAATTGCGCCTCGTGCGGGGACGCCTGCCGGCCCGGCGAGGCCTGCGTCGATGGCATGTGCACGGATGCCTGCCCCGCCAGCTGCCAGTGCACGGGCCACTGTACTGCCGACCGGCCCTGCACCTGCGACGCCGGCTGCCCGTGCACCTTCTCGTGTGGAATGGACTGCGAGGTCACGTGCGATGGCACCGGGGCGAGCTGCGACATCGGCGCCGAGGGCGGCGGCGACGTCCGCCAGATCACGTGCACCGACGGGGCGTCCTGCCAGGTCGTGGTCGACGCGACGCTGGCCAACGACATCGAGTGCAGTGGGGGCGGGACGACCTGCACCGTCGAATGCACGGGCAGCGAGGACTGCGCCGTCGATTGCCGGCGCGGCGCCGAGTGTGTCCTCAGATGCGACACCTCCGGCGCATGTGATTTCGACACGTGCGACGGGTCGGAGCGCGACTGCGGTGGCGACGTGCGCGTGTGTAACCGCTCCTGCCCCTGACCCGTCAGCGAGTGCGGGCGTGGTCGAGCGCCACGGCCGCCACAATGATGGCGCCGACGAGGATCTCCTGGACGTAGTTCGGCACGCCCGTGAGCGTGCAGCCGTTGGCGAGCACGGCCATCAGGAAGGCGCCTATCATGGAGCCGAGCACGCTCCCCTCGCCGCCCGAGAGGCTGCCCCCGCCGATGACGACGGCGGCGATGATGTCGAGCTCCTTGCCCATGGCCGTCGTCGGATCACCGACAGTGAGTCGCGAGAACTGCATCACGCCCGCCAGGCCAGCGAAGGTTCCCGCGAGCCCATAGATGATCACCTTCACGCGGTCGACACGAATGCCGCACAGCCTCGCCGCGTCCTCGCTCGAACCGACGGCGATGCAGTGCGTCCCGAGCACGGTGCGCCGCAAGATCAACCCCATCAGCAGTGCGAGCACGATCGCGCACCAGACCCCGGGACCGACGAGCAGCCACCGCGGCTCGGGTGTCTTCGTCATGAGATCGCCGAGCCATGCCGCGGGCGCGTCGACTTTCTGCTCTTCTGCCAGGTACTTGGCCACGCCCCGAGCGATCCCCATCGTCCCCAGCGTCACGATAAACGGCACGATGCGGAGCCGCGTGATCAGCATTCCGTTGACCAGTCCGGCGAGGGCGCCCGTCGCCACACCGCCGGCGATGGCCACGACCGGCGCCGCCCCGTCACGGAGCATCACGGCTGTCACCACGGAGGCGAGCGCGATGACGGAACCCACCGACAGGTCGATGCCCCCACTCACGATGACGAAGGTCATCCCGAGCGCGCCGAGGGCGACGATCACCGTCTGCGTCAACACCGTCTTCATGTTGTAGGCAGAGAGGAACCGGTCTGGCGCGAGCACGCCGAACAGGACGATGACGAGCAGCAGCCCGACGAAGGGCCCGGCGAGAGCGATCACGCGTCGCATCCTGCTGCGCCCCGGGGACGCGGAGCCGCCCGTCCCGGAAGTGGAAGACGGGTCGCTCATGCGGCCCCCACGGCGGCCGCGTCGAGTAGCCCAGCCTCGGTCCATTCGGCGGCGGGGCGCGCGGCGCCCAGTCGGCCGCGGTGCATCACGGCGATGCGGTCGCACACGCCGAGGAGCTCCGGCACGTAGGAGCTCACGAAGAGGACCGCCTTGCCGCTCGCGGCGAGCTCCCCGATCAAGCGATAGACCTCGACCTTGCTGCCCACGTCGATGCCGCGCGTCGGTTCGTCGAGCAGCAGCACGTCCACGTCGTGATGAAGCAGCCGGGCGAGGGCGACCTTCTGCTGGTTGCCCCCGGAGAGCTCGTGCGTGCGTTGCCGTGGCCCAACGCAACGCACGTCCAGGCGCTCGATGCAGCGCGCCGTCAGGCGATCGCGCCGCCGCGCGTCGATCCAGCCGAGACGGCTCGCCGGCCCCAGTCGCGATAGCGTGACGTTCTCGGCGACGGTCATCCCCAGGGCAAGCCCCTCGTCCTTGCGATTCTCCGAGAGCAGTCCCACACCCTGCGCGAGCCTCACCCAGGGCGGCCGGCCCCGGTCGGTCACGGCAGTGACCGTGATGCGCCCGCTCCGGACCGGGTCCAGGCCGAACACAGCCCGCAGCATCTCCGTCCGCCCGGCACCCACGAGCCCGGCGATCCCCAGGATCTCGCCCCGCCTGAGCACCAGGCTCGCGTCCCGCGGCATCGACTTCCCCCCCAGCGCTTCGAGCGAGAGGGCCGGCCCTCCTGGCTCGTGAGCCACTCTCGGAAAGGCCTCCTCCACGGAGCGGCCGACCATCTGCGCGACGATGTCGGTCAACGCGGTCCCCATAACTGCCCCGCTCGCGACCGTCTCGCCGTCCCTGAGCACGGTATAGCGCTCGGCGACCCGCCGGATCTCCTCGAGGAAGTGGCTGATGTAGATGACCGTGACGCCGCGGTGGGCAAGCCTGTGGACCAGGTCGATGAGCCGGTCGGTGTCCGAGCGCGACAGGGAGCTGGTGGGCTCGTCCATCACGATGATCTGCGCGTCGGCCACGAGCGCCCGAGCGACTTCGACGACTTGGCGCTCGCCAGGACCGAGACCAGCGACACGCGTCTCGGGGTCGATGTCTTCGTGGCCGAGCGCGCGAAGCGCGTCGACGACGATGGGACGCATGCGGGCCCGGTCCACGAGGCCGAGGCGCCGGCGCTCGCGCCCGAGCATTGCGTTCTGCTCGACGGTCAGGTGGGGTGCGAGGGTGAGCTCTTGATAGATCATGGCGACCCCGCGTCGCAGCGAATCGAGGGGACCTGTCGGGGCAAAGGGCCGACCGTCGAGCTCCATCGTGCCGCCATCGGGTCGCAGCGCACCGGACAGGATCTTCATGAGGGTGCTCTTGCCCGCTCCGTTTTCGCCCACGAGGGCGTGCACCTCACCGGGCCCCACCGACAGGTCCACGCCGCCCAGGGCCACGACGGCCCCAAAGCGCTTGTGAACTCCGACCATGCGGAGCCGAGGTGCGCCTTCGATCGCGCGACGCCCCTCCATGGACGCTCAGTCGAGCCAGCGAGCGAGGTCGGGGGCGAGGAGCTCCCTGATCTCGGGTTGCGCCATGTTCTCGTGCGTGACCATCGTGGCGCCCGTATCGATGCGGCGCTCGACCGTCCGTCCATCGATGTGATCGATCGCCGCACGAACGCCGAGCTCCCCCATGCGGAACGGGTTCTGCACGACGAGCCCCTGGATGTGCCCCGCCTCGAGCCCTTCCACGAGCTTCTCGCTCGCGTCGAAGCCGACGAACCGCACCTCTCCCGCGCGTCGCGCGTCCACGAGCGCTCGGAGCATGCCGAAGGTCGTGGATTCGTTGGGGCAAAAGATCCCCTCGACATCGGGATGGTTCACGAGGAGGTTCTCGGCCGTCGCGTAGGCCGACTCAGTCGTGGCGCCGCCATACTGGTTCGTCGAGACGAGCTCGATGTCACCGAAGCGCTGCTGCATCGTCTCGAGGAAGCCGGCCTCGCGCTCCATCGTGCTCGCCGAGCCTTCCTGGTACCGCAACATGATCGCCTTGCCGTGGCCCTGCATGATCTCGCCGAGCCGCTCGGCCGCGAGCTGTCCGCCCCGACGGTTGTCCGTGGCCACGAAGCTGACCAGACCGTCCCAGTTGATCCCCGAGTCGATGATGACGACCGGGATGCCCTCGCTCGTCGCCTCGCGCGCCGCGGGCACGAGCGCCGTGTCGTCCAACGGGGCGAGCACGATGCCGGCCACGCCGTGAGAGATGACGTCCTCGACGACGCGGATCTGCTCGGACCGGTCGTCCTCGCGGACCGGCCCTTGCCACAGGATCTCCACCCCGAGCTCCCGACCCGCCTTGTTCGCCCCGGCATGGACGGACTTCCAAAACTCGTGGGTCGTGCCCTTCGGGATGACGGCGATGGTTCGGGGTTGGGCCGCGGGCGCGGTGCCCTCCCCTTCGGTTTGTCCGCACTCGCACCCGTAACTGAAGACGGCGAGCCCTGCGAGGACGGAGAGAAAACGCACGCGAGCCATGGGGGATCCTCCGGCGGCCGCGAGCCTATACGATACGCTGGGCTAGTGGAAACCCACGACCCATCCGGAAGGACTCCATGAAACCCCGAATCGCGCTCTTCTGGCCCGGTGACGGTCGCCCGCGACCGAACGAGCTCGCCCTGCCGAGCGTCCGCGGTGCGACGGATCAGCTCGAGCGAGCCCTGCGCAAGCTCGGCCGCGAGCCCTACCTGGTGGAGGGCTTCGTGTCCAAGCCGCACGAGTCCATCGAGCGCCTCGGGCCCATCGACGATCCCATGATCGGCGTGTGCGTCCACTGGTTCTACGGCCCCCACACGACCGACGGCGTGGTCGGCAAGGACAACCCGCTGCTCTTGGCGAGCAACTTCTCGGGCCAGTGGCCCGGGCTCGTCGGACTGCTGAACACGGGAGCTTGCCTCGCGAGCCTGGGCCGCCCCTTCTCGCGCATCTGGACGGGTTCGACGGACTTCACTGCCGACGAGATCTTCATGGAGAGACTCGATGCGTGGTGCAGCACGGGTCGCATCGACTACCCCGAAGATGACATCGCCTACCACGCGCCCATTGGCGCCGGGGCGTCCGC
>Ga0214473_10003296_pt1 | contig 19605 bp, 16 predicted proteins | sample RVTome_7_FD_203509 | JGI IMG/M metagenome (GOLD analysis project Ga0214473, IMG submission 203509) | Soil microbial communities from uranium-contaminated site in the Upper Colorado River Basin, Wyoming, United States - RVT98D197 | ecosystem: Environmental > Terrestrial > Soil > Contaminated >... | reverse complement strand
GGCAACAAACTTTTATCCCATAGAGATACCGGATGTCCATTTTCTTTTGTTATCATTACCTTAACCCTATTTTCCATCAACTAATTCGGAGAAGAACCATAAAAATTAACGCTTAACGTTTCTGGCAATCCGTATAAGTCAAGGGGTTTTATGTGTGGCATATTTGGAATAATAGGTAAACAGGATCGTGAGCTCCTAAAGAAGATGGACAATGTGCTTATCCACAGAGGGCCGGACAGCTCAGGTGCCATTAATTTTGAAGACGTATCTATTGGAGTCCGTCGATTAAGCATAATAGACTTAAATACAGGTGATCAGCCTATTCATAACGAAGATGGACGATTATGGGTTGTTCAAAACGGCGAAATATATAATTACCTTGATCTGAGAATAGATTTAATTTCTAAAGGGCACAGATTTTATACAAATTCTGACACAGAGGTTATAATCCACGCATATGAGGAATATGGCGAAGCATGCGTTCAGCGTTTTAACGGTATGTTCGCTTTTGTAATATGGGATACTAAACGAAAACGATTATTTGGTGCCCGCGATAGAGTTGGAATTAAGCCATTTTATTTTCTGTGCAAAGAGGAAACGTTACTATTTGCATCTGAGATAAAGGCCATTTTACAGGATAAGTCTTTTCGCAGAGAATTAGATATGACCTCATTTTATAATTATCTTAGCAGATTATTTGTACCTGGAAACCGAACTATATATAAAAATATTAGAAAGCTTCCGCCAGGTCATACCATTACTTTTGAGAAGGGAAAGATTGCTATTGATCAATATTGGGACCTCAATCTGAAGCGAAAGATATTTTGTGAGGATGCCGAATATGAGAGTAATATCCGTAATAAATTAGAAAATTCAGTAAAAAGACAGCTTATTTCAGATGTGCCACTTGGAGCACTATTAAGTGGTGGAGTAGATTCAGGTAGCATTGTTGCATTTATGGCTAAAAATTCAGTTGCGCCTGTTCTGACATTTACCGTGGGATATGCTGGAACCGATGCCTCCCTGCCGAATGAGATATTTTATGCGAGAGAATCTTCTAATTTCTTCGGGACAGATCATAAGGAGATTATCGCAGATTCTGCGGTACTTATTGATCAACTACCTAAAATAGTGTGGTTTTTTGATGAACCATTTGCAGGATCACTTTCTCAATATCAAATATCGCAGCTGACGAGAAAATATGTGAAGGTTGTTTTGTGCGGTTTAGGAGCAGATGAATTGTTTGGGGACTATGGCAGAGGTGTTCGCTTGTCGCAATATTCTCATTGGTTATCTCATATATTCTTATATGCGCCAAGGCTTGTAAAGAAAGCTATTTTAGATTTTAAATGCATGATTCCGCAAACGGGAAAACAGGCCGAGTTTTTTAATGGCTTCAATCGCTACATAATCAAACTACTCGAATTAGGGAAGCTGTATGCATCACAGTGGGAGATCTTCAGCGAACGAACCCAAAAGGAGCTAGTTAAAGACTTCGTATTAGAGCAGGTGGATATTAAGGCAAGTATCGAAGGATTGTTTTTTGAGTATCTTTTAAAAACAAAAATTAAAACTATAGAAGACATTGTGATGTACAGTAACTTCAAAACTCAACTTGTAGACGAATATCTCCGTTATACTGATACGCTTTCAATGGCTCATTCCCTTGAATCGCGGGTACCGTTTTTGGATAACGAACTAATAGAATACGCTGCTACTATTCCAATCAGGAAAATGGTAAGAGGCAGAGCCGATAAATACCTATTAAAAAACGCTCTTAGGCCGGTTTTGCCATCCGGAGTTGATGAAAGAAGAAAAGGATTTTTTTCCTTACCATATGGATTATGGCTGAGGAACGAGCTAAAAAATTTAGCGCTGAATATGCTGTCAAAAGAACGAATTGATGCTATGGGATATTTTTCATATAAAAAGGTCTGGGAGATTGTTCAGAGCCAGTATGCAGGGGATGATTCAAAAACATACCAGACATGGAGTTTGTTGATGTTTTCGCTCTGGCACAAGCTATTTATTGAGGAGGAAGTTACAAGCATTTCCCAAGCCGAGGATTGTTATATGCGCGATGTTCCGACGCATCTATACAAAAACGCATCTTGAATTGTAATTGGAGATGAGTATCGATTTATTTTTTGAGGGTATAAACATTATGGCTGATTATTAGTTTTATAGAAATTGAAAAACATTAAGGTAATGTTACAAATGAGACGAATATTGTTAGTATCCGAATCTACCCCTGATGGCTTTTCTTTTATGACAGGGTCATCGCTCCTGGGGCAGTTAAGTTCAATGCGAAAGTTACATGAGCTCACCATTATTGCTCCTTTTGTATTGCCGTTGCCGAGATCGAAGGATAATATTCGGACCATTAAAAAGATACTTAGGATTGATAAGAAAGGAATCGTTGATGGTGTTGTTTACTACCGTCCTTGGTTTTTCGGATTTCCATTAATATTAGGACGATTAAATGATTTTATAAAGGTGTTAGCGATATTCGTCTGTATAAAGGTGAATAAAATAAAATTTGATATAATACACGCGCATTACGCCCATCCTCCCGGGTTTGTGGCAGTATTATTAGGGAAAATAGTAAAAAAACCTGTAATCATAACTTGCCGCGGATCTGATATCCATGAATATACAGAAAAAAATTACCCGGACAAATTACGAAGAAGCCGGGTGCTTTATTCTATTAAAAATGCTGTTTATTTGATTTGTGTAAGTAACTTCTTAAAAAGAAAAGTAATTTCCTTGGGTATTGATGATGCAAAAGTAACAGTTATTCCTAATGGGGTAAAAAGCCGCATGTTTTACCCCATAGATTCAAGTGTTGCGCGCAAACAAATCAACCTACCCATAGATAAGAAACTCCTCGTCAATGTTGCTTTATTAACTCCTATAAAAGGAACTAAATATTTAATTGATGCTTTTGCTGAACTCACTAAAAGGCGGAACGACGTATTATTGCTCATAATAGGCGACGGGCCTCTGAGGGCTGAGCTGGAAAATCAGGTACTGGCCTTAAATTTGGATGGTCATGTTCGGTTTCTTGGTTTTATACCTAATGAAGAATTAGTATTTTGGTTTAATGCCGCGGATCTATTCGTGCTACCTTCTCTCGGGGAAGGTTTTGGGATTGTTCTTATTGAAGCGATGTCATGCGGAATACCTATTGTCGCATCAAATGTAGGAGGAATTCCTGAAATAATTAACGAGGACAACTTGGGAGTTTTAACCACTCCCGGAGATATAAAGGGACTATCAAGCTGTATTCTACAGGCTCTCAATAAAACGTGGGATAGAAATAGGTTAATTGAAAGGTCAAAATATTACAGTTGGGATAATGTCGCAAGACTAACAAGTGATATCTATGAAAGAATCTAATTCTTATGTGTCATTTTGCTAAAATAAATAACTTGGAACGGATTAGGCATGTCGCCACACGGTAGCTTGGACTTGTAATTTATTATACCCTTATATGTAAAACATTTAACCTCCGAGGGATATGCGGAAATAACTAAAGGTTCCGAAAATATTTTTAATCTCCTGCGTACTGGTAGTAATTCAAGCCTTCATTTTGATGTTCTGATATTTTCTTCCCATTAGGTCGTAATTTCAATATGTTATGAAGTATATAAAAATAAACTGTAATCTGTGTGGCAGCGATACAGCAAAACTGTATTCGGTGTATAATGGGGAGGGTAATTATCTGCATAAGTATAGGGTGAAATGCAAAAAATGTGGGCTTGTCTATTCCAATCCGCAGGCCACGAAAGAGACTTTACAGCAATATTATTCCACTATCTATCCCGGCTCTGTACCCTCTTACACAAATAGCACAAAAGAAATTATTAATAATTATGAGAAATATTTTTCTGAACTCAATACAAGAATAAAGCCAGGAAATTTTCTTGATGTTGGTTGTGCCGGTGGTAATCTTTTAAGTGTTGGGGAACGTTTGGGGTGGAAGACTTATGGTGTGGAGATATCTAAATTATTTTACGAGTGTGCTAAAAGCAATCTAAAATCCTCTTTCATTTTTAATGGAGAATTGCATGAAGCAAAATTTGAGGACAATTTTTTTGACTATGTTTATATGTCTCAGGTTTTGGAGCATGTCACTGATCCAACTTTATTACTGAACGAAATAAACAGGATATTAAAGACAGAGGGAGAATTATTCATTGATGTGCCGAATATAGCGGAACCCTTTAATTATAACAATTGGGTTATTAGCTACCTAAAAAAAAGACCTCTCCCTATGATTACTGGCAATGAACACACATACGATTTTAGTCCTAGAACGCTGACTATGCTTTTGCAAAAGTGCCGGTTCAGGATAAGAACAATAAAAATCAATTATTTGAAAGGGACCTTTGCAACAGATAAAAGGAAACTGAATTGTTTTGGAAGACTTGAATTGTCATGTATTAAGAATATTAACCGATTATTTCCAAATAAGTGTGGAAATCGCATAAGGGTAACTGCAACTAAATACTGATGTTGCGCGAGTAATTATGTGTGGGATAGCCGGGATATATAATTTTAATAATGAGGCAGTTCCTGTCGAATCTTTGAAGCGGATGATCGATATCATGAGGCATCGTGGCCCTGATGATGAGGGATTTATGCAGTTTGGCTCAAAGTCAGAAGCCACCTCCCCGGTTGTGGTAACAAGCATGAATTCACCTTTCACCTTTCACCTTTCACCATATAATATTGGTTTTGGGCACTGTCGTTTGGCCATCATTGATTTGAGTGAGGCTGGTCACCAGCCCATGTGTAATGAGGATGGTACGATTTGGATTACCTATAATGGTGAAATCTATAATTACTTAGAATTAGGACAGGATCTGAAGTCAAAAGGTCATATCTTTAAGTCAAAGACAGACACAGAGGTAATCATCCACGCCTATGAGGAATGGGGAATAAACTGTATCCAAAAATTTAATGGCATGTGGGCGTTCGCCGTCTGGGATGCCCCCAAAAAAAGGTTGTTCTGTGCAAGAGATAGGATGGGAATCAAACCATTCTATTACTACATTGATAAAGAACGTTTTCTCTTTGCCTCTGAAATTAAGGCCCTGTTAGTTAATCCGTTTATTGATCGTAGACCAAATGACAAAATCATATGGGACTATCTGGTGAATGAATATGTGGATCATACCGAAAACACCTTTTTTAGTGATATAAAACAACTTTTACCAGCGCACTACCTCCTCATTGAAAATAAAGATTTGAGTATCTATCGCTATTGGGATTTAGAACCAAATACAACCCTATCAGACATAACGGACGCAGAGACAGCAAGGCAATTCTATGAACTGTTTGAAGACGCTGTATGTCTCCATCTGCAAAGTGAAGTTCCACTGGGCACCTGCCTGAGTGGTGGTCTGGATTCTTCCTCGATTGTTTGCATGGTCAATAAATTACTTTTTAGTAACGGACTGGCCAATAAGGAATTAATTGGTGAACAGCAGAAGACCTTTTCCTCTTGTTTTGAGGATAAGCGTTTTGACGAGCGGGATTTCATTCAAGAGGTTGTTAGACAAACAAAAGTACAAGCAAGATATGTTTTCCCTGACGGAACTGATTTACTTGATTCAATGGATACTATGATCTGGCATCAGGATGAGCCTTTTCCCTCTGTCAGACTCTTGTCGCAGTGGTGTGTTATGGAGTTGGCAAGGGAAAATGGAATTACCGTCCTATTAGATGGGCAGGGCGGGGACGAACTATTAGCTGGATATCATTTCTTCTTTCAGCCATATTTTGAATATTTATTAAAAACAACTCAGCTTAAAAGATTAGTTGAAGAAATCAAATTTCATTCTAAGTTACACAATCAGCCAAAACTCCCAATTATTAAAGATCTTTTACGATTTATTATTCCGGGTAGATTTTTAGAGTTGAGGAAATATATTTTAAATAAAATCGGAAATAACGAAAATCCAAATTCCTGGATAAATAAAGATTTTTCCAGGCAATGTGAGAATAAAACTATAGGTCCTTCTCCATTAAACGATCCTTTTAAAGCATGTATTTATAAATATTTAACAAAATATAGGTTGCCATCATTACTTCGATATGAAGATAGAAATTCAATGGCTTTTTCCCTTGAAGCCAGGGTTCCTTTTTTGGACTATCGGTTAGTTGAATTCATATTTTCTCTGCCCAATACCCAAATTATACGCAATGGAATGACAAAATATGTATTAAGAAATGCGATGAAAACTTTGATACCTGAAATAATCCGAAATAGAACGGATAAAATGGGTTTTGTTGTTCCTGAAAGTTATTGGCTGCAAAAACTTAATAAAGAACAAATATTAGATATTTTTACCTCTCGTAGTTTCTCGCAAAGAGGATATTTTAACCATTCTGAATTACTGAGAAGTTATGAATTGTATTGTTCTGGACAACCGAATGTAAATTGTTCTTTAGTTTGGAGATGGATGAATCTGGAACTGTGGTTTAGAAAGTTTATTGATAAAAGAGGTTTTAATGAGAATTTTGCTGATTGATCCTTATGTAGCGGCTGGTGCAAACTTGAACACAAGTTTGGGGTGGCTGTCGGCATCTGTCCAGGCTGCAGGACATGAGGTTTTCGTACTCGACTTAAACTGCAGGCGCATTTCGAATTACCAAGATATATTGCCAAATTTTTTGGTCCGCTATGCGCCAGACATAGTGGGTATAACGGTGATGTGTACCACCTATGCATCTGTCTTAGGCCTGATCGAGCATATAGACCAATACTACGACGGCTACATTGTTGTGGGTGGTGCGCAAATGTCTTTCGAAAAAGAGAGGGTGTTTCAGGATAGCCAGGGACTCGATTTTGCAGTCGTTGGAGAGGGTGAAGAGACCCTGGTAGAGCTGATAGATCATTTGGAGAAGGGTAACCCCCTTCAGGACATAGAAGGGCTCATTTACCGCGAGAATGGGGAGGTAAAGATCAATCCTTCCCGCAGATGGATAACAGACCTGAACAAGCTGGCATTTCCAGACTATCGGCTATTCGGTTTGAAAGGAGTCTTACCTACCTATTCTTACCGTATTTCTACGAGTAGGGGGTGTCCTTTCCGTTGCGTATTTTGTAATCCACTGAATATGCAGGCGAAGTGGAGATGCCGAGATTTTAATCTGGCCATTGAGGAACTTAAGTTTGCCAAAGCTCATTTTGGAATTGGACGATTCGACATCTGCGAACCTGTCTTCAACTTGACGAGCGAGAGAGTAATCGAATTCTGCGAGTTACTCTTAAAAGAAAAGATCAATATGCCCTGGACCTGTAACAGTGGATTGCGTGCTGATCGAATCACCGACGAAATGATCAAGACGATGAAGCGGGCTGGTTTCTATAATATGAAGATAGGGGTAGAAACACTATCCCCAGAGGTATTCCCTTGTGTCAACAAAGGCGAAAAGATTGATGACATCGTCCGGGCTGTGGAAATAGGTAAATGTAACAGCTTACGGGTTTCCGGTTCGTTCATTTTAGGGTTACCTGGATCGACATATGAAACCGAAATTGATAGTTTTGAGAGAGCACGAAAGTTAGGATTTGATGATATGGCATGGTCACTCCTCATCCCATATCCTGGGACACCGGCCTATAACTGGGTCATCGAGCATGGAACGATGTACTATGATTATAAACAAATGCATCAGTATGCAACCCAGGTTACAGGCGATGAAGAATTGCATGTGCCATTCGAGACGGTAGAATTTTCCTTGAAAGATAGACTTAGAGCCTGGGAAAAGATACATTGGACCCTTAAAGTGCCGGCTATCAGTGCACGAAACAAATCCGTCTTTTGGAAGGCATGGAAAACAATTTATAGCCTTGCGCGATATGACCCATGGAATGTTCATGGTAATCTATCATACATGGCACGGGGGCTTATATCAGAATTCCCGCGTCAAGGAAAACCTAAAAAGCAAAATTTCTCACAATTTAAAGATTTGCAGGAAATCGTATGATTACTGAGTGTAAAGCGAATTATGAAAAAAGTTTTGATTATTACAACTCACTTTGCCCCTGATCGGCATGTTGGGGCCAAGCGGTCGACAAAGTTTGCCAAGTTCCTGCCGGAGTGCGGCTGGCAACCGGTGGTTTTAACAAAAGAGGTCACATGCTACCATGGCATAGACGAGACGCTGAACGAAGACTTGCCTCCTGATCTGCCGATCTATCGAGTACGTGAGTGGCATCCCTTTAGAGCAGGGATACGAGGTAAGAAGACCTCTCTTAAGAACGTGGGCACGGCGGAATTGGACAGGCCAACGACCCGGGGATGGATTTCACGTGGGATGGGTCTCTTCGATAGCGTTCTCTTCTATGACTATCCCTGGTTGCTCCCTGCTTTCTTCACCGGTCTACGTTTGTTAAGGCAACAAAAAATCAGCCTTATCTTCTCGACTTCGCCTAATCCTGAAGCTCATCTCATAGCACTATGGCTCAGAATCGTGACAGGTCGGGCCTGGGTTGCCGATTTTAGAGACCCTTGGACAGCATTACATAATTTCTACAAGCCAGGGCACCTCAAACGTGCAGTTGATATATTATGTGAGAAAGCTATTGTAGCGACTGCGGATCATATCACAGCGATAAGCCACATCCTTTCACGAAATCTAAACAAGTTGCAAGATTCCCAGAAGAAGGACAAGGTATCTGTGATTTACAATGGCTATGACGGAGAAGATTTCGAAGAAACCGATCACAACCAATTTAGGTCCCAGCCGTTCACTATAACCTACCTCGGAACTTGGGGGTCAGGGAGAAGCCCAGAACCTTTTCTTCGTGCACTTGGCAGATTGCTTGTTATACATCCAACTCTCAAGGACCGGATAGTGGTGAATTTTGTTGGTGAGGTCAAGTTCGATCCAGAAATGCAAAAACACATCGAGCAGGTGATATCGGAGGAAAATCTTGATGGTGTTGTTAAGATGATTCCTTTTCTGCCGTTCCGTAAAGGATTGGATCTATTGAGGCAGGGAGACGTATCCTTATTAGTAGTATCTCCTTACCATTCTCGAATTGGCTGTTTATCATCAAAGTTGTTTGAATATCTGTATGCTGGGAAACCTATTCTAGCTCTGGCGCTTTCCGAGTCTGAAGAGGCTCAGATCATTTGCAAAGCTGGAGCAGGCCAAGTTGTTGTTCCCGATGATATAACCGCGATTAGTAGAAAGATCGAAGAGATGTACAGAGCCTTTCAAAGCGGAGATGCGCTCTGTGATGTGGATTTTTGCGGAATTAAGAAGTACGAGCGAAGGAGACAGACATACGAATTGGCAGCGATATTTGACTCTCTGACGGCCATGCGGAGAACACCCAAGGCAGATATCCGGCCGGCTTGAGAGGGGATTTGCTCGTGCCCAAGGTTGTGTTGATTAGTCCAAGGGTAGGCGCATGTCGTTTGGGGCACCAATCTACAGATGCGGCCCGGGAGCCTCTAGGTGTCTTGGCCGTGGGAAGTTACTTGAAGCACCATGGCTACCAGGTGCAGATTCTCGACGCCAATCTCTATTCAGACGACTATGTCCGAACCGAGGTGGAGAGACTGGTGGCTGCCAAGCCGGTCTTTGTCGGCCTATCGGTTATGACAGCACAACTCCCTCACGCCTTGGAAATCAGCAAACTCGTAAAGCATCTGGATTCTACTGTGATTGTGGTATGGGGCGGGATACATCCTACACTTTTCCCCGCCCAGACCTCTCTCGACCCGCACGTTGACTTGATAGTGCATGGCCCCGGGGAGGCAACGTCTCTTGAATTAGCAAAAAAACTCCAGGATGGTGAGGTAGACTCGAACATGAAAGGGATCGCCCACAAGGGCAAGGCGGCACCTACTCGAGAACGTGAAGACCTGGATACCCTGCCGTTCTTTGACTACGGTCTGGTTGATCTGAAATGGTATCTAGGTCCCGCGCCGCACTATCTGCTATCTGAGCAGCCGATTCGGGCCTTGAACGTTCTTTCCTCCCGGGGTTGCCCCTGGCGCTGCGGGTTCTGCATCAACTATGTGACGAAGAATCGCTGGCGTGCACTGTCAGCGGAACGGTTTCTGGATGAAATAGAATATCAAGTCAAAACCCATGCTCTTGAGGCTGTCCGCATTATGGATGAAGATTTTTTTGTCAGCAAAAAGCGAGTGACAGGCATTATTGAAGGAATGCACTCAAGGAACCTTCATCTGATTTGGGGTACGAACGTTCGTGCTAACTACTTCAATGATGAGTATATTACTGCTGAGTATGCAAGATCGTTGGCTGATGTCGGCGTCAAATTCCTGAGTCTTGGTGCTGAATCTGGCAGCGATCGGGTACTGCAGATGTTGCACAAAGACATAACCACCGAGCAGATTTTAAGATCAGCACGGGTCTGTGCCGAAGCGGGTATTATACCGGTTTATTCCTGGATGATAGGCATTCCTGGGCAGACCAAGTCTGAGATGAGGACAAATATAGACTTGATGAATGAGATCAACGCAGTGTGTCCGTCAGCCCTGCATACTACGAACTGGATCTTCCGGCCTTTTCCGGGAGGTGACCTCTACGAAACGTGTAAGCAAATGGGCTTGCAGGAACCATCCTCGGTGGAGGAATGGGCTCAACTGGGTGTGGATCAGGAACAGAATACGGGATTCTACTCGGCGGCAAAGCTCCCCTGGATTGAAGATGTCGGTTTTGTTGAGTTCGTTTCTGAATTCACTCCATCGATCAGATCAACTACTGGTCCACGACAATCGGTCCGAGGCTTCGCACTTTCAGTGATCGTGAGATTCCTGCACAAAATCTGGGACTGGCCCATTGTGGGGTGGTTGGCTCAGAAGACAGGGAGTTGGCTGCGCATGACCTTTGTCAAGATGACCTCGGGTAAGGCAAATTGATCGGTACAGTGCACGACTCTGGAACGAATAGGCGGGACTTGGGTCTCTTCCCAGGATCCCGCTGGCAAGGTTGAGGTGAGTTGTGCTTGATATTGTCAAAAGCAAAGCGCGAAAGGCATTACCAGCAAACTACTATCTAAATCTTACTAGATGGTGGCGCCACCTACTCAACGTGGGTTTTCAACACAAATGCCCCATCTGTAGGAAACGCGTCAGGGCGTTCTTGCCTTTTGGTGTACATCTGCGTCCCGAGGCGGAATGCCCGTTTTGCGGTAGCTTAGAGCGGCATCGTTCGCTTTGGTTGTTCTTAAAGAACCAAACCGATTTGTTTTCTGGAAAAGCGTCAATTCTTCTCCATTTGTCCCCTGAACCTTGCCTTCAAACAAAGTTCTCCCAATTGCAGGATATTCACTATGTGACAGCAGACCTGGACCCAACTCAGGCATCGGTGCCCATGGATGTCCAATATATACCCTTTATATACCCTATATACCCTTTCGAAACGCTAGCTTTGACAATATTCTGTCCTCCCACGTTCTGGAGCATGTACTAGATGACCAGAAAGCTATGCGAGAGATATTCGGGATTCTTAAACCGGGTGGTTGGACTATTCTACAGGTTCCAATAGATAGCGGTCGGGACGAAACGTTGGAGGACATCAATGTTATCTCGCCCGAAGAACGAGAACGTGTCTTCAACCAGCGGGACCACGTCAGAATATATGGAAACGACTATAAGCGCCGGTTGGCAGATGCAGGTTTTACTGTTCAATTCGATTCTTACACAAAGGAATGGCCAGCAAGAGTAATTTTTAGGTACGGCTTGTCAACCGAAGGTATAGCTCTTGTCACCAAGTCCCCAATTTATGATACCTGACTTGGTTATGGGTGATTCCATGAAAGTCTTGATGTTGACCCAGGATTTCCCACCTGCAGATGGCGGAATAGCGATATTCGTCCAGCATGTCTGCCAGGAACTGCGGCGAAACAATATGCATGTGGAAGTTTTGGCGCAGGATGTGGAAAGGGCGGCCGCATTTGACGCTGGGCAATCCCATGCCATTCACCGCTATTCCGGTCGAAATCGGCTATCTTCTTTAGCACCGATTGTTAGCACTATGTTTCATGCTTTGAGAGGCCACGCAGATGTACTCTTCCTGGGACACATGCTATCTACCTATGGGTTGGGAGCGTGGCTGCTCTGGAGATTCCTCCGGGTGCCGTATGTAATCTTGGTACACGGGTTCGATCTAGTGGAATACTGGCGTCAGTCTCGACTGGACAATTTTGCCTCAACCCTCGTTTTGCAGGACGCCGCGCTCATCTTCGCCAACAGCGAATACACGAAGGGCGTGATATTAGAGAAGGTTAGGGATACCAAAGGTCAGGTCGTGGTGATCAACCCTGGTGTAGACCCGGATATGTTCAAGCCTGGTCTGGAAACCTCGGCAATCAAGCAACAGTATGGGATCGGTGATGATCGGGTTATCCTAACAGTGAGTCGTCTTGTCCCCAAGAAGAATCACGACAATGTTTTGAGGGCCTTGCCAGAGGTACTGCAGAGAATACCTAATCTCAAGTATCTGATCATTGGGGAAGGGTCTGAAAAAACTCGGTTGGAGAGCATGGCACGACAGCTTGGAATCCAAGAGCGAGTGATTTTCACTGGTTTTGTTGAACATACTGCCCTGCCGCCATACTATTGCTTGTGTGATGTGTTCATCATGCCTTCTTGTGTGGCCGATGGCAACCTTGAAAGTTTTGGTATTGTTTTTGCCGAGGCAAGCGCCTGTGGTAAGCCCGTGATCGGAAGCAAAACCGGGGGTATCTCAGATGCAGTAGTTAATGGGGTTACTGGTCTACTTGTGGAGCCCGATGATACCAAAGAGATAGCTCAAGCCCTTTCCAGGTTGCTGACCGATGAGCAATTAGCGCTGACTTTAGGAAAGAATGGGCGAGCGCGGGTGGAAAATGAACTTACATGGCAGGTTATGGGGGAACGTATCGTGGCCTTTCTTCAAGGCCTGAAGTCATCCACCAGGGATGTTCATGTTTGACAACTCGGCAGAGATCATTCCCTTGCAGTGTCCCCACTGTAAGAAAACCTTGAGCAATCAGGACACTGGCTTGAAGTGCCAGCAGTGTGGTGCAATTTATCCGGTTTATGACGGAATCCCGTCCTTTCGAGACCTGAATCCGTTTTATGAGGGCAAGTTCGTAGAGACAGAGCCGGATCCCTCAAAGACTAAAGGTCGTATGGCAGGACTTGTCTTTAGTCTCTATAGTACCATCTCTCAGTCGCACTTACGGAACCGTTTTATTACCAGAATGATGGGGCCTGTAAGGAATAAACGAGTGATCCTGGATCTCGGTTGTGGAGGCGGATCGCGCTTTCTGGCGAGGATGGGTTATGTCGTTGGAATAGATCTTAGTCTAGCTTCTTTGAGGAATGCCCAGAAAATATACGGCCAGGCCGTGCATGCCGATATTGCTTCCACGCCGTTCCCTGATGCTTGTTTTGACTTGATTGTTTCCAGAGATGTTTTGGGACATGTACCTTTAGAGCAGAAAGAATGTGTCTATCAGGAAATGTTCCGACTGTGCCGAAGTGGGGGACGCGTCATCCACGCCATTGAGGTGGAAAGTCGAAATCCCGTCTGGCGATTTGCTCAAAGATACCCCTTGCTCTTTCGTCAGTACTTCTTGGATCAGTATGGACATTATGGCCTGGAAGCGCCGGCCGATGCTTGTCGCCGCTTGAAAAAAGCCGGATTTCACCCAGTCAAGACAAGGCCTTTATTCAGGACTGGGATCGTTCGTGCCAGTGTATATATAGCAATGTTTGACAATGAGTATCGTCAACGGTCCAAGTCGGTAAAATTCATCGTGGTGGTGGCCAAATTCCTTGACGGTCACCGATTTCTGCGTGGGGTATATAGTTTTTTGGCAGGAGTGTTGGATTCCCTGCTGGGAAAAGCTTTGCCATTCAGTTGGGCTCAGTTAATACTGGTTTGTTACGAAAAAGATGCATACTCCTGTTCTAAGCTTGGGGATCTTTGATGGAGGGAACTCATTAATGACGTATCGATCAAGGTTAGATAGCGAGAACAAGGAGAAGCCGGTAGATCCAGGACGGTACGACAAGTATTTCTTTCTTGACCCCAAATATGGTTGTGGCTGTGGTGGCTATAAGATCATTCAGGATACCGAGGGGCAGCAGTTTCCAGCATATTACGATGAGTTCTACAAGCTCGCCCAGATTAAGACGGAAAGCCGTGTTTTAGATATTGGATGCGGCAGGGGAGAATTTGTAATCTTCTGTGCCTTGAAGGGAGCCATCGCCATAGGTGTGGATTATTCCGCTGATGCCATTGATATTGCTAATGGCTTGAAGGAACTGGTAGCTAAAGGCAGAGAAGACAATTCCATTGTTCAGAGAAGCACCTTCCGACAGGCAGATGTCAAGTCTCTGCCGTTCCCTGATGACGAGTTTGATGTAATTGTCTCCAGAGCGGTGGTGGAACACCTTCATCAATGGGAATTATTGCAGATGTTACAAGAGTGCAAACGCGTGTTGAAACCGAATGGTATCCTGCTGATAACAACTCATCCGAACATTTGGTACCGAAATTATGGTTTCCCTGTGGTTCGGATTTTCAAACATCTATCCTCCCTCGTCCGTAGGGCGTCCGGTGAAGAGACAGTTTATGACAATCCGCACGCCGAACAAGAATCAGGGTTACACGTAAACGAACAATCCGTTCTTAGCTTAAGAAAGACGCTCAGGGAGGCTGGATTCAATGCTAAGGTGTGGCTGGAACCGCGTTTTTCCTACCGCCGGGAGAGATTGGTAAAAGAGCTTGGCTTGTCAGGTTTTTTCTTGTATTTATCGATTCACATTTTGGAAACCTGGGTTCCCTTCAAATTTATCTTTGCCGATGAGATCTATGCTATCGCCCATAAAGCATAGAATACTCTACTTGAACCCGGTATCGGTTATAAGCGGAGCAGAAATGAGTCTTCTGGGATTATTGCAGAATCTTAACAAAGAAGCATTCGAACCCCTGGCGGCTCTGCCTGGCCCAGGCCCCCTGGAGGAGCGTATGGCCGATATAGGAGTGGAAACGGTCATTATCCCCCAACAGAAACTTAAGGCCAGGAATCCCCTTCCGTATCTCAAGACAATTTATTATCTGGTCAACCTGATTCGGAAAAGAAACATCGATTTGATTCACAGCAACATGGATATAGGCAATCAGTATGGCTTAGTGGCTGCCAAGCTGACGGGGATTCCGATCATCTGCCATACACGCAACATCCTGAGCGAACGGCCGTTTCGACGGATGTTCCTACGATACGCCGACGTCTTGATTGCTAACTCTCACGCGGTTGCGGCAAGCTATGGCACGTATGTTTGTAAGTCCCAGAAGGTAGTAGTCATACACAATGGCTTGGACCTTAACGAGTTTTCACCCAACAATACAAGAAGAGGCATATTCAGAAGAAAACTGAAAATACCAGATGATGCCTTTGTTATCGGCCATATTGCCAGAATATGTCCCGAGAAGGAACAGCACACTCTGATAGATGCTATGACTCACGTTGCCCAAACCCATCTTGAGGCATACGCACTGATTGTGGGTGATACAACCATAGATGATAGTGCTCCCTTCCTGTCGTCGTTGAAACAACGCGTGCAGGAGCAGAAGTTGGCCGGCAGAGTGGTCTTTACTGGCTTTGTGGATAACATCGTAGACCTGTACGCAGCCGTGGACCTGGTAGTGCTGCCCTCTTTGTGCGAGCCTTTTGGGAGGACCCTCATAGAGGCTATGGCCATGGGAAAACCGGTGGTGGCTACTCGGGCTGGCGGAGCGATTGAGGTTGTTGAGGATGGAGTGACTGGGCTTCTTGTGCCGCCTGAGAATTCCCCCCAATTGGCGGAAGCAATCCTAAAGATAATGGAAGACAGAGGCGCTGCCAGAGAATTTGGGGCGAATGGCCGAAAACGCGCAGAGAGGCTCTTTAGTATTGAGCAAAACGTGCGGAAGATAGAGCAAACCTATATAGAAACTCTATGAAGTTAGGATGCGGCAATTGATGGCGGTTGGTGGAAAAATAGGACATCGCTGGATCGCTGGTCTGGTCTTCATCATATCCATGCTATTCTATTGGAGTACGTTGGCTCCAACGGTCACGTGGGGCGACCCGGCCAAACTTACCAACTTAGCTTATCTCAATTATTTGCGATTACATACCGCTAACCATCCCTTGCATAATCTTATCGGGCACTATTGGGGGCGGTTACCATTTAGTGATTATTCTTTTGGCCAAAACCTCCTTTCGGCCATTTTCGCGAGTTTGACAGTACTCCTTCTTTATTTTGTTGTCTATCGTCTTACCGAATCGGTATTTGCGTCGGCTGTAGCCTCTCTTTCAATGACGGTGGCCCATACCTTTTGGTGGCTGGCGGTGATCAATGAAAGTTACTCTATGGCTTTCTTTTTCTTTGTCTTAAGCATATTGGCGGAAATCAACTGGTTACAGACTAAAAAAGCGGGGTGGCTGTACTTGGCCTCTTTTGCCCTTGGGATAGGGATCTCTGATCATTATATTCTGGCGGTTTTCGCTCCCCCTTTTGTGATAGCAGCACTCCTCGAGAATCCTCGACTTATCTTCGATTTCAAGAAGGTATTGATGGTAATATTTTGTTTTATCTCAGGTGCTGGTTTACTCGTATTTATATATCTGACCCAGCTTCCTCCACTTACCTGGGCCTATATGGTTGAGCCTACCGATATTGAGAGCATATGGAAGATGGTCAGAGAGTTAATTCGATTCCCCTTGTACATATTTTATCAGTTTCCCGTAGTAGGTTTTCTACTGGGCATGTCAGGTCTTTGGTATTCCCGGAAAGAAAAGATAAGTATTTTTTCTCTTCTCTTGGTGCTTTTCCTGATTAATTATTTTTTTTCTGCCATTTATATGTGGCAGCGACAGCCCGAGATGATGGTTTTCAGCTACATTATTTATGCGGTTTGGATCGGGATCGGATCAAAAGCGCTCCTGACTTGGTTAGGATCTTTCAAGCCATCTAATTCTTCTGTTTATATTGGGCTGCTCGTTCTCTTAATTTGTACGATGCCTTTAGCTACATACTATGCGTCACCATTGATTGCTAAACAAATAGGCGGTAATGTCCTGAAAATCCGCACTTTACCTTATAGAGACAATGATCGGTATTTTCTGCTCCCCGACAAGAGACATGAAACTGGAGCCCGCCGCTTTGGAGAAGAAGTGTTTGCCACGGTTTTGCCCGATTCAATGATAGTGGCTGATTTTACTCCGTACACAGTCTTAGAGTATCTCCAGTTGGTTGAGAAAAAAAGACCTGACGTCAAACTTATCTATCCAACGCCAGGGCCCACAAATCCTATGTATAAAGGTTTGGTTGAGATGAATATCAACAAAGCCCCCATCTATCTCGTTGATATTGACGACTATATGGAACAATATGGGATAGAACGCTTAAATTCACAGTACAGATTTGAAAAAACGGGACCGATCTACAGGGTGCTGCCTAAAGCGCAAGACCGAGACCATGAATGACTTTTGCGTCTTCTTGCCTGTAGATTACGAAGGGCCTCCCGGCCGATGGCGTTTTCTTACCGAGGCGCTGGCAAGCCGTCTGGAGGGAATGTCGAAGGTGTTGTGTGTGAACCGTCCGGTTTGTCCAGTCGTGACCAGTATCAGGCATAGGGATAAACTCCTCAGATGGTTGAGTGAACTTGGAGGACGTTCTGGTCACGTCCAACAGATCACGGATAATCTGTTCGTGTTTACGCCTTTTATTCTTCTCCACGATCAACTGGCGGCAAGGTTTTCTCTCTTGGTCAGACTTAATAGGGCGTTACTCGGATGGCAATTAATTAGGACGCTGACACGTTTGGCCTTTCGTCGGTCTCAGTTGACTACTGTCATCTCCACTCCCTACCAGAAGGACTACATTGGGATCATAGGAGAGACATTTTTGATCTACGATTGCTATGATGAGTACTTAGCCCCCACTAATTTCAGAAATAGTGCGCTATTAAGACAGTTAGAGGAAAAGGATAGAGAGATTTTGAGGAAGGCAGATATTGTCTTTGGAGCCTCGGAGCCCATAGTAGAGAAACGGCGTAAATTTAACAAAAATGTTTATTTTATACCCAATGCCGTCGATTACAACCACTTCAGCAATGCTTTTGATGAGAAAACCCCTATTCCTGATGACATTACACATATTCCCCATCCCATCATTGGATTCGTGGGCAATATGAATCAATCTATAGACTTTAATCTCCTCACCTTCCTTGCCCATCAAAGGCCAGAGTGGTCCTTAGTTTTAATTGGATCTTTAAATTCCTGCGAACGGGGTTTTATGCGCTCAAAGGAGCTGAGGGAAGCCAGGTCTTTTAAGAATATTTACTTCATAGGTGGAAGGCCTTTTGAGCAGATACCGGGCTATTTAAAGGCATTTGATATCTGTCTCATTCCTTACAAAGATACTGAATTTAATAGAAGTCGTTCTCCTGTCAAATTGTATGAATATATGGCAAGTGGAAAGCCTATAGTCTCTATACCGGTATGTCAATGTCAAGAGTTTGAGGAGGCAATCGAGATTGCAAAAGACCACAAAAGTTTTCTGGAAGCAATAGAAAGATTACTTGCTAAGGATCATAAGACCACTCAAAATAATTTGATGATTGCCAAAGAGAATTCCTGGGATTCCCGGGCGGAAACTGTTTTGTCTTTGATTGGCGATCGATTGCAGGCCAGTCACAGAGAACATGGAAGGGGCAGATGAAGGCAGAAGTTTGTCTCGTGAGCCCGGCAAACAGAGCCAATGAGCCCTATCCTCCTCTTGGATTGATGTATGTTGCTGGCTACTTGGATAAGCAGGGGATAGAGGTCGCAATTATAGATGTTAAGGTTGATCCTTATTGGGGTCTCATAGGTTCCTTCAGTAAAAAAGTAGAGGAAAGAATTCTTGAAGAAGTGGAGGCGATGGCGCCACCCTTGATCGGCATAACTTGTCTGGTGACAGAGGTTGGCGAAGTTATCAATCTAAGCAGACGAATAAAGTCGAAACTGAAAAAGGCGAAAATCTTGGTAGGAGGCATTCATCCAACCATGTATCCAAGGGATCTGCTGTTTCGGGGGAGCCCAGTGGACTACGTTGTGGTAGGCGAAGGGGAACAGACGGCTGCCGAGCTCGTACACGCCATCATTGGGGGTGGCCGAATGGAAGATGTCAGAAGCATAGCCTGGTTCGATGGTACCAAAGTATACAGGACTCCACCTAGGTCGGTGATTGAGAACTTGGATGAGATTCCCTTTCCGTTGTACAAGAGGGTGGACACGGCCTACTATTTCCGGCCAAGCATCTATGCTATTCGGAACATGCTCTTGTCCGCCGCTTTTGTTTTTACAAGCCGGGGGTGCCCATACCAATGCTCTTTCTGTGTGAACAAGAACATCCAGAGCATCATGGGGTCTCAGAGGTTGATCCGCTCGAGAAGCGTATCCAATGTACTGTTCCAGACAGATCAAGAAAAAAAAGGGGTTAGTAATTGACGCAGTCCACATAGGTTTCTTTTTTCAAACGGTTTAAAAAGATCCTTTGTTCTTTGACAATCTGGACAGAACGTTTGTAA
>Ga0214473_10003295_pt1 | contig 19610 bp, 9 predicted proteins | sample RVTome_7_FD_203509 | JGI IMG/M metagenome (GOLD analysis project Ga0214473, IMG submission 203509) | Soil microbial communities from uranium-contaminated site in the Upper Colorado River Basin, Wyoming, United States - RVT98D197 | ecosystem: Environmental > Terrestrial > Soil > Contaminated >... | reverse complement strand
CCGGGTGACAGGATTGAACGGATTGGGATAGTTGGGTCCCAGGAAGAAATCATCGGGCAACGCCGCCGAGGGATTCTCTCCGACGTCGGTCGGATAATCAATGATCACATGGTTCGAGGTGTCGCTCTGACCGCCGGTGTATATGGCGCGGACGGTGTAATCATAGACGCCGTTTGCCAACAGAATGTCCGTGGTAGTGGTGTCTGTTATACCGGTCTGGATTGCCACATCGTCACGGTACAGAGTGAAGCTCTCCATTGAGAGCGGCGATGACCCGCCCTGAGGCACGGACATGACTGGAGCGCCGATAGGCAAAGCTCCCTTGACATTGTCCGAGGATCGGTTTGCGGTTCGGGAAGCATTTTGAGCTGCTGTCCGAACGTTGTCGGGGGAAGGATCCAACTGCCAAGGCGAATGCCACCAGAGGGTGACGAGCGAATCTTCCCTACTCGCCTGCAGATTGGTCGGAGGATCCAGCCGATACATGTCGAAATCGACACCGGTCGTCAGAGAATCCTGGACCACTAACACGCCAGTCACCACTCCCGTTTCGTAGCTATTCAGCGAAGCCACCACTGTTTGCGTCCCGACGAAAACCGAGTCAAGCTGGTAGGTTCCATTGGCTGCAGGATGTGTCGATCTACCGGTTGACGTCACGGTGACCTGAGTCGGATCCGCCGACGGATGCAAGGTGACCTGACCTGCGACACTGCCGTAACCCGGGATCAGACCGGTGGTGAACTTGACCGCCAGTCCCTGCGCCAGCGTCCGGAAATTCGGATCGTAGGTGTCGTTGAACAGGAGCTCAAGACCGTCGTCCTGATTGAAATTCTCGATTCCGACCGTACATTCGGTAGGATCGACGACAGCGTTGTACTGGAACAGGATTTCGCCATCACCGGTCACGGTCGGATGCGAAATCGGGTCATACAGGATGATTTCGAAGGTCTCGATGGCCCCGACCGGGGTCCACTGCGGCACATGGTTGTATTCCACCACGAATCGCCCTTGCGCCTGATCATGCCAGTACGCGATCACTCCGCCATTTTGCGGCGAGAAGTCTTCCCAGAACGGAGCCATCATGCCTGGGGGACCATCGGGATCGGGGATAATGGAATTTGACCAGTCGAACACCGTAGTACTGCCGCACGCCACCCACCCATTGCAGCAGATCGACAACGAATCGTAGTCAGCCCCGTAGTAGGTGAATGTGAACGGCAGCAAGATCTGAGTAGTCTCATCTTCGCCTAATGCCACTACCGTACCCTGACCGCCCAATGCCGGGTCGATTTCGACCCAGTCAAAGGTCGGGGCGTTCTCGTATTCCATGTTATCGTATGCCAGGTAGCCGTAATTGTCAGGACCGGTGGGCAGGTTCTGCGGATCCAGTATTACGAAATCGAGATACGTCGTATCATTAGCCGGCACGAACACCGTCTCCTCATCCTGCAATGTCTGCCACGTCGCCCGGAAAGTGTACGTGTCTCCACCGGGCACCGTCAGAGTGTATTGTCCTTGGGGGTTGGTCTGCACGGGATTGATCGGCGTACTCAGAACTTCGACCGTGGCATTCGACAGCGGATCGCCATAACCATCGCGTACGACACCCGTCACGACCCCGGTGAATGCCGACGGCAGTGCAAAATCCTGCGTTATCGCACCGCCCAGAGGAAGGAAGACTACGGCTTGACGGGGCTCATAGCCGAACATATGGGCGATCAGAGTATAGGTCGAATCGCCGGGAAGGTAGAACGAATATTCCCCCTGCGGATTGGCGTAACTGACCTGCGGACCGCCTTCAACCTCTACCCATCCTTCAAGAGGATCGCCAGAACTGGAGTCAGAAATCACGCCGGAAATGGTCCCGACACCTGCCAACAACGACACGTTGCCAGCCAGGGCAAAGGACTGGGACAGGTTTGGACCGGGGATATCATAGGCGACCACCTGGATGGTCCAGGTGCCGCTTTCCGGATTCTGGATGACCGCATGCTCGACATTGTCGCGGGGATTACGACCCTGAGCAGCAGGCGCGCCCGGATTGGACGGATTGGTCGTTAACGGAAGAGTTACCGCGGAAGATGGGGAAATAAGACGGAGGTCCAGGTCATTGATCAAGGTGATGGGAGACAACGGGGTGGCAGCAGGGTCATCCCACGCCAGAACGATTCGCAGGCGTGGCAAACCGGCGGTCACTTGAATCTGTACATTGGTCGTCTCCGCCTGAGCGACTTCCCCTTCCAGGAAACCGAAGATATTCATGTAGTCCACCGCGGTCTGTACATTGACCCGACCGTGTCCGAATTGATAATCGGGACCTGCGTTGCCGAAGTCATCGGCAGACACACAAAGCAGAGCCTTGATCGTCGAGGGAAGCGGTCGATAGGTGGCGGAAAATATTTGGTGGAACCGTTCCATCATGAGCGCGACACAACCTGCGGTCACGGGAGTCGCCATGGAAGTGCCGCTCATGTTCCCGTACTGATTTCCGGGAAGGGTCGAATAGATATTGACTCCGGGCGCGCTCACATCGGGTTTCAAACGACCGTCGTCAGGCGGTCCCCAGGAAGTGAAGGAGCTGATGTTGTCGTTGTCGTCAGTGGCGCCAACCGTGATGATATCTTTGGCGCCAGCAGGTACTCCGAGGGTGGAATACGTAGTTCCGCAGGTTCCGACTCCGCGTTCGTTACCGGCGGCGTAGAGCACCACGAAAGGCGACCCCAGTGATCCGGTGACGATCTCATCCAGGAGCTGGGACGTGATCTCATAATCTCCTTCCCAGGCACAACTGTACCCGTTAGATGCCACGTTGGACCCGATGGAATTGGTGCAGAGATGGGCGCCATGGGTATTCAAAGCGCTGCCATAATTCGCCTCGATATCCTGCGGGGAATTGTAGAGGCAGTAGGGATTACAGGCTTCGTACAGGAAGCTGATGATCTCCGCCTGGGGCGCCATTCCACGATATTGCCCACCATTCAGTGCGCCGGAACTGGCGACGGAACCGGCTACGTGAGTGGCGTGGGATTGCACGGATCCACCCTCGCCATAGGTCACGCGTCCGCCAAAGTCGTTGTGGGTCTGGTCCACTAACCCGGCATCGTACACGCACACGGTGACGCCGGAGCCCTGGAGATTGTAGGGCGCGGCTTGAGCTTGCTCGGCATGAGTCCGGAGCCGGGCGATGTCATTAGTCGCCTCCATGGGTGGAGGCAGTTCCTCGATCCATTTCACATCGTCCCGCAGGGCAAGATCGAGGATATTATCGGGATTTATAGCGATAATCCAGGTATAAGTGGACTGGATGAAGGAGCCTCTCTCACCACCGAATTGCGCGACAATGGCGTCGATGTCCGGCATCTCGTCTTTGAAGAAGGTCACGGCAAGAATGCGGCGGTTATCGGTGTACACGCTCCAGTCACCCAGATCACCGACCTTCAGACGGGGATGGATTTTGTCGTCGGGTCGAAGTTCGCCGGCATATCGGATGTTTAAGCTCGCCAGATCGGAGGAGGTCAACGCGACAGGAATCGTCGCGAGGAAACCACGCGACGGAATCCGATTGTGGAGTACGATCCCTTCCGCACTCAGGCGATCACGCCAGGGCGAGGTCAGATCGCCGTTCAGTTGGATGAGCGCATGCACATGGTCGGTAACGGCAGCGTCTCTTAGTGAGGACCATTCCGTGGTAACGTCATTGGGAGGGACAAATTGCCTCGAGTAGAGCTCCAGGGTCTGCCCGAACGACGGGGAAAATCCTCCCATCGCACATAGCAACAGAATCCCGATGCTCAGCAGCCAAGACTTTGCTCCAGGTCTCATGACTTTTCCTTTCAACTTACGATTGACTTGTCCCTGTTTGCAGGAAACTCTCGAGAGGAGTTTAAAAATACATATTAGAATATATGAATTATTCAAAGCAAAATCAAGAAGATTTAGTAGTTTCCTGCAGATGATCTCCGAAGATGGTTCCGATCTGCCGATAAGGAATCGGGGGACGAAGATTCATCGACCGTGGAAAACCCGACCAAGGGCTGCTCGGGGGATACCGACGGATATTAAGTAAGTCCTTGACTTTTCGAGAGATTTTTGCTATTTTAATGGTGCGAAGACCTTCGTCCCATGAGATCATACAACAAGCGGGACCGAGCACGCGCAAGGAATCCTTCTGAGGTTCAGATGAGATTGCCAATCGAAAGATGGACGCCAATAGTGGTTGCCGTCGTACTGCTGACGGCAGGTCAGGGATCTGGCGAAGTCCTCTTTCAAATCACGGACATCAACGCGGAGTTCATGGACGGGGGTCTGCAATACAGTCATGACGGGTCAAGGATAGCCATCTGTTACAAGTTCTTTGCGGGGGACGTTGGGCGGATGGCACTGCTGGATATCCAGTCGGGCACGCCGTTGAATATTTTGTACTCGAATTTTCCGGATTCAGGAGTGCATTCCTTTTGTTGGGAACCCGACGGGACCCATTTCTTGATGTCGATGAAGCGGTCGCAGAGTATCTATTCAGACTTGTATCGTGGTTCCATCTACGGGGGCGCTCTGGAGAACATTACCAATACCCTGACCCAGAGCGAGTCCTGGCCCAAGTACAGCCATGATGGGAACTGGCTGGTCTATTCTTCGAGCAGTGTGGGAGGCGCCGAGTCCAGCATTCGTTTGAAGAACTGCGAAACAGGTCAAGACACTCTGATCTTCTCCTGGCCTCCGTACAGCTTCGGCGACTTCGCCTGGTGTGCTGATGACACAGCAGTGGTGATCGAGAGATCTCACAGCCCGACGGGTCAAGGACAGCTCTATTACTATTATCCTATTCCGAATGGCACAATGTACCTCTCCTTCGCCGGTTCTGATCCGTCCTTCTCGCCCTCCGGGCAGGACATTGTTTTCAACACATATTACACCGATCCGATCTCGGGAGCCGTTTTGGATTCGAGCGATTTCTGGATTTTCTTTCCGGAACTTGAGCAGGGGGTCAACAATCCGCGCAATATTACGGTGGCGTACAATGAGATTGTGGGACTGAAGACCGATCCGGATTGGTTTCCCAGCACCGAATTCACCACGTTCATTTTCCTCAAGAAGCATCGTGCGGGAGAAATCTTGCGTGGTGACGTCTGGATGTTGTGGGATTTGGACATGGGAACCTCGAACCGACCTGATATTGTTCCACTCCAGTTCGGTGTGGGACCAGCCTTCCCCAATCCGTTCAACTCCTTCACGGTGCTGCCTCTGCGACTGGAGCGGTCAGCACGGGTACGATGGGAACTATACAACGTGTTAGGGCAGCGGATATTGCAGGGATCGGCAGGGACGATGACCCCGGGGATACACCGGATCACGGTGAATGGAGACGGTTTGACTTCGGGCAATTACTGGATTGTGGTGTACTTCGGAGTCGGGGGATTGTCTGATCAGAGCCAGATTCGCAGGTTAGTGTTGGTTAAATAGAGAGGGTGATCGGAGACGAGAAAACCAGGGAGAAACTTGCCGGGGACGGCAGGTTTTGACTTGGTCTCCGCAAAATATATAGAGCCCTAGATTTAGTTAAATGCCTGAATAGCAATAACATGCTGTTCAGGCATTTTTGTATGGCAAATTTCTTGCACCGCACAAGGCGATGCTTGCACAATCGGCGAGCGACTTCACTATCGACATTTACTATCGGCGGAGTCATGCGAAAACTATCTCAGTGGGCGCTGTGGATCGTGGGTGCGGTCACGGTAGTGCTTCTGGCGCTAGCGATCCGGTTCAGTTGGGCGATTTATGAGAACGTCAGCGTGTCGATGAATGTGCAACAGTCCCTGCGGCTGGCAGGGATGTTGGTCATTATCCAATTCCTGCTGGGTGGAATGGTGGCGGTGCTACTGATTACGGCGCATCGGAAGCGGATACAGACCCTGAAGCTGACGGATTTGCTCCAGGAGATTGAAACGCTAAAGAGGTTCAACGAAAATATCATTGCCAATATTCCATCAGCAGTATTGGTGCTGGACGCTGGATTCAGGATACTCTCGGCGAATGGCGCCTTCTTCGAGACCGTTGCGGCTGACAAGGATCACACGATCGGGCAAGATCTGTGCTCGGTTCTCCATTCTCCACCATTCAGCGAGGAGAATCACGAAAAGTGCGAGCTGCGCTTGATGTTGAAGCAGGTCTTGAACGAAGGCTACCCCAACACGCACTACGTCGTATCGATCGATATGGAACACAAGGGGAAAAGATGGCTGGAGGTGTCGGGTTTGCTGCTGCATGGAGCCGCCGACCGATTGCTGGTCATCTTCGAGGATATCACACAGAAGCACAAGCTGCAGCAAGAGTTGCGGGAACGACGGGAATATGTGGAATCGCTGTTCCGGGAAGTCCCGGACGCCATCATCACCATCAATTCGGAAGCGAGGGTGATGGAGTGGAATCCAGGCGCAATGCGGTTGTTCGGATATAGCCGGGACGATGCCGTTGGTCAGGACCTGGATGAGCTGATTACCGGCAAAGACAAGTACTTCGAGTCGAGTTCGCTCAGCAAGATAGTGTTGTCAGGGGAACAAGTGACTCCAAGGGAGCTCATCAGATACCGCAAGAAAGGGATACCGGTCCGCGTTATCCTGTCGGCATCTCCAATCAAGAGTGAAGGTAGAGTTATCGGGGCGGTAGGGGTATATTCCGACGTCACGGCTCTCAGAGAGGCGCAAGAGGCTCTGGAGTCGGACAACTCCAGGCTGAGAATGGCAGAGGAGGCTCTCAGAGAAAGCGAAGAGCGATTCCGGAATTTGGCGGAGCAGTCGCCGAATATGATCTTCATAGGCAAGGGGGGAAAAACGATGTATGTCAATAAGATGTGCGAGACAATACTGGGTTACACGCGCGATGAGTTTTTCGCGCCCGATTTCGACTTCCTCAAATTGATGGCGCCCGCAAGTGTCGGAAAGTTCAAGCGCAATTTTGAGCAACACCTGCAGGGCGAAGATGTCCCCCCCCTTGAGTACACCCTGCAGACCAAGAGCGGCAGACAGATCGAAGCCCTCTTGATGACCAAATTGATACAATACGAGGGCGAAAGCGCTATCCTCGGAACTGTCTCCATCCACGCAGATAGGAAACTGGTCGAAGATGGGCTTCCGGAGCCGGTGGAAAATCTGCGAGACGCGAGGCTCATGGATGCCGTGGGTCAATTAGCTGGGGGCGTTGAGCATGACTCCATGATTCGTTGACCGCAATCCTGCCGGACGTTTGGCTGGCGGATGGGCGCAACACACTGTGTCCGGTTAATCGCCAACACAGTGTGACCTTCCGAATGACTCTTCTCCCTACATACCAAAAAAGGAAACGCCGTCCTCATTCTTGTGCCTGAGGACGGCTTTCCGTTCGCTATACGGGGTGCAGTCCAGCCCCTATCCCGTACGAGCCGAGCTTGCTCCCCACGTAAGTCCCACATGATTACGAAAGAGCTTGTCCTGATCAACACATTGACTGATCGGACAGCGATATCCCGCCTCACGTCCCCTGGGAAAATCCGACCACCATTTGACTGGTCTCGTTCCAACTGCAAATATAACACGAATATTGCAGAAAGTCAAGAACAATTTGGCAGCTTGGGAATCTGGCTGCCGGTACCGGTCAACAAGTTTGCGACGGCATCCGGAACGTTGTGCCGTTTTCTGGAGATTCTATAGTTGCGAGCTTTGGATTTCGGGTGGTAACACGGGAAAATACGGTGGGACAAGAATTTCGCATGCGAAGGAAAATCGCTTGACTTTATTTAAAGGATTGGCTATATTTACAGTCACCTGGAGCACCTGATTGTGCGAGCATTCGGATCGACAATGTCGAGGGTCAGAAGGCATTAATCGGAATCTATTCCACTGATTAGATCCGTCGTGGAGGATGCATGGAGTCCCCTCGCGCTGCGCAGAGTGGTTTTCCAGCCGGCATGCCCTCTGTGGGTGAGGAGCGTTTCCGAATGTTGTCAGAAGCGAGTTTCGAGGCGTTGATTATTCACGAGAACGGAATCATCATTGACGCCAATGCAGTCGCGACCGAGGCGTTGGGCTACGAACACTCGGAGCTGATCGGTCAGCCCGTGACCAAATTCGCGGCACCGGAGTATTATGAGACAATCAAGAATCATATCTTTGGCGACTACACTGAGCCGTATGAGGTAGTGGCGGTCAGGAAGGACGGAACCAGGTTTCCAGTGGAAGCTCGAGGACGAACGATTCGTCAAGGGGCACGAGTCCTTCGGGTGAGCGCTATACGAGACATCTCGGACCGAAAGCAAGCGGAAGCAGCAAGAAGAGAAATCGAGGCGCTCACTCAGGCATTGATCGCTTCTTCGTTGGACATCGCAATACTATTTGAGGCGAATGGCACCATTATCGACTTGAACGAAACCGCGGCGAAATCCTTTGGCAGAAGCCGAACGGAGGTCGTGGGGACGAACGGTTTTCTGTTGGTATCTCCAGAAATTGGAGCATCGAGGAGATCCTGGATCACAAAGACAATTGAGGGGAAGAAGCCGGTTCGATTCGAAGACGAGAGGAATGGGAGGTGGTTCGACAATTGCTTCTATCCAATATTTGATGATCGAGGCAATGTGGTGCGGCTGGCGGTGATAGCCAGAGACATTACTCCGCAGAAACGGTTGGAAGTCTCGCTGCGTCTGAGCGAGGAAAATTTTCGATTATTGGTCGGGACTTTGCCAGATGCTGTCATTGTGACGAACCTCGAAGGGACCATCAGTTATGTTTCCGACAGGACACTGGAGCTCTATGGATACAACAATGCGTATGAGATGCTTGGGAAAAGCCCCTTTGCGTTTCTTGCCCCGGGGGAGCACGAGAAGGCAGCTGCGAGTATCAACAGAGCTCTTACGGAAGGTTCTGTCAAGAATGTGGAACATCGCCTGTTTCGCAAGGACGGCAGTCAATTCGTCGGCGAATTGAATGCCAGCTTGATGCGAGACGCGCAAGCGAATCCGAAGTCTTTCATAGCCACTGTACGAGATGTTACCGACCGAAAGCGGGCAGAGGAACAAATCCGACATTACAGCGAGCAGTTGGAAGCGGAAGTCGAACGGCGAGCGGCGCGCATTCGTGAGCTGGAACGGCAGAGGTCCGACAGTGAGCAACTGGCAGCGACCGGAAGGATGGCTGCCGGAATCGCGCACGAGATCAATAATCCATTGGCGGGAATCAAGAATTCGTTCCGATTAGTCAAGAAGGCGGTACCCAAAGATCATCAGTACTACGAGTACATATCCAGAATAGAGAAAGAGATCGATCGCATCGCAGTCATCGTGCATCGGGTGTTCGACCTGTACCGTCCGGATCAAGAAGCGCCTCGGCAGTTCCTGCTCGATGATTCCATCCGGCACATCGTCGGGCTGGTGGAAAGTAGTTGCGAAGGTCGGGGAATCACTATCTCGGTCAGTCTGCCGGAAGTACCGACTGTGGTGACTCTTCCGGAGGGATATGTCTTTCAGGTCTTGTTCAATGTCATTCAGAACGCGATTGAGGCGACTCCAGCACGCGGAAAAGTCGCGGTCACACTCGGAACTGTGGACCGGAGCGTTCGGATAGAGGTGGCAGACAGCGGAATGGGGATTCCTGAGAACCTTCGGGAGAGGATTTTCGAACCGTTCTTCAGTACCAAGGGCAGGCAGGTATCCGGCGGATTGGGCTTGGGCTTGTCGGTGTCCAAGGGGATGGTCCAAGCCATGGGCGGATCATTGGATTTCGATAGCGTGGTGGGAGAGGGCACCGTATTCCGAATCACTCTTCCCAGGGGAACTAATACTCAGGAGTGACTCATGTCAGAAATGGGGCGAATACTGATCGCGGATGACGAAGAGACCTTCCTGATGTCAACCGCGGACTTGCTGCGAAATGAGGGATACGAGTGCAATTGCGCGCTGGATGCAGCGTCGGCAACGGAACTGTTGCGCAAGACCGAGCATGATTTGCTCATTGCTGACATCAAGATGCCGGGCAATTTCGAATTGGAATTCGTCAGAGCCGTGCCCGAGATTGCCCAAGGAATACCCGTCATCCTGGTCACAGGGAACGCAAGCCTGGACACGGCTATTCAGTCAATCCAGATGCCGGTGGTCGGATATTACCTTAAGCCGATTGATTTCGACCAGATGCTGGCTCAGGTTCGGAATGCAATCAAGAGCTACCGAGTATTCCGGTCGGCGCGGGAATTGCAGAAGCGCATCCGGAATTGGGACGACGATTTAACGGCACTCAATGGCACCCTGGGCAAGCCGTCGTCATCGATGGATATGGCATCGGTGGATACGTTTCTCGGTTTGACTTACAAGAACATTGTGGATATCATCGCCGATTTGAATCATCTGTCGAGGACATTTGCGACGCAAGAATCGACGCAGGAAGTATGTCATCTTTTCCAGTGTCCCAGACTTGCGATCTTAACTCAGGCGATCCAAGAGGCGATCTTCGTTCTGCAAAAGACCAAGACTTCTTTCAAGTCGAAAGACCTGGCGCAACTGCGTATTTTCCTGCAGAAATTGATGTTGAATGCGGAGGAGTATCGGAAGGAATCGCCGTAGGTTAGCTTGCAGACATGCGCCAAATGCCTTACTTTCGATCAGCCACCAGTTTCTTCAGCTCATCGACGGTCAGGACTTTTCGCAATTGACGGGCGATCATCGCAGGAGATTTCGGAGGAAGGAGGTTGCGAATGCTTCCCACGAAATCACGGTGAGACCGCCCTTTTCTGTAGGCGGGCTCCTTAGGAGGGTATTTCAGATAGCGTTCGATCAGGTCGATACGTGGTTCGACAAGCAGAGTGGCGGAATAATACAGGAAGTCCTTGGAGCACCAGACGCAGGCGCCGGCGATTTTTCGATTTTCGATGATGATGTCGGACAATCCGCTGCGTCGTACGTTAGGGATGCCAATTTCGGCAAGTCCCGCCAGCAGCAGCAACGACAGCCAATTGAAGTACTGGGCGATGCCCCTAATGCCCCCGATGGGGACCACCATTGATACCACCACGTTTCCGGGGTCGATCAATACTGCGCATCCGCCGCCATGACGACGAAGGACAGGCACGCGATCCCTCTGACATTCGTCAAGATTGACCTCCACCTCCGGTTTGCTCGCCACACCCAACACCACAATCGGTTTTGAATGACGATAGATTCGCACCTGAGGCTCTCGGTCTCTTCGTGTCGTCTCGATTAGGTCATCGTCGAAGTCATATCGACTAATCGGATACGATTCGCCTCGTGCCTTTCCCTCAATTGAGACAGGGCGTTGGATATTGTCGTCCGGGTCCACTGATGCTCGGCTATGGCTTGGTGGGAGGACTGACGTGGATGGCTTCTCCAGCCGCCACTTCAGCGGCTTCCATAATGGCTTCGGAAATGGTGGGATGAGGATGGATCGTGACTTTCAGGTCTTCAAGAGTGGCGCCCATTTCCAATGCCAGAGTTGCTTCGCTGATCAGCTCGGACACATGGGGACCGACCATACCGACACCTAATACCAGGTCGTTGTCCGGGTCAGAAATCACTTTAACGAATCCATCGGTTCTGCCCATGGTTCGGGCTCTTCCTAATGCTCGAAGCGGGAAACGACCGATGTTGACCTTGACCCCGTTCTCGTTCGCTTCTCGTTCGGTCAAGCCGGTCCAGGCGAGCTCCGGATCGGTGAAGACCACCGCCGGAATAGCGCGATTGTCGAATTCGGAATGATGTTCGGCAATCACCTCTGCCACGACTTTACCCTCCCGGCTGGCTTTGTGCGCCAGCATAGGTCCCGGAGTAACGTCACCGATGGCAAAGATGTGGGGTTCGTCCGTCCTGCCTTCCGGGTTGACGTGGATGACACCATGCTTGTCGGGGACGATTTTGGTGTTTTGCAGCCCCAGATCACCGGTCTTCGGCGTCCGTCCGATTGCTATCAAGACCTGGGCGGTTTCGAGCTTTTTCGTCGCACCCTTGTGATCCACCGTCACCAGATACCCTGCGGGCGTCTTGTCCATGCCCACCACTTTCGAATCATACATGATAGCTTCGAATTTTTTCTCGCAATGCTTGGTGACCACTTCGACCAGGTCAAAATCGGCTCCTGATAGCAGCCGGGGCGAGAATTCTACCACCGTAATCTTGGTGCCGAGTCCGGCGTACACTAATCCCATCTCCAAGCCGATGTAGCCGCCCCCCACGACGATCATACTCTCCGGGATTTCCGGCAACTTCAATGCCTCTGCGGATCTCCAGATCGGAAAAGCGTCCTGGGGTGGCAATATGTTGATGTCGGAGCCGGTGGCGATGATGCAGTTTTTGAATTCCAATTCTGACACATCAGCGCCTTCGATGGTCAAGGCATGGCTATTCTTGAATCGAGCGGTTCCCTTGATTACTTCGACCCCGCGGCGCTTGAGGAGTCCCGCAATCCCGCCTACCAATCCGTCAACGATGGAATTGGTCCAGGCGCGCAAGGCGTTCAGATCAACTTTGGGCTCCTCATACGTTAGACCCATCCGCTTGGCTTGGCGCGTCATTTCCATCAAATCGACGGCGTTGATCAGCGCTTTGGAAGGTATGCAGCCGGCTCGGAGACACACGCCGCCCAGCTTCGGATTCTCCTCAATGATTACGACTTCTTTGCCAAGATCTGCGGCACGGATGGCGGCGACATAGCCGCCGGGACCGGCGCCGATAATAGCAAGCTCGGTGGATTCGGTGAGGCTTCCCATAACCATAATAAGCTCCTACAGGTCGATAAGTCAGTCTTTGGCATTGTCGAGCGCTGCGCCCGAAGGAATTGTTGGAAGATGCCCCCCTTTTGTTCTCCTCTACTATCGTAGAGGGGAGGAGTTTGTTCCGGTGCGGTTGTGTCGGTCGTGTCGGGTTTCTGCGGAACCCGACCTACAGGGCGCATGACGAGTCGGCGCCTACGCGTCTCCCCCTCTTCGTTTCCCCCCGGATACCGGGGGGAAGGGACTCGTGACCCCCTTCTTTTCCCCCCTACTCGGTAGGGGGGAATAGCGAAAGCTACGCCTCTAATAACAGAAGATTAGGGTCGGACAATTGCCGCGCCATTTCGGTGACGAATCGGGCGGCATCGGCGCCGTCGGCGATTCGATGGTCAAAGGTGAGCGTCAAAGGCAGCATGGTACGAATAACAATCTGACCCTCGCGCACCACGGGTTTCGGTTGAGCGCGCCCCACACCAAGGATCGCAACTTCGGGATAATTGATGGTCGGTATCAACGCCGATCCGCCCAACGGACCGACATTAGTAATTGTGAAGGTTCCGCCGCGCAGCTCGGATACTTCAAGAGTCCCTTCTCGCGCCTTATTCGACAGGGTTTCGATGTCCGTGGAGATCCGGAGAATGCTCTTTCGGTCGGTGTCTTTGATCACGGGCACGATCAAACCGCGACCGGTGTCAACCGCGATGCCGATGTTGTAATACTTCTTGTATATGATTTCTTCTTTGAAAGGATCAAGGCTGGCGTTGAAAGAAGGGGTGGCTTTCAAACCGGCAGTGACCGCCTTGATTATGAATGCCAACAGGGTCAGATGACCGCCGACTTGACCCTTACGACGCTCTCTTTCCCGCAACCGGAAGTCGTCAAGCAGCGTCACATCCGCCTCGTCCATATGGGAGACGTGGGGCACAAGCACCATGGATGTGACCATCTTGCGAGCCACTTTCCGGCGGATGGAGCGCAGCGCCTCTTTTTCGACGGGACCCCATTGGGCGAAGTCCGGCAGAGGTTCGATTTCCAGGAGCGGGATGACGGAGGCGGCGTGAGCGGCGAATTCCGCCAGAGCCTCGCGCTCCTTCTCTTCCTCCTCGGCGGGGACCGCTTTGGCGACGGGAGCCACGAATTCCTTGGGTGGTTTCTCCACTTCGACGAAACGCAGTACGTCTTCGGGCGTGACACGACCGCCTGGACCTGTGGGGGTTACCAGGTCAATGTCGATTCCTTTTTCGCGCGCCAGTCGCCTGGTCGCAGGCGCTGCCGGCACCGGTCGTTTCCGGACTTCGGGCGCTGGAACCGGCACATGTGGAGCCGGCTTTGGAACAGGCACTTCCTCAGGCACGACCCTGGGTATTTCGACCTTAGGGGGCGCCGGAACCTCAGGAAGTGCTTCGGCAACTACTGCCTCACCGTCGGCGAATACCGCGATCACATCGCCGACCTTAATGGTGTCGCCGACATTGCCGTTCTCTGCCACAATCTTTCCCCCTCTGGGGGAAGGGATGGTCACGGCAGCTTTGTCGGTCTCGACTTCGACCAGCGGATCATCTTCCTTTATGTTGTCCCCGACCGCGACGAACCACTTCAGGATTTCGCCTTCGTGGATCCCTTCGCCGAGATCGGGAAGCTTAAATTCATACATCACGCCTCCTCAGAAGTCCAATGTTTCCTCGATCGACCGTCGAATGCGACCGACGCTGGGGATATATTTCATTTCCCGTCCGAAATACGGCGTGACGACATCGTAATGCGTCACTCGTTTGACGGGGGCTTCCAGATACATGAGCGCCTTGTCATTGATGCGGGCGACAATTTCGGAACTGACGCTCATTGACCTCGGGGCTTCCTGGACGATCACGCAGCGTCCAGTTTTCTTCACGGATTCCGCGATAGTGATACCGTCCATCGGCGCGATAGTCAATAGGTCAATCACCTCGATCTTGACACCGCGTTTCTTCTGCGCTTCCTCGACCGCTTCAAGCGTAATGCGCATCATGGCGCCCCAGAAAATGACCGTCAGATCTTCTCCTTCTTGCACTACCTGCGCTTTTCCAATTTCCATGACTTCTTCCGCTTCCGGAACCTCCTCTTTGAAGGCACGATAGGAGCGCTTGGGTTCCAGGAAGACAACCGGATCGGGGTCCCGGATGGCAGCCACCAGCAAAGCACGTGCGTTACGAGGGGTCGACGGGATCACTACTTTGACGCCGGGGACGGTGGCATACATAGCTTCCCGACTCTCCGAATGGTGCTCCAGGGCACGGACACCAGCGCCATATGGCAGGCGCATCACCAGCGGCACATGCCAATCGCCCATGCTTCGCGCACGGTAGCGGGAGGCATGCCCTTCCAATTGGTGCATCATGATATAGGAAAATCCGTCGAACTGCATCTCCCCTACCGGCTTCAAACCGGCTAACGCCATTCCAATCGCAGTGCCGATGATAGCCGATTCCGCCAGCGGAGTATCAATCACTCGCGCTTCGCCATATTTTTCGAGAAGCCCGGCGGTGACACGGAAAACGCCCTCGTCCCTGCCGACGTCTTCGCCCAGGACGATCACGCTGTCGTCTTTTTCCATCTCTTGCGTCAGGGCGAGATTGATCGCTTGCACCATAGTCAGCTTAGGCATCGGCAGCCTCCTTTCTGAGGTTGTCGAGGAATTCTTGACGCTGTTCCTCGATTTCCTGGTGGCGAGTCCCGAATACATAATCAAAGCTGATGTCCGGTTTGAATTCTGTCCTGGATTCGAGTTCCTTGACAGCGTCGTCGATCTGCTTCTTGATCTCTTCCTCTAACGCCTTCTGTTTCTCATCATTCCAGATATTTTTCTTCTCGATGTACTTCTTGAATCTCACCAGGGGATCCTTCGCCCACCATTGCTCTTCTTCATCTCTGGCTCGATATTTGGTGGGATCGTCGGCGGTGGTGTGCATCATCAGGCGATAGGTGACGGCTTCGATCAGGGTCGGACCTTCACCGGCTTTGGCACGATCCAGAGCATCCTTGGTGGCTTTGTACATCGCCAATGCGTCATTGCCGTCCACCTGGATTCCGGGGATATCATACGCAATTGCTTTTTGAGCCAGAGTTTTGGAATTTGTCTGTTTGCTGCGAGGCATGGAAATCGCCCATTGGTTGTTCTGGCAGACGAAGACGACCGGCACTTTCCAGACTCCGGCGAAATTCAGCGCTTCGTGGAAGTCACCTTGCGAGGTGGCGCCGTCTCCGAAGAAAACGATGACCGCGGAGTCTTTTTCCCCGCGATATTTCATGGCGTACGCAATGCCGACGGCATGCAGCATCTGAGTACTGACGATAATGGAAATCGGCAACAGACGCTGCTGGTCAGGTCGCCTATTGCCTTCTTCGAATCCATTGTAGTACACCAGCGCCTGCGCCAGGGGTTCGCCTTTCATCAATCTGGCACCGGCTTCGCGAAAAGAGCCCACCATCCAATCCTTTTCGGTCGATGCGAAGATCGGGGCGCAGTGCGCAGCCTCTTGTCCCGTGCTGGGTCCCATAGTACCGATTCTGCCCTGACGTTGAAGTTTGACCATTCGCTGGTCGGCTTCTCTGGCAAAGAACATCACCCGATACAGCTTGATAAGATCGTCAGGACTGAGATCAGGCTCCAGTTTTGTATCGACGTTCCCGTTTTCGTCGAGGATTTGGAGATAAGAAATGCTGAATGATCCCACTTTGCTGATAGGCATTGATAATTTCCCTTCCTTTCTCTATAACAACGAACCAATTATCGGGAGTCGAATTTCTGCACCGGTTATCGTGTGGAGGGGCGTGCAACCGCAATCCTGCTTATTGCTTTGCCCCATTATATCTACTAATTCCGCAAAAGTTCCCTTCCCCGCCCCGTTCTCCAGAGCGTTAATATAATACGTAACATGGCAAAAATCAATAGCAATCTTTGAATTAGTGTGCGCATGCAGGGGGCATCTCCCCAGCATCTTGCAAGACACCCGGCGATGTTGATTCACCGGGTGTCTTGATTGTAGGATGTTCCATCGGACGCAGGACTCGAGCTACGCCGATCACACGTGCTATCTGGTGGCGGTCACCAGGTAGAAGAGCATGTCATCGGGACCGTTGAGCACATTCGAATCCATATAGGTTGGGTTGGTCGGCGAGGCAATCAACGTCATCTCGCCGGGAGGAGCCGTCGGATCGGTTCCCCGATATACATTGTAACCAGACGCGGTGGGAACTGAAGACCAATTCAGCACCACGTGAGCTCCGAGTCGTGAGATTACCAGGTTCGTTACCGCCTCGAGGGGAACGCCATAGTCGATAGTGACTGGATCACACGGAACGCTTTCTCCGGCGCTGTAGATTGCTGTAACACAGTAAGTGTAGAGTTGAGGAGGCAGATTCTCCAAATCGTCCTCAAAGCTCGGGGCTTGCAATTGCGAAGCAATCTCGACGCTGTTCCGATAGACGTTGTATCCCTGCAATCCGTCAACGCCGGGGGAATTCCAATCGAGGCGGGCAGTCGTCCCGATCAGAGTTCCGACGAGATTCGCCGGAGGCGCCAGATCATCCGTCAGGATAATCTCGACATCATCGATGTACCAGCCCTCGCGCGCGGCTCCCTGATCAGTACCGAACCGGAAGCGAATCTGGATGTTTCCGCTGAAGGCCGACAGGTTGACCATGGCTTGTTCCCAGCCAATCTGACCGGAGAAGCATGGGGTACCCCCGGCAAAGGGTCCGGAATAGGGATTGCCGCCACCCGCGGAATACCGAATGTGATGGGTGTAGCCTCCTTCCGGAGTCAGAAGCTGCCAAGCTCCGCCATTGACGGATATTTCGACGGTCCCGCCGTCATAGGCGGAGTCCGGATAATAGCTGGAGGCTTCGGCTTCCATCCAATGCCAGAAATTCAGTTTGGTGTTGGCAGGGACTGTGATTGTGGGTGAGGTCAGGACTGCATCCATGTGGTTGGCGTAGGTTAGAGTACCGGTGTCGCCGCATTTCCAGGCATGGGCAGGCGAGTTGCTGGATTCGGTGGAGATGTGCCATTGGTCAGCCCAGCCGGGCGTCAGGATGGCGTGAGTCCACGAGCTTTCGCCGTCTTCCACGTCCAGATAATAGCCTCCGACGGTGGTTTCGTACAGCAAGGAGCCGGCGTAGTTGCGCACACCACCAAGAGCAAGGTAGAATACAGCACGGCTGAAATTGGGTGCACCGGGGCTGACCTGGACGCCGAAGGAAGGCGCCAGGATCCCATTTCCGCCGGCAGGCAGCGACAAAAGAGTCGCCTGATCTTGATTGATGGTCAGGTACGGATAATCGGAGGATAATTCTCCTACAAGACTGGTGACATCGCCGGACCCGCTGTTGCCGAGGTTGATATCAATAGTGACAGTTTCGTTAGGATCCAAGCGACCGTCGTTGTCGCCTGCCGCGTCGTTGATGTCGAAGGACAGGATGCTAACCTCCGGGGCGTGGGCAAGAATCGAGAAGTCGTCGGTCCACACGTCCAGCGTTGAAGACGTCGCGGTGAGGTTGAGCGTGACAACATGATTGTCGGGAATTTCGGGCGACACGGAGAAGGCGAATCCGTCGGTCACGAATGCCTGCTGGTGCGCCAGAATGGTCCCGTAGTTTTCGGTGCTGTCGGAGACGGTGACGTAGGAATCATCGCTGCTCATCGCCAGAGTGACGTTTGCGGCGTCATCATTGCCCACGTTTTCCATGGTGATGGTCAAGGTGACGCTTTCTCCGAAGTCCAGCAATCCGTTGGCATTGCCCGCAGCATCGTTCAAGACGTGCGAGCGATACACTACATAGGGACCTGTGGGAGGGATGACCTGTATCGTGTCACAGTATTCCAGATAGTTGTGTGCCACGATCACAATTTCCATTGGTCCCGGATCATTGGGAGGGCTGTCGAGAACAATGTCCACTTGACCGGAGGCATCGGTCACCCCGCGTCCGACCAGGGTGCTGTCGAAATTCAACGCCACCACCGCACCCGCGACGCCCGGGACGGTCACGCGGAACGAATCCTGTCCAATGACATAGGCTCCCTGATAGTTGGCAGTCAAACTCTGAGGAGTGTTGGTCCAGAAGTCCAGTTCCGGATCACCAAAGACGTTCAACTCGTAGAAGCACCACCGGTTGGCTTGGTAATTGATCGACCAGATATTATCGACTTTGGAGTCATCATTGGCAAGCCCGATCCGGGTGAGATTTTCTCCGAAGACGGCATCGAAGAACTGGCGGTCGAAGTATTGCGAGGAACCATCGGTACTTTGATGCTGTCCCCAGCCGTAGCGGGCATTTCCGATGAAGCAAACCGGACCGTGGGCGATAGTGGTGAATCGCTCCAGGATGCAGTCTTCGGTGTATCCTCCCGATTCGGTGCGGTTATCGAACGATCCGTCATAGCATCCCTGGGTGTACCCAGTCCAGAAGGTATGATTGACGCCGTTGTTGGTGAAGTTGACATCGGTGACATCAGAGCCGTTGAATCTCAAGCCGTAGGTGACGTTAGCATGACCCAGGTGATTGACCAAATTGAAACCCGAATTCAGCAGGGGCAAAAGATCGCCCAAGGCACTCCACTGAGCCGGGCAGATCGTCAGATCATACAGGGTGGACGTCAGAAATTGCGGCTGGAAACCGACGGTCGTGTAACCGTGATTGGACGATCCCAGCCGGATTTCTTCCTTGTAAGTGGCGCCGAAAGTCCAGACGCAGTACACGTCACTCCAGAGTAACTCACCGACGAACAGGGCTTTGTTGCACTCAGCGACAACAGGATGCTGCTGATACATGACTTGCTTGTTGATGAAGTTAGCGGCTTCGGCGTGGGAATCGACGGCGGCACGTCCCACCGC
>Ga0214473_10003294_pt1 | contig 19611 bp, 12 predicted proteins | sample RVTome_7_FD_203509 | JGI IMG/M metagenome (GOLD analysis project Ga0214473, IMG submission 203509) | Soil microbial communities from uranium-contaminated site in the Upper Colorado River Basin, Wyoming, United States - RVT98D197 | ecosystem: Environmental > Terrestrial > Soil > Contaminated >... | reverse complement strand
ACCCTGACACGGCGGTTGGTCGAGCGCCTCGGCTTCGCGGGGCTCTACGAGAGCACTGCCGACAACCCCTACCTGGCCGATTTCTACCAGGAGATGTCCCGCTTCGCCCTGCCGCTGCAGCTGCGTTTCCTCGGCGTTCGCGTACGGGACACCCGGGCTGCGCAGCAGGCCGGCGCGAGCGCCATCCAGGACCGCACCTGCTACGAAGACGCCGAGATTTTCGCTGCGAACCTGCACGGCAGGGGGACCATGGACGATCGGGATTGGGAGACCTACCAACTTTTGGCCACCCAGCTCCTCGAGGGGCTCGACCCTCCCGACCTGCTCGTTTACCTGAGACGCTCCCCCGCTGGGTGCCGCGCGCAGATCGGCAGCCGGGGCCGGGAGTACGAGCAAAGCATGCCCGAGGGTTACCTCGAGGACCTCGGCGGACGCTACGACCGATGGTTCGACACCTACCGCCGCGGCCCGCGCCTGCTCGTCCAAGCCGCCGAGCACGATTTCCTCAACTCCGCCGAGGACCTCGACCTGCTCGTCCAGCGTATTGCCGAGGCCCTTCCGCAGCGCATGCTCCCATTCGCGGCGGAGTGATGGGGCCCCGACGCGCCGCCAGCGAGGACCATCGGACGGACCGGCGCATGATGAGTGCGATGACTCCCCCGTGGCTCGCCGTCGGGGCGTGCTTCCTCTGGGTTGCTGGCTGCGGCGCTGCCCCGCCCCGGCCTGGACCCGGGGCCGACGCCTCCGCTCCCCCCGTCCGCCACGAGGGCCAGGTCCTCTACGAGGCCCGGAGCCCCACGCTTCACGGCGCATCGAGCGGCCTCGAAGCGCGACCCGCCCGGCGCGTCGTCGTGGAGGTGGCCGACGGGGCCGGCGCCGTGGTCGGCTGGGGCTCCACCGACGACCAGGGCCGCTTCGTCGTGGATGCTGCCCCGGGAGGTGAGGTCCTCCGCATCCGCGCGCGCATCCTCGGGGAGGGGCTCGACATCGCCGTCGCCCGCGACGCGGCCGGCCGGCAGGAGCACACGGCGAGCGTGCCCCTCGAGCCCCCCGGCACCGTCATGCGCATCACGGCGAGCGAGGCGGATCCCGGCGGGTTCGCCGGCGCCCTCCACATCCTCGACACGCTGCTGCGGGGTGTTTCTGCGGTGCGCGACTGGACCGGACGCCGCCTGCCCCCGCTCTTCGCCTACTGGGGGCGGGGCGTGACGACCGACTGGAGCTATTACCGCGGCGAGCGGCCGGCCAGCTCGGGCCGATACTGCATCGAGCTGCTCGGGGGCTCGCCTGGTCAGCAGGCCACGTCCGATACGGACGAGCACGACGAGGTGATCATCCTGCACGAGCTCGGTCACTTCGTGATGGACCGGCTGACGACGGACTCGTCCCCGGGGGGGGATCACCCCGCGGGCTACTTGCTCGACCCGGGCCTGGCTTGGGAGGAGGGGAGGGCGAGCTGGTTTGCGACGTCGGTCCTCGGCGACCCGCGGTACCGCGACACCATCGGCCTCGAGCCCACCGGCAGCTTGCGCGTGAACCACGACCTCGAGCGTGGCTCGGGCGGGCCGAGAGGAATGGGATCCGAGCAGGGCGTGGCGGAGATCCTCTGGGACTTGTCGGACGGCGGTCCACCCCCATCCGTCCCGGACCAGGACTCCGATGGCGTGGCGCTCGGGCCCGCCGCCGTCCTGCGCGCGATGATCGAGCTCGCCAACGTGCCGGGGGCCTATCCAGCCATCCCCACGCTGCTACGCCACCTGGTCAATTCGGGCGCCGTGTCGCTCTTCGACGCCAAGCGCATGCTCTTGGCCGGCGGCAACCCGGAAACCGTCCTCCCCGCCGGGGACGAGCTGCCCTGGCCCCTGGACATTGCAGCGCCCTCCGTCGTGAGCGGCAAGATCGACGGGTTGAGCGACCCGGCGCCGAGCGGCGGGCCACCCCGTCCGCAAAACGGTCAGGACGCCGTCCGCGTGTACCGCGTCCGCGTGGAACAGCGGGCGCGCTTGTCGGTCCAGCTGCGGATCTTCGGCAGCGGCAGGGCCGCCGATCACGAAGACCTCGATCTCGAGATGCGGGACATCCGCGCCGAGCTGCTCGACCAGGCGCGGACCGAGGTGCCGGTCCACGGTCTGAGCCGAGTCGTGGAGCCGGGCCACTACCTGATCTACGTGCGCGACGGCGGCTCGGGGAACCGTGTGGGCTACGAGCTGCGCGTGTGGACGTCGCCGGGCTGAGGAGCGCGGGCCGGGTCAACGTCGTCCGGCTCGCGCTTCAGGCGTCTCCACGAGCCGCGGCGCCGCCGGGGTGCGGCCCGTCGAGTCCGGATCGGCGTCGGCTCGGTTGGGATCGTACGCATCGATGTAGTGCAGGTTCTCGTAGTTGATGAGCGCGTGAGCGACCACGGGAGCGAGGAGCTCCCCCGTGATCTCGTAGAGCAGCCCGAATACGAGTCCCATGACCGCCGCCCACAGCGTCCAGGCCCAGAATCGCCGAACCGGTCCCATGTGCACGGCGCCGAAGATGAGGGCCGAAGCGATCAGGCCGACCGCCGGCTGGAGCGCGCCCCGAAAGAGCATCTCCTCGGCGATGCCCGAGCTGAGGGCGAAGACGGTGATCTCGCTCGGCGAGAGGGGCCCGAGAAGGTCCCGGAATTCATTGTGGAGGGCGCGGGCCCAGCGGGTGCGTCGGACCAGGACGCGCGTGCTCGCGATCGCGGCGGCCGCGACGGCCAACCCCGAGAGTAGGGCCAGCACAGTGCCCGCAGGAAACGCCAGCGTGACCCACGGTGCTGGGTGGTGGTAGAGGTCGGGACTCCCTCGGACCACGCCCCAAACCACCGCGACCAGCGCGACGACGGCGTAGACCACGAGCGCGAGAGGGATGCGGCGCGAGTCCACCGGTCCGGTCTATCAGGCGGGCCTGAGGTGGGCAATTCGCGGCGGCGGTCGCCCGCCCGACGGTCGCCCGGCTGCGGGGCGCCGCAGCCGGCGGACCCTTCGGTGCCGGCTCGGGGCGCTCCCGTGCAGTCTCGGAAAACCCACGCCGACCGTCCCCATCAGTTGACAGGCTTGGGCTGTACGGAATACTACGACATCTAGACGGTCGGGCGGTGCCGCCTTCGATGGCCGAGTCCCCTATCCACGAAGACTCCCCGCGAATCCTAGTCGTCGACGACGAGCAGGTGATCCGCGAGATTCTCGCGGACTTCCTGAGCATGGAGGGGTTCTGGGTTCGCACCGCCGCGGACGGCAGCGCGGCTCTGGTGGAGCTGTCCCGAGCGCACTACGACCTGGTGCTGAGCGATCTCAAGATGCCGAACATGGGCGGCCTCGAGCTGCTCGGCGCCATCGAGAAGCACACGCCGAACATCGTGACCGTCATCATGACGGGATTCGGGACCGTGGAGACGGCCATCGACGCCATGAAGCGAGGCGCCTACGACTACATCCTCAAGCCCTTCAAGGTCGAGGAGGTCGTCCACACCATTCGGAGGGGGCTCGAGAAGCAGAGGCTCCAGGCCGAGAACATCCGGCTCAAGGAGGCCCTGTCGCTCTACAAGGTGAGCGAGGCCATTGCGTCGAGCCTATCGCTCGACGAAGTGCTCCGCACGGTGACCGCGGCGACCCTCGACGAGGCTGAGGCGGATCAGGTCGTGATCCTGCTGGAGGACGGGGAGGGGGGCTACTACGAGCGTGCGAATCTGAGGCATCCCCAGTTCAAGAAGGAGGGGGAGCCGTGGTCCGTCTCGGTCCGTGCCCTCACCGCATGGTTCGAGGGCGACAAGCCCCTCCGGGCCCACGGTCTCAAGGCGCTCGCCTATTTCATCGAGCCCGAGTCTTCGGCCCTCAAGCCGCAGTCTCTCGTCGTGACCCAGTTGCGCATGCGCGCTCGCCCCATCGGGTTTCTCTGCGCCGTCAGCTACACGCACGGTCACCGGTTTGATGAGGGGCAGCGCAAGCTCCTGACCATCGTCGCCAATCGAGCGGCCGCGTCCATCGAGAACGCCAAGCTCTACGAGGACCTCAAGGCCACGTTCCGTCAGACCATCCGCGGCCTCGCGAGCGCCATCGACAAGATGGACAGGTATACGGCGGGCCACTCGGGGCGTGTCGCGGCCTACGCGCAGGTCATCGCCGCGAAGCTCGGGTTGTCGGAGGAAGAGATCGAGATCGTGAGGCAGTCTGCGCTCATGCACGACGTGGGCAAGATCGGCTGCGTGATGAATCTCAACAAGCCCGGCAAGTTGTCGCAGGCGGAGTACGAGATCTTCAAGCAGCACCCCGGCTTCGGGAAGGAGATCCTCGATCCGATCACGTTCCTGCGCCCGCTGATCCCCGGAGTGCATTTACACCACGAGCGGTTCGACGGGTACGGCTATCCGCTCGGCCTCAAGGGTGCCGACATTCCGCTGATCCCGCGGATCATCGCCGTCGCGGACACCTACGATGCCATGACGAGCGATAGGGCCTACCGCAAGGCGCTCCCGCACGTCGTCGCCGTCAACGAGCTGAGACGTTGCGCGGGGAGCCAGTTCGATCCCGAGATCGCCTTCGACTTCATCGACGCCATCGACGCCCAGCGTGGGTCGGACGATTGACGGCGCCGCCGGAGCTCCCTGTCTAAGCCGCTATCGGGCAGTCCTGGGGACGGCTCTAGGTGACGTCGATGCGAAGGCGATAGGGGCCGCACGTCCCGCCCCAGTCGTGCACTTGCACGCGCACGTAGAGCGTGCCGCTCTCATCGGTCGTGCTGTTGCACTCCGTGTCGATGCCGACGAGCTCGCTCGTGACTCCGGAGGCGCTCGCGGAGCAGCCCTGTCCGACGGTGGAGTCCGGGATGCCGGCCGTGCAGGTGTGGCTGGCCGTCCCGTCATTGCACACGTACCAGGCGGCGAGATCGAGATCGCTCCCGGGTGGGATGTTGTCCAGCGTGATGCGAATGGCCGGATTGCCGCCATCGAGGGCGTCGGTCACGGCGACGCGGAACCAGTCGTCGTCCATGGCGTCCGAGGTCGCGAAGGCATCGAAGGTCATTGAAGTGTCGGGCGAATCGGTGAAATCGGGCAGGCGGTGGGCCTCCTCGAGCGCGTCGTTGGGCTCGCCGCCGTCGTCCGCGCACGCGCACTGACCCATCACGCAGGTGGCGCTCGCGTCGCAGATCCCGCACGGGAGCGTCCCTCCGCAGCCGTCGCTCTGGTCACCGCAGACGGCTCCGAGGTCCGTGCACGACATGGGCGTGCACGAGCACCCTGTCCCATCGCGCATGGCCGGAGGTGTGCACTGGAAATCGCAGGTCCCGTCTGTTGCGCAGGACGCCGTCGCCAGGGCTGGCGCGCGGCAAGCCTCGCCGCAGCCGAGGCGGCACCCCCGGTCCGCCGTGTTGGGCTGGTCGTCGATGCAGCCCCCACCGCAGCGGTGTTGCCCCGCCGGGCAGGTCGACCCGCCCGTGTCGCGGTCTCCCCCGTCGTCCAGCCCCGCGTCGTGCTCGCCGCCGTCGCGGCTCGGGTGAACGTCGTCGCCGGAGCAGCCTGCCCAGCCCATCAAGGAAACCACGACCACACTGAGGAGACGGCGCATGTGAAAAAAGAGTCTCACGGGTGGCGACCCGCGAGAAGCCCGATTCGCACGCGTCCGCGGTCGCCTGTGCCGCCGCCCTCAGCCGAGGACATCCATGGGGTAGCCCCCGTCCTCGTAGGACCGGACGGCCACTTGCTTGAGGAGCTCGTCGTCCTCCCGCTCCATCTGCGCGAGGTGTTCCTGGAGGCGCTTGTTGGCGATTACCGCGAATCCGCTCGCCAGATCGATCTCGCGCGCGGCACCCTCCTCCCCTCGTTGCTCCACCAGTTTCGTCGTCCGCGTCAGGACGGCCGTGAGCGCATACAGGTGGATGGCGACCTCGGCGATGCGCTTCTGGACGAACTGCTTCTCGGCGATGTCTCGCCCGTGCTTGCGCAGCACCCGCTCGGTCTCTCGTGCGAGGGCGACCGTCGCGTCCTCGAGGATCACGGCTTCCTTCTTCAAGGCGGGATGCACTCGAACGAAGCGTTCCCGCCCGAGGGCGCTGCGGGCCCGCTGGATCGCGAAGTCGCTGAGGATGCCAAACCCCTTGATCGGTTCCCGAATGGCGCGCGCAACCTCGCTGAGCTGCTTGCCGGGGCTCTGCATTCCGGACAGCGCGATGAATGCGCGAAGGATCTCGTTGGTGCCCTCGAAGATGAGGTTGATCCGCGCGTCGCGCAGCATGCGCTCGTAGGGATACTCCGTCATGTAGCCGATGCCCGCCGCGATCTGGAGGGTCTCGTTGACGACCATCCAGTAGGTCTCCGACCCGTAGACTTTGCAGATGGCGCTCTCGAGCGAATAGTCGGGCACGCCTGCGTCGACGAGGCCCGTGGTCAGGTAGGTCATCGACTCGAGCGCGTATGTCTCGCACATCATGCGGGCGATCTTCTCCTTGATCATCCCGAACTCGCCGATCGTCCGGCCGAACGCCTTGCGCTCCTGGGTGCGCTCGACGGCCATTTGGATGAGCTTCTTGGCCCCACCCACGCAACCCGACGCCAGGCCGAGCCGACCGTTGTTGAGCACCTCCATGGCGACTTTGAAGCCGCGCCCCGTCTGCCCGATGACGTTGCCCGCCGGCACCATCGTGTCCTCGAAGTACAACGACGTCGTGGACGAGCCGCGGATGCCCATCTTCTCCTCCTCGGGCCCGCTCTTGACTCCGTGGGCCCGCTCGACGAGCAGGGCTGTGATGCGCGGCTTGACTCCCGGGTCGGCGGCGCTCGTGCGTGCGAAGACCGTGAAGAGATCCGCGAAGCCGCCGTTGGTGATCCAGATCTTGCTGCCGTTGAGGACGTACCCCTCTCCGTCTTCGGCCAGGTCGGCGCGCGTCGTGATGCTCGCCGCATCGCTTCCGGCGCCGGGCTCGGTCAGGGCGAAAGCCGCGACCATCTCACCGGTGGCGAGCTTGGGAAGGTACCGGCGCTTTTGCGCCTCGGTGCCGAAGAGCAGCAAACCCTTGAGGCCGATGCTCTGGTGGGCTCCCACGGTCACGGCCAGGGAGCCGTCGATCGCCGCCAGCTCCTGCATCACCCGCGCGTATCCCGTGTTCGAGAGGCCGATGCCGCCGTATTCCTCCGGGATGATCAGGCCGAAGAGGCCGAGTTGCTTCATCTCGTCGAGGACCTCGGGCGGTATGCGGTGCGCGCGATCGATTTCGTGCGCGTTCACCTTGGCATCCGCGAACTTTCGGATGGCGTCGACCATCATCGCGACCGAGTCGCGTTCTTCCGGGTTCATCTCCGGGTACGGGAAGACCAGGTCCTCGGCCACGACGCCATGGAACAGCGCCTTCATGTAGCTCTCTTCGCGGGACAGTGTCATCGATCCTCCGGTGCGCGCTTGTCCTCGTCCTCGGGCTCGGTCACGATCTCCAACACCAGGCCGGGCCGCTGCGGGACCGGCATCGACGCAGGCGGGGGATCGGTGCGCTGGCGCTGCGGCGGACGATCTGCGGTGTCTCCTCGCACCTCCGCGCCCGCCGGCGAATCGGGCACCGTCGCGTCGGCGGGGCTCGCATGCACGACGGGGACCGTGCGCATCTGCGATTCGACGATGGGGATCTCCCCGGATGCGGGCCCGTCGGGGGAGGGTGAAGCGCCCGGGTCGGTGCGCGGTGGCACGATGGGGTGCTGGCCGCTGCCCGTGCCCGAAGCGAACGCGGCGCCCGACGCCGGTGGGACGCCGGTGCGGTCGTGCTCTTCCTGCTCCCGGGCCCGGGCCACGTCCTCCTCCGTCGCCGCGCCGGGCATGGGCAGGTCCTCTTGCCCGCTGTCCTGGCGATGCTGCCACGGGTATTTGATGCGCTTGTGGTGCACGCTGGCCAGCGTCTCGGCCAGCCGCACCGACAGGGTCCGTAGATCGGCGGTTGTCAGGCCACTTTCGTCGAGCTGTCCCTGCTTGAGCTTGACGAACACAAGTCGCTGGATGAGCTCCTCGAATTTTTCCTTCGTCGGCGGGTCGACGGTGCGCGCCGCGGCTTCGACCGAGTCGATGAGCATCAGAATGGCCGTCTCCTTCGTGCGCGGTCGCATGCCTGGATAACGGAAGAAGCTCTCGCTGCGCTCCTTGGGGTTGCCCTGCTCGAGACACTTGTGCCAGAAGTACTCGATCACGCTCGTTCCGTGGTGGGTGTAGGCAAACTCCACGACGGGCTCGGGGACGCCACCCCGGCGCAGGATCAGGGTGCCCTCGACCACGTGGGCCATGATCGCGTCCGCACTCACGTCCGGTTCGAGCGCGTCATGCGGTGATGTCTCGCCGGCCTCGAGGTTCTCCACGAAGTACTTGGACTGACACGTCTTCCCGAGGTCGTGGTAGTAGGCACCGACGCGCGTGAGCAGCGCGTCGGCGCCGATGGCCGCAGCGGCCGCCTCGGCGAGGTTTGCCATGGCGCGCGAGTGCTCCCAGGAGCCGGGCGCTTCTTCAGCGATCTTCTTGAGCAGCGGGTGGTCCAAGTCCGCGAGGTCCATCAGGCGGCTCCGCGAAACGGCCCCGAGCGCGTGCGTCGCGAGCCCCTGAAGAACGTATGCGGCGATCCCGCCGACCAAACCTCCGGTCGCCGAGCCGATGATGTCGGACCCCTGGGTGCGGGCCAGGTCCTGCGCGACATCGAAGCCTCCTTCGAACAGCATCTTCGCGGCGACGAGGGTCACGGCGGCGGCCACGCCCGAGAAGACTCCTGCTAGGACCATCGTGGCGGCGTGCTTGCGGCCGCGGAAGAAGGAGACCGCGGTCACGCCGGCGACGAGATAGACCGAGATGGCGGTGAGCCTGAAACCCACGAGGGATGCCGCCAGGAAGGCGAGGGCCACTGACATCATGAAGGCGGTGCGCCTGTCGAGGTGCAGCGCTGTCCACAGACCGATGGTGCCGACCGGCACCGCATAGAGCGGCAGCGCTGTGAGCAAGAGGAAGGCCTTTGCCGCCACGAGCAAGGCGACCGCCATGCCCAGCACACCCACTTGCGTACGGAGCAGGGAGCCCTTCCCCGGTGTGAAGCCGCGGAGGTACGCGGTCATCATGCTGAGGATCACGAAGTAGATGAACCAGAGGCCCGCGACATTGCCGGCATCTGGCGGGCGTCGCGTCCGCTCGTACATGCGCACGATGGACCCGATCACCCGGTCTCGCACGACCTGACCACGAGCGATCGTCGGAGTGATGGTCTCGAGCCGGATCGCGCCGTCTTCGTCGGCCACGCGCAGCGTCGTGGGCGGCAGGCGGAGCGTCACGGGGGCGGGATTGTCCGGATCGACGCGCAGCGGCTCGACCAGCGTCTCCGCGAGGTTCGCGAGGCACAGTATTGCGGCGAACACCGCGCTCAGCACGAGGCCCGCGGTCGTGCCGGCGACGAGTCGTGTCTGGAGCATGAATTCCGGCGAAGGGGAGTCTCGCTGTCGGGTCCTCGTACTGCGCCTGGAGGCTATGCCGACACACGCGATTGTGCAACCGTAGGCAGCGATCGCGGCGCCTCTGCCAACCCGGCTTCCCGGGCTCGTCTCGAGCGGATCAGCGCGCCGGCGCCCGGCTCTTGCGTCCCGAGGCGGTCGAATCGATTGTGTAGGTCACGACGGAGCCTACCAACAGGTCGTGCACAGCGCGTTTCTGGCGATTGAAGGCAGCCAGCGCCAGGCCCGCGAGGTAAACCAACGTGAGCACTCCGTTGCTGATCGCGATGGCGACGATGAGGTTCTGCAGCCTGTCGAGCTCCTGAGGTCCGAGTTGCTCGATCGTGCGACGCAGCTGGGGCGCTCCCTGGGCGAGTAGGATCATTGCGCCCGTGAGGAACGGCAGCCACAGGGATGCGACGGTGCGTGCGATGGAGCGCGGCAGTCCGAGGCGTGATCCGTCGGGCCTCTCCACGCGGAGATGGAGGAAGTGCTTGGCGATGGTTCGCCCGAAGAAGGCGTGTCCCAGGGTGACGTGCAGGAGGTGGATCACGAGGCCCGGCCAGCCCAATACGGCGATGAGTCCGGCGGCGAGGGCCGAGTCGAGCCCAACGGCGGCGCCGCGAGCCCAGAAGCCGCCGTAGGTTACCGTGGCAGGCGCAGCTTCCTCGAGCGCTGCGAGAAGGTCGTCGTAGGTCGCGTAGCGGTCGTTCGGAGCCTTGCAGAGCAAGCGATCGATGATCTGCGCGAGGGGCGGGGAAACGTGGGGCGCGAAGGATCGAATGGACGGCGGAGGCTCGGCGAGGTGTTGGGCCACGACCGCAAGGCCGGTCTGCCCCTCGAAGGGTGGGCGACCCGCGAGCAGGTGGAAGAACGACGCGCCCAGGGAGTACATGTCCGCACGTTGATCCACGTCCGTGCCCCGGGCCTGCTCCGGCGCCATGTAGAGGGGACTGCCGACGATCGCCCCGTCCTGCGTGATCTTGACGTCTTCGCGCACGGGCTTGGCGAGACCGAAGTCGGCGATCTTCAGGACGCCATCGGAGTTGAGCATGAGGTTCGATGGCTTGACGTCGCGATGGATGATGCCAGCCCGGTGTGCGGCCCGCAGGCCTGACGCTACTTGGATCATGAGCTGGCGGGCCCGTTCGGGCTCGAGGGCCTCGCCGCGGTCGAGCGGGGAATCGAGGGCCTCGCCGTCGATGAGCTCCATGGCGAAATACAGCGACGAGGGGGCGTCGGCGGTTGGGCCGGGCCGTCGGCCGATGTAGTGGATGTGAACGACGTTGGCGTGATTGAGCTTGGCCTGCGCTCGGGCTTCGCGCAGGAATCTGTCTATCTGGCCTTCGCCGACCGTGGTGTCGTCGCGGAGCATCTTGAGGGCCACCGGACGATCGAGCGACTCGTCCCAGCCCTCGTAGACCGCACCCATGCCGCCCTGACCGATCTTGCGCTCGACGCGGAAGTGATCGATTCGGAGGCCCGGCAGGTTGCCGCTGAGGCTCTCGTCGGCGGCGCCGCGGAGCGCCGACGAGACCGAGCTTGCAGCCGCGCCATCATCGCTCACGACCGTGGCGGCGAGGGCGTCGGACTTGCGTGTCGCGCCGGAATCGCTGCGGTCCCCCATGTCGATGCAAGGTACTTCAGTCCCGGTGCGGGCCGCCAGACCCGGAAAGTGATCGGATCTTCCGTATCGCGGTCGGATCTTCCGTATCGTACGGGCTGTGACCTGGCGGACCGGACGCATGTCTCCCGCAATCGCGGCTGCCGCGTTGCTCGGGGTCGGTGCCGCCTGCTGGCCCTTCACGGTCGACGACGCATTCATCGTGGGCCGCTACGCCTACAATTTCGCGAACGGCGCGGGTTGGGCCTTCAATCCCGGCGCCCCCTCCGACGGCGTGACCGGTCCTCTCTGGTTGCTCGTCGCAGCGGCCGGCGAGGTGCTGGGGCTCGATCCCGTCGCGGCGGCGAAGGCCATCGGCCTGGCGTGCTCCGCCCTGGCGGCCGCACTCGCCGTCGCCTGGTTGCGCCGCCGGCAGGGGGGTACGCGCGGGGCGTGGGTCGCCGCCCTGCTGCTCGGCGCCCAGGGCACGCTCGCGTTCTGGGGCGTGGCCGGTCTCGAGACGGGGCTGGCGACCCTGGCAATGACACTCGTGGGCCTCGGTGCCGCGGCCCGGCCCGCCCCCCAGCCCGTTGTCGTGGGTCTCGCCGGTGCGGCCCTTGCGTGGCTCCGGCCGGAGGCGGCTCCGGCGGTCCTGGTCGGCCTCTTCGCCCTCGCGCTGCGCTCTCGTCGCGCTGGCATGATCGGCCTTGGCCTCGCAGGCGCGGGAGGCGCGGGAGTCGTCGCCTTTCGCGTCGCCATGTTTGGCGACCCCTTGCCCCTGAGCTATCACGCCAAGCCCGCTGAGCTCGTCCACTCCGTCCCCTACGTGCTCGAGGCCCTGCTCATCACCACGGGCGTGGCAGGCCTGTTCCTCGCGGCGCTCTCGCTCTGGAACGCCCGCGCGGGCGACCGCACCCTCGGCGCCATGGTCCTTGCACACCTGCTTGCCGTCGTCCTGGCTGGTGGCGACTGGATGCCGGGCCACCGCATGATCGCGCCAGTCCTTCCCCTCTACGCGATCCTCGCCGGTGCCTGTCTCGCTCGCCCCCACCGTGGCCGGGCCCGCAGGGCAGCCGTGGCACTGCTTTTTGCCGTGGCGTTCCTTTTCCCACTGGCGGATGTCGTCGCTCACGTTCCGGATCTCCGCGCGGCCGGGCAGACGCGCGAGACCGTCGGTCGCCCCCTCGCCGCGTGGCTCGCGGGCCACGGCGAGAGCATGGCACTCGTGGACGTCGGGTTCCTCGGCTACGTGAGCGGCCTGCGCGTCGTCGATCTCGGAGGCCTCACCGAGCCGAGCGTCGCGCGTGCTCCCGGCGGGCACATCGACAAGCACGTGGACGCGGGTTGGCTCGAATCCCAGCATCCAGATCTGCTCGTTCTGCACGCCGCCGAGCCGCCTGAAGTGGACGCGGATGGGCGCCTGCTCACGCTGGCGGGGTTTCCCGTCGAGCGCCGCGTGGCGGTCATGGGATGGGTACGCGAGCGCATGCGTGTCGTGCGCGTGACGCACTACTCGCCGCGCTACTGGTACGTCGTGCTCAGTCGCCGCTAGACCGCTCTAGACGGACTGCCGGCGAAAGCGGCCGGCGTGGGACGGCCCTCACTCCGTTCCGGTCGTGTCCATGGCCGTGACCATGGTCGTGACCATGGTCGTGACCATGGCCGCTGGCGTCATCGCGGTCACCATCGGGGTTGCCACCATGCCCGGATCGGGGTTGGCCCTTGTCGGGACGGGCTCGCCCGGCTGGGGGCGATCGTCCAAACGCGTGCCCGGGAGCACAACCATCTGCGACTGTTGGCGGAGTCGATCGATCATGGCGGCCGGGAGCCGCATCTTGAGGGGCGGCGAATCACCGGGAGCCCCGACGCCCGGGTCGGGCGGAGCCGCGGCAGCCGACGCTGGGTCGAAGAAGACCACGCGCCCGAATCGATCGAGCACGTGGAAGTCGCCGACCCGGGGAGGCGACCACCCGGCCGCACGCTGGCCGTCCTCGCGCGCGTCCATCACGAAGAAGTTCAGCCGCCAAGTGGACCCTGACGTGGGGCGCTCGGCCGCGGGCTCCCCGGCCGCGAAGGCCATCCACGGGATCGCGATCTCCACCGTGTAGCCCTCGTCCGCGTCGGAGTCGTTGGGCGTCCCTCGCCTGGTGACCTGCGCGCGCAGCCCGCTATCCCAATCCACATGGCCGAACGGCTGCGGCTCACGCCGGGTATCGTAGCGCGTGTCGAACACGACTCCCGTCGGGGAGACCTGCATCTCGAAGTAGTTCCGTCCGTCCCCGTCCGGATCGACCATGACTTCGACACAGTCCTGTTCCCAGAGGTGGTCGTCGCGGTTGCGCATCTCGCTCTTGAGGAAGTCGTCGGCGACGTCGAAGCCGACGTACAGGTTCTGGTCGTCCCAGAGGAGCTTGGCGGTGGCCCTCGGCTCGGCGGGACCGCCCGTCATGGTGTCCACGAAGCGGGGCGTGGCCGGTGCCTGACCCCAGGCTTCCTCGTTGAGGACCCCGTCCACGTTGATGGGGTCGGTGACGCGTCGGGCTTGAAGGCCCGGCAGGGCGGGTCGGGCCGGCGCCTGCTCCACCGCGTTGACCGGCACCGTCAGGGCGCGGGCCCGGTTCTCGCCGTCACTGGGGCCCCGCGTGATCTGCAGACGGTGCGGCCCGTTCCACACGCCGACGTAGAAAGTGGCCTGCGGCGAGCTCCAGTCCGCGGGCAGGGGGATGCGCTGCACGTCCCGGACGTACTCGCCCGCCTTCCAGCGACCGGGCGGGTAGAGTCGGCGCACCACGCTGTCGCCGTCGTGGTTGAGACGATTCTGGCCGGCCGCGTCGGCGAGGTGCGTGAAGAGCAGCCACCCCTCCTCGAGGGCACGCTCGCACTTCCAGTACCACGTCACCGTGATGGGCTGCCCCGGTTCCCAGCGTTCGGGCTCGAGGTCGTATCCCAGTAAGGTCACCTTGTTCTCGAACGAGATGTCCAGCGCGTGCTGCGGCGTCGGAGCGTCGTTGCTCACGAACTCGCTTATCTGCTCGCGCTCGGCGGCTGTGAGCTCCGTGGACTTCTCCACGCAGCCGAGTGTGATCATTCCGAACAGCAGAGCCAGGGCGGCGGTGATCGCGTGCGTCCCCTTCATCGGTCCCCTCACTTTCGCGACTTGCGGCGTGACTTCTTTTGCATCTTGCGCAGCGACTTGCGCTTGTTGCGGTCGACGACCCTGCGGCGGGTGTGCGCGCCCGAGCCCACACCGGGCCCGTCGCCCGCCACCGCGGCCTCGAGCAGCTGATCGGCCAGGTTGGCCATGAGGGGGTTGTTCTCCATACCCCCGGTCTTGACGGCGTCCTTGAGGCGCCGCGCGGCGGCGAGCTGTTTCATGCCCGGGATCTTGGAGAGCATGCCCGCCGAGTTTCCGATGTCCCCCATCATCTGACGCATGAAGGAGAAGCGTTGAAGGAGCTCGGCCACGTCCTTCTCGGCGCGCCCGCAGCCCTTGGCGACGCGCTTGAGTCGGCCCGGGTCCTTGCGAAACAGATCCGGGCTGCGCCGCTCGTCGCGCGTCATGGAGCTCACGATCGCCTTGGTGCGGGCGAGATCCTTGTCGTCAAAGCTGAATCCGGCGGGGACGCTCTCCGCAAAGAACGGCAGCTTCTCCATGATGTCCTGAAGCGGGCCCATCTGCTGCAGCGTGCCGAGTTGTTCCAGGAAGTCGTCGAGGGTGAACTCCCCCTCGAGCATGCGTTTGGCGTCTTCCTCCGCCTTCTTCTCGTCGACGACGCCCTCGAAGTCCTTCATCAGGCCGACGATGTCGCCCAACCCGAGGATACGGCTCGCCATCCCATCGGGCCGGAACCGCTCGAGCTTGTCGAGGCCTTCTCCGACGCCAGCGTACATGACCGGTGCGCCCGTGACTTCCTTGACCGACAGGGCAGCGCCGCCGCGCGCGTCACCGTCGAGCTTGGTGAGGATCACGCCGCTCAGACCGAGGCGCTCGTGGAAGGACCCGGCCGTCCTGACCGAGTCCTGGCCAATCATGGAGTCGACCACGAGGAAGATGTTGTTCGGCTTGGCCCGGCGCTTGATCTCCGAGAGCTCCTCCATGAGGGGCTCGTCGATGGCGAGGCGCCCAGCAGTGTCGTAGATGATGGTGTCGCGCTTGAGCTTGCGCGCATGGGCCGCGGCACGCTCGCAGATGTCCACCGGACGCCCGCCCGGAATGGCGAAGACCGGGACATTCAGCTGCTGCCCCAGGACCTGTAGCTGCTCGATGGCGCCCGGGCGCTGTACGTCGGCGGCGACGAGCAGGGTCTTGCGACTCATCTCGCGCTCGAGCAGCCGGGCGAGCTTGGCCGCCGTCGTGGTCTTGCCCGACCCCTGCAGGCCCACCATCATGATGCCTGTGGGGTGGGGCTTCTTGGCGATCTGAACCGGCTCCCCCTCCACGGCCATCATCGCTTCGAGCTGCTCCTGGCAGATCTTGATGAAGCGCTCGGCGGGGCCGATCTTGATCTTCCTGCCCTTGTGGGCGACCCGCGTCTGGACCTTCTGGCCCAGCGACTCTTCCTTCACGCGGGCCAGGAAGCGCTTGACGACCCCGAACTCGACGTCGGCTTCCAGCAGCGACAGGCGCACGTCCCTGAGCGCCTGGTCGATGTTGTCTTCCGTGAGCTCGGTGACGCCTGCGAGGCGGTTACGGGCCGCCGTGAAGCCCTTCGTCAGCGTCTCGAACATGGTGGAAAGGTCTTTGTTTCCTGGGGTTGGCGGCTTACCACGGCCGTCCGGGCCCGCGCAAGGCGCCTGTTTTGGACCCCTGTCGGCCTCGGTCTTGACCGGGGCGGGGGGCCGTACGATCGTCGCGGCCCCCATGGCCGACCCGTCCTCCGCCGCGCTGCCCGAGCCGGGTGCCGACGACGTCGTCTACGTGCTCGACGCGAGCGGATACGTCTTCCGCGCCTATCACGCGCTGCCGCCGCTCTCGAGCTCGAAGGGCGAGGTGACCCATGCGGTGCACGGGTTCACCGCGATGCTGCAAAAGCTCCTCGACCAGCGGCGGCCCGTCCTGATGGCCGTGGCCCTCGACTCGAAGAGGCCTTCGTTCCGGAAAGAAGTGTTCCCGAAGTACAAAGCGAACCGGCCTCCGGCGCCGCCCGACCTCGCCCAGCAGATGGTTCGCTGCCACGAGATCGTGGAGGCATACCGGCTCCCCTCCTTCGCCATCGAGGGGATGGAGGCCGACGACATCATCGCCACCCTCGTTCGCCGATGCCGCGAGGCGCGGCTGCGGGTCGTGATCGTGAGCGCCGACAAGGACCTCCTGCAGCTCGTGGGCGACGGCGTGGTGATGTACGACAGCATGCGAGAGCGCGTGTTTGGTCCCGCGGAGACCGAGGAGAAGATGGGTGTGCGCCCCGAGCGCGTGCGCGATCTCCTCGCCCTCACCGGGGACAGCTCGGACAACATCCCCGGCGTTCCCTCCGTCGGACCCAAGACGGCGCGGGCACTCCTCGAGAAGTTCGGCGACCTCGAGGGTGTGCTCGCCCACGTCGACGATGTGGAGCGCGCCGGGCTGCGCCAGAAGCTGTCGGACCACCGCGAGGATGCGCTGCTGTCCTTCCGCCTCGTTACCCTGCGGGAGGACCTGGAAATCGATGCGGACGCGGCCTCCCTGCGCTGGCCCGGCGGAGACGTCCCCCGGCTGCGAGCTCTGTTCGCGGAGCTCGAGCTGAAGCGGCTGCTCGAACAGTTGCCTTCGGGCGACGACACCGCTGCGGCGAGCAAGTCGCCCGCGCCTGCGCCCAAGCCGATCCGGACGATCCTCGACGAGCACGATCTGCGGGAATGCGTCGATACGATCGCGGCGGCGGGGCAGCTCTCCCTCTTCACCGCTCTCGACGGTGACGATCCGCTCGCCGGGGAGCTGGTCGGCGTGGGGCTCTGCTGTGTGCCCGACCGGGCCTGGTACCTCCCGATTGGGCACCGAACCCTCGGGGCGCCAACCCAGCTCGGCGTCGAGCCTGCGCTCGAGCTCCTGCGGCCGCTCCTCGAGGATCCGGCTCTGGCCAAACAGAGCCCTGACATCAAGCGCGATGAGGTGGCGCTCGGTCGCCACGGCGTTCGCCTCGCGGGCGGCGCGTTCGACACGACGCTCGCCAGCTACCTGCTCGACGCTGGTCGTCACGCTCACGGCATCGAGGACATGGCGAGGATCGAGCTCGGGATCGAGGTGATAGGCTACGACGCGGCCACGGACAAGCAGCGCGGGTCGCAGAAGGCCCTGCACGAGGTCGACGTGGAGCGAGGCGCAGCATACGCGGCGGAGCGCGCGCGCACTGCGCTCGATCTCGCGTCGCGCCTTGGGCCCCGGATCGACGCCGGTGGCTTCGGCGAGCTCCTGCGGGACGTGGAGCTGCCGCTGGCCCACGTGCTGGCCGTCATGGAGGGCGTGGGGATCCGCCTGGACGTCGAGCACCTCCGCCGCCTCTCGCGTGATGCGACGGCCGAGATGGCGCGCCTCGAGAGCCGCTGCCACGAGCTCGCGGGGCGCGAGTTCAATGTCGCCTCGCCGCGACAGCTCGAGACCATCCTCTTCGACGAGCTGGGCCTGCCTGTCGTCAAGAAGACCAAGACCGCCCGGTCCACGGATCACGAGGTGCTCGAGGAGCTCGCGCCCATGCATCCGTTGCCGGACGCGATCGTCGAGCACCGCGTGCTCGCCAAGCTCAAGAGCACGTACCTCGACGCGCTCCCGCGCCAGGTCAATGCATCCACGGGGCGCGTCCACACCCGTTACAACCAGGCCGTGGCTGCCACCGGGCGGATCTCCTCGAGCGATCCCAACCTCCAGAACATCCCGATCCGGACCGACCTCGGCCGGTCCATCCGGCACGCCTTCGTGCCCGAGGAGGGATGGGACATGCTGAGCGCCGACTACTCGCAGATCGAGCTGCGTGTCCTCGCGCACTTGAGTCGGGATTCGGAGCTGTGCGAGGCCTACGCCAAGGGCGAGGACGTCCACGTCCGCACCGCGACGGCCCTCTTCGACGTTTCCGCGGCCGATGTCACGCGCGAGCAGCGGGGGCGGGCCAAGACAGTCAACTTCGCCGTCATCTACGGCCAGACCCAGTTCGCGCTCGCCCGCAACCTGCGCATCGATCGCAAGGAAGCCCAGCGCTACATCGATGCATTCTTCCAGCGGTACGCGGGTGTCGCGCGCTTCCTCGACGAGGTAGTCGAGCAGGCCCGTGCGACGGGCGAGGTGCGGACGCTTCTCGGGCGGCGTCGCGCCATGCCCGATCTGTCGAGCCGCAACCACAACCTCAGGTCCGCGGCCGAGCGCGTGGCACGCAACTCGCCCATCCAGGGCAGCGCCGCGGACATCATGAAGGTAGCGATGGTGCGCATTCAGCGGGACATGGAGGAGCGCGAGCTGCGCAGCCGCATGCTGCTGACGGTGCACGACGAGCTGGTCTTCGAGGCGCCCCCCGCTGAGAGGGACGTCCTGGTAGAGCTCGTCCGGGCTCGAATGGAGGGTGCCGCAGACTTGAGCGTGCCCCTGGTCGTGGACCACGGTTGGGGGCGAACGTGGGGGGAGGCGCACTGATGCTGGTGGATACCCGTTGTGGTCGGCTCTTCGTGGAGGTGGTCGGTACCGGTCCGGACATCGTGCTGTGGCACTCGCTACTGTGCGACGGGGGCATGTGGCTCGGCCAGGTGCGCGGTCTCTCGGAGCGCTATCGCCTCATCAACATCGACGGGCCGGGGCACGGGCGCAGCGGCCTCCTGCGGCGAGGCTTCTCGTTGGCCGATTGTGTCGAAGCGGCCGTCACGGTGCTCGACGCGGTTGGCGCCGAGCGGGTGGCGTGGTGCGGCCTGTCCTGGGGCGGCATGGTGGGCATGCGCTTCGCGCTGCGACACCGAGAGCGCCTCGCCGCGCTCGTGCTGATGGACACGTCGGCGCGGGCCGAGGCGCTCGAAAAGCGGCTCGCCTACCGCGCCCTCGCCACCATCGCGCGGACGGTGGGGCCCCGCAGACCGCTCGCCCGCGTGCTCGCCCCCATCTTCTTCTCGCCCCAGACGCGACGCGACAAGCCCCAGATGGTCGAGCGATTCGTGGAGAGCGTCAGCCACATGGACCGCGTCTCCCTGGGGCACGCCGTCGACGCGGTGATCTTCGATCGTACAGACATCTCGGATGAGATCCGTCACGTGGATGTCCGCACCCTGGTGCTCGTGGGCGAGGAGGATCGCGCGACGCCCCCGCGCGAAGCCGAGCTCATTACGCGCCAGATCCCCGGTGCCGAGCTGGCGACGATCCCCGAGGCGGGACACCTGAGCGCGCTCGAGCAGCCGGGCGCGGTCAACGCTCAGCTCGAGCGGTTCCTCTCAGCCCACGTCGCGTGAAGCTAGACCGCTCTCCATTTGACCTGATCCTGGCTTACGTGGACTAGGGTCCTGCGGACCCATCGACAGGTCTGTACCCGCGCAGCTTCGTGGACTGCGTCCACTCCGCTGTGCGCGGCTACAGCCATGTTCGCGCTCGGCTCGGTCATGCACGCCACAG
>Ga0214473_10003293_pt1 | contig 19612 bp, 16 predicted proteins | sample RVTome_7_FD_203509 | JGI IMG/M metagenome (GOLD analysis project Ga0214473, IMG submission 203509) | Soil microbial communities from uranium-contaminated site in the Upper Colorado River Basin, Wyoming, United States - RVT98D197 | ecosystem: Environmental > Terrestrial > Soil > Contaminated >... | reverse complement strand
AATAATCCAAAAAAATTTTTCTTCACCCATTGGTTTCCAATTTATTTTTAATTCATCTCCCTCTTTTTCAGCAGAAAGAATTGGTGAATTTGGAGCTTCATTATCAAGCCATAGATATGCTGGAGTTAAAGCTTGAGTTTTGAAAGGCCCCCCACTCAATCCCTTGTGAATAATGCTGTCTTTTGACATAAGTGATATCATACTAAACAACATTGTTCCGGGAGATTTTGGAATCATACCTCTTGCAACCATTATTTGATTTACAATTTCGAGCGTCATTTCCTTTTTCTCAGTTTCAGGCCTGATTAACAATCCAGGCCACAAATTTCTTCCCATTGAATTTTCTGAAGCCCACCATTGCAGAAGAATGGGAAAGCTAAGTTCAACCCTGGAAATTTGCCAATAAAGCTGGGGCACAAAATAATCCATCCATCCACTATTTAACCAGAGCTTAGCGTCGGCATACAAAATTGCATATTGATCAAATCCAGCAATTGATGAAGGAATACCTGGTCGGTAAACTCCAAAGGGGCTGATACCAAACTTTACAAGAGGTCTCTCACTTTTAATTCCTTCATACACTCGCTTAATGAATTTATTAACCGCATCTCGCCGCCAATCATCGCGCAATAACTTACCGCCCTTATTTAAATATAATTGATATGAGTCATCATCAGGAAAATCCTTACCATCATTATAGTCACGATACGGATAGAAGTAATCGTCAAAATGAATTGCATCGATATCGTAACGATTTACAATATCCATTACTACAGCAAACGAATGATCCTGAACTTCTTGAATAGCTGGATCCATCCAATAATAACCATTGTTACCAAGTTTTTTTACCCAATCCGGATGCTGCCTGACAACCGATTTGGATGAAATTTCTCCACGCATCGATGCATGATTTGCTCTATAAGGGTTCAACCAAGCATGAAATTCAATTCCCCTGTTGTGAGATTCTTCTATCCAAAATTCAAGCGGATCGTAAAACGGTTGAGGAGCTTTACCTTGTTCACCAGTGAGATAGTAAGACCATGGTTCAAGATCGGATTTGTAAAAAGCGTCTGCTTGCGGGCGAACTTGAAAAACAACCGTGTTCATATTAAGATCTTTTACTCTTTCAAGAATTGTAATTGCCTCTCTTTTTTGTTCTTCGACTGGTAATCCCGGTTTAGAAGGCCAATCGATGTTGGCAACTGTTGCAACCCAAACCGCCCGCATTTCCCGCATCACAGTTGGAAATTCCTCGATGTCCGCTCCGAAAATAATGTTGGAAGCAAAAATAAAAAGCAGTGTCGTGGTGAAAATTCTTGTCAGTTTCATAATCAAATCTCCTTAGATATTTTTCTAAAAAGAAACTAATGAAAATTAAAACTAAAGTGCCTAACCTCAAAAAATTGGGATGCATCTCACTGAAATATTTTATTAAGTTTGATATAGACTTTCTTTAACATTATTTGATTGCCCTATGGATGTTGAAATACTTTCAAGGATACAATTCGCTTTTACAATAGCATTTCATTATATCTATCCGCCATTAAGCATTGGACTTGGTGTGCTTCTCGTAATAATGGAAGGCATATATCTCAAAACTAAAAACAAGCTTTACGAACAGATGACCAAGTTTTGGGTAAAGATTTTTGCTTTAACATTTGCAATGGGTGTTGCAACCGGGATAGTGATGGAGTTTGAGTTCGGAACTAACTGGGCAACGTATTCAAGGTATGTCGGGGATGTTTTCGGGAGTGCGCTCGCTGCCGAAGGAATTTTTGCATTCTTTCTCGAATCAGGATTTCTTGCGGTTTTAGTTTTTGGCTGGAATAAAGTAAGTCCACGAATCCATTTTCTCTCAACTATTATGGTTTCATTCGGATCAATGCTTAGTGCAGTTTGGATAGTAATCGCTAATTCATGGCAGCAGACTCCAGCCGGATCTCATATTGTTGGCGAAGGAATAAATGCCCGTGCAGAGATAACGGATTTTTGGGCAATGGTTTTCAATCCGTCATCTATGGAAAGATTAGCCCATACACTTTCAGGTGCGTGGCTTGCTGGTGCTTTCTTAGTTTTAAGCGTTAGCGCTTATTATTTAATTAAAGGAAGACATATCGAATTTGCCAAATCATCATTTAAAATTGCCATCGTGTTCGCTTTGTTTGCATCATTATTTCAATTATTTACCGGGCATCAGAGTGCAATGGGAGTAAGTGAAACTCAACCGGCAAAACTTGCAGCTTTTGAAGCACATTATGATACTTTAGCACCTGGTGATCTTTATTTGTTCGGGTGGGTAAATGATGAGCAGCAAAAAGTAGACTTTGGCATTAGAATTCCCGGTATGCTTAGCTACTTAATTTATGGTGATTCACAAAAACCTGTAACCGGACTAAACGCTTTCACTCCTTCTGATAGACCGCCTGTCAACATTGTATTTCAATCATACCACTTAATGGTTGCTATAGGTTTTTTCTTAATCGCAATTAGCGTGATTGGAATATTTTTCTGGAGGCGCCGATCATTGTTCAATAAGAAATGGCTTTTGTGGGTTTTTGTTTTTGCTGTTTTGGGTCCTCAAATAGCAAATCAACTTGGATGGATAACAGCCGAAGTAGGCAGGCAGCCATGGATTGTTTATGGATTACTCAGAACTTCTGAAGGGTTATCAAAGGTTGTAACAGCAGATCAGGTACTGTTCTCTCTTATTCTGTTTACGGCGATTTATTTTTTACTTTTTATACTGTTTCTCTATTTACTTAACGAAAAAATTCAGCATGGTCCGGAATATGCTGAAACTATTCCATCTGAATATGAACATCAAAAAGGAATTTTGGAGAGATAAATTTAATGTCACATTGAGCTGCCCGCCTTGCCCGACGTAAGTCGTGGCAGGTCGAAGTGTGAAATTAATTCAAATTGCCAGTCTTCTCAGCCAACGGCTGATTAGCCTCGGGCTAAGACAAGCTCAGACTGACAAATAATTTACAAACATTAAAGAAAATTTTTATGGAATTCACGTTCGACTTAAATACAACCTGGTTTATTCTTATTGGCGTGCTGCTGGCAGGGTATGCAATATTAGACGGATTTGATTTAGGAGTTGGAGCACTTCACCTGCTGGTAAAAGATGATTTGGAACGAAGAATAATGATAAATTCAATCGGACCTGTCTGGGACGGAAATGAAGTTTGGCTTGTAACAGGCGGCGGTGCTTTGTTTGCGGCTTTCCCGCATGTATATGCAACAGTGTTCTCCGGATTTTACACGGCATTCATGCTGCTGTTATTCGGATTAATCTTTCGAGCAATTGCTATTGAGTTTAGAAGCAAGAGACCGGGAAAAACGTGGAGACAATCATGGGATATTGCATTCAGTTTATCAAGCATTTTAATTGCTTTGTTGATGGGCATTGCACTCGGTAACATAATAACCGGGATTCCCATTGATGCGAATAAAGAATTTGCCGGCAGCTTTTGGAGCTTGATAAATCCTTATTCGTTGCTTGTGGGGATTACAACTGTTGCTCTGTTCGTCATGCACGGTTCAATTTATGTTGTAATGAAAACAGAAGGCGAGCTGCAGAAAAAAATACGCGGCTGGGTGAATAATGCAATCATCTTTTTTGTGATTTGTTATGTCACTACAACTATGTACACATTGATTTATTATCCTCACATGGTTGAGCATTTTAAGCAAGCACCCGCACTTTTTATTGTTGCGGTTTTGAACATGCTTGCTGTTGCAAACATTCCGCGGGAAATTTATCACGGCAGGGAATTCCATGCCTTTCTTTCGTCTTGCGCTAGTATTGCGGCACTTCTTGCACTTTTTGCAATTGGGTTATTTCCCAACATTGTTCTCTCAAATCCCAATCCCGAATACAGCTTAAATATTTATAATGCCGCCTCATCACAAAAAACTTTAAACATCATGTTGATTGTTGCTATTATCGGAATACCGTTTGTGCTGGCTTATACAATTATCATTTACTGGATTTTCAAGGGTAAAGTTAAAATTGACGCAATGAGCTATTGAAGCTAAAATAAGTCATCAAAGAGGTTTAGGCCATATTTTATGAAAAGATTAATTATTCACCTTATGATTGCTTCTTTACTTTTCCAAATTGGGTGTTCAGGTGTCTCTCAAATTTCCCTTCCAATTGATACAAATCAAAATGATATAGAAATACGATCGCTTAATTATTTCGGTGAAAGATTAACCTCGACAATTTATTTGACTAATTTGGTAGAAGTTGAAGCATACTGGTTGAAGATGAAAGACGATAAAATATATTTTCTAACTGAAGGATTAGACGATACAACCTCAATTGGGATTTATAAAATAAAAACCGTTAGATTTTATGATATGTATGGCGGGTGTATGAGGGGCGGACTTTTAAGCTTGGGTTTCTTTGTACTGACTGGAGTTGCATTCGGTTCAAATGGTAATTCTAATAAATCAACTGAGAACAATTCTCTTTGGGCGTTAATATCCTTTGGATTTTCAATTGGAGTTGGTGTATTGGGCGGAATTCTATTTTTTGGACATAGGGAATTTAATTTTATACAAAATAATTGATATGATTTTTTTTGCAAAGAAGACTATGAATAAAGCGACAGCGGCCTTTTTAATTATTTTATTACTTATCCAAATAGGATGCAGCAGTGTTTCCCAAATTACACTGCCAATTGATACTAAGCAGAATGAACAAGAAGTAAGATTACTCAATTATTTTGGTAATAAACTTAGCTCGACAATTTACTTAGTTGATTCAACAGAGATTGAAGCTAGCTGGCTCATTTTGAAAGAGAATAAGGTTTCATATCTTTCTAACAATCCGAATGATCCACCTTCTTTAAATGTTGAAAGAATTAAATCAATAAAATTTTATGATTGGTGGCGGGGTTGTCTATTCGGTGGAATGGGTGGAGTATTTTCTTTAGGTGTTATTGGTATGCTTGGGATAACTCATCCTAAAAATAAGGAAGCCAATTATGGACTATCCGCTTTAGTCCTTTCGTTATTACCTGTTGCATATGGAGTTTATGCATTAAGTGAAAAAGAATTTATTCTTATTCGAAATAACTCTTTACAAGAATAAGAAAACATTGTCTTTTCACTTAACTCAAATTATGCATAGTTTCCAAATCTTAGACAGTGACGAACGGGATGAATCCGCAATCTTCTTAATGTAAATAGCAGGGATCTTATTACTTTTGTGGAACGATATACAACAGACTAATTAATGTGATTCAAACTTCTACCATTTCTTCTTTTCACTTTCACACTTTCTATCTTTCCGCAGCCAACACTAAACCAAAAGATAGCACAAATGATAATAGTCGGTTTTTCCGGCACTACAATTCCGGATTCGTTGGGTACGATATTCAAAACAGAAACTTAGGTGGTGTTGTTCTTTTTGGAGACATTTTGGATGCTTGCTTTGGAGGTGCGATAGGATACCGTTTAAAACAAATTGATTTTGATGCAACAGCAAGCTATTCGGAAAATATTAAAATGCAATTCTCTCCAATACCAACGAAATTCGAATTATGTCAGAATTATCCTAATCCTTTCAATCCAACGACAAAGATACGCTATAGCGTCCCGTCCAACGTAGGGTCGAGGCATGCCTCGACCTTACAACTGAAGGTTAATGATATATTTGGAAATGAAATCGCTGTGCTGATTAATAAATTCCAGCACCCGTTGGATTACGAAATAACATTTTCCGCCATAGGCGGATCCGCCTCCGGCGGAGATGCCAAAAATCTATCAAGCGGTGTATACTTCTATCAGCTGCAACTTGGAGGTTTTATCGAAACGAAAAAGATAATCCTCCTTCGATAGATCTTTGACGGACAGGTTTTGATGAGGCGATTGAATTCATCAATTGACAATATAGGCGATATTATTTTCCTTCTACAAATTCATATCCCGCACTTCTAATTCCCTTTATAAATACCGGGTTATAAGGATCAGGTTCAAAATATTTACGCAACCGTGAAATGAAATTGTCAATTGTTCTGGTTTCTACTTCGGGATTGATGTGCCACACATTCTCAAGCAATTCTTTCCGCGAAACAATCTTTCCTTTTCTTTCTATCAAATATTTTAGCATCATAGCTTCACGCTGTGTCAGCTCAAATTCCTTTGAACCGCTTTTACATTTAAAGTTTTCGAAATTCACAACATTCTTTCCGAAACGATAAATTGGAATTGATTCAACTGAAGTTTTATACCAGTGTTTTCTTTTAAGCATTCCCTTAATGCGCAGTAATAGTTCTTCGAGATGGAATGGTTTTGTCATGTAATCATCGGCGCCAAGTTCAAGTCCTCTAACTTTATCTTCGTGTGAAGTTCTCGCTGTTAACATTAGAATCGGCATTTGCGGAGACTTAATGCGAACCTGTTTAGCAATTTCAAATCCATCCAGATAAGGAAGCATTATATCAAGTATCAGTAAATCATAATTGTGAGATTCAAAAAAAAGCAATGCTTGTTTTCCGCCTTTTGCCCAATCAATGGTATAACCTTCGTCAGTTAAGTTATATTCAAGCCCTACTGCAAGAGTCTCTTCATCTTCTGCAAGCAATATCCTGCTGCCTTTAAATAAGTCATTCACCATCGGATGATTCCAATATTTTTTGGTTCTTAGCGGTTCTTCTTAACAATGAATTTATATAAATATTTTTGGTGGTCTGATAAATAGGGAGCCTGATCCGGAATGTTGTCCCAGTTCCAATTCCCTGGCTGAAAACATAAATTTTCCCCCCGTGAAATTTGATTATTTCTCTTGCCCAGTACAATCCGAGTCCCGTTCCTTTAACATTGGAAATATTAGCATTAGCAATGCGCTGAAACTTACCGAAAATCCTTTTTTGATCCCCAGGGTGAATGCCAATTCCTTTATCACAGAATTCGATGAATATGTACTTTTCATTGTACGATAATTTAACGGTTATATCTACCTCTTCAGGTGAGTACTTAATGGAGTTACTCAAAAGGTTGTCGAAAACTATCTGCATTGCTTCTCTATCGATGACGCATTTGTAATTAGCAGAACCTTCAAACATTACCGATCCGGAAGAAATTCTGAATTGATTGGCGGAACTATTTACTAAATCTTTAATTATATCATTTGCATTGTAGATATGATAATTATGTGCAATTCTTTTTTGTTCTAATTTTGAAATTTCCAATATAGAGCTTATCAGTTTTTTTAGTCTCTCGGTATCCTTTTTCATCATACCATAAAACTCTTTTTGCTTATCATTAGGTATGTCTTTTGCACTAAGAGTTTCAAGATACAGCTGAATTGAAGACAGGGGAGATTTCAGTTCGTGAGAAACGTTACCAATGAAATTATCATAAAGATTTGTAAGCTTCATTTGAACGGTAAGATTGCGAAAAGTAAATACCATTGCAATTTCAATTGCAACCATCAGGATTATTCCAAGAACAAATATTAATACATTGGGGCTGTCAATTGCCAATTGGGGAGAAAGCTGATCACCGACTTGTTTAAAAATTAGGTAATTCGTGACATACCAATAAATCCATAACCCAAGTAAAGCAAGCCACGCAAGCTGTGCCAGTACAAATGCAAATATAAGATACAGAAGAGAATGTTTTCTTTTCATTCTTGTTTAGTCAGGTAACCACCCCGTAGTCATGAAATTACTACCCCAAATATCTTTTAATAGCATTAAAAGTCAAATGTACCCATTCAAATTATTACAATTCTTTTACAAACGGTAAATAAAAAAATCAGGATAATTGTGTAAGCGTTATAAGTGATAAATGTTTCTGTACCAAAAGTTGAATACTTGAATGAAGATTAGAATTGTAATTAAATAGTCTAAGCACCTCAGTTCAATAAGGAAAAGTTAAAAAGGACTTTTACATTTGATATTCAGAATTCGGCGTTCATTATTCAATGCAATATCGAATATCGAACAAGGAACTTTGAATAATGAAAGCAATAAAATGAATATACTATTAGTTTATCCCATATACCCCGACACGTTTTGGAGCTTTAAACATGCTTTGAAATTTGTATCAAAGAAAGCAAGTTTTCCCCCGTTAGGTTTATTAACTGTTGCTTCGATGCTTCCAAAAGAATGGGATAAAAAATTAATTGACATGAACGCAAGTAAGCTAACCGATGAAGATATTATTTGGGCGGACTATGTATTCATCAGTGCTATGTCGGTTCAGAGTGAATCGGCAAATGCAGTAATTGAAAAATGTAAACAATTAGATGCAAAAATTGCAGCTGGCGGCCCTTTATTTACAAGCACTCCTGAAAATTACCAAAACATTGATCACCTTATTCTTAATGAAGCCGAAATTACTCTTCCGCAGTTTTTAAGTGATCTGAGCGAAGGAAAACCGAAACAAAAATACACTTCGGATGATTGGGCAAATATTACAACAACTCCTTTACCTCTTTGGGATATAGTATCGATGAATAGTTATACTTCTATGAATCTCCAGTATTCGCGAGGTTGTCCTTTTGATTGTGACTTTTGTGATATTACAGTTCTTTACGGTAGAAAACCACGCACAAAAACTAAAGAACAGGTGATAGCTGAATTAGATGCGCTATATTTTACTGGTTGGCGGGGGCCTGTATTTTTTGTGGATGATAATTTTATCGGCAATAAAGCAAAATTGAAAAAAGAAATACTTCCTGCAATTATTGAGTGGAATGAGACAAGAAAAAATCCTTTTTACTTTAACACGGAAGTTTCAATTAATCTTGCTGATGATAATACACTAACGCAGCTTATGGTTAAAGCGGGATTCGAAGCAGTATTCATTGGCATCGAATCGCCGAATGAGGAAAGTTTAATTGAATGTAATAAAACCCAGAACCGAAACCGTGACCTGATTTCAAGCATAAAGAAAATTCAAGAGTCAGGTCTGGAGGTTCAGGGAGGATTCATAGTAGGATTTGATAACGATCCACCAACAATCTTCGATAAGCTGACAAAATTTATTCAGGAAAGTGGAATTGTAACCGCAATGGTTGGATTATTGAACGCCCCACATGGAACGAAACTTCAGAAAAGACTTCTGAATGAAGGAAGAATGTTAAACGATTTTACCGGCAATAACACCGATTTTTCTATAAACTTTGTTCCTCAAATGGATTCGGAATTGCTGCTTAATGGCTATAAAAAAATTCTAAATACAATCTATTCACCCAAATATTACTATGAACGTGTAATGCGATTCATGAAAGATTTTGAACCGAAGAAGAAAAAAGTTTTTCATCTAAACCCGAATTACATTCTCGCGCTGTTTAAATCCATGTTCAAATTAGGATTTATTGGCGAGGAAAGATTTTATTACTGGAAATTATTTTTCTGGTCGTTGTTCCGCAAACCGCAGCTGTTTTCTCTTGCAATATTATTTACAATTTACGGATTTCATTTCAAGAAAATCTCCAACAGTTTTAATTGATTTGATAGCAAATTGAAGATAAAAGTGATGTGCAGAAGCTGTTTTTAATAATTTATTAGTCGCACAAACTTTTCTTCAAATCTCAAAGGAAATAAAAAGAAGGTCTTACGGAGACAATTTAAATCTTTCTCCTAGAGTTTAGACTCTTACTTATAGTCTTCTGCCATTTGCTCAACCTTTTTAAGTAATTCATCAACGGATTCTTTTAGTTCCGGGGGCATCTTTTTGTATTCATCGGAATAGTCCTCACCTAAAAGTTTTATAACAGCATAATAGGTTGGCTTGTATTTGTCTTTGATATCGAACTTATTCTCAACAAAAAGTTTATGCACAAAATGATATTGTTTCTTAGCAAGGAACATTAATAATATCGAAAACATCATTTCGTTTACTTCTTTCTGTGCATATTCATTATTAAACGAATCTTTGAATATTTTAATAGCTTCTTCTATTTCGTCATTCCACAAAAGGACCATAATAAAAGTATGAGCACGAATTATTGAATGAGATTTTTCGAAAGATTTTCGTTGAAGATTCAGAGCAGAACTTTTATTCTCTTTTAATTCATAATATAACATAGCTAAGTTATTCATTGCCTGAGAATTACCTTTATCAACGGCCATCGAGTAATATCTTTTGGCATTCTTAAAGTCTTTGAGTTCTTCCCCATATAACTTGGCTAAATTATACATCGCACCGGAATTGCCTTTTTCGATCGCCATCGAGTAATGTTTCTTTGCATTCTCAAAGTCTTTGAATTCTGTCTCATATAGTAGCCCTAAATTATTCATTGCTTTCAATTCGCCATTTTCACTAGCCATTAAGTAATATTTCATGGCACTTTCAAAATCCTTGAATTCTGTGTGGTACAACAAGGCTAAATTATGCATAGCACTATAATTACCTTTATCAACAGCCATTAGGTAATATTTTTTAGCACTTTCAAAATCCTTAAATTCTATCTGATACAATAGGGCTAAATTGTACATAGCATTAGAAACACCTTTGTCAACAGCCATTAAGTAATATTTCTTTGCATTCTCAAAATCTTTATAATCACTCTCAAATATAATGGCCAAACCGATCATAGCTTCAGTATTTCCTTTCTCAATTGCCATTTTCGAATATTTTTTTGCCAATTCAAGATCCTTTAAATCATAATATAGTATACCCAAATTGTTCATTGCATTTGAGTTGCCTTTTTCCATTGCCATCAAATTATATTTAATAGCATTATCAATGTCTTTGTATTCATTTTTATACAATAAAGCTAAATTGACCATTGCTCCCGTATGGCCCTTATTGGCAGCCATTAAGTAATATTTTTCTGCATTCTTAAAATCTTTTAATACAGTCCTATAGATTAAAGCTAAACCAACCATGGACTCCTCGTCTCCTAATTCAGCAGCTGTAGAAGCATATTTTTTTGCTTTATCTATGTCTTTCATTTCATAAAAATACATTCTAGCCACATTGTTCATTGCCAAGACATTCCCTTTTTCAACACTCATCAAATAATATTTTTCTGCATTTTTAAGATCCTTGAATTCTCGTTCATACAAGAGAGCTAAATTATTCATTGCATCCGAATCGCCTTTTTCAATTGCCATCAGGTAATATTTCTTTGCATTTTCTAAATCCTTAACTTCTGTTTCATACAAACGAGCTAAATTGGATATTGCGGATAAATTTCCCTTGTCAATAGCTTCTTCATAAAAGGGAAATGCAAGACTAAAATTATTTTTTTCTTTTACTATAATTTCTGCAATATAAAAAGGGATTTCTTGTAAACTTAAACCGTCTTCTTGTAGTTTCTTTCGTGCAGACTCATATCTAGAATTTAGGATATCCGCTTTGACCTCATCCAATATTTCGAAATGGGATTTATCAATCTCTTTAATAAACTCACTTTTCTTTGTCGCTAGATATTGTTTTGTTTCGGTGATAAGTTCATGCTGTAACTCTGGGGGAATGTGAGTTCTGGCAAGTGCCTGAGAGACATAAAAAGCATGCTTATCATAAACTTGTCCTTCACGTATTCCTTGTATATGCATTTGCACACGAGATATTAACTCCATTTCACCACACATTATTTTAAAAAATTTAACTAGCCACAATACTTTATTCCTATTCTTTCTTCTTCCAAGGCGCATTAAATAGTAAATATTAAAAAACCTCTCACTAATCTGGTAAAGCTGGTTTTTAGTAGAGGTTGGAATTTTAATAATTAACTGGTTTTTTTCTAACAGGTTTAATTGTGCAGAAACATCTTTACTCGGAATACGAACCTTTTTTGAAATTTCTTTTGTACTTATTGCGTCCCAATTTTGTGCAACGGCATCTATAATAGCTTGCTGTGGGGCTGTGAGATTATCTAAACGATGTTTGTACAAAGGTGTAACTTGATCTAATATGGTCTCTAAATCTTTAAATGAATCGCCAGTAATGTTATCTACAAATATTTGAAAGAGCAAAACTATATTTCTTGGAACCCCACCTGTAAGTTGTCTCAACGAATTAATTCTTTCAGGTTGATCTTCTATTATCTTTTTTATGTCGTCACTTTTATAAGTTTCACCTAGCTTTCTTAAAAAAAGGATTGTTTCCTCTCGAGTTAGTTCATCCAGTGTAATAACTTTGAAGAAATCGAAGAAGGGTTGTTTATAGTCATAATAGAACTCAAGTAATCTGGATGATGCTCCTACAAACCTTATTTGATTACAAGTAATTAGAATTTCCCTTAATCTTTGATTTTCCTTCCTCTTAAACTTTTCAATCATGTCTCCGAAATTGTCAAGCAACAGAATTATTTTCTTATTTCTTTCCTTAAGTAAATCAATTAATAATCTAAAAATTTCCTCTTCCGGTGACTCAGAATCATAAAGCTTATCTATGCGATCGATTAATCCCTCAAAAGAAGAACTTTCGTTTTCCAAAACATCTATCACCTCTTCCCAAAGTTTTGCCAGAATTCGTACGCTATATTGTTCCTCATCAAACATAACCGGGATGAGCCAACTGCTAAGTTCTTTGTCATTCAGAATTTCATATTTTAGTCGTAAAAGGAGAGTTGTTTTACCATAACCCCGCTGTCCTTGTATTATATAATGCTGGGGTGGTTTTTCCATTTTGTCACTTTTGATCGCATTAAATAATTCTTCGAACTCTTGGGTTCGCACGACAAAATTTGCAATTATTTCCTCGGCACTTTGATTTGCCGGATTATAAATTGATGGAAAACTAAGTTTAGTTTGCGACATTACGGTACCACCATTCTTTTAATAGGGGAGAGTTAAAGCGATAAATTTTAGGATCATCATTGTTATTTATATAGCCATCATGTTTTAAGGTATTTATAAGATTATTGTAAGAATTTTCCAATTTGTATTTAACAGCAAGATTAAAGATTTCACTGGATGGAGTTGTTGGATTACTTGAAGCCAAATTCAATACTCCCTTTACAAAAGAAAAATCATCTCCCTTAAACGCTGTTCGTAAGCGAGTAAACCAATTTTCAAAATATAGCCTGTGTTTCAGAGAATTATCTATTGCAGTCTCGACTATGGACTTGGTTATGATCTTGGTGGAGGTTGCTTTGAGAATCTTCCCACATTCATCAAGAATGATTTGAAAATAAAATGGAATAAGCCATTCTATTTTCTTTAATAGATATTCAAATGCATCTTCCTTCAATGAAATTCCATCACTTTCAATTATTTTGTTAACGAAGGATTTAGCTTCTTGCTTAGTTAATGGTGGAATTAAGATGGGGGTTAAATCATTTATGAATTTTAATCCATCAAGGTTGCTAACTATATTTTCCAGCCCAATCGAACCAGCATAGATGAATTGAACTTTTTTTGATAGTGTTGGTAAGAGTCTTGTTCTTCTATTAGATTCTAAAAAATTTATAGCGGTAGCTTTATTTACATCTTCAATTATATTCTCGACTGTTTGTGCAAATTCATCAACAAGGATTATTACTTTTTCAACGCCAAGATCTAAGCCTTGGAGTAATTTTTCTAATTCATATTCGTAAGAAATTTTGCTTTCGCCTAAACTTACACTTGCATCTTTTAAACTAATTTCTTCAATTCTGGAAGCAAAATCCTTTGAAAAGGTTTCAATTTTGGTTTTATATTTTTTTATTCCACTAAATTTTTCACTAATGCTTTTAAAGAGTTTCTTAAAAAACTCATTGGGATCATTTATCGGTTCAGTATCCTCATAGATTATTAAATAACCTTTCTTAGAATTATCTAGTAAATCAAATAGAATTGAAGATTTTCCAACTCTCCTTGGTGCTACAAGTAAAAGATTGCCACCTGCATCAAGTGTAGACCAAATTTCTTCAGTAATCTGTGGTCTAGCGAAAAAATCTGCCCCCCTCGCCGGAATACCTATGATTGTATTCATTATATATTTTCCTTCAAATTTTGATGTCCGAAAGTACTTGACAAAAAATATTTTGTCAAGTGTTTTAGCAAAAAATATTTTGTCAACGTCGATTTTGTTTAAAAATTGGATGATTTCAAAGGAATTTAGAACCGAAATGTACTATAAATGGGGATAATTTCCTGATTTGTTACCAAGGTTGTCCCAAACGTGTATTTTTTAGTGGCTCAATAAAGCGAAAGATAAGTTAAGTTCAATTCTCTACATAATTCTCATAACATCTCTCCCCCCAGAATTTATAATTCTTTCCTTCATACTCTGTTCCGGCGAGGATGCTTTGAATGAATCCGTTTCTTTCTACAAGAACTGTGTGGAAAATTTCTGCATTGGGATTTTCTTTTAAGCGAAATTGTACTCTTCCATTAAGTGAATTGTATCGTGCAAATGATGAATCGCTTTCATCTGTAAACTCAAAATCCTTTGCCAATCTTTCCTTCATCATCTTGCTTCTGTAGTATGTTCCGCCCATTGGGCTTACGATATTTTTTCCGTTAATCTTTACATTCCTGTCATCATAAGCGATAACACTTAAAAAATGTTCATTCGATTCCTTTAGCCAATCAATTAGTTTATCACCATGTTTAAGCGAATCCTCGTATCCATACTCACTATCCAGGAACGTAATACGTTGAACAAAATTTGGAATTTCATTTACACTGTTTAAAAACCCAAAAATAAAACTTCCCCCTCCGCTATGTCCGCTCAAGACTATTTTAATATCTAACGGATGTAAAATATTAGTTATCGAGTTGACAATTGACTTTATGATCGAATCACCGTTAGTGATATTTCTCCTCCAGGCCGGCCAGCTCTTACTATCATTCATCAGATAAGCGACAACAATATTTGCCTGTTTATAGTTTTCTCTTAAAAATCTTGTTTGCGCACCAATGTGCTGAATAGCAAAGTGCCAGTCATCTCCGGGTTTAAGTTTCCTGCCAATTGTCCATTCAATCGAATTGCCGTTAGGAAGCGCATAAAAAACAAGCAGAGTTTTTTTTGTTGAATCAAAATTTTCTTTTGATGGAGCATTGATGTGAATTGAAATTTCCGGTTCATACCGCAAATCTAATAGCCGCTCACCGAAGTTTTCGCTTTTAATAAACTTATCAAAAGCATGTGAGTTACTTGAAGATTGTGCAGATATGCTTTTACAAATAAATAAGATGAGAATTATTAATAATTTCATAGATTCCGATTAAACATTTTTACTTTGTTAAACTTAGCGTCTTAGCGGCTTGTATGTTAAAAGTACAAATAGTTCTTTGAAATATTGAATAAAATCATTTCCTTAACGGAAGAGAAGGTTAGCGTCTTGAGCTTCGAGCTCGTCGCAGAGTTTTTTCCTTCCGTTCAGGTAAAAGTCGGGGAATAACTTGGTTCTTTAGAAGCCGGATTTTACAAGACTGATGTTACCTGGAATTATTTTCGCATAGTGATGGCTATGCCATAACAAACCCTATTAATAATTTTAGTAAAGGTGTTTTATGGATCAAAACTTTTATTTAGGTATAGATGTCAGCAAAGGATATGCTGATTTTATCATCCTCAATAAAGACAAAAAAGTTGTGGAAGATAACTTTCAGCTTGACGATACCTTTGAGGGACATAATCAGCTTTTTAAGATCGTCTCTGACTTCATAGCCAGGCATCCCGAAGCAAAGACATTTGCTGCGGTTGAATCAACCGGAGGATATGAAAACAACTGGCTCGGCTATCTCAGTAAATGCCAAAGTAAACTTCAGTTATCTGTAGCAAGGGTAAATCCTTTTGGTGTAAGCTACAACAGCAAAGCAACTTTAAGAAGAATTGTTACAGATAAAGAGAGTGCAAAGAATGTTGCCGAGTACCTGATCAGTCACCCGGAAAAAGTTCAGTATAACAATGAGGACTATTATTCTTCAGTAAGAAGGCAGTGGACCTTCATTAAAATGCTGACCAAACAAAAAGTTCAATTGCTCAATCAATTAGAGTCATTGTTATATATTGCTAACCCGGAGGTATTGTGGCAGCAAAGTAAATCTCTGGACACTGAAAATGCTAAAGCAATATCCAACGGCTAAACATCTTGCAAAAGTAAAGTTATCAACGCTAAGTAAAATACCTTACATAACGGAGCCTTTAGCCAAGGATTTGATTGATAATGCAAAAAAGTCAGTTGCTTCAAGTGCTGATGATACCACAGCTGAAATAATCAAAGCTTTGGTAGATCAGATACTCCAGCTAAGAAAGCTGATTTATTTGCAGAACAAACAATTAGAAAGCAACTGTAACTTGGCAGAAGTTGAACTGCTCAGGAGTTTCAAAGGAATAGGCACATACTCTGCAGTTGGACTTATGATAGAAATTCTATCTCTTGAAAGATTTTCTTCTGTAAAAAAACTGGCAAGCTTTTTTGGTATTCATCCTGTCTTTAAACAAAGCGGAGATGGATTATCCGGTTTCAAAATGAGTAAGCGTGGAAGGAAAGAGCCAAGACAAATATTATTTAACGTTGCTCGTTTTGCTGTTGTGCATAATCCTTACATAAAAGAAATCTACGTAATGCACTTAAAGAAGGGAATGCCGAAGATGGCTGCATTAGGTGCTGTGATGTATAAGATTCTCAGAGTCATTTATGGTATGCTGAAAAACAACGAACCCTTTAATGCTGAGATTGATAGAGCAAACAGAGCAAAACATAACATTGCTGATAATCAGACTAAACCAGATCACACTAGAAGATATCAGCCAATGGATATTAAAGCTCCTATTTCAAGAAGGCAAATAAAAAAGAGAAAAGAGCAAGAGAAGTCCCAAATTTTGAAACCGCTAAATGCGGAATCCCAATTTTTAGGGATTTTTACGGGATCAGACTCTCACTCTTTTCCTGTTGCTTCTAAAGAAACTTAAGGAAATTCATTCAATATGTCAAAGAACTAATGATCGATAAAATAATAAAATTGACATTACTTTAGTCAATTTACTATTGACTCTTAACGGAATAACTCTGCGGTAAAAAAACTCTTCACCGCTAAGACGCAAAGGCGCAAAGAAAAGCGCAGTAAATCAAATGCGGTTGTCAAAGTATGGTTCTTATGAAATTATCAGTTAAATTTGCCAGAGATTTCAAAATAACTTTATGTAAAAAATGAAATGCCCTGTTTGTGACGAGCTGATGGTTGTACTTGAGCTCGAGGAAATAGAAATAGATTACTGCACAGAATGCGAAGGCATTTGGCTCGATGGCGGTGAGCTTGAACTTTTGCTCGAAGAGACATCTGAAAAAGAAGAATTATTATCATCGTTCAAAATTGAGAAGAACTCTGGAGAGGAAAAAATTCGCTGCCCGATTTGCCTTAGAAAAATGGAAAAAGTCTTGGTTGGTAAAGAGAATAAGATATTAGTTGATAGATGTAAAAACCATCATGGGCTTTGGTTCAACAAAGGTGAATTATACGATGTTGTAAAGCTTGGAAGCTTAGATGAGGAAAATAAAATTTTATCATTGCTCAAAGAAATTTTTAAACATAAACTTAGCGGAGGTTCATAATGGGTTCCTTGATTATTATACTTGCTATAATAGCTTTCTTAATCTTCTTTGTCGTATCAATGTATAACTCTTTGATAAGGCTGCGCAATCAAGTGAAGAATGCCTGGTCACAGATTGATGTTCAGCTTAAACGCCGGCACGATCTTATTCCCAATTTAATTGAGGCCGTAAAAGGATATATGGTTCATGAAAGAGAAACTTTGCAGAACATCACAAATGCACGCTCACAAGCAATGACAGCAACCAGTGTTGAAGACAAAGCAAAAGCCGAAACTAAGCTGACTGATGCAATGACAAAGTTCAATATAGTCGTTGAAAATTATCCCGACTTAAAAGCAAATCAAAATTTTCTTTCGCTTCAGGAAGAGCTTTCATCAACAGAAAATAAGATTTCATTCTCAAGACAAAATTATAACGATCAGGTTCTTTACTACAATAATAAGATTGAAATGTTTCCTTCAAACATTCTTGCCGGAATGTTCAACTTTGTTAAAGAAGCATTCTTTGAAGTTGAGGATAAAGGAGAAAGAGCTGTTCCAAAAGTCAGTTTCAAATAATATTTAAGCGATTAGCAGTTATATGTGGGAATTAATTAGGGCTAATCAGCGCAAGTCATTCGGGCTTTTCATTTGCATGGGAATCCTACTTTTGCTTTTAGGATATATGATTGGAAGCAGCTTCATTCCCGAGGGCGGCGGTTCGTTTGGTGTTATTATTGCTTTGGCAATCTGGATTGTTCTTTCCGTTGTGAGTATCTCTTTTGGGGGAAACATAATGTTAGCGATCAGTGGGGCAAAAGAGGTTACTCCTGATGTTCATCCGCAGCTTTTTAATGTTGTGGAAGAAATGAAAATAGCCGCCGGGCTTCCAAACATTCCAAAGATCTATATAATCAACCAGGAAGCGCCAAATGCTTTTGCAACTGGAATTAAACCTGAGAGCAGCGCGATTGCAGTCACGGCCGGACTTTTATCAAAACTAAATCGCGATGAACTTCAGGGAGTAGTTGCTCATGAAACAGGGCACATCTTCAACCGCGATATTAGATTCATGACCCTGGCGGGTATAATGCTCGGAAGCATCGTGCTTATCTCTGAAATTTATTTTAGGGGGATGTGGATTACAGGGGGAGGCAGAAGATACGGTTCTAAATCTTCGAAAAGCAGCGGACAGGCACAATTAATTCTCATGATAGCTGCAATTGCCCTTGCAATTTTAGCCCCGATTTTAGCACGGCTTCTTTATCTGGCCATCTCAAGAAAAAGAGAATATCTTGCAGATGCAACTGCAGTTAGATTTACGAGATACCCGGAGGGTTTAGCATCCGCATTAGAAAAAATATCTGAATCACATTTGGACTTACCAACCGCAAATAAAGTAACCGCACCAATGTACATTGTAAATCCCTTAAAAGGGAAAGGAATGCAGATAGCCGATTTAACAAGTACGCATCCGCCAATTTCCGAAAGGATAAGAATCCTGAGAAGCATTTCTCAAGGTGCAGGTTTTATTGATTATCAAAATGCTTTTGATAAGATAAAAAGAAAAGCATCGCCGATTATTCCTGCGTCGGCATTGGCAAGCCAGGAGAAAGTTGACATTAGGAAACCGGGGGAAGAAATTCCTGTGAGCGAAACATCTAAACAGAAGAAAAGAACTTTGGGTGACTTAATGATGAACGTGAATAATTATTCTTTCATTAATTGTGTCTGCGGAATGAAAATAAAAGTTCCGGCAGGATTTGGAACGAATAGGCCAAAAGTCACATGTCCAAGATGTGGTCACATGAATGATGTGATTTCCAACAAAGTCATTTGAACTTACTAAACAAATAGTATCCTCAAATCTTCCAACTATAAATTATGATTAAGACATTTATAAAAACTCATTTATTCCTTTTAGTATTAGTGATTGGAATTGCCGGTTGTTCTTCCAAAGAAATCATTAAAGATGAAGAACATAAAGAAGAGAAAATTGAAGATATTACAGAAATGACTGAGGAAGCTTTAGAGGTAAAACTTGAAAATGTGACAAAATCTCTTCCCGTTATTTTTCCACCTTCTGCTAAAATAGAATCAATAAATGCTGATGAGGAGAATGGAGTATTAGAAATAAATCTCAGCAAGGAATTCTCTTACATTCCTTGGAGAA
>Ga0214473_10003292_pt1 | contig 19616 bp, 19 predicted proteins | sample RVTome_7_FD_203509 | JGI IMG/M metagenome (GOLD analysis project Ga0214473, IMG submission 203509) | Soil microbial communities from uranium-contaminated site in the Upper Colorado River Basin, Wyoming, United States - RVT98D197 | ecosystem: Environmental > Terrestrial > Soil > Contaminated >... | reverse complement strand
CCAGGGATCGTTCGCGCATTGCTCGGCGAGATCGATGATGGCGCGGATCACCGGCTGGAACTGCGCCGCGCCGAAGGTCACGGCGCCGAGCATCACCGCCTCGGACAGCTCCTTCGCCTCGGATTCGACCATCAGCACGCCCTCGGCGGTGCCGGCGACCACGAGGTCGAGCGCCGAGTTCGGCAGCTCCTCCAGCCGCGGATTGAGCACGTACTGGCCGTCGACGTAGCCGACGCGCGCGGCCGCGATGGGCCCGAGGAAGGGGATGCCGGAAATGGTGAGGGCGGCCGACGCGCCGATCATCGCCACGACGTCCGGATCGTTCTCCAGATCGTGGCTCAAGGTGGTGCAGACGACCTGCGTCTCGTTGCGGTAGCCCTCGGCGAAGAGCGGCCGGATCGGCCGGTCGATGAGGCGCGAGGTCAGCACCTCCTTCTCGCTCGGGCGGCCTTCCCGCTTGAAGAAGCCGCCGGGGATCTTGCCGGCCGCGAAGGTCTTTTCCTGGTAGTTGACGGTGAGCGGGAAGAAATCGACGCCGGGCTTTATCTGCCTTTGCCCGACCGCGGCGCAGAGGACCACGGTGTCGCCGTAGGTCGCGAGCACGGCGCCGTCCGCCTGGCGCGCCACACGGCCGGTCTCGAGAACGAGCTTGCGCCCGCCCCAGTCGATTTCCTTGCGATAGATCTTGAACATTCCGAATTTTCCTTGGTTCCGACCGGTTCAGGGTGAAGCCGGACCCGCGCAAGGAGCGGCATCACCCGCTCCTTGCGTCGGCCCGGCAGCAAGCGCGCGCGACGCCGGTCGCTGCCGCGCGCGTCCCAATCGAAGATGAGCGATACGCCGCTCGAATGGGGAGGACAGCGCCGCCCCATATCAGCGACGCAACCCGAGCCGTTGCACCACCTCCTGATAGCGCGTCTCGCTCTTGCGCTTCAGGAAATCGAGCAGACGCCGGCGCTGGCCGACCATGACCAGCAGACCGCGGCGGGAGTGATAGTCCTTCTCGTGCGACTGGAGATGCTCGGTGAGGTTCTTGATGCGCTCGCTCAAGACCGCCACCTGCACTTCGGGCGACCCGGTGTCGCCTTCCTTCTGCCCATATTCTTTGATGAGCGACTGTTTGCGCTCGGCCGTAATCGACATCGTGAGGTCTTCCTTTCGCTAGATGTGCAAGACCCGCACGGGGCGCAAATCGCCGGCATCCCATCGAGCGAGCGCGACCGGTTTGCCGCCTGACATGGCACAAACCAGATCGCCGCTCCTGATACGCCCGAGCCGTTCGCGGTCGCTGAGACGCAGCAACCCGACAGCTTGGCCGGAACGCAAGCGAAGCGCCTCGGCGTCGGTCAAGGCCAGTGCCGGGATGTCGTCCAGCGCGGTCTCGACCGGTAAAAGCCGCCCTGAGGCGGCCGCAATATGCCCGAGGGCCTGGAGCGAAGCCAGCGAAATCGCCTGCGCCTCGCCGAAGGGTCCGACGCCCGTGCGTCGCAGTTCCGCGACGTGGCCGACGCTGCCCAAGGCCACCGCCAAGTCCCTGGCAAGACTGCGCATATAGGCGCCCTTGCCGGAGATCACGGTGAATCGCGCATGGTCCGGATCGGGCTCGTCCAGGAGCTCGAAACGCTCGATCATGACCGGGCGCGGCGCGAGCTCGACGGCCTCGCCCGCGCGCGCCAGGTCATAGGCCCGCTCCCCCGCCACGCGGATCGCCGAATAGGCGGGCGGCGTCTGCATGATCTCGCCGGTGAAGCGGGCGAGCGCGGCTTCGATCTCGGCGCGCGTCGGCCGGCGATCGCTGGTCGCCGTGACAGCGCCTTCGGCGTCGTCGGTCGCGCGCGCTTCGCCCCAGCGCAGCGTGAAGCGATAGCTCTTCCGCCCGTCCATGATGAAGGGGACCGTCTTGGTCGCCTCGCCGAGCGCGATCGGCAGCACGCCCGTCGCCAGCGGGTCGAGCGTGCCGCCATGGCCGGCCTTGGCCGCATCGAACACCCGGCGCACTTCCGTCACCGCCGCGGTCGAAGTGATGCCGGACGGCTTGTCGAGCACCACCCAGCCATGCACCGGTTGGCCGCGCCGCTTACGCGCCATGCTCGTCCTCGGCCGCCGTCGTGTCGCTCGCGAGGTCCCGGGCGACGTCCGGTTGGCGCAGCAGCCGGTCGATCTCGGCCGCCCGGTCGAAGGAGAGATCGGGCTCGAAGCGGAGCCGCGGCACGTAGCGCAGCCGGGTCACCTCGGCGATCTGGCGCCGCAGATAGGAGGCCGCGTGGCCGAGCGCCTTGGCGAGGGTCGCCGGATCGCCGCCCTTGGCGAAGGGCACGACGAAGGCGGTCGCGTTCTTGAGGTCGGGGCTGACGCGCACTTCGGTCACGGTGACCTGGACGCCGTCCAAGGCCGGATCGCGGAAGCCGCCGCGCCCGATGACGGCGACCAGCGCGTGGCGCAGCTCCTCGCCGACGCGCAGCTGGCGCTGGGTCGGGCCGCCCGCCCGCGCGGAACCTCGTTTACGCATGCTCTCCGTCCCGGCGCATCATCCGCCCCCGCGCCGCCGGCCCGCCTCAGGCGAGCGAACGCGTCACCTGCTCGACGTCGAAGCACTCGATCTGATCGCCGACCTGGATGTTGTCGTAGTTCTCGAAGGCCATGCCGCATTCGAAGCCTTCCTTGACCTCGCGCACCTCGTCCTTGAAGCGCTTCAGGGTCTTGAGGCTGCCCTCGTGGATCACGACGTTGTCGCGCAGCAGCCGCACCTTGGCGCCGCGGCGCACCACGCCCTCGGTGACCATGCAGCCGGCGACCTTGCCGACCTTGGTGATGTTGAACACCTCGCGGATCTGGGCGTAGCCGAGGAAGTTCTCGCGCAAGGTGGGCGAGAGCAGCCCGGAGAGCGCGGCTTTGATGTCGTCAACGACATTGTAGATGATCGAGTAGTAGCGGATCTCGATCTTGTCGCGCCGCGCCAACTCGCGCGCCTGCGGATTGGCGCGCACGTTGAAGCCGATGATGAGGGCGTTCGATGCGCGCGCCAGCGTGATGTCGGACTCGTTGATGCCGCCGGCGGCCGCGTGCAGCACGCGGACCCCGACTTCCGACGTCGCCAGCGTCGTGAGGCTCGCCACGATCGCCTCGATCGAGCCCTGCACGTCGCCTTTGACGATGACCGGCAGCTCCTTGCCCTCGCCGGCGGTGATCTTCGAGAACATCTGCTCGAGCGTGCCGCGGGCGGACGCCGCCGCCTCCTTCTCGCGCTCCCGGCTGGTGCGGAACTCGCTGACCTGGCGCGCCTTGCTCTCGTTCTCGACCACGGCGAAATTGTCGCCCGCGAGCGGCGCCGCCTGCAGGCCCAGCACCTCGACCGGGGTCGAAGGGCCGGCCTCCTCGATGGGCTGGCCGCGATCGTCGAGCAAGGCGCGCGCCCGGCCCCACTCGCTGCCGGCGACCAGGATGTCGCCGACCCGGAGCGTGCCGCGCTGGACGAGGAGCGTCGCCACGACGCCGCGGCCGCGCTCGAGCCGCGCCTCGATCACGGCGCCCGAAGCCGGCCGGTCCGGATTGGATTTGAGCTCGAGGATTTCGGCCTGCAGCGAGATCGCCTCCTCGAGCCGGTCGAGGCCCTGCTTGGTCTTGGCCGAGACCTCGACGGCGAGCACGTCGCCGCCGACCTCCTCGGTGACGAGCTCGTGCTGCAGCAGCTCCTGGCGCACGCGCTGCGGGTTCGCATCCGGCTTGTCGACCTTGTTGATCGCCACGATGATCGGCGCCTTGGCCGCGCGGGCGTGATGAATCGCCTCGACGGTCTGCGCCATGATGCCGTCGTCGGCGGCCACCACGAGCACCACGATGTCGGTCACGTTGGCGCCGCGCGCGCGCATCTCGGTGAAGGCGGCGTGGCCCGGCGTGTCGATGAAGGTGATCTTCTGGCCGTTCGGCCGGGTCACCTGGTAGGCGCCGATATGCTGGGTGATGCCGCCGGCCTCGTGCGCCGCCACGTCGGTCTGGCGCATCGCGTCGAGCAGCGAGGTCTTGCCGTGATCGACGTGACCCATCACGGTCACCACCGGCCAGCGCGATCTCAGATGTTCGGTTTCGTCGTCGGCGCCCTCGAGGCCGATCTCCACGTCGGCCGCCGAGACGCGGCGCACGCGATGGCCGAACTCGGTCGCGATCAGCTCGGCCGTGTCCTGGTCGATCGGCTGGTTGATCGTCGCCATGATGCCCATCTTCATCAGCGACTTGATCACGTCGGCGCCGCGCTCGGCCATGCGGTTGGCGAGCTCTTGCACGGTGATGGTCTCCGGGAGGACGACGTCTCGGATCACTTTCAGTTGCTCCCCGGCGAGCGCCTTCTGGCGTTGTTTCTCCTTCTCGCGCGCGCGCTTCACCGAGGCGAGGCTGCGCATGCGCTCCGCACCCTCCTCGTCGAGCGCCTGCGAGATCGTCATCTTGCCGGTCCGCCGGCGCGGTTCGTCGCGGCGCGGCGCGAGCGGCGGCTTGGCCGGCGCGTGCCGGGCATGCCGGCGCGTCCGCTCGGCGGCTTCCTCGTCGTCCTCGGTCGCGACCTGCGGCTTCGCCACCAGGCGATGCGCGCGCGCGGCGGCGCCGTCGCCCTCGGCCGGCTGCGGCCGGGCCCGCGCCTCGCCGTCCGCCGTCGCCGGCACCGCCGGTTCGGCCGCGGGTTTCGGCTTCAGCATCTCCTCGGCCACGCGCCGCGCCTCTTCCTCGGCGCGCCGGCCGGCCGCCTCGTGCTCGGCATGGCGGCGGATCTCGTCGTCGCGCTTGGCCTCCTCGAGCGCCTTGAGGCGCGTCGCGCGCTCGCCTTCGGTCAGGTGGTGCAGGCCGCCGTGCTCGAACAGCGCTTGCGCCTCGGCTTCGGCCGCGGCGGCAGCGTCGCCTTCCGCGGTCACCTCGGTCATCTTGTCGCCGGCGCCGCGCGCATAGGTGCGCTTCTTCTTGACTTCGACCGTCACCGTCTTGGAGCGGCCGTGCGGGAAGCTCTGCCGAACCTGACCGGCGTCGACGGTCTTCTTCAGCTCGAGCTTGCCGGGTCGGCTCAGCTTCAGCGGCTTCTTGCTGGCGGTCTCGGTTTCGTTGCTGCTCGTCATTGCTCGTCCGATCCATCTGACTCTGGGTGGGCGAGGAAGCCCATGAGGCGGGCGACCTCCGCCTGAAACTCCGTCGCGAGCCGGCCTTGGGCCAGCGCGGCATGCACGACCCGCTCGCGCCCGAAGGCCGCGGCGAGCTCGTCAGCCGTGAAGCACGCCACCACCGGCAGCGCGCCGGCGAGCGCCGCCAATTTGCGCCGGCCGTCCGGCGCGCCGTCCGATGCCGCCAGCAGCAGGCCGGCGCGGCCCTCGCGGAGCCAGGCCTCGACCTTGTCGTGCCCGGCAACGGCGGCGCCGGCGCGCCGGGCGAGGCCCAGCCGCTCGAGCGCGCGCGTCTTGAGGAGCCGCGCCACGAGGTCCGGCAGATCGGCGGCGGCAGCGACTGCCTTGCCCGCCGCCTTGGCGAAGAGATGCTTCGCGAGCGCCGTCTCGACCAGCCGCCGCTCGGCGCCGACCCAGTAGCCGCGTCCCGGCAACCGGCCGGCGAGATCGGGCGTGACCTCGCCCGCGGGCGACAGCACGAACCGGACGAGCTCGGCCTTCGGCCGCACGGCGCGCGTCACGAGGCAACGCCGGAGCGGCCCGCGCTCACTGTCGGCCTCATGCTCGGGCCCGTCGCCCAAAGCAGCGGCGGCCGCGGCGATCGCCGCCGCTTCGTCGCCCTGGCGCCGCGCCATGCCGGGTTCCGTGCGCATGCGTGCCGTCGCCCTCCCTCAGGCCTTCGCCTCGTCGGCGAACCAATGGGCGCGCGCGGCCATGATCAGCGCCTCGGCGTCGGCGCGCGACATGTCGTGCGCCTTGAGCACGCCGTCCTTCTTGTCGATGAGCTCGTCGGTCGAGAGATCGGCGAGATCGTCGAGCGTCTTGATGCCGGCCTCGCCGAGCGTGACCAGCATGGCCGGCGTCAGCCCCTCGAGGGCGGCGATCTCGTCGGCGACGCCGAGCTCGCGCCGCTTCTCGGTCAGCTTCTCGTTCTGCTGCTCGAGATAGGCCTGGGCCCGCTGGCGGAGCTCCTCGGCGACCTCCTCGTCGAACCCCTCGATGCCGGCCAGATCCTCGACCGGGATGAAGGCCACGTCCTCGACCGAGGTGAAGCCTTCCGTCACCAGCAGATGCGCGATCACGTCGTCCACGTCGAGCGCGTCGATGAACATCTGCGAGCGGACCCGGAATTCCTCGGAGCGGCGCTCGGATTCCTCGGCTTCGGTCAAAATGTCGATGTCCCAGCCGGTGAGCTGCGAGGCGAGCCGCACGTTCTGGCCGCGCCGGCCGATGGCGAGCGACAGCTGATCGTCGGGCACCACCACTTCGATCCGATGGGTCTCCTCGTCGAGCACGACCTTGGCGACCTCGGCCGGGGCGAGCGCGTTCACCACGAAGGTCGCGGGATCCGGCGACCAGGGGATGATGTCGATCTTCTCGCCCTGCAGCTCGCCGACCACCGCCTGGACGCGGCTGCCGCGCATGCCGACGCAGGCGCCCACCGGATCGATCGAGCTGTCGTTCGAGATCACCGCGATCTTGGCGCGGCTGCCCGGATCGCGGGCGACCGACTTGATCTCGATGATGCCGTCGTAGATCTCCGGCACTTCCTGGGCGAACAGCTTGGCCATGAAGAGGTTGTGCGTGCGGGAGAGGAAGATCTGCGGGCCGCGCTGCTCCTCGCGCACGTCGAGCACGAGCGCGCGCACCCGGTCGCCGACGCGGAAGCTCTCGCGCGGCAGCAGCTCGTCGCGGCGCAGCAGCGCCTCGGCGCGGGCGAGATCGACGGTCACGTTGCCGAACTCGACGCGCTTGACGAGACCGTTGACGATCTCGCCCTTGCGGTCCTTGAACTCCTCGAACTGGCGCTTGCGCTCGGCCTCGCGCACCTTCTGGACGATGACCTGCTTCGCGGTCTGCGCGGCGATGCGGCCGAAATCGATCGGCGGCAGCTCCTCGATCATGAACTCGCCGAGCTGCTTCGCCGGGTCGCTCGCGTGCGCGTCGGCGAGCGTGATCTGGGTCGCCTCGTTGACCACCGGGTCCGCCACCTCGCGGTAGCGCATCAGCCGGATTTCGCCGCTCTTGCGGTCGATCAGCGCGCGGATGTCGTGCTCGTGGCCGTATTTCGAACGGCCGGCCTTCTGGATGGCTTGCTCCATCGCCTCCAGCACTTCATCGCGCTCGATGCCCTTCTCGCGGGCGACGGCATCGGCGACCTGCAGCAGCTCGAGCCGGGGAACGGCAATCGTGGTGTCCATGACGACCTCGGGTTAGCGGTTCGGTACGGCACTGGCCGCGGCGATCAGCTCGTCGGTCAGCACCAGCTTGGCTTTGGCGATCTCGCTCACCGGCAAGGCGGTCTCGCCGGTTTCGGTGAGGATGAGGACGCGCTCGTCCTCGAGCCCGACGAGGCGCCCCTGGAAACGGCGGCGACCCTCGATCGGAAACTTGAGCTCGATGCGCGCCACATGGCCGGCGTAACGCGCGAAATCCTTGGCCCGGGTGAGCGGGCGATCGATGCCGGGCGAGCTCACCTCGAGGTGATAGGCGCTCGGGATCGGGTCCTCCACGTCGAGGATGGCCGAAATGGCGCGGCTCGCCGCCTCGCAATCCTCGACCACGACCGACCGGCCGTCGAGGCGCTCCAGCATGACCTGCAGCGTCGGACGGTGGTGGCCGCCGGACAGTTGCACGCGCACGAGCTCGTAGCCCATTGCGGCAAGGGCCGGTTCGATGATGCGCTCGATATCGGCGGTTCCTGCCATGGAACGGCGCCAGCCTCCGATCAGACGTCACCCGGATTGTTCCAGCCCCGGTCGGATCAACAAAAAAGGCGGGCGTTCGCCCACCTTTTCTTGTTGGTCCCAGTTCACACAGGACTATGAATTGACTGGGAATATAGTGCTTTCGCCCGCGCGCGCAAGGGAAAACTGACCTTTTTTCTTAGAGCAAGATCGGATCGGATTGAATCGATCCGATCCCTTGAATCTTGCTCTACTTCAACAAAGTAGAGGCCGATTCACGTCTCAAGCCGGATCGGCTTGAGACGATCGGACGCTACCGGCGCCGGAACCGGAAATAAGCCGCCCGGCGGCCCTCGGCCAGGGCTTTTTCCTCATATCGCGTGGCCGGCCAGTCCGCCGGCCGCTCCCGCCAATCGCCGGGGCCCGCCGCCAGCCACTCGAAAGCGGGATGGGCGAGCACCTGCTCGAGCATCCAGCGAATCTGCCCCGGATCGTCGCTCGCCATGCGCAGTTCGGCGCCGGGCCGCAGCACGCGGGCGAGGCGATCGAGATTGGCGCGGCCGACGAAGCGCCGCTTGGCGTGACGCTGTTTCGGCCAGGGATCCGGGAACAGCAGGAAGCCGCGCCCGATCGAGCCTGCCGGCAGGGCCTCGAGCAGCGCGCGCGCATCGCCCGGAAAGACGCGCAGATTGGCGAGCCCGCGCTCGGATGCGTGGGCCAGCAGCCGCGCGACGCCGTTCTGGAACATCTCCGCGCCGAGGAATCCCACCTCGGGATGACGCTCCGCCTGCCAGGCGAGATGCTCGCCCGCGCCGAAGCCGATCTCGAGCCAGACCGCGTCCGCCCCCGGGAACTGTCGCACGAGGTCGAGCTCGCCGGTTTCCGGCAGCGCGACCGCGAGCTTGGGCAAGAGATCGCCGAGCAGCCGTTGCTGGCCGGCGCGCAAGCGGCGGCCCTTGCGGCGGCCGTGGAAATGGAATCGGGCGCCCGGTTCCGCCATCGCGCGGCCGGCCCCGGGCGGACGCCCGCTCAGTGCAGCGCCGACCGCAGGCTATCGACCAGGTCGAGGCGCTCCCAGGAGAAGCCGCCGTCCGGTTCGGGAGCGCGCCCGAAATGGCCATAGGCCGCGGTGCGCGCATAGATCGGCCGGTTGAGGCCGAGATGGGTGCGGATGGCGCGCGGCCGGAGATCGACGAGCTCGGGCAGCAGCTTCGCCAACCGCTCTTCGCCGACGCGCCCGGTGCCGTGGGTATCGACATAGAAGCTGAGCGGCTTCGCCACGCCGATCGCATAGGAGATCTGGATGGTGCAGCGCTGCGCCAAGCCCGCCGCCACCACGTTCTTCGCCAGGTAGCGCGCGGCATAGGCGGCGGAACGGTCCACCTTGGTCGGATCCTTGCCGGAGAAGGCGCCGCCGCCGTGCGGCGCGGCACCGCCGTAGGTGTCGACGATGATCTTGCGGCCGGTGAGACCGGCGTCGCCGTCCGGACCGCCGATCACGAAGCGCCCGGTCGGATTGACGTAGAACTCGTCCTCCGGGCACATCCAGCCCTTGGGCAGCACGTTCAGCACATGCGGCCGCACGATCTCGCGCACCTCTTCCTGGCTCAGCGGTTCGGCATGCTGCGTGGACACCACCACCGAGGTGGCGCGCACCGGCCGGCCGTTCTCGTAGAGCAGCGTCACCTGGCTCTTGGCGTCGGGGCCGAGGCCCGGCTCGGCGCCGGAATGGCGCGCCTCGGCAAGCGAGCGCAGGATGTTGTGGGCAAAGTAGATCGGCGCCGGCATGAGCTGCTCGGTCTCGTCGCAGGCGAAGCCGAACATGATGCCCTGGTCGCCCGCGCCCTCGTCCTTGTTGCCGGCCGCGTCGACGCCGCGCGCGATGTCGCTCGATTGCGCGTGCAGATAGACCTCGACCTCGGCGTGGCGCCAGTGGAAGCCGGCCTGCTGGTAGCCGATGTCGCGAATGCAGGCGCGCGCGATGTCGGCGATGCGATTGCGATCGACTTGGCCGCTGCGGTCGACGAGCGGTTCGGGACCGCGCACCTCGCCCGCGATCACCACGCGGTTCGTCGTGCAGAGCGTCTCGCAGGCGACGCGCGCCTCGGCGTCGAGCGTGAGGAAGGCGTCCAGCACGGCATCGGAGATCCGGTCGCACACCTTGTCGGGGTGGCCTTCGGAAACCGATTCACTGGTGAAGAGATAGGTCCCCTTGGGCAAAGCGAGTCCCCCTTGGCAACGCGACGGCTCGAGATCGGCGCTTCTTTGAGCGCCCGAGCGGGCGCAAGATCCAACGGGGAGCGCCCGGCCGAAAGGCGCCGGATGATGTTCAACCGCCGCGCGCCGGTCAAGCCCATTCGGGCGGGCTTCGGCGGCCGGCGGCGGCGCCCCGCCTCAGGCGGAGGCGCGGCGTTTGCGAACCGTGCGGCCGAGCGCTTTGGTCAGCTCGAACAGGCGCTTCCGCGCCTGCGGATCGGTGATCCGGTAGTAGGCCCGAACCAGTTCGAGGGTTTCGCGTTTGGCCAGGGGATCCGGCTCGAACGGCTCGGGCTTCGGCTCGGCGAGGCCGCGCAGGCGAGACGGCGACTTCGCCGCCGTGGCCGAGGACATCTCGTCGAAGAAATAGGTCACCGGCACATCGAGCACGCGCGCGAGATCGAACAGGCGCGACGAGCCGACGCGATTGGCGCCGCGCTCGTATTTCTGCACCTGCTGAAAGGTGAGGCCGATCGCCTCGCCGAGTTTCTCCTGGCTCATGCCGAGCAATGTGCGGCGTTGCCGAATCCGTTGTCCGACATGGACGTCGATCGGATTGGGAAATCCCAAGCTCGCCATCCGCCCGGATGATTTCCGACCACGTGGCATGACTGCGTTCCTTTCAATCAGAGGTGGACCCATACGGCGTCCGACAAATCGAACAGTTAGTCGGACCGCCGGACGCCGTCAACGGTCGATCAAGGGTGGAGCGAAAAAAATTTGTAATATTAGTCCAGCACGCGCCCCGCGCGATTCGACCCATAGTGAAGTGCCAGCGCCAGCGCCAGAATCATCAATCCGAAGACAAGGCTCGTTGTCGCGCCATAGCGCGCAAAAATTGTTTGCGGAATCGGCAAAGGTAGATTGACATCGAGCTGTCCCCGCCTGCCGAGTGGCAGGGTTTCCTTGACACGGCCATAGGGATCGATGACGCCGGAAATTCCGGAATTCGCAACGCGGACGAGTGGCAGCCCTTCTTCGACCGCGCGCACCCTTGCGGCGGCAAAATGCTGATAAGGTCCCGTGCTCGTTCCGAACCAGGCATCGTTGGTTAAGTTGACTAGCCAGTCAGGACGATCCGCCTCGTCCGCGACGCGATGCGCGAAAATCGCCTCGTAGCAGATCAACGGACCGACCGGCGGCAGACCCGCGACATGGAGCGTGCGCGGACCGGGACCGGCGGAAAAATCCATGCCGCCCGGCGTGAGCTTCGCGATGAACGGGAAAAATTCGCGCAGCGGCACATATTCGCCGAGCGGCACCAGATGGAACTTGTCGAAGCTCGCGGCGATCGCGCCCTTCGCATCGAGGAGCGCGAGGCTGTTCCAGACTTGCGCGAGATCGCCCGCCGCCGGCGCGCCGCGCGCCGCGCCGGCGATGAGATAGCCGTCGGGCGGCAGTGCTGCCGCCAGCGCCTGGCGGAGATCGGGCTCGCGTTCGAGCAGGAACGGCACCGCCGCTTCGGGCCAGATCAGGTGCCGGAAGGGCGCCCCGGCAGCCGGCGCGCGGGAGAGCTCGAGCAGGAGCTCGACGTTGCGGAGGCGCGCGGCCGGGTCGTTCTTGAGGGTCTGCTCGATCGCCGGCTGCACCAGGCGCAGGCGCGGACCCGAATCCGATCCGACCGGCGCTTCGGCCAGGCGGAGCGCGCCGCCAGCCCAGACCGCGGCGACCGACCCGCCCGCAACGACCATCGCCGCGACCGCGCGCCGTCGCGCGCCCGGCTCGGCCAGCAGCGCCGGCATGGCGCCCGCGATCGCGGTAACGAGACTCAAGCCCCAGATCCCGACATAGGCGGCGAGTTGGTTCATCGGATCCGCGAAGGCCCAGGCGTAACCGATCAGGTTCCAGGGGAACCCGGTGAAAAGCCAGCCGCGCACCCATTCGAAACCGACCCAGGCGAGCGCGAGGACGAGGATGCGCGCCGGGCCGCGGAACGGCAGCGCGGCGGTGAGCGCCGCGGCCGCGCCGACGAAGAGCGCGAGATAGGCCGCGAGCCCGCCCACCACCGGCGGGATCATCCAGCCGAAGCGTTCGGCATCGACCAGGAAGGCCTCGGCCACCCAATAGACGCCGGCCGCGAAGAACCCGAAGCCGATCCACCAGCCGTCGGCGAAGGCTCCGCGCCAACCGGTCGCGCGCGCGAGGAGCGCCGCCAGCAGCACCAACGGCGCGACGATGCAGGGGACCCAATGGAACGGCGGCAGGGCCAGCACGCCGAGCGCGCCCGCGAGGAACAGCACCGACCAGCGCCGCCAGCCGGAGAGCCCCGCGATCCGGTCGGCGAGCCGCGCGGCACCGGGCCAGGCCGCCGCGTCCGGCCGGCCTGCGGGCCGGCGGGCGCGCGCCCGCTCAGGCGGCATCGCTCTTCGGCGGCAGATTGTGGATCTTCAGTCGCTTGATGCGCCGGGGATCGGCGTCGAGCACTTCGAAGGCGATGCCGGAGGCGTGCGTGATCAGTTCGCCGCGCGCCGGAACGCGGCCGGCGAGCGCGACGACGAGGCCGGCGAGCGTATCGACATCCTCCTTGCGCTCCTCGTCGGTCAATACGCTGCCGACCTTCGCTTCGAACTCCTCGATGGTGGCGCGCGCTTCGGCGACGAGCGTGCCGTCGGGCCGCGCCACCAGGCGCGGGCCTTCGGCGACGTCGTGCTCGTCGTCGATCTCGCCGACGATCTCCTCGACCACGTCCTCGATCGTGACCAGCCCGTCGATGCCGCCGAACTCGTCCACCACCAGCGCCATGTGCACGCGCTTCATCCGCATCTCGAGCAAGAGGTCGAGCACCGGCATGGAGGGCGCGATGAACAGCAGCTCGCGACGGATCGACATCAGATCGAAACGCCGCTCGCCGGCGAGGCAGGCAAGCACGTCCTTGACGTGCACCATGCCGACCGCGTCGTCGAGCGTTTCACGGAATATGGGCAGGCGCGAATGACCCTGCGAGATCAGGAGCCGCACCAGCTCGTCGAGCGGCACGTCAAGCGGTGCTGCGATCACGTCCGCCCGCGGCACCATGATGTCCTCGGCAGCGAGATCGCGCAGCTTCAGGATGTTGAGGAGGAGGCTGCCCTCGTCGCTCCGCGCCGGTTCCGCCTCGGTGTCGTTCTCGGCCTCTTCGATCAGCTCCTCGATCGCGTCGCGGAGCGCCGTTTCCGGCTTGCGGTGGCGCCGGCGCCAGCGCAGCCAATTGCGGATGACGGCGAAGCCGGAGGATTCGTCCTCGACCGCTTCCGGATGGGCGACGCGAGGCTGGCCGGGATCGTTCATCGCGGGCGGCGCCTTCCGGCGGGCCGGCCGCGGGGGGTCTGGTAGGGATCGGCCACGCCGAGCCGCGCCAGAATCGCCACCTCGAGCCGCTCCATGCGATCCGCCTCGGTCTTCGCCTCGTGATCGTAGCCCAGGAGATGCAGCACGCCGTGCACGACGAGATGGGTCAAATGGTCGCCCGGCGGCTTGCCCTGGGTCCGCGCCTCGCCGACGAGCGTTTCGCGCGCGACGACGACATCGCCATAGTCGCGCATCCCGCCCCGCGGCGCGCGGGGTTCACCTCTGAATGATAGCACATTTGTCGGCTTGTCGATTCCCCGGTAGGTCCGGTTGAGCGCCCTGAGCAGCGCGTCGGCGGCGAGCACGAGGCAAAGCTCGCCGGGGCCGGCGCCGCGGCGACCGGCGCCGGCAAGCGCCGCCCGCGCCGCGCGACGGGCGAGACGCTCGGCCGCCGGCAGGCGCCGGCGCCAACCCGGATCGAGCACGCGGACGATGAGCCGGACCGGCGCGCGGCGGGCGCCGACGGCCGCCGGCGATCGGGTCACGATTCGCGGTCGGCCCGCGCTGCGGCGTCGCGCGCATCGTAGGCGCGCACGATGCGGCCGACCAGCGGGTGGCGCACCACGTCGGCGTCGGTGAAGCGGACGAACTCGACGCCCTCGACGCGGGCGAGCGTATCGACCGCATCCTGCAGCCCGCAGCGCTGGCCCGGCGGCAGATCGATCTGCGAGAGGTCGCCGGTGACCGCCATGCGCGAGCCGTCGCCGAGCCGGGTCAGGAACATCTTCATCTGCACCGGCGTCGTGTTCTGCGCCTCGTCGAGGATGACGAAGCAGTTGGCGAGCGTGCGACCGCGCATGAAGGCGAGCGGCGCGATCTCGATCTCGCCGGTCGACAGCCGCTTCACGACCTGGTCCGCCGGCATCATGTCGTAGAGCGCGTCGTAGAGCGGCCGGAGATAGGGATCGACCTTTTCGCGCAAGTCGCCGGGCAGGAACCCGAGCCGCTCGCCCGCCTCGACCGCGGGCCGCGACAGCACGATGCGATCGATGCTGCCCTTGGTCAGCATGGCGACCGCGACGGCGACCGCGAGATAGGTCTTGCCGGTGCCGGCCGGCCCGAGGCCGAACACCAGATCGCGTTCGCGGAGCGCCTTCAGATAGGCCGCCTGCATCGGCGAGCGCGGGGTGATGTGGCGGCGCTGCGTCCGCACGGCGCTGCCGTCGGCGCCCATCCGCCCGAAGAGGTTCATCTCGCCGTTGCCGCCGTCGCCCCGGGCGAGCCGGATCGCCGCATCGACCTCCGCCATGTCGACCGGAAGACCGCGCTTCAGGCGCTGATAGAGCGCGACCAGCGCCTGGCGGGCGAGCGCCACCGCGTCGGTGGTGCCGGAGATCGCGATGCGGTTGCCGCGCGAGACCAGCGAAACGCCGAGCGCCTGCTCGAGGCGCGCGAGATGCTGATCGTGCTCGCCGAACAGCATCGGCAAGAGGCGGTTGTCGTCGAACTCGAGATGCACGGGCGGACTGACGCTGGCGGCCGGTATCGAGGTCACGCGGTGAGCCGCTCCGCCGCGGCAGCAGGGGACGGGACAGGACCGGCGAGCGCCCCGGCGAGCGAGTTGGCGTCGATCGAGCGGATTTCCACCTCGACGACCCGGCCGACGAGCGCCGCAGGCGCCTCGGCATGGACCGGTTGCAGATAGGGGCTGCGGCCGACGAGCTGGCCCGCATGGCGTCCGGGCCGCTCGAACAGGACCGCAAGCCGCCGGCCGCGCTGGCTCGCGTTGAAGGCCTGTTGCTGGGCCTTCAACAGCTGCTGGAGACGCTCCAGCCGCTCGGCCTTGACCGGTTCGGGAACTTGCGCCTCGAGCAGCGCCGCCGGCGTGCCGGGACGCGGGCTGTACTTGAAGGAATAGGCGCCGGCATAGCCGGTCTCGGCAACGAGGTCGAGCGTCGCCCGGAAGTCCGTCTCGCTCTCGCCCGGAAATCCCACGATGAAATCCGACGAGAGCGCGAGATCCGGCCGCGCCGCGCGCAGCCGCTCGACGGTGCGGCGATAGCCGGCGACGCCGTGGCGCCGGTTCATCGCGGCCAGCACGCGGTCCGAGCCCGACTGCACCGGCAGATGCAGATAGGGCATCAGCTGCGGCAGGTCGCGATGCGCGGCGATGAGCTCGTCATCCATGTCGGCCGGATGCGATGTCATGTAGCGGATGCGGGCGAGGCCGTCGATCGCGGCCAAGTGGCGGATGAGACGCGCGAGCCCCCAGCCCGGCTCCCGCGCCCCGCCGGGCGCTCGCCCACGATAGGCGTTGACGTTCTGCCCGAGCAACGTGATCTCGCACGCGCCGCGCTGGACGAGCCGGCGCGCTTCGGCGGCGACGTCGGCAGCCGGACGCGAGGCCTCGGCGCCGCGCGTATAGGGGACGACGCAGAAGCTGCAGAACTTGTCGCAGCCTTCCTGCACCGTGAGGAAAGCCGAGACGCCCGGCTCGCCGACCGGCTCCGGCAGGTGATCGAACTTCGACTCGACCGGAAACTCGGTATCGACGATGCCGCGTCCGCTCGGATCGGCGGCCCTGGTCGCGCGCGCCACGAGCTCCGGCAGCCGGTGATAGGTCTGCGGCCCGAGCACGATATCGACATGCGGCGCGCGGCGGATGATCTCGCTGCCCTCGGCCTGCGCGACGCAGCCGGCGACCGCGATCACCATGTCGCGCCCCTCGCCCTGCCGGCGCCGCTTGGCGGGCCGCAGCCGGCCGAGCTCGGAGAACAGCTTCTCCGACGCCTTCTCGCGGATGTGGCAGGTGTTGAGGATGACCATGTCGGCCTCCTCCGGCGCGACGGCCGGCTGGTAGCCGAGCGGCGCCAGCGCGTCCGCCATGCGGGCGGAGTCGTAGACGTTCATCTGGCAGCCGTAGGTCTTGATGAAGAGGCGCTTCAACGGGCCGTCCGGGTCATCCGCGAAGCCGCGCGGGGCTTGCCCGCCTCGCCACCCTCGCTGCCGGTGCAGAGCGTTGAAATCCTTGCCATTCCGATCTTAGCGCCCATCCGCGAGGAGCGTATCACGTCGTCGCCTCCGAGGGTATCGGCTTGGGCGCCGGCAAGGGCAGCGCCTGCGGCCGGCCGGCGAGCGCGCCGGCGACCCCGGCGGCCACCTCGCGGAAGCAATGGTCGGTGAGCGCCTTGCGCGTGCCGAAGACCTCGATGGTGACCGGCGGATGGAACGCGACGACCACTTCGATGCGGCCGAGCCCGAGCAGCTGCCAGAGATGCCCGGCGAGCTCCATGTCGCCGTACCAGGCGACCAGCGGCCGCAAGCCGTAGCCGAGCGGCACGCCGTTCAGGCCGGTGTAGGCGATCGACACCGGTTGCAGATTGAGCGATCGGGCGTCGGCGCCGAACCGGCGCTCGGCGACGCTGAGGAGCGCGCTGCGGAACGGCAGCACCGCGTTGCCATCGTCGCTGGTGCCTTCCGGGAACAGAATCAGGTTCTCCGCGGCCTCGAGGCGCTGCACGATCTCGTCGCGCTGCTGACCGGTCGAGCGCATGCGCCGGTCGACGAACACCGAGCGCTGCAGCTTCGCCAACAGTCCGAAAAACGGCCAGCCGGCGATCTCCGCCTTGGCGACGAAGGCGCCGGGAATGAGCGAGCCGAACACGGCGATGTCGAGGTAGGAGCTGTGGTTGCCGATGTACAAGGTCGGGCGCTCGGTCGCGCGCTTGCCCTTGACCGTGACATGCAGGCCGACGAGCCGGCAGCAGGCCCGGTGATAGAACATCGGGATCGTCTCGGCCGCGCGCAGCTTGAAGAGCACGGCGACCGCCTGCGCCGGCACCAGCAGCAGCGTCCACAGGACATAAGGCACCGTGCGCAGCACCGCGCGGTAGGTCGAGCCGACCTGCAATTCGGCCGGCGGATCCTCCGGCGGCAGCATCTTGAGGCGCGGCGGCCGCGGCAGGACCACTAGCCGCGCTCCGCGACCGGGCGCGCGAGCGCATCCTCGCGCATGTAGTGCCGGTAGTACTTGTCGGTGACCCAGTCGGTCTTGACCATGATGCAGACGTCGACCGTGTTGAATTGCGGGTCGATCACCGCGCCGTCGCCGACGAAGCCGCCGAGCCGCAGGTAGCCTTTGATCAGCGGCGGCAGCTGCACCAGCGCCGCGCGCTTGTCGATCGCCGCGCGCTCCAGCATGCGCATGTCGACGTAGCGCTCCGGCAGGGCGCGCGGGCGCAAGCCCTCCGGCGCCAGGTGATAGTGATAGAGATAGCTGAGCGGCAGCGCATGGGCGGCCGGATCCACGCCATGCAGGCTCGCGCAGCCGAACATCAGCGTGATGTCGTAGTGCATCACGTAGTCGGCGATGCCGCGCCACATGAGCTGCATCGCCGAGCGCGAGCGGTAGTCGGCGCCGATGCACGAGCGGCCGAGCTCCAGCACCTCGCCCGGGTGCGCGAGGATCGGGGCGATGTCGTATTCGTCGACCGAGTAGAACTGGCCGCGCCGCGCGGCGGCGGCGCGCCGGATCAACCGGTAGGTGCCGACCACGCCCGCGGCACCGGCGCCGAGCCTTCGATCGATCACCAGGAGGTGGTCGCAGTAGGCGTCGAAGGAATCGAAATCCCGGCGCGCGGCAGCCATCTCGGGGGTCGGCGCGGCCGCCATCTCCTCGTAGAACACGCGGTAGCGCAGCGCCTGGGCGGCGGCCACCTCGGCGTCGTTCTCGGCGAGCCGCAGCTCCAGGTCGCCGGCCCGGATCGAAACCGGCTTCTTGTCGCTCGTCACCGCCGTCACGGGAGCTTCGGGAAAGGTTCCGTGGGCACTCTCTTACGTCTCCGCCGGTTACTCGGCCGGCTCGGGTTTCGCGGATTTCAGCGGCACGCCGTAGAGCTCGAGGCGATGGTCGACGAGGCGGTAGCCGAGCTTCTCGGCGACGAAACGCTGCAGTTTCTCGATGTCCTCGTTGCGGAACTCGATCACCTTGCCGGAATGCACGTCGATCAGATGATCGTGGTGCGATTCCGGCACCTCCTCGTAGCGGGCGCGCCCGGTCGCATGATCCTGCGTAGCGCGGGCGCGGAAATCGTGGCGCTCGAGGAGGTTCGCCTCCTCGAACAGCTTGACCGTGCGGTAGACGGTCGAGATCGAGATGCGCGGATCGATCGCGGTCGCGCGCCGGTAGAGCGCTTCGACGTCGGGATGGTCGTGGGCATCGGAGAGCACGCGCGCGATCACCCGCCGCTGCTCGGTCATCTTCAGGCCCTTGTCGATGCATAGCTGCTCGATCCGCGAAGGCATGGCTTCCCGTTCGTTGCCGCGCCTCCGCGGGGGAGGCGCCCGGTCAGTATAGAAGATCGGAGCGAAGGGCCGAAAGCGCCATGGCCGGCCGGCACGGGCGGCTGGCGGACGGCCCCGTCCGACCGCCGGAATCGGGGCTCAGCGCTTGCGGCGCGAACGCGTTCCGAGGCCGATCTGCTTGGCGAGCTTGCTGCGCTGGCGGGCGTAGTTCGGCGCCACCATCGGGTAGTCGGCCGGCAGGCCCCAGCGCTCGCGATACTCGGCGGGCGTCAGGTTGTAGGCGGTGCGCAGGTGGCGCTTCAGCATCTTGAGCTTCTTGCCGTCTTCCAGGCAGACGATGAAGTCCGGGAACACCGATTTCTTCACCGGCACCGCGGGCTCCGGCCGCTCGCTCTCGGCGGTGTCGCTGCCGACGTTCGCCAGCGCGCGATACACCTCGCGGATGAGGTTCGGCAGCTCGGCAACCGGGACCGTGTTGTTGGAGAGATGCGCCGCGACGATATCGGAGACGAGCGGCAGCAGTTCAGCAGGCTGTTTCTGGTCGGCCATGTCGTAACATCCGCGGGGTCTGTTGCAAGAGGCCGGCAGCATAGCGACAGCCGAGCCGCGGTCAAGGGCGAAACCGGCGGAATAATCCGGACGAAATTCGCCAAGGATTATTCGACAATATTTCCGACGCCAAAGCAGAACCGCCGGCGGTCAGGCGGCGGTTTCCGGCAAGGCCCGCAGCGCCCGCTCCAGCAGCACCGCGGCCGCGTTCGGCGCGCCGGGCCGGCGATAGTAGCCCGGCCGGCGCCCCACCGATTGGAAGCCGGCGGCGGCATAGAGCGCGCGAGCGGCCGTATTGTCCTCGGCGACTTCCAGGAATATGCGTTCCGCGCCTTCCGCGGCGGCGGCGGCGAGTGCCGCATCGAGCAGCATGCGACCGACGCCATGACGACGCCGCAGCGGCACCACGCCC
>Ga0214473_10003291_pt1 | contig 19616 bp, 16 predicted proteins | sample RVTome_7_FD_203509 | JGI IMG/M metagenome (GOLD analysis project Ga0214473, IMG submission 203509) | Soil microbial communities from uranium-contaminated site in the Upper Colorado River Basin, Wyoming, United States - RVT98D197 | ecosystem: Environmental > Terrestrial > Soil > Contaminated >... | reverse complement strand
CGCCGTGACCGGTGGCGGGGGTACGACGACGCTCATCGACGTCTCGACCCCCACGGCGCCCCGTATCGTGGCCTCCGGCGCGAGCGGCACGGACGGTCGCGACGTTGCCATCCGAGGGGACCGGGTCTACGCTAGACACCCATCTGCGCAACAGGGGGCTTCCCGCTTCGGGAATGGCTGAGTAGCCGTCCAGACGCTGCTCGAGGTCCCCCCAGCCGGCTCCTCCTCTCCGGCGAGCTCGCCGGCGCGGCGTGCGTCGTCGTCAGCCTGCGAGACGGGCGCATCATGTTCGAGTAGGCGGGGGGGAAGACGCGGACAGCTCGGCTAGGCGCCGCCGTCCCCGGCGGTTCTGGTGAGGTGGGGTACGAGCAGGCCCCGGACCGATAGGTCTTCGTCGAGCTGGTCCCAGTGGATGCCGATCCCTCCGCCGATGAACCTCCAACTCGCTCGCTGCTCGTCGGTCGCATCACGCAGGGTCGGATACCACTCGGTCGGGACTCGCACCTCGCGGCCGTCCTCGAGCTGCACGACTAGCATGTCGTCGTCGAACCGAACGTCAGAGGCGCGAGGGTAGTCAGCTTCCGAAGTGCTCATTCCATGCTTCCAAGAACAGAGGGCGATGAGCGAACACCAATTCGCGAACGCGTCGCAGCTCCTTCGCCGTGAACCCCCTTGAGTATGCCAGCTTCAAGGGGCTGAGCCACCACTTGCCGTAGGCATCCCCCTTCTCGACGTGGACGTGTGCGGCCTCCATCCCCTCGTTACTGAAGAAGAAGAACCGAAAGCCCTCGACGCGAAGCAGGGTCGGCACGGGGCTGATGCTACGCCCAGACTGCGAGGCCGGAAGACGCTGTGAACGCCCAGCCGGTGGAATTCCTTCTAGCGGGCAGCCAGCAGACTCCGAGACCCTCGCCCCCCGGCTCGAGCCTGCCCGTCCCCTCCCCCGACCTTCGTTTGTTCAGCCCGAAGGAAATGCGCGGTCGCGGGCCGAGGTCGCCGTTGACAAGAGGTTGACATGAGATCCCGTCAACGCGCCGCCGCTCGTAGGCCATCGCCGCGGTCCCGGCGTGAAGGAAGGGCGACGAGCGAACACAAGCTCTCGAACGCGTTGCCGCTCCGTTGACATGAGCTTCTTGGAGCACGCGAGCCCCGCGCGTCGTGACGACGCTCGCGCCCAGCGGGGCGTTGAATACCCGCAGGAGATCAGAAGCGGTGGCTCTTTTCGATCACGCTCTGTGCGGTTCGCTCAACCGATCGAAATCGCTTGACTTCTAGCCTACCACATGCCGAAGCTCGCCTCGGCAGCCCCCGGGTGCCTCTTTCGCGCCTCGCGTGACCTTCGGCGTCTCCGGTCCCGACGCTCGAAGCCGCCGGCTCGGCACCCACCGCGACGTCTTCGGCCTCGACCTCGAGGAGATGACCCCCGCCGCCTTCAAAAACACCCTCGGCTGAGCGCCCGTCAACCGGCGTCCGCGCCGCGGCAAGCAGTCGCTCGAGCCGCTTCCCGGCGTCGCTGATCGGTCACCCTGCGCGGGCCTGTCCGGCGGTCCCGTGCACTGCTGGGGCCACAACGACTGGGGGCAGCTCGGCGACGCTACGATCGAGGCCCGAAGCTCACCGGCAGAGGTCCTTGGCAGCTCGGACGTCGCGGCCCTCGCGGACGGCCACTACCACGTTTGCGGCCTGGATGCCGCCGCACAGGTGAGCTGCTGGGGTGCCTATGGATCTGGACAGATCGGGCCGGGCCCGAGGCCCCAGCTCACTCCCGTGCTGCTGCCGGGCTCGCACGAGCGAGTGGCGGCCGGTGACTTCCACACGTGCCTCGTCGGTCGGGGCCGGCTGTCCTGTCTCGGTCAGAACGGTGCAGGTCAGCTCGGCGACGCAACCACGCTCGACCGGTCCGAGCCCACCACCATCTCATTGTGAGCACGCTCGGCGAGTGCCGAGCGATCCGTCCGCACCGACCACACGCTCACACTGGGGCCGCGGCTCACTGAGCCAACGCCTTCCAAGCGTACGGCATGAACTTCGAGGCTCGTCCGTTCGCAATCACACGTCGGAAGCGTTGCTCGTCCGCACGGGCCGCTTCGGCAGGCGCGACACCAGCTCTGTGCGTACGCACGCAAACGCACGCCGAAGAGATGCTCGAGTTGCACTTCGTTGAAGGCGGTCACCCCTCACGGGCCGGCGACGACGACGACGCGATCGAGGCGCAAGTACGAGCGATCGTGGAACCAGACGCGCGTCTCCATGCGATGGCCGGCCCGGCCCGCGAGGCTCGCGGCGAGCGTGAAGTCCGTGTAGGCCATCGGTCCGCCGAAGGAGCGGCGGCGGAGGTCGCGCGCGGCCAGGGTCTCGTCCGTGGTCGCGTCGTGGACGTCGATGGTGGCCACGACGGCGTCGTCGGCCGACGCGTCGTCGACCATGAGGCGGAACGTGGCCGTCGCCGTGCCGCCGCCCCAGCCCGTCGCGTACGGTCCGAACGCCATGTGGCCGGCCGCGTCGAGCGCGGTCGATGCCCCCCAGCCGTCGGCCTCGGCCCGGCCCACGACGTGCAGCAGGTCGGTCTCGGACTCGTACGTGAACGTGCCCCCGCCGGGCGGGGGAAGCCCGCCCGGCAGCGCGAGCCGCCGCCGCGCCTCGATGGACAGCCCGCCCCCCGCGACGGGCAGCGAGACCCCGCCGTGGATCAGCCCGCCGCCGAGCTCGAGACCTCCGTGCACGAAGCACATGCAGATGCCCACGTCCGCGTTGTCGCTCGGGCCCACGTGGGACAGCGTCGCGGTCTGTCCCGCGACGTAGCCGTCCGTCGCGCTGAGCGAGATCGGCTGGTCGAGCCAGGCGAAGATCTCGTCCGAGGTCCTCGGGTCGAACGGGTGGGCGTTCCACCGCCCGCCGATGAGATCCAGCCCGTGGAGCTCGTCGCGCGCACCGCGCGACTCCGGCCTCAGGAAGCGGTCGAGGCGCTTGAGCGGATGCGCCGACGGCCAGGCCGTGATCACGAAGCCGCCGATGAAGCTCATCGCCCCGTCGAAGGGCGGATTGCCCGCGGGGTTGCGGACCTGCACGAGGCGGTCGAGCCACGGCGCGTCGGCCCGCAGCTCGAGACCGACGCGCAGGAACACGCGCCTGCGCACGCCGTCCTCGAACAGCCAGTCCTCGTGGCAGTGGTCTCCGTCCCTCGCACGGTCACCGCCGTCCGCCTCCTTGACGAGCGGTCCTTCGTAGACGAGCCGCAGGCCCGTCGCGAGGGTCTCCTCGACGATCGGATCGAAGCGGTCGGCCCAAGGGGGCGACCCCGTGTTGCAGGCGGACCAGTGCCGGATGTCCGGATCGGTGAAGTGCGCCGCTTCGTTCAAGGAGTACTGGTTGCACCAGTCACGGCTGGCGCAGCCCGGGTCGTCGTCGGGTTCGGGGACGCGGCTCGGGAACTCGAGGTGCTCGGCGCCGAGGTAGCCCGGGGCCCAGCGGCCGTCGCCGTTCTCCCCCGGGGCGAGGAAGCTCACGGGGCGGCCGCCGGCCTCGCGGACGACGAAGTCGAGCGAATCGTCGGCCGCCTCGTCGAGCCGCCACAGGCCGTTGATCTTCCCGTAGAAGCCGGTCTGGTCGATCCACGCCATGTAGTAGCGGCTGACGAAGAACCGGTCGTCGGCGCGCGGGCCCTGCCCGCCGGCCGCGGCGAATCCGAGGCCGTCGATCGCCTCGAGCACCAGCTCGCGGACGCGCGCGCTCGAGGCGCCGGAGTGGTTGTGCAGCATCGGGAGCGGGCGCTCCGTCGCCGAGCAGCGCCCGAGCTGGCAGGTGATGCCCGGGTCGCACGTCCCGCAGGTCCCGCCGCAGCCGTCCGGTCCGCACTCGCTGCCCGCGCAGCTCGGCGTGCAGCCCGGCGCGTCTCGCGCGTACGCGTCCCGGCCGGAGGCGTCCGCGGCGCCGGTGTCGGTCGCCGCCTCTCCCGCGTCGGGGCCGCGGGGCCACGAGCCACCGCACCCGCAGGCGACGACGGCGAGCAGCGCCGCCCCGCGACAGGCGGCCGCCGCGCTCCCCGCGGTCACGCGCTCCTCGGCGCTGTCGTGCGTCCGCGCGTCACGCGGCCGATTCTACCCGCGCGCGCCGACCGGCGCACCTCCCCCTGGGAGCGCGTCCTGTCGCGTCGCTCGTGGCGGCGCCGCGTCCCGAGCAGCCGGCCTCGGGGGGCGTCTCCCGCGAAACCACCGCGAAATCACGACCGTTCTTGCATCGACGGGACCTGCGGCATAGCATCCCGCGCCACATCTCGCCCCGGCGCGCGAGCGCCCCTGGCGGGCCGGATCGGGACCCGCCCGAAGGCACGGTGGCTATCCCTGGAGTAGGACGATGGACTTCGAGCTGACCGAAGAGCAACGGATCATGCAGGAGACGGCCCGGCGCTTCGCCCAGGAGCGAATCGCGCCGCTCGTCAACGAGGACGAGAAGGCCCACCGCTTCCGGCGGGAGATCGTCCGCGAGATGGGCGAGATGGGCTTCTTCGGCGCGATCATCGAGGAGCAGTACGGAGGCACCGCCGTCGGTTGGCTCGCCGCCCAGCTCATCACGATGGAGATCGCGCGCGTGAGCGCCTCGTGGGGACTGCCGTTCAACATGCAGATGACCGGCCCGGCCTTCACGATTCAGCGTTGGGGAACCGAGGACCAGAAGAAGAAGTACATTCCGGGTCTGGTCGCGGGCGAGCTCCTGGGCTGCTTCGCCATGACCGAGCCGAACACGGGCTCGGACGTGATGTCGATGCGCAGCATGGCCAAGAAGACGAGCGGCGGCTTCGTGCTCAACGGCCAAAAGACCTGGATCTCCCAGGTGCAGCACGCGGACGTGGGGCTCATCTACGCGCTCACCGATCCGGACGCCAAGCACGGCGGCATGACGTGCTTCCTGCTGGACATGAAGTCCAAGGGCGTGACCACGCGGCCCATCGAGGACAAGTTCGGCCTGTTCTGCTCGCCGACCGGCGAGGTCGCCTTCGAGGACGTCTTCATCCCCGACGAGGCGGTGCTCGGCAAGGTGGGCGACGGCTTCAAGGTTTGCATGGCGATGCTGGACGGCACGCGCCTGAGCTGCGGAGCGCGCGCGGTCGCGGTCGGCAAGGCCTGCCTCGACGCCGCCGCGAGCTATGCGAAGGAGCGCGTGCAGTTCGGCAAGCCCATCAGCGAGTTCCAGATGATCCAGTCGCAGCTAGTGGACATCTACGTGGAGCACGAGGCGGCAAGGCTCCTCGTCCTCAGGGCGGCGGCGAGCCGCGATGCCGGGCGCCTGCGCAACTCGGCGGAGATCTCGACCGCCAAGTACTTCGCCGCCGAGGCTGCCGTGCACGCGGCGAACACGGCGATGAAGATCTTCGGCTCCTACGGCTTCTCCACCGAGTATCCAGCGGCCCGGCTCCTGAGAGACGCCAAGTCGTTCCAGATCGTCGAGGGAACGTCGAACATCCAGAAGATCGTGATCGCGCGTAGTCTGCTCGATGAGTACTGATCTACAGAGCGGCGACTGAGATGCCTGACACGCTCTCGCAGGGCCTCGTCATCGTCCTCGTCGGCATGGGCGGCGTGTTCTTCAACCTGCTCGTGCTGATGGTCGTCGTGATGATCATCGGCAGGATCTTCGGGAAGAAACCGAAGAAGAAGACGGACACAGCCAAGCCGCGCGCCGAGGCCAAGGGCGACGCAGACGCCCCGAAGGTTGGTTCCCCCACAACGTGATTCCGGAGGATTGTCGATGGCAACGGAAGTGTACGCACCGATGCAGGGCAAGGTCGTGGAGCTGCTGGTCGCCGCGGGTGACGCCGTGGAAGAGGACGAGCCGATCATGTCGATCGAGGCCCTCAAGATGAAGATCACCGTCGTCGCGCCGCAGGACGGCACGCTCTCCGAGTTCTGCGTGAAGGTGGGCCAGGAGGTCGAAGGGGATACGGTCCTGGCCCTCATCGAGGACTGACCCAGCGAGGGCGCCATGAAACAGTACTTTCAGCAGATGCCCCAGATCGGTCGGCCCCTGAAGGACCGGGAGATCGCCCGTTCCGAGCAGAGCGTCGGTGCGATTCGCGAGGTCGAGGCGCGCGTGGCTGCTCACGTGGAGCGGGTCAAGCACAGCGGCCTGTCGACCGAGCAGATCAACGAGCGTGGTCAGATGACTGGCTGGCAGCGCATCGACTACCTCGTGGACGAGGGGACCTGGTGTCCGCTGCACACGCTCTACGACCCGGGCCAGAACGAGGAGGGGACGACCGGGGTCATCGACGGCATCGGCAAGGTCGGGGGTCGCTGGGCCGTCGTCATCGCCTCGGACAACAAGGTCCTCGCCGGGGCGTGGATCAAGGGCCAGGCGGAGAACATCCTGCGCGTCACGGACCTGGCCAAGCGGCTGCACGTCCCGCTCATCTGGATCCTCAACTGCTCCGGCGTGAAGCTCACCGAGCAGCACGAGGTGTATCCGAACCGGCGCGGACACGGCACGCCCTTCTTCCGCCACGCGGAGCTCAACCAGCTCGGCGTGCCCATTCTCGTGGGGATCTACGGCACGAACCCGGCCGGTGGCGGCTACCACGGCATCAGCCCGACCGTCCTCTTCGCCCACAAGGACTGCAACATCGCCGTGGGCGGGGCGGGCATCGTGGGGGGCATGAGCCCGAAGGGGGGGTTCGACGTCGAGGGTGCAAAGCAGATCATCGAAGCGCAACAGGAGCTCCGGGCGAAGCCGCCGGGCACCGTCGAGGTGCACCACGGAAGCACGGGCTTCTTCAAGCACGTCTACGAGACCGAGGAGGGCGTGCTCGACGGCATCCGCGAGTACATGCGGCACATGCCCGCGTTCGATCCGGGGTTCTTCCGCGTCGCGGAGCCGAAGGAGCCGCTGTACCCCGTGGCGGAGATCGCGCGCATCGTCCCGGCCGACCAGGGCAAGGACTACAGCGTAGAGCAGGTGATCGCGCGCCTGGTCGACGGCTCCGAGCACATGGAGTTCCGGCCGGGCTACGGGCCGGACATGTATACGGGCCTGGTCAAGGTCGACGGGTTCCTGCTCGGCTGCATCGCCAACCGACAGGGCTTCCTCGGGGCGGGCTACCCGGAGTACGCCGACTATCCCGGCATCGGCGGGAAGCTCTATCGGCAGGGCCTCATCAAGATGAGCGAGTTCGTCACGCTCTGCGCGCGGGACCGCATTCCGTTGCTGTGGCTGCAGGACACGTCGGGCATCGACGTGGGCGACGACGCGGAGCGCGCCGAGCTGTTGGGCCTGGGCCAGGCGCTCATCTACTCGATCCAGCAGACGGCGCTGCCGATGATGCTCGTCGTCCTGCGCAAGGGCACGGCCGCTGCGCACTACGTGCTCGGCGGGCCGACCGCGAACGACAACAACGCATTCTCGCTGGGGGTACCGACCACGGAGATCCAGGTGATGCACGGCGAGACGGCGGCGGTGGCCGCCTTCGCGAGGCGGCTCGCCAAGGAGCACAAGGCCGGCCACGACCTCGGGCCCGTGGTCGACAAGATGAACGAGCTGGTCGAGCAGTATCGGGCCCACTCGACGCCTGACTACAGCGCGCTGCGCGGCTTCGTCGACGAGGTCGTGCGCTTCGACGACCTGCGCCGCTACGCGGTCGCATTCGCCGGCGCTGTCCATCAGAACCCGACTTCGATCTGTCCCCACCATCAGATGCTCACGCCTCGGGTGATCCGCGGCTGAGAAAGGCGGCACCCGTCTTGGACGAGATCCTGAGCCTGATTGCGGCGAGCGGCCTCGCGCAGCTCACGTGGCAGACGCCCATCATGTGGGCGATCGGCGGACTGTTCGTCTTCTTGGGCGTCAAGCGGGGCATCGAGCCACTGCTGCTCGTTCCGATCGGCTTCGCGGTCCTGATGGTGAACATGCCGCTCGGGGGGCTCATGACCCCGCCGACCGAGGAGGATCCCGCCTCCGGGCTGTTCTACATGTTCTCTGAGTACGGCCTCAGGACGGACCTGATCCCGTGCCTGATCTTCCTCGGGCTCGGCGCCATGACCGACTTCGGTCCCGTCATCGCCAACCCCAAGACGTTGCTTCTCGGCGCGGCCGCCCAACTCGGCGTGTTCGTGGCGTTCCTCGGGGCGCTGCTGCTGGGCTTCGATCTGAGGGAGGCCGCCGCGGTGGGGATCATCGGCGGGGCTGACGGGCCGACGACGATCTACACGGCCACGTCCCTCCACGTCTCGAGCACGATCCTGGGCGCCTGCGCCATCAGCGCCTACTCCTACATGGCCATGGTGCCGATCATCCAGCCGCCGGTCATCAAGCTCCTGACCAGCAAGCGCGAGCGCGGCATCACCATGAAGCAGCTGCGTCCGGTGACCAAGACCGAGAAGATCCTGTTCCCCGTGGTCTCGGCGCTGGTCATCTGCCTGCTCGTGCCCAAGGCGACGCCGCTCATCACGATGTTCATGCTCGGCAACCTGTTCATGACCAGCGGCGTCGTCGACCGCCTTCGGGACGCCGCGCGCAACGAGATCATGAACGTCGTGACCATCCTGCTCGGCCTCGCGGTCGGCTCCACCATGATCGGCGAGCGGTTCCTTACGCCCCAGGTGCTCGCGATCTACGGCCTGGGCCTGGTGGCGTTCATCTTCTCCACCGCCGGCGGCGTGCTCTTCGCCAAGCTCATGAACCTGTTTCTTCGCGAGAAAATCAACCCGCTGATCGGCTCGGCGGGGGTCTCGGCCGTGCCCATGGCGGCCCGGGTCAGCCAGACGATGGGCAACGAGGCCAATCCGAAGTGCCACATTCTGATGCACGCCATGGGCCCCAACGTGGCAGGCGTCGTCGGTACGGTCATCGCCTCGGCCATCTTCATCACCTTGGCCGGCTGAGAGCGCCCTCACTGCGCGATCACACCGAATGGAGGAAGCTCGCTCCATGTCCTCGTCCGCCCCCGACGTTCCCACCTCCTTCACGCGAGACCAGGTCGCGGTCTTGTTCGCCGAGCCGCTGCTCGACCTGGTGTTCGGGGCCGCCGCGGTCCACCGGCAGCACCACGATCCGCGGGAGATCCAGTGTTCTTCGCTGCTGAGCGTCAAGACGGGCGCGTGTCCTGAAGACTGCGGGTACTGCCCCCAGTCGGCGCACCACGCGGTCAAGCTCGAAGCCAGCCGCCTGATGGACGTGGCCGAGGTGCTGGCCGCCGCCGAGGACGCGAAGGGGGCCGGTGCGGACCGCTTCTGCATGGGCGCCGCATGGCGCGAGGTGCGGGACAACGCCGACTTCGAGCGGGTGCTGGCCATGGTGCGGGGGGTCAAGGCCCTCGGCCTCGAGACGTGCGTGACGCTGGGCATGCTCCAGGACGAGCAGGCCGTGCGGCTGCGCGAAGCGGGGCTCGACTACTACAATCACAACCTCGACACGTCGCGCGCGTATTACGACCAGGTCATCACCACCCGGACCTACGACGCGCGTCTCGAGACCCTGGCCGCGGTGCGGGCGGCAGGGCTCAAGGTCTGCGTCGGCGGGATCCTCGGCATGGGGGAGAGCGAGGACGACCGCATCGACTTTCTGTGCGAGCTGGCGCGGCTCGAGCCGCAACCAGAGAGCGTGCCGATCAACACGCTCGTCGCCGTCGCGGGGACGCCGCTCGAGGGTCGTCCCGAGGTGCCGTGGGACGAGCTCGTGCGCGCGGTGGCCGTGGCGCGCATACTCATGCCCCGATCGCGTGTCAGGCTCAGCGCGGGACGGTCCGCGCTGTCGCACGAAGCGCAGGCGATGTGCTTCCTCGCGGGGGCGAGCTCGATCTTCCTCGGCGACCGGCTGCTGACCACGCCGAACGCCTCGCTCGACGCGGACGCGGTGCTGCTCGACAAGCTGGGGCTGCGACGGGCGGGCGGCGGCGCGACCGAACACGACCAGTCGCGGCCCTCGCCGGTCGCGGCAGAGTAGGGCTGTGGTGCCACCGTCGATCGACGACGTTCTGCGCCCGGAGGCCGACGCCTGGCGCGCTCGCGGGCTGTGGCGCGATCTCGAGGAGCCGTCCGGGCGCGACTTCACGAGCAACGACTACCTGGCGCTCGCGCGTCACCCCGAAGTCGTCGCGGGCGCGGCGGCCGCGCTCCAGGTCTTCGGTGCCGGCGCTCCGGCGTCCCGCCTGCTGCGCGGGCACAATGAGGCACACCGGGCCGTCGAGACGCTCGCGGCGAGCTGGCTCGGCGTCGAGGCCGCCCTGCTCGCCCCCACCGGCTGGCAGGCCAACCTGGCGGTCATCACCACGCTCGCGGGGCGCGGCGATGTCATCGTCAGCGACCGGCTCAACCACGCTTCGCTCATCGACGCGATGCGGCTGTCGCGCGCTCGGGTGCTCGTGTATGAGCACGACGATCCGGCGGACCTCGAACGCGTTCTCGACGGCTGTCGGGGGGCACGGCGCCGGTTCATCGTCACGGAGTCGGTGTTCTCCATGGAGGGTGACCACGCCCCCCTCCGGCTCTACGACGACATCGCGGAGCGCCACGACGCCTGGATGATCGTGGACGAGGCGCACGGCACGGGCGTCTACGGTCCCGAGGGTCGCGGCCTGTGCGCCGAGGTCGCGCCCCTCGGCCGCCTCGCCGCGCGCGTTGTCACTGGAGGCAAGGCCCTCGGCGTCGCCGGCGGCATCATCGCTGGCTCGCGCGCGCTCGTTTCCGCGGTGGTCAATCGCGGGCGCGCCTTCGTGTTCACGACCGCCGCGAGCCCGGCGGTGGCGGGCGCCCTGTCGGCGGCCATCGAGGTGTGCCGCCGGGAGCCCTGGCGGGCCGAGCGCGCACACGCGGCGGCTGCGCGGCTCCGTGTGCGGCTTGGCGAAGCTGGAGTCGCCGCGGCGGGGCAAGGGCCCATCGTTCCGCTCATCGTCGGCGAAGCCGACCGAGCCATGCGGGCCGCCGAGGCCGTGCGTTCTGCGGGCTTCGACGTGCGGGCCGTGCGCCCACCGACCGTCCCCGACGGCACCAGCCGCTTGCGCGTCGTGTGCCACGCCGATCACGCCGACGAGGAGATCGACGCGCTCGCGAGGGCGCTCGTGGCGGGCCTCGACGCCGCCGGCCGTGTCTCGCATTCCGCGCGTGAGTCGACGGCGCGCACCGCCGCGACGCTCGTCGTCGTCGGAACGGATACGGGCGTGGGCAAGACGGTCGTGTCGGCCCTGCTGGTGCGGGCCGCGCTGCGCCGGGACCGACCCGTGCGCTATCTCAAGCTCGTCCAGACGGGAACGGACTCGGACACCGAGACGGTGGCGGGCCTCTCCGGCCTGCCGGCAACGCTCGCGCTGCCGCCGTGCGTGTCCCTCCCGCGGCCCGCATCGATCGACCAGGCCGCGGCGGCGGCGGGATGCCGCGTCGACGCCGCCCAGCTCGTCGCGCACAGCCTCGAGCAGCTCGCGCGCTTCCCAGAGTCGATCTTCGTCCTCGAGTGCGCGGGCGGCCTGCTCGTGCCGCTCAACGACGCGGAGGACCAGGGTGATTTCCTTTCTAGGCTGGGCGCTCCGCTCGTGCTGGTCGCGCGCAGCGGGCTCGGCACGCTCAATCACACCCTGCTCACGCTCGAGGCGGTGCGGAGCCGGCGTCTGTCGATCCGCGGGCTCGTGCTGGTGGGGGAGCCCCACGCCGACAACGTGCGCTCGCTCCGCGCGCGCTTGGGCGCGACGCCCATCGTCGAGGTGCCGCGCTTCGAGACGCTGGACGCGGCGACTCTCGATCGCTGGCTCGACGCCTGCGCGTTCGACGAGTTGCTCGACGGCGGGCTGGGGTGAGCGGCGTGGCGGATTGGGTCGAGCGCGATGCCCGACGCTGCTGGCATCCTTATACGCAACACGGCCTCGGCGAAGCGCCGCTCGTCGTGACAGGCGCCCGCGGCGCCTGGCTCGAGCTCGCGGACGGCAGGCGCGTGCTCGACGCCATTTCTTCGTGGTGGAGCGTGCTCCACGGCCACGGCCAGCCCGAGCTCGTGCGCGCCATGGAGCAGCAGGCGCAGCGCCTCGACCACGTTCTGTTCGCCGGTTGCACGCACCCGCCGGCCATCGAGCTCGCCGAGGCGTTGGCGTCGGCGGCTCCGTCGGGGCTCACGCGCGTGTTCTACAGCGACGACGGCAGCACGGCCGTCGAAGTCGCGCTCAAGCTCAGCTATCAGCTCTTCCTCCGGCGCGGCGAGCCTCGGCGGACGACGTTCCTCGCGCTCGACGGCGGCTACCACGGGGACACGTTCGGGGCCATGGCGGCCGGGGACCCGCGGCCCTTCTTCTCGGACTTCGCGCCGCTGCTCTTCGACGTGCACCGGGCGCCGGCGACCGTGGAGGGGCTCGAAGAGGCCTTCGCGCAGGTGGGCGACAACTGCGCTGCGTTGATCGTCGAGCCCCTCGTGCAGGGCGCGGCGGGCATGCGCATGTACGGCGCGGAGGTCTTGCAAGCGGCTCGCGGGCTGTGCGACGCGCACGGTACGCTGCTCATAGCCGACGAGGTGATGACCGGGTTTGGCCGGACCGGGACGCTCTTCGCGTCTGAGCAAGCGGGCGTCTGTCCGGATCTGATGTGCCTCGCCAAGGGGCTCACCGGCGGCATGCTCCCGCTCGCGGCGACGCTCGCGCGCGAGGACATCTACGCCGCGTTTCTCGGTCAGGACCGGGGTCGGGCCTTCTTTCACGGACACACCTTCACCGGCAATCCCATCGCCTGCGCAGTGGCGCTCGCGTCGCTCGCGCTCGTCGATCGCGACGACGTGCCGGGGCGGCTCGCGCGCCTGGGCGAGCGTCTGGAAAGCGGGCTCGAGCCGCTTCGGGGACTCGACGGCGTGCGCGAGGTTCGGCGCCTCGGCGGCATCGTCGCCGTCGAGCTTCGCGCGCGCGACGGCGACGCGGGCTACCTGTCGGACGCTGGCGAGCGCCTGCGCGCGGCCTGTCGCGACCGCGAGGTCCTGCTCCGCCCCCTCGGCAACGTGCTCTACGCCATGCCTCCCGCCTGCACCACCGACGCCGAGATCGATCTCATCGCCGACCACATGCGCCACGCGTGCCGCGCTGCGCTCGAGGCGCCGTAGCCGCGCAACGCTCACCCGCCCGAGGCAGGGTCCTCCGCTGCCGCGGTCGGCGGCGTGTCGTCGTCGAGATGGTCGAGGTAGCCGTCCGGCAGGGCGACCCTCTGGCGCCCCGCGCTCTTGCCCCGAGGCACGCGCATGGCCGACGGAGGGAAGGGCTCCGCCGCGTCGATCGCGCTCAGCGTCGCCTCGAGCTCGGCCAGCGTCACTACAGCCATGAGCTGCTGCCGGAGACGCGCGCTCCCCCGGAAGCCCTTCGTGTACCAGGTTGCGTGCCTGCGGAAAGCGCGCATGCCCGGCCCGGGGCTCATTAGATCCGAGAGCAAACGCGCGTGCTCCAGCATGACCTCGACGACTGCCCCGAAGCACGGTGGGTCCTCGGGCTCGCGACCATCGAACACGTCGGCCAGATCCCGGAAGAGCCACGGGCGCCCTAGACATCCGCGGCCCACGACGACGCCGTCGCAGCCCGTCGCGCGCATCATGCGCAGGGCATCGTGCGCCTCCCAGATGTCCCCGTTGCCGAGCACGGGAATGCGCGTGACGGTGCTCTTCAGCTCGCCGATGGCTCCCCATCGCGCTTCGCCGTCGTAGAGCTGCTCCGCCGTTCGCGCGTGAAGGGCGACCGCGGCGCAACCCTCGTCCTCGGCGACGCGACCCGTCTCGAGGAAGGTCAAGTGATCGTCGTCGATCCCCATGCGGAACTTGATCGTGACGGGCACGGCCCGAGCGCGGCCGATCGCGGCCCGGACGATGGCACGCAGGAGCCGCGGCTTGAGCGGGATGGCGGCGCCACCGCCCTTGCGCGTCACCTTGCGCACCGGACAGCCGAAGTTCATGTCGATGTGGTCGACTCGGCCCTGGTCCACCAGTCGCGCGACCGCTTCGCCGACGTAGTACGGGTCCACGCCATAGAGCTGCAGGCTGCGCGGTGACTCGTCCGGACCGAAGCCCGCAAGCCGTAGCGTGCGTTCGTTGCCCAGCGCCAGAGGCCGGGCGGTGATCATCTCGCTCACGTAGAGCCCGGCACCGAAACGGCGGCAGAGGCGGCGGAACGGGTAGTTGGTCACCCCGGCCATGGGCGCGAGCACGACGGGAGGCCACACCCGGAGCGGTCCGATACGGAGGGGGCCGAATTCACCCGGCGCGGCCGCCGGCACGTCGCGGTTCAGCTCGCTCCGGTACTCCGGGCGCATGGGGGCTCACCCGCCGGGGGCTTCGGGCACGGGCGCCGGCGAGGGCGCGGCGGCCTCGGAGGGCGCGGGGCCGGGCACCGGGACCTCCGCCGCTGCAGGCTGTACCTCGGGCGCTGGCGTCGCCGCGGGCGGTGTCTGGCTCGCGGGGGCGTACACGATGATCTCGTCGCCTACACGGAGCACCGTGCTCGTCGGGATTCTGTTGATGCGGGCGAGGGACCCCACGGAGAGATCGAATCGGCGGCCGAGGCTCGTGAGGGTGTCCCCGGCTCGAATGCGGTGGCGGACGCGCGCACGCCCGCGCTGGGCCTCGTGGTAGTCGAAGAACTCGTCGGTCCCCACGACGAGGATGCGCACCTCGTCCGGCATGAGCACGACGGCACGTGAGAGGTCCACGTCGGGCGGCACGAAGAGCTGCAGGAACATGCCGGTCTGGAGCGCCGCCCCGGGATCGATGTTGTTCCAGCGGCACAGATCGTCGACCGCGACCCCGAAGAACTGCGCGACCTCGGCCGCCCTGTCACCGTCGACGATCCGATAGAAGACCCGTTGCCGGTCAGGATAGGAGAAGTCGCTCGAGGCCACGGCGATCGTGGGCTGCTCCTCGACCTCGGGCGCGAGCGGCTCGACCGCCGGAACGAGCAGCCGCGTGCCCGCGCCCACCCGTTCGTTCTCGCTGAGCTCGTTGCCATCCCGAAGCTCGGCCACAGTCGTGCGGAATCGACGCGCGACCGAATCGATCGTCTCCCCGAACCGCACGATGTAGGCGACGAGGGCAGGGCGGTTACGAGCCCGCGCAGCTGCGCGTGTGACCGAGTCGGCCTGACCGGGGGGCACCCGTACTGTTCGGTCACTTTCGCCGGCCGGGACGCGCTGACGCAGCATGGACGGGTTCAGCTCCCGGATGGCGTCCGAGGTCGTGTGGGCGGCGCGGGCGATCACGGAAAGGGGCATGCCTGCGGGGACCTGCACTTCGTCGTAGCGCAAAGGACGGTCCGTGCGGGCGGGGTCGAGGCCGAATCGCGCCGGGTTTCTGCCCACGATGGCGCAGGCCATCACCTTCGCGACGTAGAACGTCGTCTCGAAGGGCAGGCCCGCTTCGATGCGTGCCAGGACCCAGAAGTCGTTCGTGTTGTACTTCCGGATCGCGCGCAGCAGCGCGCCGTAGCCCATGTTGTAGGCCGCAAAGGCGAGCTCCCACGAGCCGAACCGCCGGTACAGATCCCCGAGGTACCGCGCGGCGGCGCCCGTCGCCAAGACGGGGTCCATCCGCTGGTCCTCCCAGTGGGTGACCGCCAGCCCGTACTCCTCCCCTGTTCCCTGGACGAACTGCCACATGCCAACGGCGCCGGCCCCGGAGCGGGCCCTGGGATCGAAGCCGCTCTCCACCATGGCCACGTAGAGCAGGTCCTCGGGCAGGCGGTCCTCGCGCAAGCGGGCGCGGACCATGGGACCGTAGCGACCCGAACGCTCGCGCCAGGAGCGAATGAACGAGCGGCCCTGCGGGTCGTCCCGGAAGAAGCGCAGGTAGCGGACGACCCGGTCGTCCCAGCGCACGGGAATGTCCGGCAGACTCAGTCCCTGGAGCCACGACATGTCGGCATCGGTTCCAGCCACGGTGGGCGCCCGCGGAGCCACGTCGGAGGTGACGGCGGCGGGGGGAGTACCGAGGGGCGACGGCCCCCCTGCGCGGACGAGGGGTTGCTGGTCGGCGAAGAGGGCCAGCTCGGCCAGGCGGAGGGCACGGAGCTCCGGGGACTCGTCCCCATCGACCGCAGCGGATCCCGTCGTCGGAGCGGGGGCCGGCTGCGCCTCGACGGCCCCGGACACGAGGACAGCCCCCAATACGAGCGCCACCGTGCGCGCACACGACATCCGCCGAAGCCTACCGGCCTCGGGCCGCCATGGCTAGAAAGCCGCTGGCGCGGTCCCCTGCCCCTGGTACCCTCGCACCATCCGGGGGATCGGGTCGCGATGCATCAGGGCGTGAAGGACTTCATCCGCTGGCTCGAGGACCACAGGGATCACGAGGGGGTCAACCTGAACTCCCCGGCCACCTCCGCCGAGCTCGCGGTCATGGAGCAGCAGGTCGGAGCCCCCCTGCCCGCGGACCTGCGGTTCGTCCTCACGCGCTTCAACGGAGGGACCATTCCGGCGGGCACGATGCTGCCTGCGGGCATCGGACCGGGCACGATCGATGACGCCATGCGCTCCTTCGCAGGGCAGGTCGACGCGGATTTCCTCGATCCGGAGCTCCCCATGCCCTTCCACCGGACGCTGGAGGGCAGCCTGCTTTGCTTCGACCGGAGCGCGGGACCGGTTGCGGACACCTGGCCCATCGTGGACTTCTACGAAGACACGGGCGACATGCGTCTGGTCTACCGCACCCTCGATGGTTGGTGCCGCACCTGCGTGCTCGATTGGCGAGCGCCCGACGCGGACGAGCCGTTTTCGCTCCACAAGTACCTGAGTCAGGGGCTCCGCCACGTGGAGGTCGAGCCGGACGTGTCCACCGCGCACGCGACGGTCGCCCACGCCCTCCGGCGCGCGGGCGAGCCCGAGCAGGCACTCGAGAGCTACCTGCGGGCCGCACGGTGCGTGCCGCCGCTCCACTGGTGCGACTGGGAGGCGCTCAAGCTCGCCGCCCTGCTCGACCGGCAGCGCGAAGGGCTCGAAGCGGCCACGCGGCTGGCGGCGCGGGCGCCCGCGGAGCGGTGGGCCGACCGGGAGACGACCCCGGCCCAGGTCGCATACGCTCTCGCGCGCCTCGCGCGGGCGGCGACGGATCGGGACCCCTGGATACGGCTGCTGGACCAGCTCGTGGAGCAGGCCGTTGGCGACGAAGAGCGGTCGCAGGCTCACGCGGTTCGGCGAGCCCTGGTCCACGGCGGCCCCCTGCCCGCGCCGTGCCCGCCCCGGGAGGTGCCGGCAGTGGCCCCGCAGGGGGACCTGGCCCTCTGGTGGAAGGAGGCGCGCCGCGCCTACTCCGAGGGGGCGCTGAGGGACGACGACCTCCTCCTCGACGCGCGCCTCGAGCCCCTCGCCGAGGCGCAAGACCTGACCGACCTCCTCCGCATCCGAAGGGAGTTCTGATGAGCTGGGTGCTCGGGCGGATACCGTTTTGCTGGGCCGTCGTCGTCTTCCTCGGGTGTGGGGCTTCCGCCTCGACCGCGCTACCACCTCAGCCAGGAGACGCCGAGGCCGACCCTCGGATGATCACCTTGCCCTCTGCGGATGTGCCGGCCGAGGAGCTCACACAGACGATGCGCTTCGGCCTCGCGCTCGCCGAAGAGGCCTTCGGGGTCGAGATGCCCCCGCCTCCGCCCGGTGGGGCGACCGCCGACCTCGAGCAATGGGCTGAAGGCGATCTGAGGGCATGGCTGGAGCTCAAGTCGCGGACGGTGGACGCCGCCCGGCGGGAGCTCGACACGGCTGCGGAGGAGAGCCACCGCCAGAGGATCATGGCGGGGGCTGTCGTGGGCCTCATGTACGAGGACGTCGCCCGACGCCTGAGCAGCCTCCCCGTGCCGGCCGAGCTGGCGTCGGATCCCGAGATCGCCACGATCTTCCGCGAGGTGATCGATGCGCAGGCCTCGCCCTTCCTCATCCATGCGCGCAGAGCCTACGGCGCCTGCGCCGCGAACGCGGACGGGGGGCCCGAGGCTATGGCGCACTGGGCCCCGTACTGCGGGCGCCGTCGGTCGCGGTTGCCCCAACCCTGATGGGGGTCCCTCGCAGCCGAGCTCAGGTGCAGACGCGATTGCGGCCGCCGCGTTTGGCTTCGTACAGCTTCTCGTCGGCCACCTTGATGAAGTTGAGCACGTCCCAGCCCTCCTGCAGCTGGGCCGCACCGATTGAGATCGTGATCTGCATCGTCTCCCCCTCGAAGACGAAGCCGTGCGTGTCCGCGAGCCGCCTCAGCTCCTCGGCGATGCGGGCGGATCCCTCGAGCGGCGTCTCGGGCAGGATCACGCCGAACTCCTCGCCGCCGTAGCGGCCGAGGACGTCATCGGGCCGCAGCCGGGACTTGACGAGCGTCGCCAGCTCCTTGAGCACGTAGTCGCCCGCGAGGTGGCCGAACGTGTCGTTGACCTGCTTGAAGTGGTCGATGTCGAACATCAGGAACGACAGCGGGCGTTGGTGCCTGCGCGCCCGCGGGATTTCGCGCTCGAGGGACTCCATCAGATAGCGCTTGTTGTGCACGCCGGTCAGACCGTCGACGATCGTCATCCGGTAGATCGTCTCGTGGTACTGGGCCTCCACGTCCGAGCCGCTCAGGTACTTCAGGATCGTGTCCCCGACCTTGACCTGGTCTCCCCGCCGCAGCTGCATCTCGGTCACGAGGTCGTCGTTGACGTAGCTGCCGTTGGTGGACTCGAGGTCCATGACGTAGTAAACGCGCCCGCGCCTCTCGATGCGGCAATGCCTGCGCGACACACTGTCGTTCTCGAGGACGATGGTGTTCTCGCTGCCGCGGCCGAGCAGGACGGGCTCGTCGCTGAGGATGTGCCGCTTGCCGAAGTGCCGCGGATCCGATGAGTAGATGACGACGAGGCAGTCCTGGCCGCTCTGCGCCGGCATCTTCAGATCTTCGAGTGGGGTTACCCGAGTCTTGATGTCGGAGTCCAACGGACCTTCAGGCCTTTTCCATCGCCCACAGTCGACGAGAGCGTGTTCCTAAGGTTAGGAAGCCTGGCCGGCGCAGTCAACACGTGGCTTTCGTGGCGGTGGCCGGGGCTGTCCGGGCGTCAACCAGGGTCCCGTGGACCCGTGGATCGGCCTGAAACGGCTGCGGCTATGGGGTCCTCCGTGGTATGGGTGAAGCTCGGCGGGCATCCACCCCGATCCGTCCATGGCAGCACACGTCTTCCTTGCGGTCGCCGGGAACATAGGTTCCGGCAAGACCACCCTGACACGGCGGTTGGTCGAGCGCCTCGGCTTCGCGGGGCTCTACGAGAGCACTGCCGACAACCCCTACCTGGCCGATTTCTACCAGGAGATGTCCCGCTTCGCCCTGCCACTGCAGCTGCGGTTCCTCGGCGTTCGCGTGCGGGACACCCGGGCCGCGCAGCAGGCCGGCGCGAGCGCCATCCAGGACCGCACCTGCTACGAAGACGCCGAGATTTTCGCCGCGAACCTGCACGGCAGGGGGACCATGGATGATCGGGATTGGGAGACCTACCAACTTTTGGCCACCCAGCTCCTCGAGGGGCTCGACCCTCCCGACCTGCTCGTTTACCTGAGACGCTCCCCGGCTGGGTGCCGCGCGCAGATCGGCAGCCGGGGCCGGGAGTACGAGCAAAGCATGCCCGAGGGTTACCTCGAGGACCTCGGCGGACGCTACGACCGATGGTTCGACACCTACCGCCG
>Ga0214473_10003290_pt1 | contig 19617 bp, 20 predicted proteins | sample RVTome_7_FD_203509 | JGI IMG/M metagenome (GOLD analysis project Ga0214473, IMG submission 203509) | Soil microbial communities from uranium-contaminated site in the Upper Colorado River Basin, Wyoming, United States - RVT98D197 | ecosystem: Environmental > Terrestrial > Soil > Contaminated >... | reverse complement strand
GATGGGCGCAGTTCGGCCAGCAGCGCGCGCATCTCGGCCGACGCGCCGCGCGTCAGGCGGCGCAGGTCCTCAAGCGAACGGCGCGCCTCATCCGGGTCTCGTTCCCACAGGCGCGGCAATACTTCGGCAATCAGCCCAGCGGAAAAAAGGGACTGGTTGACGGCGTCGTGCAGGCTTTGCGCCAAGTGCTGGCGTTCTTGCAGCGCGGCGTGAGCCTGGGCACGTTCATTCAACTCCGCGTTGACCAGTGTCACCGCCACCTGGTTGGCGACGGTCATCGCCAGGTCGGCATCGTGCGGGGTGAAGTAGTCGCGCTCTGCATGTGCGATGCCGATAGCCCCGAAGAGACGGTTCTTCACTGCCAGCGGCACCCACATCCAGGACTGTACGCCTTCCAGGAGGGCGGGGAAATCCTTTTCCAGGAGTGTGCGCAGGACTCTTGCGAAAGGTTCGTTGCTCGACAAATCGGTGATTCGGATTGGGTTATGCCCGTCGAACAATGCGTCGAGAGCGTGTTTGCCGTCCAACCCAATACGAAAGGGCACGGCCTTCTCCAGCCGTTCTGGCCCGCGCACCGCAATTGCAACCAAGGTCGAGTCTTCCAATGTGAACAGACCCGCGTGGGAGAATTCTATGAGCACCGCCAACTGGTCGAGGATCAGGCCCGGTTGGAGTTCCATTGTGGAGGCTAGAGTCTGGGAAATCTCGAGCAGGGTGGATTGTTCGCGGGCCCGCACCCCCATTCGCTGCTGAAGCTGGCGTTCGGCCTGGACTCGTTTGCCGACATCGCGCAGGAGCGCCAACGCGCAGACGCGGCCCTGGTACTTCAACGCCACCGCGCGCCATTCGACGCTTAACGGCGAATCGTCCCGCCGAACATTCTGTGCCAGCGTCTCGAACAGGCCGCCCTGCCGAATCACCTGGGCATAATTGGCGAAAGAGGCCAGGCTCTTGGAATGGATCAATCTCTGCAGCGACATGCCGGCAAGAGCATCACGTGCGTAACCGTGCATCTCGGCCGCCGCGGGGTTGGCGGCCAGAACGCCGCCGGTCTCCAGATCGGTGATCAGCATCCCGTCACTGGCGGTTTCAAAGACGGTCCGATACAGTTGTTCGGCTTCCGATGCGGCGGTTTTCATAGGCAAATCATCGTCGATTCTACCGCGAAGGAAGACTGAGGAATCCCATCACAACCCGGATCTCCTGCGGCTGCGCCCCTCTTGCCGTGGCAGGAGATAAGCCCGTCATGGCGATCCACATTCTGTGGGGCCTGGCAATCAGGGAGCAGATCGTCGTTCGACAATGTCCAACATTGCTTTGTCGCATTGCACGGCTAGGCTGCGCCGAGCTCACATTGACGACAAGGCCATTGCCCTGCCGTAGTCCGAAACGCCAAGGGTCGACCGGATAACCGTTCTTACGCACTACCCTTCCTTGTCCGGCATACGATGACCAGATTGCCGCTCGAGACTGCGTCAAACGCCGACCCGGACATATCCCCGAAGAAGGCGAGCGATGCAAGCCCGGACCGCGCGAAAGCCTGCGCAAGTTCGGCCTGAGGCTGCGCCCGCAGCCGCGTGGAGACCGTCGCCTGCTCCCATGATGCGTTTGCCTCGCGCCGCAGCGTGACGACGTTGAAGGTGAGCAACCCGTCCGGGTCGAAATCGTAGAAGCGCACGAAGAGCCACTCGCGCTGGCCTTCGCGGTGCATCTGCGGTTCCATCCAGCGCTGGCGGGAGGCGAGCACCGCATCGAAGTTGCGGTTCTGGACGATCAGCATGCCGTCTGGGCGCAGGCAGGCCCCGAAATCGTCCAGCGTCCTGGTCAGGTGCGCGGGATCGAGCACGTGCGGCAGGGAGTTGCCGAGACAAATGATGGCATCGAAGGAAGCTCGGCCAAACGCCGTTGCCATCTCGCCGAAGCCCGCCTGCCTGAATTCTGCCGTCACATTGGCTTCGCGCGCGTTGGCTGTGGCTCGCGCGACCATGCTCGCGCTCAAATCGGCCCCCGCCACGTCCAATCCGCGCTGGGCGAGCGCGATCGCGTGCCGGCCCGTCGCGCACGCCGCATCCAGAACCCGGCGCGCGCCCGACGCGTTGAGTTGGCTGAGCAAGAAGGGCATCTCGAGCTTCAGCCGTCCGGGCCAATCGACAAAGCGATCGTAATCCGAGCTGAAAGTGTCGTACATGTTCACCGTCCGTGAATCAACTCGGGCAGGCAGCGGGTGCAGACCCACACACTTTGCCCGCCTCGGCGGCAGGGAAGCAAGACGCGGTCTTCTTCGCTCTGCCCGCACAAGAAACACGTCTGCCGAATGAAACGGGGCTCGTGGCCGTCGTGCGATTCAGCCGCGGCCAGCGCGTCGAATTGCGGCGCCTCGCGCAATTCCACGCTCAACGCGCCGGTCGGGCAGATGCCGAGGCAGAACCCCGCCCCGTCGCACAACTCCTCGCGCAGCACCTTGGCCTTGCCGTCCACCAGGGCGATGGCTCCCTCCACACACGGAGTGACACACGCCCCGCATCCATCGCACAGCGCCTCGTCGATACGCACGATCTGTCGGGTTGCCACCAGTTCACCTCAGTCTTGTCGGAAATGCCGTGCAAGTCGCAAGCTTCGCCCGCACCGAGTGGCGAGTTGCCCCCTAAGCATACCCTGGGCGGCCGGCGATGTGTGTGCCCTAAGTCAAACTCGAGGTGGATGCCGGACCGGCGAGGCCGCCCTGCACTCCTCGTAGGCGCATCGGCCCGTCGAGGGCAGCGAGCGCTCAAGGCGGCCTTTTGGCAGAACAGTCGCGGGATGGTACAGTTGGCCGAGTAGAGCCGCGCCGGCTCGCGCACCGGCGGCGAAGCTGCGCGCTCTGCCTCCTGAAATACCGCGCTGAGGATCCCATCGATGCCTGATGAAATCGGACCGGTCCGCGCTCGGATAGCAGATCTTGGACGGCTTCTCTATCAACGCCACCTCACCGACACGGCCGGCGGCAATATCAGCGCCCGTGTAGGCAATTGTATCTGCATGACGCCGATGTACGCCGGCGGCCGCTGCCATTGGGACCTTCGCACCGAGCAGGTGCTCGTGCTCGCGCTGGATGGCCGGAAGTTGGAGGGTGAAGGCGAGATCTCGCGTGAGGCGCAGGTCCACTTGCGACTCTACGGGCAGTTCGCCACGGCCGGCGCAGTGGTTCACAGTCACGCGCCCAACGCACTTGTGTTTGCGGCTGTCGGCCTTCCAGTGCCACCGGTGCTCGAATACGTCCAGCGTTTGGGGCCGGTTGGGATTGCGCGCTATGCCCCTGCGCACACTGCACTCCTGGCCGATAACGTGGCGCAGGCCTTGGCCGCCTTTGGGAATCAGCGCACGCCGTATGCCGCTGCCACGATCGTCCCCGGCCACGGGTTGTTCGTCGTCGCGCATGATCTAGACACGGCCTTCGATGTGACCGAGCGCATTGAGATCACCGCACGCACCGTCCTGCTCGGGTCGCTCTTAACTGACGATCGGGCCTGGATCGAGGGCGCCCAGGCCGCGCTGGCGGCCGGCCTCGCGGCCGAGGCGCCCGAAGGCTGACCCTTCCCGTGAGCGTAGCTGCATGGTAGTCACCGTCACTCCAAACACCGCCATCGACCGCACGCTGTTCGTGCCGCATTTCGAGCTCGGGCAGACTCTGCGCACCTCGCACGAGGCGATCGGCATGGGCGGCAAGGCTGCCGACGCCTCATGGATTCTTGGCGAGCTCGGGCAACCCAGCCTGGCGTTGGGCTTTGCCGCCGGAGAGACCGGGCACCGCATGGAGGCCATGCTGCGCGCCCGCGGTGTGAAGACCGACTTCATCTGGGTACAGGGGTCCACGCGGGAGAACGTGTTGATTGTGCCCGAAGACGGGAGCGGCCAGACGACCATCGCCAGTGAGTCGCTGCTTGTCACACCGGCCGATGTGGCTAAGCTTTCATCGAAGGTCGAATCTGCGCTGCCCGGCGCCTCGTGCCTGGTGCTGGGCGGCAGCGTGCCGCCCGGTGTGCCGCCGGCGATGCACGCGCAGTTCGTGCGTGCCGCTCGCGCCGCCGATGTGCCGTCTCTTTTCGACGCATCGGGAGAGGCACTGCGCGCGGGATTAGAGGCGCACCCCACCGTGGTCAAACCCAACCGTGTCGAACTGGAGTTGCTCGCGGGAGAAAGCCTCATCACCCTCGAGTCGATCTGGAAGGCGATGCTCGCGTTGCATGAGCGCTATCGCAGTTGGCCGGTTGTGACGCTTGGCCCCGAAGGTGGGCTCGCCCTGACGCCGGAGGGCGGATTCCGTGTCGTCGTTCCGCAGGTGAAAGCGGTGAGCACGGCCGGCGCCGGGGACGCCGTGTTGGCCGGGCTCGCCGGCTCGTATGCACGCGGGCAAAACATGGCGTGGGGCCTGCGCCTGGGTTTCGCTGCGGCCGCTGCGGTGTTGCTCACACCTGCCACAGCCGACTGCCGCCGGGCCGATGTCGAGCGCCTGCAGCCGCAGGTCCACCTGCAGGCCTACCCCTTGAGCTGAAGAAGGCGACCCGCGGCGAGCGTAACACGCAGCGCGATGGTATTCGCGGGGCGGTAGAATCATGCGGAAGACTGGGAGGCGCAATGCCCACATGTGCGGTATGCAACAGTCCGATTCCCGACAATGCCTCTCGCTGCCCGACTTGCGGCGCCGACCTCGGTCGGCGATTGGAGTTAACCTCCGCGCTGCGCCGCCTACAAGCCAATCCGCGCGTTACGATGGTGCGGGTGAGCGTGGCCGACGACTGTTGCCCGACATGCGCCGCCGTCCAAGGAGCGTATCCGAAGGAGAAGGTCCCCCTCTTGCCGCAAGGCGCGTGCTCCGCGCCCAACGGTTGCCGCTGTTACTACGAACCTGTGCTCAACGATATCTATCCCTAACGCGCCCGGCCGAATTGTTATCACAAGCACAGGTGCCCGCCGTCGCCCACGACGGCGGGCACCTGCTTTCAATGCGAAGGGGGCGCAACCCCGCGTCGCGCTCCACGAAGGCGATCGAGGGGATGTGCTCTACGATTGTGCTCTCCGTGCGCGCACGAACTCCAGCGCCGCCTCGCGCGTGGACAGCTCGCCGGCGGCCTGAGCTTCGCGCAATGCCTCCAGCAGAAACCCCACCTGCGGTCCGGGGTGCAACCCGAGTGCCTGCATGATCTCATCACCCGTGAGCAGCAGCGGCGGGTCGAGGTGCTCCGCAGGGTGCTCGAAGTAGCTCTCCAGCAGACTGCGCACGGTGTCGAGCATGGCCGCCCATGAATCCTGGTTGAGGGTCGGTCCATAGACGGCCAGCATGTCGGCCAGGCTGATCAGGCAGATATCCACGCCGCACTCGCCGGCGGCCGCGAAGAAGCGATAGACCGCGCGCCGCGAGGGCGGGCCATCGCGCGCCAGGTGCTGCGGGCGCATGTGGTGGCGCACGATGCGGCCCAGGTAGTCGGCCTCGATATTTGAAAGGTGAAGCTGCACGGCACGGCGAACCGCCCATTCGCCGCCCAACGTGTCGTGGCCGATGAAGTGCACCTCGCCCTCGGAATCGACGCCACGCGTATCGGGTTTGCCTACGTCGTGCAGAAGCGCCGCCAGAAACGTTAGGCTGCGCACCGGACGATCGCCCGACAGCGTTCGCGTGAGGTGCGCTTGTATGTTCTCGCGGAACCGTCCCAGGCGCACGGAGGCCAGGCCCAAGGTGAGATCGGCTGAGGAGTCCTCGTTGGGCTGGGGAGCCAGGACGGCCAGCAAGGTTTCAAGGCGATCGATGAGCAGCACGGTGTGATTCCACACATCATGTATATGGGGCGGGGGTTGAGCGACGCGCTCGAGCCCGGCAGTCTCGGGCACGACCAGCGCCAAGAGACCTAGCGCCTGCATCACGCGCAAGGCGGAGGCCACACGCGGCCCGGCCATGATGCGCATGAACTCGTCGCGAATGCGTTCGGGTGCCACCCGGGGCAGGGCCGCAGCCGCCGAACGAATGAGTTCGCGGGTTGCGGCGTCGATGTGAAACTCGAGTTGCACGGCCAGGCGAACGGCCCGCAGCGTACGCACCGGGTCATCCACCAGCGAGCCGGCAGCGCACGCGCGCAGCGTCTTGGCGCGCAGGTCGTCGAGCCCGCCGAGGGGATCGATCGCCGCAGCAAGGTTCGCGAGCGGCAAGGCTACGGCATTGATGGTGAAATCGCGCGCCGCCAGATCTTCGACCAGGCGCTGCCCGCGCAATGAGGAGAAATCGAGCGTGAGTTTGCGGCCCGGGCTCTCGACGAGCACCCGGCCCACTCGCCGCTCAACGTCCAGTGGATAGAACGCAGCCTGCAGGCTGCGCGCGACGTGCTGGCCAAGTTCAATGCCATCGCCCGTGCCGACGAAGTCCAGGTCGCTCACCGGCCGGTGCAGGTACGCATCCCGCACGGCGCCGCCAACCAGATAGACTTCGCTGCGCCCGCCGATGGCCTGGCGCACCGCATCCACGAGCGGCGGAAACTCGGCCGCGCCCCAGAACTCCCCCGTCGCGCCTGCCTGGCGAACGCTCACCTGCAGCCCCCGTGCGCGCGGCTAGTTCGGGCCGGACCGCACCACGCCGACGAACGGCAAGTTGCGGTAGTACTCGTCAAGGTCCAACCCGTAGCCGAAGACGAACCTATTGGGGATGACGAAACCCCGATAGCGGATGGGCACATGCACTTCGCGCCGCTCGGCCTTGTCGAGCAGCGTGCACACTTCGAGCGAGCGCGGCTGGCGAGTGCGCAGGAAGTCCATCACCGAGGCCATCGTGTGCCCGCTGTCGATGATGTCCTCGATGATCAGCACATCACGATCGGCAATGGATGTCACCAGGTCGAGAGTGATGCGCACCTGGCCGCCCGAGGCGCGCGCGCCCGCGCCGTAGGAGGCGAGCGCCATGAAATCGATGGCGTGCGGAACGGTCAGGCGGCGCATCAGATCGGTGAGGAACATGACCCCGCCGCGCAGGATGCAAATGAGCAGCAAGTCGCGGTCGCGATAGTCGCGGTCGATTTCTACTGCCAGCTCGGCGATGCGTGCCTGCAGCTCTTCGGCCGGGATGAGCACTTCAGCGAGCAGGTCGTGGTAGTCGGCGGGCTTCATTCTCTCGGCACCTGGTGGTGGGCGCGGCAGCGCGCCTCGTACATTTCGCTGGCACCCACTACGACCACCGGGTCGTGATAACGCGCCGGCTTGCCATTGATCAGGCGCTGGGTGCGCGTGGCCGGTTCGCCACACACCATGCAGATCGCGTGCAGCTTGTCAATCACCTCGGCCTGGGCCATCAGGGTCGGCATCGGGCCGAAGGGTTCGCCGCGGAAGTCGGTATCCAGCCCGGCGATGAGCACCCGCAAGCCGTCATCGGCCAGGCGCTGCACCACCGGCAGAATCTCATCGTCGAAGAATTGGGCCTCGTCGATGGCCACCACCGTGGTTCCGGCCTCGATCTGGGCGGTGATCTCTCGTGCGCCGCGCACCGGCGTGGCGTCGAAATCGGTGCCGGCGTGCGAGGTGACCTTGCCCACGGCAAAGCGTGTATCCAGCGCGGGCTTGAAGACTTGCACCTTCTGGCGGGCGATGCGCGCGCGGCGCAAACGGCGGATCAGTTCATCCGTCTTGCCGGAGAACATCGACCCGCAGATCACTTCCACCGAGCCGACCTTGCGCATGGCGCCTCCTGGAGTGCATGAGCGGCTTGCGGCCAAGTCTACCTCACTCGGGCGGGCTTCACAAAAGGCGGCCGCCCCGTGATGCGGAAAACAAAACATCGAGCGAGCCTGCGCAGGCTCGCTCGATACGTCGTAGACAACAGGCCGCACTAGGCTTCGACGGGTTCAGGTTCTTCGCCGGGAAGCACAAAGCCGCGTTGGCGCAGGCGCTTCTTCAGGTCGATCAGGCTCTTGCGTCCGAAACCGTCCACCGCCAGCAGCGCTTCTTCGCCACCGGCCAGCTTGTCGATCACCTGGGCGATCGTCTCCAACCCGGCGCGGGTCAGCGTGCCGTTGATGCGTTCGCCCAGTTCGAGCGTGGCGATCGGTTGGTCGGTCGAGGTGCGCGCTGTGACGCGGGCTTCCTTTTCCACCAGGTAAGCGGTGCGCGCCTCGAGCTTCTTGTAGAAGCGGTCCACCTGCCCCTCAGTGTCGACGATGCGCTGCTCGCCGGTGAAGAACGGATGGCAATTGGAGCAGATGTCGGTATGGATCACTTCGACCGTGGAGCCGGTGTGCCAGGTATTGCCACAGGCACAGATCACGGTCGCGTTCGGGAAGTACTTGGGGTGAATACCCGCCTTCATATGAGTGCCCTCCCCCGGAAACGTCGCGCGACGGCGCAGGCCGGATGGCCCGGGGTGCAGTCCGGTCCTCCCGCCGCCGCAGCCTGCTTGCGTTCTACGATTGGGACTCGCCCGCCGGCAGCACGCTGACGCGCTTGCGCCCACCGGTCATGTGCTCGAATTGAATCAGGCCGTCCGCCGTAGCGAACAGAGTGTCGTCTTTCCCGCGGGCCACGTTCGTCCCGGGGTGAATGTGCGTGCCGCGCTGGCGAACGATGATCGTGCCGGCGCGCACCGCCTGACCGCCGTAGCGCTTCACGCCCAAACGCTGGCCTTGGCTGTCGCGGCCGTTGCGGCTGGAGCCGGCGCCCTTCTTGTGTGCCATGGCTAACCTCCCAATCTCACTCCGCGCGGCTGGTTAGCCGGCGGAGGCTTTCTTGGCGGCGGTGCGTCCGCCGGCCGCGATGCGCTCGATGCGCAGGCGCGTGTAGTTCTGCCGATGTCCCTGGCGCACGCGGTAGCGCATCTTGGCTTTGTACTTGAAGACCAGGATTTTCGGGCCGCGGATGTGCTCGAGCACACTGGCCTTGATGTGGGCGCCGGTGACGAGCGGAGCACCCACCTGGGTTGTGTCACCATCGACCAGCAGCAACACCTGCTCGAGCTCGACGGTGCTTCCCTCTTCAGCGGCCAGGCGGTCGACCTCGATCACCTGGCCTTCCTCGGCGCGGTACTGCTTGCCGCCGCTTTCAAGTATGGCGTACTTCATGGTTCGGTTCTCCTTCGCTTCGCCGACGTCCACGCCCCATAGGGCCCGAACGGCGGGGAGGGTCCGATACGTGCGCCTGCCCCAGCAGTCGTCTGCCGGGGCAGCGGAAGCGCATTATATCACGCGCTCGTGACCTGTCAAACCATGGGACTCGGGCCGAGAACAGCCTTATTCTGCCTGTCGCGTGGGCCTCCGAGGATCTCCACACCTCGACCGATCGAATCCACCCTTTGGATGATGCCTGCCCGGTGTCGGCGGGTGATACTGAAGGGAAAGGGACAGTCTTATTCTTGACTTCAAAGGTGGTGTTTGTTGACTGACAATGCACTCGCCTGGCCGCTCATGGAAGATGCAGCTCAGGCTCTTATCGTCCGGTACCTCCCGGCGGCCCAAGCCGCGGCTGCTCCTCACGGGCTCTCGCCCACCGCGTGGTACGGCTGGCTCATCACGGCTTACTTCCTGCGCCCGGAACATCTCACGCTGGAAACGATGGCCAAACGCGATCCGTATTCCTCGCCTGCGCGCTGGCGCTCACGGCTTGAGAATGCTGCACAGCTCGGATACCTTGTGCAGGACGAGCGCCACGGTTTCTCGCTCACGCCTTCCGGCGAGCAGGTCGCGGATGGGGTGGTCCAGGCCATCTACCGTGCCATGGCGCGTCTCCAGCCGATCGATGAGGTGCCGTTGGAGCAGATGGCAGCATTGCTCGAGCGGCTGGTCTCGGCCAGCCTGGCGGCACCCGAGCCGCCTCACAACTGGGCCCTCGACCTCAGCCGCCAATCGGATCCAGGGCCGAACGCGCTGGCCATGATTCGTATCGACCAACTCCTGACCGACCTGGATGCCTATCGCGGCGATTGTCACACCTCCGCCTGGCAGCCCCTGGGCGTCAGCGGCCTGGCCTGGGAAATGCTGACTCTCATCTGGCATGGTGAGGCGCGCGCCGCAGTGGATTTTGAATCGAAACTCCAGCGGCGCGGTTATCCGCGCGAGGCCTTCGTCCGCGCACTGGAGGAGCTCTCGCAGCGCGGATGGGTGGCCGGCGATGCGCAGGCGGTGGACATAACCCGAGCCGGCCGCGAAGCGCGCCAGGCGGTCGAAGCCCGCACCGATGAATACTTTTACCGGCCCTGGGCTGTGCTCAGCGCTGAGGAGCGTGAGCACTTGAAGCAGTGGCTTACCGGTTTCGTCGAGGGGCTTCGCCGGGAACCCGCGGAGGCCGGCGACTAAGGCGCATCGGACAGTGCTGGATGTGATAGCATACGCCCGTCCCGCACTTGGAGGTGCATATGCCCAGCGACATCGAACACCGGGTGGGCGAGAAACTTCTTCAGCACCGGTACACGCTCTCGCTTGGCGAATCCTGCACCGGCGGCCTTATCGGTCATCGCCTGACTGAAGTGCCCGGGTCGTCGGAGTACTTCTTGGGCGGGATCATTGCCTATTCCTACGAAGCAAAAGAACGCCTGCTGGGGGTCCGCCACGACACGCTCTACCAGCACGGTGCCGTGAGCGAAGAGACCGCCCAGGAGATGGCGCGCGGCGCCCGTCACGCGCTGGGGGCGGATATTGGCTTGGCGGTGACGGGGATCGCCGGTCCGGGTGGCGGCCTGCCCGGCAAGCCGGTTGGGTTGACATGGATTGCTTTGAGCTCCCGAGATCTGGAGGCGGCGCGCCAATTCATCTGGCGCGGGGACCGGGAGGCGAACAAACTGCAGTCGTCTGAGGCGGCGCTCGGCATGTTGGAGGAGTACCTCGACCAGCTCGGCGCATAAGATCGTTCGTGTCTCGGTGGCTCCGCGGGCCACAGGAATGCCTACTCGACCCACGCACCTGGCTCACACAGCAAAGCGGCGCGCCCTATGGGGCGCGCCGCTTTTTAACTGCCGTTCGCATCCTTCATCCAATAAGTTCCGTCGCGGCATCCCTTGGTTGAGACTGCGGGGACGAAGGCCGGACTAGTCGGGAACCGGCACGAGCTTGGCGCGCTCGGCGGCGGCTACCTCGGGTAATAGTTTGCGGAACAGCGGGCTGGGTTCGCCCAAGGGCTCGCCGCCGCGCAGCGTGCTCGCGGCCCAGCGGCCGGCCCCACCCCGGTCGTATCGCAGCACCGGACGCGCCCCGAGCTCATCGTGAACGTCAACCACGCGCGAGGTGCCGAAAATCGCGGCCTTCTCATGCAGCCAGCCGTTCACGGACTCCGCGGCAAAGGGAATGACCGGCGCCAGCAGCACATTGAGCGTGTCGATGGCGCGCACCGCAGTGAAGATGGTGCGCGCGGCCGCCGCGCGGTCGGCCTTGATCTGGAACCACGGCCCCTGCTGGTCGAGGTAGCGGTTGACTTCGGTGGCCAGGGCCATGGCCTCGCCGAGCGCGGCACGTAGTTGCACCGCCTCGTAACGTGCCCCCACGCTTTGCAGCCCGCCCTCAACCCGGGCCAAGAGCTCGCGGTCAGGCGCTGTCAGATCCCCCGGTTCGGGAATGCGCCCATCCCAGTGGCGGTAGGCGAAGGTGAGCACGCGGTTGACCAGGTTGCCCCAGGTTGCCACCAGCTCGTCATTGTTGCGGCGCACAAAATCGTCCCAGTCCCAGTCGGTATCGTGCGCCTCAGGCATGTTCACGGTTAGATAGTAGCGCAGCGGGTCGGCGCCGTAGGTTGCGGCCGCTTCCGGCGCCCAGACCGCCCAGTGGCGCGAACCGGAGATCTTCTTTCCCTCCAGGTTCATGAACTCATTGGCCGGGATGTCGAAAGGCAGGTTGAGCGCGTGATCGCTGGCACCTGCATACAACCGCGAGGCGCCCATGAGCTGAGCCGGCCATATCACCGCATGGAAGGGGATGTTGTCTTTGCCAATGAAGTAGTAAGTCCGCGCCGCCCCGTCGTACCACCACTCTTTCCATGCCTCCGGCCGCCCTTCGAGCGCCGCCCATTCGATGGAGGCGGACAGGTAGCCGATAACCGCCTCGAACCAGACGTACAGACGCTTGCCCGGCCATCCTGGTTCGGGAAGGGGGATGCCCCAATCCAGGTCGCGCGAAATGGGACGCCCGTGCAGCCCTTGCTCGACCATATTGCGGGCGAAGCGGACCACGTTGGGCCGCCAGTGATCCTTTTCGCGCGCGAGGTATTCTGCAATTGCGGGCGCCAGCTTTCCCAAATCGAGGAAGAAGTGCTCGGTCTCACGCGGTACCGGCCGCGAGCCGTCGATACGGCTGCGCGGGTTGATGAGCAGCGTCGCTTCCAGCAGGTTGCCGCAGTTGTCACATTGGTCGCCGCGCGCGCTGGGGAAGTGGCAGATGTAGCATTCGCCCTCGACGTAGCGGTCGGGCAGGTAGCGCTTCTGCGCTTCCGAATACAGGATGGTTTGCTTCTCGCGGAACAGGTAGCCGTTGTCGCGCAAAGCCAGGAACAGATCCTGCGCGACGCGAAAGTGATTCTGGGTGTGGGTGCTCGTGAACAGGTCGTACGAGATGCCCACCGCCACGAACAGATCGAGGAAGCGCTGGTGATAGCGCTGGTAAACGGCTTCCGGCGTTACGCCTTCGGCATCCGCACGCACCGTGGCGGGCGTACCGTGGGCATCGCTGCCCGAGACCATCAGCACGTTGTTGCCGCGCAGCCGGTGGTAGCGCGCGAAGATGTCGGCCGGCAGGTAGGAGCCGGTCAGGTTGCCCACGTGGATGTCGGCGTTGACGTACGGCCACGCCACCGCCACCAGGATGTTGGTCATGCGGCCTCCGTCCGTGCCAGTTTCGGCGCGGATTGTAACATGCACGAATTGAGAATCGCGTGGGCGAGGCGGGGTCAGGCCGCGTAGTCGCGCAGTTGGCGCGCGCGGCGCGGATGGCGCAGGCGGCGCAGTGCACGGCCCTCGATTTGGCGGATGCGTTCGCGCGTCAGTCCGAACTTCTCGCCCACCTCTTCGAGTGTGTAGGCACGCTCGCCGGAGAGGCCGAAGCGCAGGCGCAACACGCGCGCCTCGCGCGGGCTGAGCGTGCTCAGCACTTCCTCCACCTTCTCGGTCAGGAGATGCTCGTACGCGCTGTCAGTGGGGGAAGGGGTGATATGGTCCTCGACGAAAGCGATCAGCTCCTCGTCGTCGTCCTCGCCCACCGGGCTTTCGAGCGAAATCGGCCGCCACGAGACCTTGAGCATCCATTCCACCTTGGCCTGCTCCAGGCCCAGGGCAACCGCCAGTTCCTCGTTGGTCGGTTTGCGGCTGAGCTGCTGCTCGAGTTCGTGTGAGGTGCGGTACAGGCGCCGGATTCGGTCGGTCATGTGCACCGGCACGCGGATAGTCCGGCTCTGATCGGCTATGGCGCGCGAGATGGTCTGGCGGATCCACCAGGTGGCGTAGGTGCTGAAACGGAAGCCGCGATGATAATCGTACTTCTCCACGGCCTTCATCAGCCCCAGGTTACCTTCCTGGATCAGATCGAGGAAAGGCACGCCGCGGCCGATATAGCGTTTGGCAATGCTGACCACCAGGCGCGTGTTGGCCTTGATCAGGTGTTCGCGGGCCAGGCGCCCGTCCTCCACCCAGCCTTCGAGCTCGGCCCGCCGGCTTGCGCCGCGCGCCGAGCCGCGCCGCACGCTTCCGCCGCGCATTCGATCGAGGCGCGCCACCGCCTGGCCGCCGCGCTCCACACGCTTGGCCAGCGACACCTCCTCTTGCGTGGTCAGCAGCGGCACACGGGCCATTTCCTTAAGGTACAGCCCCACCGTGTCGTCGATCGATATCTTGGCCAGATCGAACTCGCCGGAGGTTTCCTCCCGCGCCGGGCGCAACAGGTCGGCCGGGATTTCCTCCGGCGCGTCGAAAACATCAATGCCCGCTCCGCGCAAGAAGGCCAAGAGGCGGGGGACGTCGGCCTGGCCCGACTGCGCGTCGGGGTAGGCTTCCATGATGTCTTCGGTCATCAGGTAACCTTGGAGCTCGGCCTTCTCCAAGAGGGCGACAACTTCCTCGCGATCTTGCCAACGACGCTGCATCATCTGAATCTCCTGGCCCACACTGGCGTTCGGGTGGATGCGCGGACGTATGGCTCAGCCTGTCAGTTGTCGTTCTGCGAGGCCCCCAAGTAAGTGCGGGCCGCCTCCGCATGGAAGCCTGCGGGGGCATATGGCACGCGTGCGGATGGTGCGCCTGGCGCACCCGAGCTGTGCGGCTTAACCCTCAGGTGGTTGGGCTGAGGAGGTGATGCGAATCGAAGGACTCGGCGGTGCCACTTGGCTGTGGTGCCCACAATCCGATAGGTTGAGATCCGTCCCGCAGATCGGGCACAGGCCGCGGCAGGCGGGCGTGCATAGCGTTCGCGTCGGGAGGTCGAGCAACATGTACTCGCGCAGGAGCGGCTCAAGGTCGAGGTTCGCATCCTCGCCGATAGCGAGCAGCGGGTCGTTCGGATTGGGCGGCGGGTAGACGAAGAGATCCTGGAGATGGGTGCGCACCGATTGGGCAAACGGCTTCAGGCAGCGTACACACTCCGTCGGGAGTGTGGCGGCAAACTGGCCCTGGAGGATGACGCCTTGGGGTGTCCGGCCAAGTTGGATCTGACCGGTGAAATCCGTAACGCGCAAGTCGGGGCCGATGTTGAGCTTGTCCTCGGCGAAGTCCATCACCCGCACGTATCCGGCGGTCTGATTGAGCATGAATCCGACATTCAACCGCAACGGTCGGTGGAGGTTGGGCACGTGCACGTTCCATGTGGGAATTCGGCTGGAAATCTGCTGGATTATAGCATATCGTGAATCGAACCGTCAATCATGTATCATTTATTGCATAGCATCCGAGACGCGCAACCGAGAGTGTACTTGAATTCCGCGTTGATCCCAGCATTGTGCCGATCCTGCCGAAAACCTTCCTCTTCCCACCCAAAGCGGACGGCACACACGGACGGCTGATCGTGCGATTCGCGCAGGGTCCGTCGGGCGGTCCGCTCTGTTTGGACGAGGAACACTGCGAACCCGACTTCGTTGGCCCGTCCACGCGACATGCGGACAATCGTGCCGCTTGACACCCCCAAAGGATTTATTACAATATTGGTCAACTTATTCATAAAAAGCCATCGGACGATTTGACTAATGTGTGATGAGCGGGGGCACTAGCCGCCGTCGCTCCTCCAAAAGAGCCAACTGACGATCGGGGGACGCCCCCGCGCCACCAACACCATTGGTCTTTGTGCGCGGTCATCGCGCCCATCGCGTCGGTTGGCTCTCTTTGTTTGTTCATGAATCGCGGGAAACACAATGCCCTTCAAATCCGTCCCAGCTCCCTTCCCGGTCGGTCACACGCCTCTCTTTCCATTGCGTCGGCTCGCCCCCGAGTTGTCTGCCCAGGTGAGCCTGTGGGCCAAAGCCGAGTGGTACAACCCGAGCGGTTCGGTCAAAGACCGGCCGGCGTGGTCTATCCTGCACACGGCGCTCAACGAGCGGCGCTTGGACGGCGGCCGGATTCTGCTTGATGCGACCTCCGGCAACATGGGAATCGCTTATGCGACGTTTGCCGCGGCGCTCGGCCTGCCCCTGCGTTTGGTCATTCCAGCCAATGCCAGCCCGGAACGAATAGCCATCCTGCGTGCATTGGGTTCGGACCTCGTGCTGTCCTCGGCGCTCGAAGGCTCGGACGGCGCGATTCTTGAGGCGCGCGCCATCCACGCCGCCGACCCTGGCCGTTACTTCTACGCGGATCAGTACAACAACCCCGCCAACGCGCAAGCGCACTTTGAATCGACCGGGCCGGAAGTGTGGGAGGACACGCACGGGCAAGTCTCACACTTTGTGGCCGGGCTGGGCACATCTGGAACGATGATGGGGGCCGGACGTTTCCTGCGCCAACGCAACCCGGCCATTCGCCTAGTGGCCGTGCAGCCGGATAACGCCTTCAACGGGCTAGAGGGTCTCAAGCATCTGGATACGGCTATCGTGCCGGGAATCTACGACGCGCGCGGACACGACGAGACGCAGCGCGTGTCGACGGAGGCGGCTCACGAGATGGTACTGCGCTTGAGCCGCAGCGAGGGTTTGTTCGTCGGTGTCTCGGCCGGGGCAGCGGCGGTCGCGGCGCTGGAGGTGGCCCGCGGCCTGAGGCAGGGTGTCGTCGTCGCAGTCTTTCCGGATTCGGGGCACAAGTATGTTTCAGAAGATTTCTGGCGGCGGGCATGAGCCACCTTGTCATTCGCGCTGAGCTGAGAGCGCAAATACAGCAACATGGCGAGCACAGCTACCCGCACGAAGGGGCCGGTTTGCTCCTGGGGAGCGACGACGGCCCTCGGCGCGAGGTGGTGGCCCTCCTGCCGCTGGAGAACCGGCGCGAGGGCGAAGCCCGGCGCAGGCGATATCACCTCGGCGCTCGCGACCTGGCGGAAGGCGAGGCCGAGGCCGAGCGGCGCGGCCTGCAAGTGGTTGGAGTGTTCCATTCGCATCCGGATCATCCCGCCCAGCCCTCCGAGACCGATCGCGCGTTGGCCCTGCCCTGGTTTTCCTACATCATCACCTCGGTGCAAGGCGGGCGGGCGAATGAATCTCGTTCGTGGCGGCTGCTCGACGACCGCACGGGTTTTTCGGAGGAAGCACTGGTGATCGGCGAGCCCGCCCCGCATTCATCCGAGATGGGCTGAGGGCCGCAGGATCGCGAGCATGACGCGGGAGCGGCCCAGGATTTCGTATCGGCAGAGGGTTGAGGAGGTCGACATGGCAACGGTGATTCTCCCGGCCCCGCTGCGTCCATACGCGGCGGGCCAAAAAGAAGTGAGTGTGGCTGGAACCACGGTCGCGGATGCCCTGAGCGATCTGACACGCCTGCACCCCGCGCTGCGCCAACACATCTTCGACGAGCGCGGAGACTTGCGCGCGTTCGTGCACCTCTTCGTCGACGGGGAGGAGCTCGAGTCTGCGGCGCACAACCAGATGTTGCTCGCGGGCGACGCGCGCCTGACGCTGCTGCCGTCGATCGCGGGGGGATATACTTCATCGTAGATTAATGGCCAGGATTCGGGGGGAGGAAGGTTTGACTCAACCACTGATGACACAAAAGGAAGGCCAGGATACGACGGTCCTACCCGACCTGACGCGCGACGAGATCCTGCGCTACTCGCGCCATCTGCTCATGCCGGAGGTCGGCCTCCCGGGCCAACGCCGGCTCAAGGCCGCCAGCGTATTGCTCATCGGCACAGGCGGCCTCGGCTCGCCGCTGGCCATGTACCTGGCTGCGGCTGGGGTAGGACGCATCGGCTTGGTCGATTACGACGTGGTGGACCCGACCAACCTGCAGCGCCAGATCATCCACGGCGCCGCGCAGGAGGGGCACCTCAAAGTGGAGAGCGCGCGGGCGCGCATGCTCGATATCAACCCGCTGATTCGGGTGGATATCTACGACGTGCCGTTCACCTCGGAGAATGCGCGCCAGATCGCTGCGCCGTACGAGGTCATCGCCGACGGCACCGACAACTTCCCAACTCGCTACCTGGTCAACGACCTGTGTGTCTTCACCGGCAAGCCCAACGTGTACGGCAGCATCTTCCGCTTCGAAGGGCAGGTGAGCGTGTTCGACGCGCGGCGCGGCCCGTGCTACCGCTGCCTGTTCCCGGAACCGCCGCCGCCGGGCATGGTGCCCTCCTGCGCCGAGGGCGGCGTGTTCGGCGTGCTGCCCGGCACCATCGGCACGCTGCAGGCGACGGAGGTGCTCAAACTCCTGCTGGGCGTCGGCGAGCCGCTGATCGGGCGGCTGATGCTGTTCGACGCCCTGGGCATGCGCTTCGACGAAGTGCGCCTGAAGAAGAATCCGCGCTGCGTGGTGTGCGGCGAAGACCCGAGCGTGACCGACCTGATCGACTACGAAGCCTTCTGCGGCGTGCCGGGGCACGACCGCGGCGACGAGGGTTCCGCCGGCGCCGACTGGGACATCACCGCCAGCGACCTGCACGCCCGGCTTGGCCGCGGCGAGCCGGTGCGGCTGATCGACGTGCGCGAACCGCACGAGTGGGAGATCGCCCACCTGCCGGGTGCCGAGCTTTTCCCGCTGGGCTCGTTGCCCGAGCATTTCAATGAGTTCGATAGCGCCGAGGAGATGGTGCTGTTCTGCAAAAGCGGCTCGCGCTCGGCGCGCGCGCTCGACCTGCTGCGGCGGGCGGGTTTCCGCAAGATGCGCAACCTCAAGGGCGGCATCAACGCCTGGTCGCGCGAGGTCGATCCCTCGGTGCCCGTGTATTGAGCGACTCGCACGTTGCGCCGACATCCACTCGACCCCCACCCTCGTTCCGAGGGCAGGCCCCTAACCCCTCCCCCGGAGAGGTGCGGGCTCGACGTGAGGTATTGGATCCGGGGGAGGGGCGAGGTTATCTTCAAGGAGACGGGGGCCGCAGGCCCCCGTCTCCTTGATTCTCTTACCCCCTCTCCGCCAAGTGATCCGTCGCATCCCGGCAGCCCTCCGGGCGGAGAGGGGGATGGGGGTGAGGTGGTTGATCCCCTTGTCTGCCCCAACGCGTGAGAGCCTGGCGCCAGCCGAGATTCCTGGCCGCCAGCAGCCGGATTTCGTTGGCCCGACCGACGTGTCGCCCTGAGGGGGCGACGCGTGGCGGGCATGAGCCAAGGCCTCAAGCCAAGCGAGCTCGTTTACTCCAAATGGAGCCTTGTGGGCCGCAATCCGGCCGAAACTGAGCCATTTTGGTGCGGCCGGCAATCGTAAGCCTCCCGTCAGGCGCGGCCCAGGGATGGGTGTTATAATCCGCTCAGAACCCGTTTCTCAGCGAGAACGGGTTCTTGTGGCCTCTAGGCAGGAAACCTCCCGCCCGGCCAAAGCAGAGGGAAATACGTGAATTTTCTTGTCACCGGAGCCGCCGGCTTCCTGGGCGCGGCGCTGTCAAATCATCTCTCGCGCGCAGGACATCAGGTGCGCGGGCTAGACGACCTCTCCACGGGTGACCCGGCGCGGCTCAATCCGGCGGTGCTTTTCACTCGCGGCGACGTGGGCGACCGGCCCAAGCTGTGGACGCTGTTGCAGGACGTGGAATGCGTGTACCATCTGGCGGCGCGCGTGTCGGTGCCCGAGTCGGTGCTGTACCCGCGCGAATACAACGCGGTGAACGTGGGCGGCACGGTGAGCCTGATGGAGGCCATGCGCGACGTGGGCGTGCGGCGCGTGGTATTCATCTCATCGGGCGCGGTCTACGGCGAGCAAGCCGGCCAGCCGGTGAACGAGCAAGCCACCCCGCGGCCCACCTCGCCCTACGCCGTTTCAAAACTGGCGGCTGAGTTCTACGTCCAGACGATCGGCGCGTTGTGGGGCATCGAGACGACTATCCTGCGCGTGTTCAACGCGTACGGGCCGGGGCAGCCGCTGCCCGCGGCGCACGCTCCGGTGATCTCACGCTTCTTGCGTCAGGCAGCCGGCGGCGGGTCGCTGGTCATTCACGGCGACGGCGGCCAGACGCGCGATTACGTCTTCGTCGACGATGTGCAGGAGGCGATGGTCGCCGCCGGCACGCTGCCCGGGCTCGACCGCAAGGTGATCAACGTGGGCAGCGGGGTGGAGACAACGGTTCGCGAGCT
>Ga0214473_10003289_pt1 | contig 19625 bp, 15 predicted proteins | sample RVTome_7_FD_203509 | JGI IMG/M metagenome (GOLD analysis project Ga0214473, IMG submission 203509) | Soil microbial communities from uranium-contaminated site in the Upper Colorado River Basin, Wyoming, United States - RVT98D197 | ecosystem: Environmental > Terrestrial > Soil > Contaminated >... | reverse complement strand
GATTTCCCGGCGTTGGCGGGCCCCACGATCGCCACCTTGCTCTTGCTGCCGGAGACCAGGCGGACCTGCCGCACGGCGTGGTCGGTCAGCTCCCGCCAGCCCTTGAGGCCGCCCGGGAGCTGGTTCAATACCCGTTCCAGTTCCTGCCGGCTGCGTTTGGGCAGGGAATCCCAGGTCTTGCCCAGTTCTTCCCGCCACTGCCCGAGGAATGCTGCGAAGGGTTTACGCTCTGTGCTCATCGGTTCCATTGTAGCCCAAGCCTGCCGTCCCCCTGCCTGGGGGCCGGAGTGGACTGGGGATAACCTCACCTGAGCCTGTGGAAAAGGTCCTCCCGCTGGGGATAACCTGTCCATGCCACAGGGCACTCTTGGGGAGAAAACTGCCGGCGAAGACCGGTCTGGCCCGCTTGGGTGTCCACCTCTCAATTCGGCCGGTTATCCACAATCCCTCCACCGTCGTCCGGTGGAGGGACTGCGCAACCTCCGCCACCACTTGTGCCCTCGACCCCGGACTCTCCCCCACATCTTGCCCAACAGACCCCCCGTCGCCTATTCCTGCACATTTCCCCATCCCCTACTACGGCTACGAGGAATCCCCACTATGTACAAGAAAAGAATCCACGGCTGGGCAGTTTCCAGCCGTGGATGGTATTCATGAGGAAACACAGAGGCGGGCCGGGGATTTCGCCCGACCCTCCTTGGCGAGATCTAGACCCAGCCGCGCAGCTTGACGGCCTCGGCAACTCGAGCGACTGCCACGAGGTAGGCAGCCAAGCGGTTGTGCACCTTGTGGGACTGGGCGGCCTGATGAACCGCATGGAAGGCGGAGGTCATCTTGGCATCCAGGCGCTCGTGCACCAGTTCCTCGGTCCAGTAGTAGTCGTAGGCGTTCTGCACCATCTCGAAGTAGGAGACGGTGACGCCACCGGCGTTGCACAGGAAATCGGCGAGGACGTAGACGCCGTTGTCGTACAGGATCTTGTCTGCCTCAGGTGTGGTTGGCCCGTTGGCCAGCTCCACGGTGATCTTGGCCTTGATCCTGGAAGCGTTGGAGGCGGTGATCACGCTCTCCAGAGCGGAGGGCATCAGCACCGTCACATCCAGCTCCAACAGCGCCTCGTTGGTGATCTTCTCTGTGCCCGGAAAACCGACGACGGAGCCGGTTTTCTCTTTGTGGGCCAGCACGGCCTTGTAGTCCAGTCCCTTGGGGCTGTAGATGCCGCCCTTGGAGTCGGAGACCGCCACCACTTTGAGGCCCAGCAGCTCCACCCCTAACTTGTGGCCGAAGGCCCCGGCGTTGCCATAGCCTTGAATGGCGGTTGTGGCGCCCTTCAAGTCGACGCCGAGCACCTTGCCGGCCTCCCGCAGGCAGATGATGCCGCCCCGGGCGGTAGCGTCGCCGCGGCCGGCCGATCCGCCCAATGCCAGCGGCTTGCCGGTGATCACGCCGAACTCGTTGTAGCCTTTCATGAAGGAGAACTCGTCAGCCATCCAGGCCATGATCTGGGGAGTGGTGTAGACGTCCGGGGCCGGCACGTCCTTCTCCAGGCCGAGGATGCGTCCGACCTGGCGGATGTAGGCGCGGCTCAGCCGTTCCAGCTCACCCTGCGACATCTCCTTCGGGTTGCAGATGATACCGCCCTTGCCGCCGCCCAGTGGGATATCCACCACGGCGCATTTCCAGGTCATCCAGGCCGCCAGCGCCCGAACCGTGTCGATGGTTTCATCAGGGTGGAAGCGAATGCCTCCCTTGGTGGGTCCGCGGGAATCGTTGTACTGCACGCGGAAGCCATGGAAGATCTTGGTGGAGCCGTCATCCATACGAACCGGCAGGGTGACGTGCAGCTCGCGCAGCGGCCAGCGCAGCAACTCGTGAACGGCGGGATCGAGTTGCAGCACTTCCGCAGCTTCGTCCAGCTGGCGCTGGGCTACTTCGAACGGATTGGGTGCGACGGGTGACTTGGTCTTGAGCGCAGTTGCCATAGGTCCTTTCACCTCATGATGTGATCTGGGGGTCTGGCCCCGCTAGGAGGGTACGGGCGCGCCAGACCGGTTTCAAGTAACAATGCTCATGCGGACTCCCTGTTTTCGTTATGCTGCAAGGACCGCAGTGCGGTCTCCAACGCCGGCCTCACGACCGCCGGATCGGCGGTGCCCCCCGACTTGCGCATGATCTGGCCTACGAACCACTGGGCGATGGTGGTCTTGCCGGCCAGGTACTGGGCCACCTGCTGGGGGTTTTCCTGCAGCACCTGCTGCACCAGGGAGCCGATGGCGTCGGTGTCGCTGAGCTGCAGCAGGCCCCGGGCGCTTACCACCTCGGCCGGCTTCCCTCCGTGCTGGAAGATCTCTTCCAGCACCAGCTTGCCGCTGGCCATGTTGATCTGGCCGGACTCCACCAGGCCCACCAGTTCGGCCAGGGCCTCCGGTGACACCAGGGTCGCTTCGATGGGGAGCGCGGCCTGATTGAGCAGGCCAAAAAGCTCTCCCGTGATCCAGGCGGCCGCCTTCTCGGGGGCCAGGCCGTCGCCCGAGCGCAAGGTCGATTCAAAGTACTCGGCCACTGACTGTTCTTCGGTGAGCACGCGGGCCGCGTAGCGGCTCAGACCATACTCGTGGATGAACCGCTCCCGTCGGGCGGAGGGAAGCTCCGGGAGGGAGCGGCGCACCTCTTCGATCCAGGCCGCCGACACATGCAGCGGGGGCAGGTCCGGCTCCGGAAAGTAGCGGTAGTCGTCGGCCTCCTCCTTGCCGCGCTGCGGGACGGTGACCTCCCGGTTCTCGTCCCAGCCCAGGGTCTCCTGGGCAATCCGGAGGCCCTGGGAGAGGGCGGCCGCCTGGCGCTCGAGCTCGTAGGCGATGGAGCGCGTCACTGCCCGGAAGGAATTGAGGTTCTTGATCTCGGTCCGGGTGCCCAGCGGATCGGACTCCCGCCGCCGCAGGGACACATTGGCCTCGAAACGCATGGTCCCCTTCTGCATGTCCCCGCTGTTCACGCCCAGATAGCGCAGCAGGGAGCGCAGGCCGGCGGAGTAGGCCTTGACCTCTTCCACGGAATGCATCTCCGGCTCGCTGACGATCTCCAGCAGCGGCACGCCGGAGCGGTTGTAGTCCACCAGCGAGTAGCCCTCCCGATGGAAGAGCTTCCCGGTGTCCTCCTCCAGATGCACCCGGCGGATTCCGATGCGCTGCTCGCCCTGCTCCAGGTCGACCGCCAGCCAGCCGGACTGCGCCAGGGGCAGCTCATATTGCGAGATCTGGAAGCCCTTGGGCAGGTCGGGATAGAAGTAGTTCTTGCGGGCGAACACGCTGGTTTCGGCGACGGTGCAATTGAGCGCCAGGGCCACCCGCAGCGCGTACTCCACCGCCCGCTGGTTGATCACCGGCAAGGTGCCGGGCATGCCGGTGCAGATTTCGCAGGTGGAGCGGTTGGGCTCGGCCGCGGTGGAGTCCACCACCGCGCAGCCGCAGAACATCTTGGAACGGGTGAGCAGCTCGGCGTGAACTTCCAGGCCGATGGTGGGCTCGAAGGAGTCAAGCGGCTCGGGCATGGGAGCGGCGGGGATTAGACGCCCAGCACTACAGCACTTTCTCCAGCGCGGCAGGCTCCAACGCAAAGGCCTCTGCTACCGCCGGGTAGGTGACCTCCCCGCCGTAGGTGTTCACTCCACGCGCCAGGGCCGGATCCTGCCGCACCGCCTGCTTCAGGCCGTGCTCGGCCAGCCGGAGGGCATAGGGCAGGGTGGCGTTGGAGAGGGCATAAGTGGAAGTGCGCGGCACGGCGCCAGGCATGTTGGTGACCATGTAGTGCACCACGCCGTCCACGATGTAGACCGGGTCGCTGTGAGTGGTGGGCCGGGAGGTCTCCAGGCAGCCGCCCTGGTCGATGGACACGTCCACCACCACGCTGCCGGGGTTCATGTTGGAAATCATCTCGCGGGTCACGAGCCGCGGGGCGCGGGCGCCGTGGATCAGCACCCCGCCGATGACCACGTCGGCGACCTTTACACTGTCGGCGATATTGCGCGGATTGGAGGCCAGGGTGGTCAGGTTACCGTGCAACACCTGGCTGAGGTAACGCAGGCGCTCCAGGTCCTTTTCGATGATGGTGACGTGGGCGCCCATTCCCAGGGCGATCTGGGCCGCGTTGATGCCCACCACCCCGCCCCCCAGCACCACCACGTCCGCGGGGCGCACGCCGGGGACCCCGCCCATGAGTTTGCCGCGCCCTCCTTCCATTTTCTCAAGGTACTGGGCGGCCTTCTGCACCGACATGCGGCCGGCGACCTCGCTCATGGGGGTGAGCAGGGGGAGGCCGCCGCTCTTGAGTTCCACGGTCTCATAAGCCACCCCGGCCACCTTGCGCTGCATCAGCTCCCTGGTCAGGGTCTCCTCGGCCGCCAGGTGCAGGTAGGTGAAGAGCAGCAGGTTGGGCCGCAGGAACTCGAACTCGGATGGCTGCGGCTCCTTCACCTTCATGATCATCTCGGCCCCGTTCCACACCTCGGCGGCAGAGCCGAGCACCTGGGCGCCGGAGCGTTCGAATTCCTCGTCGCGGAATCCACTGCCCTGGCCGGCACCGGCCTGCACCAGCACGCGGTGGCCGGCCAGGCTCAAGGCCTCCACCCCGCCGGGAGGCAAGGCCACCCGGTACTCGTTGTCCTTGATCTCTTTGGGGACGCCAACGATCATCGATGGCTCCTTTCTGGGCCCGAGGTGCCGCTCAAGGCAGGTGGATGCGCCACTCGTCGTATAGCTCGCCGTAGAAGAGTTCGAAGAGGCGGCCGTCCTGCACTCGCACCCGGAAGCAGCGCCCGCCGGGGATGCGCCAGGCGGCCTCGACCTCGGCGATCTCCAGGCGTTGGTCCTCCCAAGTCAGGGCGATCGGACGTTCGGCGTAGGCGAACCCCGAATGGCATTCGACCAGTTCGGCGCTCAGGGTAACCCCTCCTGCGGCTTACCATGCTAGGCCAAGTTCCCGCCGCGGGCCAGGGCCGGGTTGCCGTGCGCGGGTGGGATGATCGTCCCCTCCTGCAGCCGGCGCCGGCCTCCGGATCAGACGAAACCCACTTCGGATGAGTCGCCCAGGATCAGCGAGCGGTCCCGCCCGACGGCCCGGGCGCCTCGGCCGATCAGGGAGGCCGAGAGCATGCTGTCGGATATGTACGCGTCGGCCTCGATGATCGAGTCGCGGATCAATGAGCGTTCGATGCGGCAGTTGGCGCCGATGGTGACGTCCGGCCCAATGACCGCCCGCTCGATCACTGCCGATGGGTCGATGAACACCGGGGGCACGATGACCACCTGCGGCCGACCGGCGGCTTGCTGGGAGTTGTCCCGGCTGTGGGAGAGCAGGTAGCGGTTGGTCTCGAGCAGGGTCTGGGGTGTGCCGCAGTCCTGCCAGACCTCCACCTGCTGAGCGCGCATGCGCAGCCCGCCCTCCAGCATGAAATTGAGAGCCTCGGCCAGGTAGTACTCCCCCAGGAGCCGCTCCCGGCGCTGCATCTGCTGCTCGATGGCGCCCACCAACTGCTCCCCCTGCTTGAAATAGTAAAGACCCACTACGGCCAGGTTGTTGCTTGCATCCTGCGGTTTCTCGATCAGGCGGCGCACCCAACCTTCCGGCCCCAGCTCGACCACCCCGTAGCGCCGCGGGTCTTCCACCTCTTTGACCAACACGCCCGCCTCCACGTCCTCGGCGACCAGGCGTGCCAGATCGGCCTCCACCAGCGTGTCCACGAAGGCGATCAGGGTGCGGCCGCGGAGGCCCTCCCGCGCCAGCCAGATGGCATGCGACTGGCCGATCATCTCCTCCTGCGGCACATAGTTCGCCCGCAGCTGGGGATAGTGCTGCTGAACGTATTCCTCAACCTGGCTGCCGAGGTAGCCGACGATGAAGGTGACCTCCTCGATATCCGGAAGCGAGGCGAAGCTGTCCAGGACGTGTCCCAACACCGCCTTGCCGGCCACGTTCACCAGCGGCTTCGGTTTAGACCAGGTCAGTGGGCGCAGGCGGGTGCCGAAGCCGGCCATCGGGATGATGATCCTCACAGTGGCGGAACCTCCGTGTGCCAGGCAGTCGCCTGCTGATAGGCGTGGGCGGCGCGGAAGAGGCGGTCCTCGCCCAGGTGGGGGGCCATCAACTGCATGCCGATGGGCAGCCCGTCCGAGTCGAACCCCACCGGGAGCGAGATGCCCGGGATGCCGGCCAGATTGGCGGGCAGGGTGAAGACGTCCTCCAGGTACATGGCCAGCGGATCGTCGCCGTGCTGCCCAATCGCAAAGGCAGTGGTGGGCGCCACCGGGCAGGCGATCAGGTCCACCTGCTCGAAGGCGGCCTCGAAATCGGACTTGATCAGAGTGCGCACCTTCTGGGCCTGGCCATAGTAGGCCTCGTAGTAGCCGGCGGAGAGAGCGTAGGTGCCCAGCATGATTCGGCGCTTGACTTCCGGCCCGAACAGATCGCCGCGGGTGACGAAGAAGTCCTCCGGGTACTGCCCTGGCCCGTGGCGCGGGCCGTAGCGCATCCCATCATAGCGCGCCAGGTTGGCCGAGGCTTCCGCCGGGGCGATCAGGTAGTACACCGGCAGGGCCAGATCGGTGTGGGGCAGGCTGACCTCCCGCACAACCGCACCGAGCGCCTCCAGCTGAGCCACGGCCTGCCGCACCGCCGACTCGACGGCGGGCTGCAGGCCCTCGATGAAATACTCGCGCGGCACGCCCAGGCGCAGTCCGGACAGCCCGGCCGCATTCAGCTCGATCGGGGATACCGGCTCCTGCACGGAGGTCGAGTCGAGCGGGTCATGTCCCGCCATCTGGCTGAACAGCGGTGCCAGGTCGGCCGCCGAGCGGGCCAGGGCGCCCACCGTGTCCAGCGAGGACCCGTAGGCGATCAACCCGTAGCGGGACACCCGCCCGTAGGAAGTCTTCAGGCCGGTGGCGCCGCAGAACGAGGCCGGCTGGCGCACCGAGCCACCGGTGTCGGTTCCCAGGGCGGCGAAACACATGCGGGCGGCCACCGCGGCGGCCGACCCTCCCGAGGAGCCCCCCGGCACCCGCTCCAGATTCCACGGATTGTGGGTCACTCCATAGGCCGAGTTTTCGGTGGAAGAGCCCATGGCGAATTCGTCGGTATTGGTTTTGCCCAGTGTGACCGCTCCGGCGTCCAGTAGGCGCTGTACGCTGGTGGCGGTGTAGGGTGGGCGGAAGCCCTCCAGGATGCGCGAGCCGCAGGTGGCCGGTGCCCCCTGCAGGCAGAGCACATCCTTGACCGCCAGCGGGATCCCGGCCAGCAGGGAGGGCGGGTCCGCGGCGGTCCGCCGCCAAGCAGCCAAGCGCCGGTCGGCCGCCTGGGCCTGTTCGAGCGCCAGCTCCTCGGCCACGTGCAGGAACGCGTGCACCTGTCCGTCGAGGGCCTGAATGCGGTTCAAGCAGGCCCGGGTCAATTCCTCCGAGGACAGTTCGCCGGCGCGAAGGGCGCCGGCGGCTTCCACCAAGCTCAGTTCGGTGATTTCGGCCAGGGTCTAGATGGCTCGCATTCCGGCCGGTTTTACGGTTCGCCTTCCAGCACGCGCGGCACCCGGAACATGCCGTCCTCGGGCTGTGGGGCGTTGGCCAGGATCTGGTCCCGCGAGGGGGAGGCCCGGGTGGCATCCGGGCGAAGCGGCGCCTGAAGCCCCAGCACGCTGGCGGTAGGGGAGATGCCGCTGGTGTCGACCTGCTGCAGCCGGGCGGCGTAGTCCAGCACTGCCGATAGCTGGGAGGCGTAGCGCTGTTCTTCCTCCGGGGTCAGCCGCAGGCGCGCCAGGCGGGCAATGCGCCGTACCGTCTCGATGTCGAGGGCCATGCTGCCGGTAATTATAGCAAAGGGGGTCCCGGCCGCAGCCACCGCGACGCGGGGCGTGGTCGGGGGCTGGCGGCGCCGACCGGGCTCAGCCGGGGATCGGCTGAGAGATCTGGGCGGTGATCTGGAAGGTCGGGGGGTGTTCCAGGTGCTTCTTCACCGCGCACAGCTCGGCGGCCCGGATCAAAGCCGGGCGGTAGCGCTCCGGGAATCCGGCGGGCAGCCCGATCTCCAGCTCGATCCGGCCGATCAACCCGGTGGCCGGATCGGGGATCGACCGCTGAACCATCCGCAGGCCTTCGGTGGAAAGGCCGCGTTCCTGGCAGAACCGCAGCACGTAGATTCCGGCGCAGGTGGCGATCGAGGTCAGGAAAAGGGCAAAGGGAGCGGGGGCGCTGCCGCTCCCGCCTTGCGGGGAGGGCTGGTCGGTCGGGACGGTGAATCCGCCAAAGTGGGCGTCCACCCGGTCGCCGCCGGGGAAACTGAGTTCGATTTGCATGCTGGGATGCTATCACCCACCCGGCCGGCGGCGCAGGGAAGGATGTCATCACTCCAGGGGGCCATCCGGATAGAGTGGCTGGGGGTGGCTGCCGGCCGGTGGGCCTGGGTTGAACCCACAGCCTGCCGCACGGGTACAATGATTGGCGCCGCCGGCCTGCCAAAGGATGAGGAGATTCCCATGAGCGACCTGGTGTTCAAGCGCGTGATCCCCGCCCCCGCTGAGGAGGTCTTCTACGCGTTCTCCACCGAGCAGGGATGGAGGGACTGGCTGTGCAATTCAGCCCGCTTCCGGCCGCTCTCCGGGCGCAGCTACCAGTTCTCCTGGGATCGCGGCTGGTTCGCCGCCGGGTCGATCCTCACCCTGGAGCGGCCACATACGGTCGAACTGAGCTGGCATGGCCCGGGCGATCCGGCCACCAGCCGGGTGAGCATCCGGCTTCAGGGGCTCACGGGAGGGACCGAAGTGGAGATCCGCCACGCCGGGCTGGGGGAAGGCGAAGCCTGGGAGCGGGCGCGGGCTGAGATCAAGAAGGGCTGGGAGATGGGGCTGGAGAACCTGGAGTCGATCTTCACCGCCGGCGAGGACCTGCGGATCGTCCGGCGCCCCATGCTGGGAATCATGATGAACGACTTCACCCCGGAGATCGCCGCCGAGATCGGGGTGCCGGTGTCCCGGGGCGTGCGCATCGATCGTGCGCTGGAGGGGATGGGCGCCGAACGGGCCGGCCTGCAGCACGACGACGTGGTGGTGGAGATGGACGGCAAGCCGGTTCAGGGATTCCCCGATTTGGGAGCGGCGCTGCAGGGCCACCGGGCCGGCGACACCATCCCGATGACGCTCTACCGCGGTGCGAAGAAGATGACACTGAAGATGGAGCTCTCCCGGCGGCCGATCCCGGAGGTCCCGCTGGATCCGGCCGAGTTGGCCAAGCAGGTAGCCGCGCAACATCAGACGGTCCGCCGCGAGCTAGCTGAGCTGTTCAACGGCGTAAGCGAGAAGGAGGCCGGCTTTCGGGCCGAGCCGGACGGCTGGTCGGCCAAGGACACCCTGGCCCACCTGATCGAGTCCGAGGCCCGCAACCTTGACTTCATCCAGGACCTGCTGCAGGATAACGAGCGCGAATTCCCCGATGAGGGAGGCAACGTGCGACTGCGGCTGGAAGCGATGCAACAATCCGCCCCGACGGTGACGGCCCTGCTGCAGGAACTGGAGAACCGGCAACGGGAAACCGTGTACCTGCAGCAGCACGCCGACAAGCTCAAGGCCCGTAAGGGTGCTATGTGGCGGCAGGCGCGCAACTGGCTGGAGGTCCCGCTGGCCCATGAGCGCGGCCACATGGAGCAGATGAAGGAGGCCATTCAGGCCGCCCGGGCCGCGCAGGGGGTCCGCGCGTAACCGGGGGAGCGGCCGCGGAAGCAAGAGCCCGCGGCCTTGGTGGCTATTCCCGGGTGAAGGCCTGGGTCACCGTGATGTTGAAGCCCTGCTCGGTCACGAAGCTGGCGGTCAGCCGCAGCTCGTCTGGCAGGGCAGACGGGTCGAACGTGTAGCCTGGCGGCGGAACGTCGTGCAGCCCATCGGTGGCGGCTGAGCCGGCGAGCTGTGCGCCGCCGCCGCAGTCCAGCTCGATTTCCGTCAGGGTATCCGAAGCGGTGAATTGGATCAGGTCATCGCCCAGCGTGTATTCCCCCACGATGAGCCCGCTGGACTGGCACCCGATGTCGCTGGCTTCCTCGCTCCAGTCTTCCTGGTAGCTGCAGTCATCCTTCAGAACAAGCCGCTTGCCGGTAATACTGTAGGTGGGCAACCGGATGCCGCCGGTGTTGGTCTCGAACTCGGTCTGGGTCCAGGCGCCCACCCATTCCCCGGCGCAGGGTCCGGGGGTGGGAGTGGGAGTCGGCCTGGGGGTGGGCGAGGCCGTAGGGGTGGTGGTGGGCGGCCGAGGCGTCGCCGTGGGCTTGGGGGAGGGTGGTGCGCCGCGGCAGCTTGAGACAGCCAGGGCCAGGAAGACCAGCAGGGTCAGCCCACATCGCTGTCTTCGCATGGAACTCGCTCCTGTCGAGCCGGGTGGGAGCACCCGGGGCAGCCCAATTCTACCGGGGGCGGCCCGCCGCGCCATGGGCCCGGATGATTCGCTGTATACTTGACTGCCCAGGTCCGATTTACGCCTGGCCCCAACCCCGTATGGCCGAGCGCGGCTACATCGTCATCGCCGACATCACCGGCTACACCGCCTACCTGAGCGGGTCCGAGCTGGACCACGCCCAGGATAGCCTGCGCAGCCTGCTGATGCTGCTGGTGGAGCACACCCGACCGCCGCTGGTGATCTCCCGGCTGGAGGGCGACGCGGTGATCTCCTACGCCCCCGTCGGCAGCTTCCTGCAGGGCCAGACGCTGATCGAGCTGATCGAGAACTGCTACGTGGCCTTCCGCCAGGCGCGGGAGCGCATGCAGCTCAACACCACCTGCACCTGCAACGCCTGCCGAAACATCCCCAACCTGGATCTGAAGTTCCTGGTGCACTTCGGGACCTACGTGCTGCAGGACATGCTGACCTACAAGGAGATGGTGGGCAGCGACGTCAACCTGGCCCACCGGCTGCTCAAGAACCACATCGTCGAGGTCACCGGCATCACCGCCTACGCTGCCTACACCCAACCGGCGGTGGACGAGCTGGGCATCCAGAAGATGTGCCTGGCGATGCGGCCGCACCGGGAGAGTTACGAGCACCTGGGGGAGGTTGGACTATACGTGCAGGACCTGCACGCGGTGTGGGAGAGGGAGCGCGCACGCAGGCGGGTGTTCGTCGATCCGTCCGAGGCACTGCTGGCTCTTGAGCTGGACTACCCTGCGCCCCCGCCACTGGTGTGGGACTACTTCACCAAGCCGGAATACCGCACCATCGTGAACGCCGCCGACGGCATGGGCCTCGGAAACCAGCAGGACGGCCGAACCGTTGAGGGCAGCGTGTACTACTGTGCCCATGGCCAGGTCAAGATCCCCCAGACGGTTCTGGATTGGCGGCCGTTCGAGTACTTCACCTATGAGTCCCAGATGCCGGTGGAGGGGGTGACGGTAATGGTCACCGAGCGCTTCCTTCCCATGGAGGGAGGCACCCGCGCCCAGGTGATCTGCGCCAGGTCCACCGGCCCGCCGGGCAATCGCGAGATGGTGGACCAGCACGTGAGCTCGGCGCAGTTCCAGCGCGAGACGCTGGAGGCGATGGAGAATCTGCGGGCGGTGATCGTGCGGCACCTGGAGCAGGGGGTGGCTGTCAATCCCACACCGGCGAGCGTGCCGCCGGAGGCGGTGACCGCCGCGGCCCAGGCCAGCCTGGCGGGATAGCTCCCGCCATTTTTCATCTGCAGGTGATCATCCCCAACTCGTGCAGCCAGGCGAACTGCGCCGGTCCGCGGCCGGCACGCGACAGCAGCGGGTGCGGCGCGCCGGGACCGACCGCGTTGGCGCTGTCGACCAGCTGGCCGTGCATATCCATCAGCCACAAGGTCTCGCCCGCGTCGTCCAGCCGCCCCGAGTAGATCAGGTCAGCCGGCAGGTCCGAGACCGCCCGGTCGTCGTCGCGCTCGAGCAGGTAATAGGCCGCGGGGGCAATCTGCCCGCTCAGTTCGACAAACAGGTCATTCCTGTCGGTCAAGATCCAGCCCGCCAGGTCTTGGGCCTGATTCCCGGGGTTGTAAAGCTCGATCCACTCATCGGCGGCGCTGGCACGCGTTCCGGCCCAGGCGATCTCGTTGATGAGGATCTGCGCCGGCGGCCTCGGCGGCCCGTCAGTCACCCAGGCCAATGCGCCCAAACCTCCCAAGGACCAGTTGGCGCCACCCGGCGTTCCGGCGAGTGGATCGCCCCGCGCGTCCCGGCCCAGGCCGCGATTTCCGGCAAACGCCACCCAGCTCCCCGGATCGTCAGCCGGGCCCCGCCGCTCCAGGCTGGCCCGCACGACCTTGCCGCCGGTCGGCCAGGCCTCACCGGGGCAGATGCCCGGATAGAACGGCCCGGGCGGCCCCGGCGGGATGGGCTCCTCGAATAGCAAGTTGGCCTCGCCCGGGGTCGGCCACAGCCCGTAGGCCAGGTGTCCGCTACCGTCCGGAAGCCGGCCGTAGGATAGGTTGTAGGCTCTAACCGGAAGGTAGCTGACCTGATCGATCTGCCGGCCATCCGGCGCCAGTAGGCGCACCGAGTCGCCGCCATCGTTCAGCGCCACTCCGGTGAAGGAGCGAAAGAAGACCGCGTAGCCGTGCTCGGGAATGGTGACCCCGGGCAAGTCGCCCGGACTGGAGCCGGCCTCCTCGGCGTCATCCAGCCACCAGCCCCGCAGATAGACCTCGCCGGGCCCACGGTTGTAGAGCTCGATGAACTCGTCGGCCGTGGTCACGCCGCCGGAGCCTTCCCAATCATGGTGTGGGCGGATCAGCACTTCATTGATGACCACCCTCCCCGGTATCCAGGTGGGCACAGGGGTAGGAAAGAATAGCGAATTGACCGACCGCGGCGTGCCGCGAATGAAGTTGCCCTCGGCATCATTCCCCAATCCGTGAAAGCCGGTGAAGCCGCCCCAGTTGCCGGAGAGGTCCGACCCGCCGCGGCGCTCCATGCTGGCCCAGGTCGAGGCCGAGCCGGCCGGCCAGCCGCCGCCACTGCCGTTGGCGCTGTCCACCAGTTCCCCCTGCGGCCCGAGCAGCCGCAGCACTTCACCGGCGTTGTTCAGCCCGCCGGTGTAGATCCGATCGGCCCCGACATCGGCAATCGTCTGATCATCGGTGCGTTCGAGCAGGTAGTAGCCGTAGGGCGGCAGGCTGCCAGCCAGGGACACATGGACATCGCCGCCGTCGGTCAACTGCCAGCCAGCCAGGGAGATTGGCTCCGGACCTGGATTGTGCAGTTCGATCCACTCATCGCTGGCGCTGGCGCGGGTGCCTGCCCAGGCGACTTCATTGATCAGAACCGACTGGGGCGGGACCGGGGCCGCCGAGGTCGGGGTGAGAGTGGGCGTGGGGGTGAGCGTGGGGAGGTAGAAGGAGTTGGTACCGCCCGGTGTTCCCCGGATCGCGTTCCCCTGAGCGTCCATGGCTGGCCCACCGGGTCCGGCATAGGTCCCCCAGTTGCCGGGCTGGTCCGTTCCGCCTCGGCGCTCCAGGCTGGCTCGACTCGCGGCGTCCCCGGATGGCCAGGCACCTCCTCCCTGGTTGGCGCTGTCGACCAGCTCGCCTGCGGGGCCGATGAGCTCCAGAGCCTCGCCCGCGTTGCTCAAGGAGCCGCTGAAGATCTGGTGGGCGGGGAGGTTGCTAACCGTGCCGTCATCCGTCCGCTCGAGCAGGAAGTACCCAAAGGGCGCGACGGATCCCACCAGGCTGACGTGGAGGTCGCCGCCGTCGGTGAGGCGCCAGCCGGCCAGGGAGATCGGCTCCGGACCCGGATTGTGCAGCTCGATCCACTCGTCACTGACGGAGGCCACGGTCCCGGCCCAGGCGATCTCGTTGATCAGCACCGCCTGCGGTGATACGGGTGTGGGCTTCTCCGAGGGTGGAGTGGGCGAGGAGGTCGCGGTGATCTCGGGCGGGGTGGGCGAGGGCGTGGGGGTGACCTCGCCAGAAGCGGATGTGGGGGTGATCTCCGGTGTCGACATAGGGGTGGGCTCGCCGGGAGATTCGGTTTCGGTGGGGCTGGGCACCGGCGTGGGAGAGGGAGAGGGAGTGGGGCTGGACTCCGGGGAGGGAGAAGGTGTAGTGGTGGGTGAATCGCCGGTACCCAAGGTCGGAGTCGATGTGTCACTCGGGGCCGGGGCTGTGGAGGGATCAGCAGGGAATTGCGAAGGAGTGGAAGTCGGGACCGTGGTCGGACCGGGGCTGGGCGGAGGCGCGGAGGTGGGCTCTTCGGCGTCAGGCGCGCCCGTCGGCGTAGAACTCGAGGCATTGCCCGCGAGGGAGACTTCAGCCGGCGCAGCGGCGGCCTGAAACCAACCGGCCGCCTCGCCAGCCGAAGGCGAGAGCGCGCCGATGCAGAGCGAGATGAGCAGTCCGGCTCCCACGAGAAAGCCGGCTCGAAGTTTGGGCGGGGAGAACTGCACCCCCATCGCTCCCCCAAAAAAGCGGATAGTACTCCAGTACTATACATCTGTCTTCGCGGGAATGTCAACGACCCTGGCTGAGTCGGCGCTTCACGCCTCAAAACAGTGCTGCGGAACGGTATGCGCGCCGCATATGGACAGGTTAGAATGATGGCTCACGCTCGCGGCAGGGGCATCGCATGGGCGATGAAAAGGAGATAGTTCATGGACTTTGGGTTGGCCTTCTCGTTTCCGTTCCAGGATCAGCAGTGGATCAAGAAGCTGCTGATCACCGCAGCGCTCATGCTGATCCCCATCATCGGCTGGATCGCCGTGCTGGGCTGGTCGCTGGAGGTCGCCCGCCGGGTCATCCGCCAGCACCCCGAGCCACTTCCCGATTGGAGTGAGTTCGGCGCATTGCTCACGCTGGGCTTCAAGGGCTTTCTCATCGGCATCGTCTTCTCCATCCCGGCCTGGGTGATCAGCCTGCCCTCCGTCGTAGTCTCGGCACTCGCCCAAGATTCGGCGGACCTGCAAAGCGTCGTCGCCATCATCTCCATCTGCACCAGCTGCGTCAGCATCCTGTACTCGATCGTGCTGGCTTTCGCCACGCCGGCGGCCTACGGCGAGCTGGCCTCCACCGATCAGCTCCGGTCGGCCCTCAACCCGGGCAGGATCCTGCAACTGGTGCGGGCCGCGCCCAGCGCCTGGCTGATCGCCATCCTGGGCACGCTGGTGGGCGGGATCGTGGCCTCCCTGGGCTTGATCGCCTGCATCGTGGGCGTGTTCTTCACCTTCGCCTACTACGCTGCACTGGCCGGGCATCTGTACGGCCAGGCCTACTTGCAGGCTTCCGCCGCGCCCGCCGCCGCGTAGGACGGGGATTTCTCGGCGCTTCACGGCCTGGATTTGAGATCACACGCCCGACTTCCGAGGAAGTCGGGCTGCTTTTCCAGCCGGGATCGACGCACCTATGAGCATCCAGCTCTTCGCGCTGCAGCGGCCCGGGCTGCCCGAGAATGGCCCGCTCACCCCCAGCTTGAGGGCTATGTCGGCCGCCGGCCCCGGCGGGGCGCCGCTGGCCCCCCTGGGGGCGGAGGTGGCGCGGCTGGTGGACGGGCTGGGGGTGCGAGTGGCCTTCCTGCCCACCGGGGGAAGCGGGGTCACCCCCTGGCGCAAGCGCATCGCGCTGGACCGCACCTACCAGGGCTCCGGACAGGCCGAACGACCCAGCCGGGTGGCCCTGGTGGCCCACGAGCTCACCCACCTCGTGCAGCGCGAGCTCAACGACCCGACCTACTGGCCCAGCGGAGGGCTGGTGCTCTCGCTCGGCCGCCGCGTGCTGGGCGACTCCACCAACTATATGGAAGCCCTGGCCTACGCGGTGGGCTGGAGCGTCGAGTACGATCTGCGCACAGCCTCCGGGGAACCGCAGGCCAACCTCAATGCCCTGGAGGACCGGCTGGCCACGGTGGCCGCGGCCGACCCCGCCAACGCCGCCCGCTACGTGGTCAGCCTGTTCCCACAAAACGGGGTCTATCGCGGCAACTACGCCTTCGAGAAGAACCAACCCGACGGCCGGATTCCCCCGGGTGGCTGGCGCCACTGGATGGGTGAGATGGGATTCGTCGCCGCCAGCCTGGACCATCTGGAGGAGCTCGCCGCCCGCGGCACCGCCCAGGTGATCACGCCGCAGGCCCTGGAGGGCCTCCTGTCCCCGGGCTGACGGCCGGCCGCTGAGAGTGCGGACGATAGGCTGCGGCACGGCTGACACTCGGCCCTACCCAGGCCGGCCTGCGCTGGCCTAGGATACCGTAGGCAGCCAGGCGTCGAGGCTTCCCGCGATGGTAGAATGACCTCGCCTGACCACCCGACCTCCTCAGGAGCATCGCATGACCATGCTTAACGCCACCCTGGAGGGTGGTCTCCGCTATCGGGGCAGGGAAGGCCAGTGGGCGTACGTTTTCAACCGCGTCAGTGGCCTCGCCACCCTTCTGTTCCTGACCCTGCACATCCTCGACACCGCCACCGTCTACTTCATCCCCCAGGGGTATGAGACCCTGGTCGACATCTACCGCTCCACGCCGGTCATGATCAGCGAGATCATGCTGGTGGCGGCGGTGCTCTACCACGGCCTGAACGGCTACCGGGTGATCTACTTCGACCTCAAACCGGAGCGCTGGAACGCCCACAACTCGGCCCGCTGGTTCTGGGGTGTGTGCGCCGGGGCCCTCCTGCTGTGGCTGCCGGCGGCCTTCTTCATGGGCCGCAATGTGTACCTGCACAACTACTGCAAGTGCCCGCCGGCCGGCGAGCCGATCGTCGATCTGCCCGCCTGGGCCGACCTGGGAATCTGGCTGCTGCTGGGAACGGCGGCGGTTATCTTCCTGCGGGTGGTCACGCTGGGTCGGCCGGCAGGAGGTCTGCGGCGCAACTTCGAGGCCTGGACCTGGCTCTTCATGCGCTGGTCGGGCATTCTGCTGGTCCCGCTGGTGTGGATCCACGTTGCCATCAGCGACGTGCTGGTTGGCGCACATGCGATCGATATCGACTACGTGGCCATGCGCTGGGCGGTCCTCGGCTGGCGGGTCTTCGACGGTTTTCTGCTGGCCTTCACCTTCGCCCACGGCCTGAATGGGCTACGTGGCGTGCTCACCGATTACGTCCACAGCCACACCTGGCGCCGGCGCCTCAACTGGGTCCTGGTGGTGGTCTTTGTGGTGTGGATGATCCTGGGCATGGGGGCCATCGTCGGCGGCGTGCGGCTGGAGTAATTCACCCGGACCCCTTCGGCCGGGTTTGCGAAGGACCTGGAGAGTTGTCATGGCAATCACCCATCAGCACGAGGTGGTGATCGTCGGCGGAGGCGGAGCCGGCCTGATGGCCGCGCTGTACGCCTCCCGAGGAGCCGACACCGCCGTGTTGAGCAAGCTCTACCCGGTGCGCTCGCATACCGGCACCGCCCAGGGCGGCGTGGGCGCGGCGCTGGGAAGCGAAGAGGAAGACCGCCCCGAGTGGCACACCTTCGACAGCGTGAAGGGCAGCGATTACCTGGGGGATCAGGACGCCATCGAGTTCATGTGCAACGAGGCGGTCTCCACCGTCTACGACCTGGAGCACATGGGTCTGCCCTTCAACCGCACCAAGGATGGCAAGATCGCCCAGCGGCCTTTTGGCGGGCACACCAACAACCTCTCCGGCAAGCCGGTTCGGCGGGCCGCCTATGCCGCCGACCGCACCGGCCACATGATCCTGCAGACCCTCTACCAGCAGTGCATCAAGAACAAGGTGCGCTTCTACGACGAATTCCAGGTGATGGACGTGCTCATCGAAAACGGCCGGACCTGCGGGGCAGTGGCGGTGGAGCTGGCCACCGGCGAAATGCACGTGTTCCATGCCAAGGCGGTGGTGTTCAGCACCGGCGGATGGGGCCGGGTCTTCGAGACCACCTCCAACGCCCACTCCTACACCGGGGACGGGGTGGTGGCCACCCTGCGGCGGGGCATCCCGGCGGAGGACATGGAGTTCTTCCAGTTCCACCCCACCGGCATCTACAAGATGGGCATCCTGATCACCGAAGGGGTGCGCGGCGAGGGTGGGGTGCTGACCAACAAGGACGGGGAGCGCTTCATGGAGCGCTACGCCCCTACTGCCAAGGACCTGGCCTCCCGCGACGTGATCAGCCGGGCCATGTATCTGGAGATGCGGGAGGGGCGCGGCATCGACGGCAAGCGCTACCTGCACCTGGACATGCGCCCGGAGGTGGTGAACAAGTACGCCGAAGCCGACGGCCGCACCTGGCCGGACGGCTCGCCGTATCGGGTGACCGGCGAGCAGCTGCTGGCCAAGCTGCCGGACATCATCGACTTTTGCCGCACCTACATCGGAGTGGATCCGGTGAAAGACCCCATGCCGGTGCAGCCCACCGCTCACTACGCCATGGGCGGCATCCCCACCAACATGTACGGCGAGGTGGTGGTGGACGAGCACAAGACCCTGATGCCCGGGCTGTATGCGGCGGGCGAAGTGGCCTGCGTGTCTGTGCATGGGGCCAACCGTCTGGGCACCAACTCCCTGCTGGACATCATCGTGTTCGGCCGGGAGTCAGGCAAGCGGGCCGCGGACTTCGCCAAGCAGGTGGAGTTCCCGGCGCTGCCAGGCGATCCGGAGGCTCGGGTGCAGCAGCAGCTGCAGGCGCTGCGCCAGGCCGACGGGGCGGAGAAGGCGGCGGTGCTGCGCAAGGAAATGCAGCAGGTCATGATGGACGACGTCGGGGTGTTCCGCACCGAGCAGGGCATGCAGCAGGCGGTGGCCAAGGTCAAGGAGCTGCAGCAGCGCTTCCGGCACGTGCGGGCCGAGGATCCCGGCATGGTGTTTAACACCGATCTCTTGGAAGCCTGGGAGCTGGGCTGCATGCTGGACGTGGCCCAGGTCACGGCCGAGGCGGCGCTGGCCCGCAAGGAGAGCCGGGGTGCGCATGCCCGGGAGGACTACCCCAAGCGCGACGACGAGAAATGGCTCAAGCACAGCCTGGCCTACCTGGACAACGGAGGGGTGCGGCTGCGCTACAAGCCGGTGACCATCACCAAGTGGCAGCCCAAAGCGCGGGTCTATTGAGCAGGAGAACCTCGATGCAGGTAACGCTGCGCATCCGCCGTTTCAACCCGGAAGTCGACCAGAAGCCCCACCTGGAGACCTATCAGTTGGAGGCGGAGCCGAACGACCAGGTGCTGGACCTGCTCAATCAGGTGAAGTGGTTCCAGGATGGGACGCTGGCCTACCGCCGCTCCTGCGCCCACGGCATCTGTGGCTCGGACGCGATGCGGATCAACGGGGCCAACCGGCTGGCCTGCAAGATCCTGGTGAAGGATGTGGGATCCACCATCACCGTCGAGCCGATCCTGGGGCTGACAGTCATCAAAGACTTGATCGTGGACATGGAGCCCTTCTGGGAGCATTACCGCTCGGTGATGCCCTTCCTGGTCAATGACGAGCCGGCGCCCGAGAAGGAGCGTCTGCAGAGCCCGGAGCAGCGGGCCCGCTTCGACGACACCACCAAGTGCATCCTGTGCGCCGCCTGCACCACCGCCTGTCCCTCGTTCTGGGCGGACGGCGAGTATGTGGGGCCGGCGGCCATCGTGCAGGCCCACCGCTTCATCTTCGACAGCCGCGACCAGGCCGGAGAGGCGCGGCTCCAGGTGCTGGGCGAACAGATGGGGG
>Ga0214473_10003287_pt1 | contig 19632 bp, 19 predicted proteins | sample RVTome_7_FD_203509 | JGI IMG/M metagenome (GOLD analysis project Ga0214473, IMG submission 203509) | Soil microbial communities from uranium-contaminated site in the Upper Colorado River Basin, Wyoming, United States - RVT98D197 | ecosystem: Environmental > Terrestrial > Soil > Contaminated >... | reverse complement strand
TGGGGTTGGTCGCGGTGCCCCCGCAGCCCGCCAAAACCACTACAAGCAAGACTACGCAGACCGCGATGCCGACTACGAATCCCCTCCGCTTCATCATCCCCTCCATTTGATTGGTATGTATTGCCACGTGCTGGATAGAACCCATCTCATCCGGTGGGTCCGGAGTATGGTTTCGGCCGGAGGCGAGGTTCTCTTTAGCGCGGGGCATGTCTTTCGTGGATGACATAGTGTGCGTTTCTGAGAGGAAAACCGTCGGTCCTTGTCAGCGAACATATGTTCGGTTATCCTGTCCGTCATGGAGCCACGGGCCGCTTATCGGGTGATCGCTCACCTCGATTTCGATGCCTTCTTCGCCGCGGTGGAGGAGAATCGGGACCCGTCGCTGCGGGGAAAACCTGTGATCGTCGGGGGTGGCGAGCGGGGAGTGGTATCCACCGCCAACTACGTAGCCCGGCGGTATGGGGTGCACTCGGCCATGCCGCTCCGCACCGCCAGGCGCCTCTGCCCCCATGGGGTGTATCTCACCGGGCATCACCAGCTCTACCAGGACTATTCGCGCCGTCTGATGGCCATGTTGGACGGTTACTCTCCCCTGGTGGAGCAGATGAGCCTCGACGAGGCCTATGTCGACCTCACCGGCACCGAGCAGCTGTTCGGGCCGCCGGTACGGACGGCGCGGCTCATCCAACAGCGGGTCGCTGAGGATCTCCGTCTGAGCATCTCCGTGGGGCTGGCCACCAACAAGCTGGTGGCCAAGGTAGCCTCCGACTACCGTAAACCCGGCGGATTCACCGTAGTCCCACCGGCTAGGGAGGCCGAGTTCTTGGCGCCTCTGCCGGTGGAGAAGCTTCCCGGCGTGGGCCCGACCCTCCTGGAGCAACTTCGCGACCGGGGTGTGGCCACCGTGGGCGACCTGGCCCGAGTCCCGCCGCATCTCCTGCGCCTCTCCTTCGGGGAGTGGGGAGAACTGTTGGCCCATCGGGCCCGAGGCGAAGACCTGCGCCGGGTCACTCCCCGCGAAGAGGTGAAGTCCATCTCCCGAGAGCACACGTTCGAAGAAGACGTCTGCGATGTGAGCCTGCTCGAGTCGACGTTGGTGTCGCTCACCGAAGATGTGTGCCGCCGCCTGCGTCGCAAGCGGTTGGAAGCCCGCACGGTGACGGTCAAGATCCGCTATTCCGACTTCGTCACCCACACCTGCTCCCACACCCTCTTCAGGCCGCTGGACGTGGACGAGATGTTCTTCGAGGAGGTTCTGGCTCTGTTCCGGCAGGGACGCCGCCGGCGTTATCACCTGCGGTTGGTGGGGGTGGGGCTCAGTAATCTGGTGCCGCGGGCCTGGCAGGACGACCTTTTCGACCAAGAATTGCCCCTGTTGCGGGAATTAGACCTCAAGCTGGATGCTATCCGGGAGAAGTACGGCAAGGAGGCCGTACGCCGGGGGGCCGCGCTTCCTTACTACTGGCCGGCCACCGCGAACATGCGCACCTCCGACAAGGCCGCATCCTCCCACACATAGTCAGGGTAGACGGACATGATGGTCAGCTTGAGCCATTCCGTCGGCGTGCGCACCGTGGTCACGGATTGGTAGGCCTCGGTGTCGAGCAGGTCGATCAGTTGGGTGGCGCCGTTGGAATACTCGAGTCTCAAAGACTTTACGCGCGCGTTACCTTGGAACCGTTCTTCGTCCTTTTGGTAGCCGTTGGCTATCTCGATGCGGGCCAGGACCGCCGGCTCGGAGACTGCGAACCGTATCCATTCACCCACGCCCGGGCCTTCGGCGCCTTCGTTCCACGCTGTCGTCAGATCGCCGTCCAGGACGTTGGTGGCCCCGTAGTTGATGGTGGAGGTGGCCTTGAGCACCGAGGAAGCCGAGGCAGTGCCCGGGCGGACGAGGGTGGCCGCCACCGTGGAGGAGGTGCTCCCGCTGTTGCCGCTCGATCCTCCCGCGGCGGTGGTGCTGGTCGAGGCCACCGTTCCCAGTACTGTTGGGAGAGCGTCGACGGTATCGCCCGGCTTGACCGTCCGATAGACGATCACGCCCAGCGTGAACGCCGTGGCCAGAAGGATGAGAAATAAAGCGAAGCCCATCGCGGCGCCGGCGGCGGTGACCCGGCGGCCCCGCGGGCGGGCTCCGCGGTAGGGCGGGCCGGCAAGGGAGGCCCCGCAGCGGCCGCAGAAAAGGGCTCCGGGCTCGTTTAGAACTCGACACTCGCGACATCTGGCGTGCTCGGGGGTGGTCATCGCTGTTGCCCTTCCCGGGATCGCTTGATTTCATACGTGCCCGCCATTATGACAGGGTGACCGGCTTCGCCCAAACCGCAAATGCCAAAGAGCGCGTCCCGGCCGCTGGTATAGTATCGGCGGCGATGGAGTCCGCCATGATCGCGGTTTACCCCGCTATCCGAGGCTATCGCCGAAAGCAGTCGACGGACTTGCTGCTGCAGCGGACAACTCTGGGGCTAGCCGTCCGCGCCCGAAGTCATCAAGAGGTCTTGGGTCCGTCTGGATTACGCCGACGCGCCGCGGACTCGGAGCCGCCCGGCCCTCTGGTAGAATCACAGCGTCCATCCTCGCAATCGCAAGTGGAGAGTAATCCATGGCCGATACCGACAGCCTCAAGGAGACGAAAGACTACTGTCTCGACGTGCCCTACCGGCACGAGGCCTTCTTCCTCAAGGGCTCCACCTCCCTCGATTGGGGCATGCAGAACCGCCTAGCACGGATCTTTCGCCCCGAATCCGGCCGCACCGTCATGCTGGCCATCGACCATGGCTATTTTCAGGGCCCCACGTCGGGTCTCGAGCGGGTGGACGTCAACATCCTTCCTTTGGCTCCCTACGCCGACGCCCTGATGCTGACTCGGGGCATCCTGCGCACGACCATTCCCGCTTCATACGGGCGTGGGATCGTCCTGCGGGCGAGCGGCGGCCCCAGCGTCCTCAAGGAGTTGTCAAACGAGGAACTGGCTGTCGACATAGACGACGCGGTGCGGCTCAACGTGGCCGCTATGGCAGTGCAGGTGTTCGTCGGGGGCGAGTACGAGACCCAATCGATCCACAACCTCACTCGGCTCGTCGACACGGGCAACCGCTACGGCATCCCCACCCTGGGCGTGACGGCCGTGGGTAAGAGCATGACCCGCGACGCCCGGTACTTCCGGCTGGCCTGTCGGATTGCGGCCGAACTGGGAGCGCACGTCGTCAAGACCTACTACGTGGAAGAAGATTTTGAGACGGTGACCGCTTCCTGCCCGGTGCCGATCGTGATGGCCGGCGGTAAGAAGCTCCCCGAACTGGAGGCCCTCACTATGGCCTACAAGGCTGTGAGCGAAGGCGCGTCCGGCGTCGATATGGGGCGGAATATTTTTCAGTCCGAGGCGCCGGTGGCGATGATCCAAGCGGTGGGCAAGGTAGTACACGAGTTCATGGAGCCCGCTGATGCGTACGAGCTCTTCCAGACGTTGAAGTGCGAGAAGAAGTAGGCACGGGGTGGGGGGCGCCTCAGCAGGAGGCACGGGCGCGGGCGGCACAGTGACGAACAGCACGTTTGAACGGTTGCGATCGTTGTGTCCCACGGTGAGCGTGGGCACGCTCACCGCCGACCTCATGCGTTTGGGCGCCGAGCTGGTGATCCTCGAGCAGGCCGGGGTGGGAATCGTTCACGTCGACGTGATGGATGGCCGCTTCTGCCCCGCGCTGACGGTTGGCCCTCAGTACGTCGCAGGCCTGCGCACGCCGCTCCTCAAAGATGTGCATCTTATGGTGCACGAGCCGCTGGACAAGTTGGCTGCCTACGTGGCCGCTGGGGCCGACATTATCACCGTGCAGGTGGAGGCGGCGGTCCATATCCACCGGGTGCTGCAGCGGCTCGGCGCCATGGAGCACTTCGCCGGGGTCGACCGGGGGCTGGTACGGGGGCTGGCTTTCAACCCTGGGACTCCTCTGGAGTGGCTGGCCCCGCCCTTACTGGATGAGGTGGAGATGATCGTTTTGTTGGCGGTTGATCCCGGGTGGAGCGGGCAGAAGTTCGCCCCCACGACGCTTTCGCGTGTCGCGCGGGTCAAGAATATGATCGCGGCGGCGGGCAAGGACATCCTAGTGTGCGTCGACGGCGGCATCACCCGGGACAACATCGCTGCGGTGGCGGCTGCCGGGGCGGACTTGATCGTCACCGGCAGTGCTGTGTTCGACGGCAGGGCGGCGGCAGCAAACGCCGGATTCATGCTGGCCGCGATGAGCCGGGCGGTGGAAGCGGACTAGTACGAGAGAAGGGGTTGCTCTTGATGCGGTCGAGGTGGTCGGAAGAGGAAGCCGCCGGGTTTGTGACGCGCTTCGGGGTTGAGTGGGGCGAACCGCTGGCGCTCCGCACCTATTCCACCCGGCTGCTGGGAGCCGAAACGGCATTAGTGCTCCATGGGGGCGGCAATTCGTCGGTCAAGGCCCCGTGGAAGAACATCTTGGCTGAATCGATGCCGGCGATCTTCGTCAAGGCTTCCGGTGCCGACATGGCCACAATCGAGCCGGCCGGGCATCCCGGGCTCGACCTCGAGTACCTGCGCCGGCTGCGGACACTTTCCAGCGTGGACGACCCTACCATGGCCGACCAGTTGCGCACCCACCGGCTCCGCGCCGACGCTCCCACGCCCTCCATCGAAGCCCTGGTGCACGCCTTTCTCCCCGCGACCTTCATAGATCACACTCACGCCGACGCCATCCTCGCCCTCACCAACCGGCCTGACGGCGAGTCTGTGGTCCGCCGGGCCTTGGGCGACGACGTGATCGTGCTGCCCTACGTCACCCCGGGGTTCGAACTGGCTCTGACCGCGGCGGCAGCGCTCGAGGCTCATCCTGCGGCTGAGGGTATGGTGTGGGCGCACCATGGCCTGGTCGCTTGGGGAGATTCGGCCCGGGAGTCGTACGAGGCTACGATCAAGCTGGTGTCGCGGGCGGAGCGATTCTTGGGGGCGCCCCACGTGTCTGCCCGTCGCGCTGCCGGCGCGATCGCCTCGGACGTAGGCGCGGACCCGGCCGCCGAGGCCCGGCTGGCCCTCGTTGCGCCGGTGGTGCGCGGTCTGCTCGCTCAGCCCAGCAATGACTGCGATCGACCCTACCGGAGGGTGGTGGTCCAGTCATTGACCACTCCCGAGGTGCTTACCGCGCTTGCCGCCCCCGGCGCCCGCGAGGCGCTCGTCACTCCGCCGCTCACCACCGATCATCTGATCCGCACCAAGCCGTTGCCGCTTTGGGTGGAGGGGCTCGCGTATGACGATCCCGACAGGCTTCGAGCGCAACTGGAAGCATCGGTGCGGAGCTATTGCGAAGCCTACGAGGCCTATCTCGGCCGCCACGCGACCTCCATGCCTTCAGGAGTGCAGGCGTTCGATCCTCGGCCCCGAGTGGTCCTCATCCCGGGGCTGGGCGCCTTGTGCACCGGCCCTGATCTCCGTGAATCCACCATAGTGCGGGACATCACCGAGCACACGCTGGCGGTGAAGAGTCTGGTGGCGGCCGGCGGGTCCTACCTGGGACTGCCGGAAGAGGAGCTCTTCCACATGGAATACCGCACCCTGCAGCACGCGAAGCTGGGGCAGGATGCCTTAGCCGGCGAGCCGCGTGCCGCCGCGGTGCTTCGTGGTCACGTGGCCCTTGTCACCGGGGCAGCCGGCGCCATCGGGACCGGTGTTTGCCAGGGACTGCTCGAAGCTGGATGCTTGGTCGCGGCCACCGACCTGCCCGGTGCCGCGCTGGATACCCTGGTCCGAGATATGGAAGCGGATTTTCCCGGGAAGGTGCTGGGGGTAGCGCTGGACGTCACCGAGCCGGCGTCGGTGACGGCAGCCTTTGCCCAGGTGGCGCAGACCTGGGGTGGGATAGACCTGGTCATCGCCAATGCCGGCATCGCCATGGTGTCGCCACTCACGGAGTTAGACCTCGACCACTATCGCAAGCTCGAACGCGTGAACGTCGAGGGCACCCTGCTCGTACTCGCTGAAGCCGCGCGGCTGTTCAAGCGCCAAGGCACCGGGGGCGACATCGTACTGGTCTCCACCAAGAACGTGTTCGCCCCGGGGGCGAATTTCGGCGCCTACAGCTCCACCAAAGCGGCTGCACACCAACTGGCCCGCATCGCCAGCCTGGAACTGGCCGCGGACGACGTGCGGGTCAATATGGTCGCGCCCGACGCCGTCTTCTCGCACGGCGCCTGCCGATCGGGCCTGTGGGCCGAGGTCGGTCCCGACCGGATGAGGGCTCGGGGGTTGGATGAAGCCGGTCTGGAGGCTTACTATCAAAGCAGGAATCTGCTCAAAGCCCGGGTCACGGCGGCCCACGTGGCGAATGCGGTGCTCTTCTTCGCTACCCGTCAGACCCCTACCACCGGGGCCACCATCCCCGTTGACGGCGGGCTCCCAGATTCGACTCCGCGCTAAGGAGAGAGTATGCCCCAGCTTGCCGAATCGGTCGACCTGCGTAGCGACACCGTTACCAAGCCAAGCGCGGCGATGCGCCGGGTCATGGCCGAGGCGCCCGTCGGGGACGATGTCTACCGGGAGGACCCCTCCATCAACCTGCTTCAAGAGATGGTGGCGGAGATGCTCGGGAAGGAGGCCGCTCTTTTCGTGCCTTCGGGAACCATGAGCAACCAACTGTGCCTTCGCACGCTCACGCGTTCGGGTGACGAGGTCATTGTGCACGAGGATGCGCACGTTCTCCACTACGAGGGTGGTTCGGCCGCTGCCCTGTCGGGGCTGCAACTCCGTCCGCTCCCGGGAGCGCTGGGCATGCTCGACCCCGGCGCCGTGGAAAGGGCGATCCGCCCCCGGGAAGAGCATATGCCCCGCACGGGGGCCGTGGAGTTGGAGAACACTCACAACCGCTGTGGGGGCACCGTCCTGCCACTCGAGCAGATGCAAGCGGTAGCGCGGGTGGCGCATGTCCATGGTATCGGGTTCCATCTGGACGGCGCCCGCATCTGGAATGCGCATGAGGCCACTGGGATCCCTCTCCAAGCATATGCGGCCACCGCCGATTCCGTCTCGGTGTGCTTCTCGAAGGGATTGGGGGCTCCGGTGGGGTCCGCTCTCGCGGGCTCGACCGCGTTCGTGGAAGAGGCTCGGGCGCATCGCAAGCGTTACGGCGGCGCCATGCGGCAGGCCGGTATCCTCGCGGCGGGGGCGATCTATGCGCTGGAGCACAATCTCGATCGCCTGGTGGTCGACCATGAGAATGCCCTGCTCTTGGCCACGAATCTCCGGGAGGTGCCCGGGCTCGAGATCGTCCACCCCGTGCAGACCAACATCGTCATCGCCGAGATCGGCTCCTTGGGGCTGACCGCTGCCCAGGTGGTGGCGGAACTCAAGGAGCGAGGGGTGCTGTGCGGCGTGGCCGCTGCGACCCGGATACGCTTCGTCACTCATCTCGACGTGAGCGCCCGGGAAGTGAAGACGGCCGGGGAAGTGGCGGCGCGAGTCCTATCCACTCTCGGCTCGGCGGCGAAGACAGGATGAAAGCCGGCGAAACGTGCAGTGAAGCTGGTCCGGATCGACTGAGGGCGCCCGGCCATCGGCCGGGAGCGGCGGCCGATCCGCACGCGCCGTACGTACGTCTGGCGGCGGTGGGGCTGATCTTGCGGGAAGATGGTGGCGGTGGCCTCGAGGGGCGCGACGGCCGCGAAGGGCGCAGCGGCCCCGATAGTCGCGACGGCCACGAAAGGCGCAGCCGCTGGCTTCTTCTGCACCGCAGCGAGCCGGTGGATGCCTGGGACCCGCCCGGAGGGCGGATGGAACGCGGCGAGGACCTGACCACAACGGTGGTCCGGGAAGTCGCGGAGGAGACCGGACTGGCCGTGCAGGTGGCCGGCCCGTGCTACGCGCTGTTGACGGCTTACAAAGGCGAGCGCTTGCTTGCGGTCAGTATGGCCTGCCGGCCCGTCGGCGACCCCGACCGCGTGAGCCTGGAACCGGACGGCGCGAGCGAGTGGCAGTGGGTGTCCGCCCAGGAATGGGAACACTTGGCCGCCAATGGGCGGAGCAGCTGGGACGAGAGGGACGTCAGAAAGGCCACCCGGATGGCCACGATCCTATGGGAGGCGGAGACAACGTGAATCGGCAAGAGGCAGTGCAGCTCGTGCGCGAGCGGGTGAACAGCGAGAATCTGGTCAACCACATGCTGGCCACCGAGGCCATCATGGGGGCTCTGGCACGGCGCTTGGGAGAGGACGAGGAGAGGTGGCGGCTGGCCGGCCTGCTTCACGACCTGGATGTGGAGGAGACGACCGACGCGATGGAGGTCCACGGCACGCTCACGGTGCAGTGGCTGCGTGAGGCCGGCCTTGACGATGCGGAGGTCTTGCAGGCTATCGCCGCGCATAACTCCGCGAATGGATCTTTGATCGTGTCGGCGATGGACCGGGCGCTGTTTGCTTGCGATCCCCTTACCGGGCTGGTGACGGCGGCGGCGCTGATCCGTCCGGAGAAGCGGCTCGAGCTGGTGGCGCTCAAAAGCCTGAAGAAGCGCTTCAGGGAGGCCTCGTTCGCCAAGGGGGCTCGGAGGGAGGACATCATGACCTGCTCGGAGTTGGGTCTGGAGTTGGATGAGTTCTTGGCCATCGGATTGGAAGCCATGCAAGGGGTGAGCGATGACCTTGGACTCTGAGCGGAGCGGCCCGGTTCTGCTGACCACCGTTTTTGACCCAATGGAAGCGGAGATCATCGTGGCAAAGCTGCGCAGCGCCGGCATCGAGGCTTTCGTCCGTCACGAGGCGCTCTCGGTCGTCTATGGTCTGACCGTGGACGGGTGCGGACAGCAGGACATCATGGTCCGGACTGAGGATCTCGAGGAGGCCCGCGTCGCCTTGGAACCGGTGTAGTAGGGGGGCGTACGGTGGGATCCGGGCTCCCGCAGGGTGATGACCGTCGCCATTCGCTGTCGCGGCAGGCTTCAGGGATCGATCCCTGTTTCGAGCCTCTGGTCGCCGTCATGCGGGGGTCGACGGTAGAGTCGGTCCATCGGGGAGCGGTCGCGGTCGTCGATGGCAGGGGCGAGCTTGTAGGTGGGGCGGGCGACCCGACGGTGGCGGTTCACTTGCGCTCGGCGGCTAAACCGTTCCAAGCGCTCGCAGTGGTTGAGAGTGGCGCGGCCGACGCTTTCTCTATGACCGACGAGGAACTGGCCGTCATGTGCGGGTCGCATGCGGGTCGGGCAGAGCATGTGCGGGCGGTGACCGGGCTGCTGGAACGCCTGGGAGTATCGCCTTCCGCCCTCGTGTGCGGTTCGCTGGAACATATGTGCTCGGGAAAGCACGCCGGCATGGTGGCCCTCGCCCTCCATTTGGGCGCACCCGTGGAAGGGTACGAGCGTGTCCAGCACTCTGCGCAGCGGGAAGTGGCGAAGACCATCCGGTCGCTGCTGGCGCGACGCTTCGGCCAGCCGGACCGTGGGCGGGGAGGAAGCGACCGTGTGGCGGCCAGCCCGATATTCGCCGGGCTCGACGGCTGCGGGGTTCCGGTGGTGCGTCTCAGCCTTTCCGACGCCGCTTGGCTCTACGCGCTCCTCGCCGTTGGCCCCACACAAGCGCTAGCCCGAGTGCGCGACGCAATGCTGGCCCATCCGGCGCTCGTGGCCGGCGACACCCTTTTGGATACGCGGGCGATGCGGGCCGCCGCCGGCCGCGCGGTGGTAAAGGGCGGAGCGGAGGGGGTAGAGGGGTTGGCGCTGCTTGCCAGCTTCGCGCCCGACCCCCGAGGAGGAGCGGCCGTCGGCTGCCTGATCAAGGTAGAAGACGGGTCGGCGCGGCCCCTCCCTCAGCTGGTCGCGCTGTGCCTTCGGGCGCACGGCTTGGAAGAGGCGGCTGCAACACTGGAAGGTGACTACCAGGTGCCGATCGAGAGCCCGACCGATCAGGCCGCACAGGCCGCGGGTCGCCGCATTGTCTTGCTTCAAGCCCTTGATCTGTACGGCCGCGACCGCGCCGCGCCCCACGGCGACGACTGGAGCGAGGCCGGCTCGCGGTGGCCGGACCTGAAGGCAATGAAGCTGACCGTACGCCGCGGCGACGAGAAGGAGGTCCTTCGCTTTCTCCGCGAAGAGTGGCCCGCAGCGGACGAGGAGACCTTCGGCCGGCCCTTGGAGTGGATCGCGGAACCCTTCGCCTTGGTCCTGCGGCGTCACCGTCGCGTCGTTGCCGTCCTCAAAGGCCACTTCACGGGCGGGGTGGGGTCGGTGGACGAGTTGATCGTTGGTCGAGGCCAGCGAGGCCTGGGGGTTGGTTCGATGCTGCTGGAACGATTCGAAGAAGAGGCGGGCAAGCGGGACTGCAGCCGTGTCGTGCTCCGAGCGGTCAGAGGGAGCAAGGCGGAGGAGTTCTATCGCACCCGGGGCTACTACAGGGAATGCGTGCAGTACTCCTACGAGTTCGGGTACGACTATGTCCGCCTCACGCGCGGGCTGCGTTCGGCTCATGACGGACCCGGAGGGGATGCACCAGCACGCTCTGAAACGAGTAGTAAGGAGAACGCGCGGTGATCTCGATACTGGGCGTGGACGTAGGCGGGACGAAAGTGGCAGCCGGACCGGTGGATCGTGGCGGTGGTCTGCTGGCCCCCCCTCTGGTCGAATCAAGCCGGACGACCGACACCGCATCGTTCCTAGCCGGTCTCGAGGCCACGCTGCGACGCGCGCTGGCCGAGTTCGGGGGTTTTGGTCCGCGGGCGATCGGTCTGGCCTGCGCGGGCACGGTGGACGGCGCGCGGGGCGTGGTGGTGACCTCGCCCCACCTTCCTCTCCGGGAGGTGCCGCTGGCCGGTATCCTCCGCGAGGTCTTGGGCGTTCCGGTGATTCTGGAAAACGACGCGAACGCCGCCGTCTTGGGAGAAGCGGTTGCGGGCGCGGCCGCCGGCCTCCGGCATGTGGTGATGCTGACCCTGGGCACGGGCGTGGGCGGGGGACTGTTCCTGGACGGCAGGCTGTTTCGGGGCGTGGGCGGGGGCGCGGGAGAACTCGGCCACAGCATCGTGCAGGCCGACGGCGAACTGTGTCTGTGTGGAGCCCGCGGTTGTCTCGAGATGTATGCCTCGGGGCCGGCTCTGGCTCGCTATGCCGCCGCCCGGGCTGGGGATCCCACGCTGGACCCCGGGGGCGCTTTGCTGGGGCTTCGGGAAGAGGGGAATCTCACCGGGGGCGCCGTGGCTCGGCTTGCCAGGGACGGTCACCCCGGGGCGCTGGAGGCGGCGCGAGAGCTGGCCGGCTGGCTGGGGATCGGCTTGGTGAGCGTGACCAACGTCTTCAATCCCGAGATGATCGTGGTCGGGGGCGGGGTGGGCGAACTGGGCGAACTGCTCCTCGAGCCGGCTCGGGAGGTGGTCCGGAGGATGGCCATCACCCCTAACCGCGACCAGGTCAGGATCTCGCCCGCCGTGCTGGGCAACAGGGCCGGCCTCGTTGGGGGCGGTCTGGCGGCCTGGGAGGTTCTGGAGGGCGAAGGGTCGCCGGGCGGGCCCACCGGCGTGGCGGCGGGCGGTGGCGCCGCGGTGGGCGACGCTACGGATACCGGCTGACCACCAGGCACCAGGGAGGGCGACATGCTCTACATCTGCGCCACGCCTATCGGGAATCTGCGGGACATCACCCTGCGCGTGCTGGATGTGCTCGAGCAGGCCGACCTGGTGGCCTGCGAGGATACGCGACACACACGCATCCTGCTCGATCGGCACGGGATATCCGCGCGGCTGGTGAGTTTCCACGACCACAACGAGGAGCAACGTCTCGCGGCCCTGCTCCCGCTGCTCCGGGAGGGAAAGGATGTTGCCCTGGTCTCCGACGCGGGCATGCCCGGTCTGTCGGATCCGGGGTTCAGCTTGGTGCGGGCCTGTGCCGCCGAGGGGATACCGGTGACCGTCCTGCCCGGCCCCTCGGCGATCTCCACGGCGCTGGTCGTTTCCGGTCTCCCGACAGACCGCTTCGCGTTCGTTGGATTCCTTCCCCGAGGCAAGACCAAACTGATCGAGCAACTGGCGGCCTTCGAGGGGACCGGGGCGGCGCTGGTGGCCTTCGAGTCGCCCCGACGCGTCCGGGCGTCGCTGCAGGTGATCGGCGCCCGTTGGCCCGACCGCGGGCTGGCGGTCTGCCGGGAGCTCACCAAGCTGCACGAGGAGGTCATCCGGGGAACGGCCGCCGGGATCCTGGAGCGGCTGGCCGACCCGGTGCGTGGCGAAATAGTGCTGGTCATCGAACCGGGGGGCGGCGCGCGAGGCGTCGCAAGAGGCGTCGCAAGGTTTGGGTCCGACGATGCCGCGCCGGTGGCCTTGGGCGATGTGGAGGAGAGAGCGCGAGAGGCACTGGGCGAGTTGCGACGGTTCGGGGTGGGCACCAAGAGGGCTGCTGGAGTCGTCGCCGGGCTGACCGGCCTGAGCGCGCGCAGGGCGTATGAGCTGGCGCTGGAAGCCGAATCCTCGGGGAACCCGGGTATCGGCTAGGTGCCTCGGGCCGGCCGGGGCGCCCAAAGGCCATCTGTTAGAATAGCCCGGCTATGGGCCGGTTCTATATCACCACTCCTATCTACTACGTCAACGACGTGCCGCATATCGGGCACGCCTATACCACCACGGCCGCCGACGTTGCCGTGCGCTTCCACCGGCAGCTGGGTGACGACGTGTATTTCCTCACCGGAACCGACGAGCACGGCAGCAAGATCGAGCAGGCCGCCCTCGCTCGTGGCTTGACCCCCAAGGAGCACGCCGACGAGATCGTGGTGAAGTTCCGGGAGGTGGCCCGGAAGGTGAACGCCACCATTGACTTTCTCCTCCGGACCACCGATCCCCAACACGAGAGATTCGTGCAAGATTTTGTCCAACGCTGTTACGACAACGGCGATATCTACACCGGCTCGTATTCCGGTCTCTACTGCGCCGCCTGCGAGGCCTACTACACCGAAGAGAACTTGGTGGATGGACTTTGCCCCGATCACGGCACCCCCCCGGCCAGGATGGAGGAGGAGAACTACTTTTTCCGGCTCTCCGCCTACCAACAGCCCCTGATCGATTACTACAGGCGCAATCCCGACTGGGTCCGCCCCCGGCACCGCTGTAACGAGGCGCTCTCATTCATCGAGCAGGGCCTTGACGACATCTCCATCTCCCGTGCCACACTGAAGTGGGGCATAACCGTCCCCTGGGACTCCTCGCAGGTGATTTACGTGTGGGTCGATGCGCTCATCAGCTATCTGAGCGCGCTCCATTTCGCCCCTGGTCAAGATCTTGTCGCCCGTTTTTGGCCGCCGACCTACCACCTCATGGCTCAGGACATCCTCAAATTCCACGCGATCATCTGGCCGGCGCTCCTGATGTCGGCCGGCTACGAGCTGCCGCAGCACTTGTTCATTCACGGCTACCTGAAGCTTGGTGGGGAGAAAATGTCCAAGACTCGGGGCAATGTGATGGACCCCTTCCCGCTGATCGAGCAATACGGGGCCGACCCGTTCCGGTTCTATTGCCTGCGCGAGGTGAGCTTCGGCCAGGATGGAATGGTGAGCGAGGAGGGCTTCAAGGCCCGCTACAACAGCGAGCTCGCGAACGAGTTGGGTAACCTGCTGTCGCGCACCACGTCGATGATCGATAAGTACCGCGGTGGCGTCGTGCCGGCGCCGCCGGCCGGCCGGCCGGCGGCGGAGGGCGCCGCGCCGGAAGTCGCCGCTCCCGGCTCCGGCCGCGCGGCGGGCGATTCGCCGCTGGCGGCCGAGGCGACGGCGACCGCGGCTACGGCGCGGGGCCAGCTCGAGGAAATGGACTTGAGCGCCGCCCTGGAGACCATCTGGGTGTTCGTGCGGCGCCTCAACCGGTACGTGGAGGAGCAGGCGCCCTGGAAGTTGGCAAAGGAAGCGGCCGCCCCGTCGGCTGAAGGCGCCGGTGCGGCCGGAGCTGCGGACCCGGGGGTTGCGGCGGACTTCGCGGCCGCTAGGCTTGACGGCACCCTCTGGGATCTCGCCGAGGGCCTACGCCTGCTGTCGGTGCTGCTGCACCCCTTCGTCCCTGAGACCGCGGCCGCGATTCGGGCGCGGCTGGGGATAACCGCCCCGGAGGGCGCAGCCGCGCCCAACTGGGCCGAGGCGCGCTGGGGCCTGCTTCCCGACGGCTTGACAGTGGTCACCGGCGCCCCACTGTTCCCACGGATCGAGGACTGACGGCCGGGCCGCGGGCGCCTTCCCGCTCCCTACCTCGCTCCGGCTGCCTGCTGAGGCCGACGTGCTGATCGACTCCCACACCCATCTGGATCACTGCCGTGTGGATCCGGTCGTCCTGGTGGACGAGGCGCGCGAAGCGGGAGTGGGTGTAATCATCCAGTCGGGGATCGACCTGGAGTCATCGCGCTACGCGGTTCAAGTGGCTGAACGATTCCCCGAGGTATTCGCCAGTGTCGGATACCATCCCCAGGAGGCGGGACACCTTGCCGACGAGGGAATGACCGGCATCGAAGTCCTGACCTCGGATCCACGGGTGGTCGCGGTGGGGGAGACCGGCTTCGACTTCTATCACGACAATTGGCCGCATGACGCCCAGGAGGATGTGTTCATGCGTCATCTCGACCTCGCGCGACGGGCGGGGTTGCCGGTGGTTGTCCACACCCGGGATGCAGCCGACCTCACCTTGTCGGTTCTGGCCGAGCACGGCATGGGACTGACCGTGATCCTTCATTGCTTCTCCCTGTCGCAGCGGCTCCACGAGGTCGTCGAACGCGGCTACTACGTCAGCTTCGCCGGCAACGTCACCTACAAGTCCGCTTCCGACCTACACACCGCGGCCCGCGCAGTGCCGGCGCGCTTGCTGCTGCTTGAGACCGACGCGCCCTGGCTCACCCCGGTCGCCTTCCGCGGACGCCCAAACCGTCCGGCGCTGGTGGCCAAAGTGTATGAGTTCGTGGCCGAATTGCGGGGCGTCGCGGTGGATGAGCTGGCCGTCCAGATCGAAGCCAACGTGCGCCGCGCGTTCCCTCGGCTCGCCGAGCTGCTCGGAAGCGCCCGATGACCCACGCAGGGTCACCCCACGGGACGGAGGGTCTCAATCGAGCCGACGGCTCGCCGTCGGCCTCCGGCCTGCGCCAGGTCTCTCTGGCGCGTTTGCGCGAGTTTGGCATCACGCCCAAACGCGATCTGGGGCAGAACTTCCTCATCGACGACAACATCCTGGGCGTGATTCTCGGTCCACTGGAGTGCGGGCCCGAGGACATCGTGCTGGAGGTCGGCGCCGGCTTGGGAGTCCTCACCGGCGCGTTGGCGGGCGTGGCCGGGCACGTGCACGCCTTCGAGGTCGACAAGAGCCTCGCAGCACCGCTCGCCGCCACGCTTCGGGGCGACCCCAAGGTCGGCCTCCACTTCCAAGATGTCCTCAAGGCGCCACTCGAGCAGTTGGATCCCGTTCCCACCCTGTGCGCGAGCAATCTCCCCTACTCGGTGGCCGGACCGTTCATCATCGAGTCCCTGCTGCGGCTGCCGAGTGTGCGCCGCTACTGCGTGATGGTGCAGCGAGAGGTGGCCGAGCGCTTGGCCGCCGCGCCCGGATCCAAGACCTACGGGGTGCTCTCAGTCTGGGTGCAGCTCTACGCCCGGATCGTGCGCGTGCGCCCGCTGTCGCGGTCGATCTTCTATCCGCAGCCGCACGTAGACTCGAGCTTGGTCGTTCTCGAACGTCTTCCGGCGGAACGGCTTCCGTCGTGCCACCCGGCGCAGCTACGGGCCGTCATCCAGGGTGCTTTCGGTCAACGGCGCAAGACCCTGGTGAACGCGCTGAGCGCGGGCCTGGAACTGACCAGGGAGCAGGCGCTCGCCTTGGTGACGTCGCTCGGGCTCCCCGCGAATGTGCGCGCGGAGCGGTTGGCGCCGGGCCAGTTCGTGGCTCTAGCGGAGCGGGCGTTCGCCGGGGGCGCGGCCGCGATCCCTGCCAACCTAAAACTAAGGGTCGATAGGCTCTTCTAGGCTTGGTCCCTAGGCTTCTCAGCGTCCGCCTCGTAAGTCGTCGAGGCTCACACCCGCTGTTCCCTCTTCCAGTCGTCTCTCGCACCATTTATGATACAGTACACACAGGAAGGACCCAAGCCGAATGGCAGATTACCCGTTCTGCGCGTGGTCTTCTACCGTACGATGGCCGGCAGCGAACCGGTGCGGAAGTGGCTAAGGGAGCTGACGCAAGTGGACCGGAAGACCGTCGGTGCAGACCTCAAGACGGCGCAGTATGGTTGGCCACTTGGGATGCCCCTGATCCGGAAGCTGGAACCCGGCCTGTGGGAGGTCCGATCCCGCATCAGCAGTGGTGTCGCGCGGATCATCTTCACGGTCGACGAGGGGGTGATGATCTTGCTACACGGATTTGTCAAGAAGTCACAGAAGATCTCTCAAGAGGACTTGGAGACGGCTCGGCAACGTTTCGCCGACCTGCGACAGGAGTGACGCCATGAAGAAGGAGCATGTCGGCACCGACCTAGACGAGTTTCTTTGGGACGAGGGTCTACTCGAGGATGCGGAGGCCACCGCCGTCAAGCGGGTGATCGCCTTTCAGATCGCCCAAGAAATGAAGCGTTGCCGGCTTACCAAATCAGAGATGGCCATTCGCATGAAGACAAGTCGGCCGGCTCTCGAGCGCTTGCTGGATCCCACGAACCCGTCGGTGACGTTGTCGACCTTGGGAAGGGCGGCAGCGGCCGTTGGCAGGAGGCTGAGAATCGAGCTGATCTGAGGCGGCAAGCTGGTGGCCGTAGGCGGTACTGGACATGTGGATATACACGACGCCCCTGGCCTCCTGCCCCTCCTCCTGCCTGATATTCTGGTGAGCGGAACACGTCGACCGCGAGGAACTCCCGCACGTGCATTTGAGGGTCAGCGCACCCGCGAAGGTGAACTTGAGCCTACTCGTAGGTCCACGGAGGGCCGACGGGTATCACGAGCTATTCACCGTTTTCGCGCCCATCGGCGTGGTCGACGAATTGGAGTTTGAATTGATCGCGCGGCCTCCTGATGCGCGGCCTCGCGGTGCGCGGCCTCCCGGTGCGCGGTCGGGCGGACGCAGGGGCGATCTGCACGTGCGATGTGCGGGTGCCGCGGGTGAGTCGAATCTGGCCGCTCGGGCCCTGCGGGCGCTCGAGAACGCGACAGGCTGGACCATCGCAGGGATCGTCACCGTCGAGAAGGGCATTCCCATTGGTGCCGGGCTGGGCGGAGGGAGTTCCGATGCCGCCGTCGCCCTGAGGGCAGGGGTGCAGGCCGTGGCCGAAGCAGGTGGCCCCATTCCCGACGATGCTTCCCTGCGAGCGATCGCCCGTGAGGTCGGGGCCGATGTGCCCTTCTTTCTGAACGCGCGGTGCTCGATCGGCCGAGGTATCGGGGACGTCCTCGAGCCACTGCGGCTGCCCATTCTTGACATCGTCGTCGTTTTTATCGCCCGGCACCTGTCCACGCCTCGCGTGTATAAGGCCTTCGACGTCCAAGCCGCGGAGGAGGACTTCGAGTCGTTCGTACGCCGCGCGGAGGAGGCCGGGGCGCTCTGGAAAAGATTGGCGCGGGACTGGGACGGTGGAGCGATCGCGGAAGGGGCAGTGGCAACGCGGGTCGCGGCCCTGCTGCAGAACGACCTCGAGAAGGCCAGTTTCTCGCTTCTCCCTCTGCTCGAACAGACTCGGAAGGCGATGCTGGAAAGAAGAGCTCCCGGGGTGCTCATGAGCGGGTCGGGTTCGACTCTGTTCGCGGTATGCCGCTCGGGAGACGAGGCGGAGGACCTGGCGCGTCGATTAGGAGCGGCGGGGTTGTCCGCCCGGCCTACCACGACCGGTTGGGGCCCGGATCTTCCTTGACACCTCTCCGACGGCTGACCTATACTTCCTGCGCTCGCGGGGCGTGTTCCTCCCCACTCGCAAGCGTTGGGGCGTGGCCAAGCGGTAAGGCAACGGGTTTTGGTCCCGTGATGCGTAGGTTCGAATCCTGCCGCCCCAGCTTTCCTCTCTTCCCTGTGGTTCCGTCGGAGTGTTATCTGCAGTGAGTTTTCACATCGCCAGCGTGGTCGTTCTGGCCGCCGGCCGGGGCAAACGCATGAACTCGGAGCTACCCAAGGTTCTGCATCCGGTGTGCGGCCGGCCCATGCTCCTGCACGTTCTCGCGGCGGCGCGCGCCGTTGCTGCGGAGCGGACCGTGGTGGTTCTGGGCCACGGGTACGAACAGGTGGTCCCCTATCTTCCCGATGGCTACGTCGTGGCCCTGCAGGCGCAGCAGCTGGGAACCGGCCACGCACTTTTGGCGGCGGCCGGTAGCATCCTTCCCGGACCGGTGCTCGTTTTGTCCGGCGATACTCCGTTGATCACCGGAGAGGTGCTGCGGGGACTCGTGCGCGACCACGCCGCGTCCGGCGCGGTGGCCACGGTGCTGACCATGGAACTTGCCGATCCCGCGGGCTACGGCCGCGTGGTCAGAGACGCCGATGGCTCCGTGCTCCGCATCGTCGAGCACCGGGATGCGACCCCGGGAGAACTGACCATCAACGAGGTCAACGCCGGCCTATACGTGCTGCCCGCGCCCCTGGCGTTGGAGATCCTGGCGCAGGTGGAGGCCGAGAACGACCAGCGCGAAATCTACCTCACAGACGTGATCGAGGGCCTCAGGCGGCGGGGCGAGAAAGTAACCGGGGTCAAGGTCTCCGATCCCACGCTGGTGGTGGGCGTGAACTCTCCGATCGAACTTGCTCAGGCTGAAGCCCTCATGAACGCGCGCCGGGCGCGAAAACAGACGCGCAGCCGTCATCGGTGATACCTTACAAGATGGAGATTCAGCACAAGGAGGACCCGGGTAATGGGTGATTGGGAGCCGCAGCGCTGCAGGCGGATTACCCCCGAACGTTCGTTGATGGTGTTCTCGGGGCGAGGCAATCCCGAACTCAGTCGGAAGATAGCCGAGAAACTAGGCATCGAGCTGGGGCGCGTGGATATCAAGACGTTCGCCGACGGCGAGATATACGTCAAGTACGGGGAGAGCGTCCGCGGCGCCGATGTGTTCATCATTCAACCGACCTGCCGGCCGGTGAACGAGAACCTCATGGAACTCCTGATCATGGCCCAGGCTGCCCGGCTGGCATCTGCGCACCGCGTCACGGCCGTGGTGCCGTGGATGGGCTATTCGCGCCAGGACAAGAAGAGCTGTCCGCGGGAGCCTATCACCGCTCGGCTGGTGGCAGACATCATGCAGGCCGCGGGTGTGGACCGGGTCCTGACCATGGACCTGCATGCCGGTCAGTTGCAGGGTTTCTTCGGGGTCCCGGTCGATCACATGACCGCTCTCTCAATGATCGCCGACTACTTCAAGCTGAAGGGATTGGGCGAGATCGTGGTGGTCTCTCCCGACGCCGGGGGCCTCAAGACCGCCAAACGGCTGGCCGATCGCCTGCAGTGCTCCGTGGCCGTGCTTACGAAACTGCGGCCTGACCACAACGTGTCCCGCATCATGCACGTCATCGGCGACGTCGATGGCAAGACCGCCATCATCGTGGACGACATCATCGACACCGCCGGCACCCTGGTGAACGGAGTTGAGGCTCTGATCGAGAAGGGGGCCAAGCAGGTCTACGCCGCCTGCACGCACCCGGTGCTGTCCAACCCGGCCCACGAG
>Ga0214473_10003286_pt1 | contig 19633 bp, 8 predicted proteins | sample RVTome_7_FD_203509 | JGI IMG/M metagenome (GOLD analysis project Ga0214473, IMG submission 203509) | Soil microbial communities from uranium-contaminated site in the Upper Colorado River Basin, Wyoming, United States - RVT98D197 | ecosystem: Environmental > Terrestrial > Soil > Contaminated >... | reverse complement strand
GATCGGAAGGGTGCCGCCGACCAGTCGAACCGGTGATGTCCACCGCCCCGCCATTGCCCGCCTCGATCTACCCCCACGGCAGGTTCCGCGCCCGCGTGCTGCTGGCCATGGTCCGTCGACGTTGGTTTATCCGTATGCGCTGGATCATCATCGTGGCCGGTCTGCTCCTGCTCGGACTGGAGCGGCTCTTCCGACCGGAGTTCCAGCGTCCGGTCGATCTCACGCTCTGCGTGCTGGCGTTGGCCGGCATCAATCTCGTGTGGATGTTGACCTCTCGGAGCCTGGTTCGGCGGATCGACGCGTGCGCCGACGCCACCCCCGACATCCTCGGCGCCGTGGTGTTGTTCGCCAACGCTCAGATGACCGCAGACCTGCTGATGTTGACCGTGATCCTCCGCTTCTCCGGCGGCGTGGACAGCCCCATGGCCATCTTCTACCTGTTCCATGTGCTCATCGCGGCGCTGCTTCTCCGGCCGGTGAACGCGTTCCTGCAAGGTACCTGGGCCCTGGCCCTGTACGGTTTGTTGGGGTTCGGCGAGTGTCTGGGCTGGATTGCACCCCATTATCCCTTCCTGGTGCCCGCGGAGGCGTTGGGGTCGCATGGCGATTGGGTCTCGGTGCTCGCCGGCATTGGGGTGCTTGGCGCGGGCGTTTTCGGGACGCTCTATTTCACGCTGCAGATCGCCTCGCGGCTCGATGAGCAGGAGCGCGAACTGTCCGAGACCAATGAAGCTCTACAGATGAGCCAGCAGGCGATCCAGCGATTGCAGGCGCGGCGCTCCCGATTCATGCAGACCGCCGCCCATCAACTCAAGAGTCCCTTGACGGGGATCGAGATGCTCGCCGGGCTGATCCACGACGACGTGGCCCAAACGGCCCGGGTGCCGGAGATCGTCGATCGGATCATGCGGCGGTGTCGGGAGGCGATCGTCCAGGTCACCGAGTTGCTGACCCTGGAGCGTATTGAACAGGCGGCCCCGGGCCGTCACCGCACCGCGCACACCGACATCCACACGGTGATGGAACGGGTGACCTCCCGGTTGAACGAGCTGGCCACCGCCAAGCGGATCACCCTGAGCGTACAGTCCAGCGGCTGCGGGTCAGCGCACACCGCCGTCGACGCCCACGATCTGGAGAACTGCCTGAGCAACCTGGTGGACAACGCGATTAAGTACACGCCCGAGAACGGCCGGGTTTGGGTGAGCGCCACCTGTAACGAGCAACAAGTCACCATCCTGGTGAAAGACACTGGAATGGGGATTGCTAACGAATCGCTGGACGACATCTTTGAGCCTTTTCGCCGCGGCAACGAGGCGCTCGCCGCGAACATCCCCGGCTCCGGCCTGGGGCTGACCATCGTCCGCGAGGTCGTCGAACAGGCGGGTGGGCGTATCGAGGTGCGCTCGACGGTCGGACGGGGGTCGGAGTTCATCCTTTCGTTCCCGCGGGGTTCGGTGGTCGACCCGGCGGCCGCGCCGCCGGTCGCCGGGACGGGAAACGGGGCGAGACGGGCGCCCGACAAGCAAGCACCACCCGCCGGGGATCACCGCCATGCTCGATCGAATCCTCACCGGCCGTCGACTGGGTGAACTGATCGACGATCTCGGGCAGTCCCGACGGATTGTCGGCCCGGTCCGCCGGGGCGAACATTTCTTCTACGAGAAAGTCCGTCGCGCCTCCGAGCTGGACCTCGGCTTCAACTTCTGCGTGTACAGCCCGAAGGCCTTTTTGTTCCCCCCGACCGAGACGCTCTTCCGGTTTCATCAGGCCTCGGGAGCGTTCGAAACCGAGCCGGTCTACGACCAGCGGCCGCTCGCCTTGGTGGGTGTTCATCCCTGCGACCTGAATGCCATCCGCCTGCTCGATCATGCCTTTGCCAATCGGCACCGGGACGAACACTATCTGACCCGGCGGCGGAAGACGCTCATCGTCGCGGTGGACTGCCCCCGGCCCTGTACGGAAGGCGTCTTCTGTCACGACATGAAGGGCAACGAGGCCGCCACCGGCTTCGATCTCATGTGCTATCCCCTCGGCCGGGCGGAGGGTAACGGGGACGAGACTTTCGGGGTGGTCTTCGGAACCGACGCCGGCCGCGAGTTGGCCTTGTACACGCAGGCCGGCCGGCCCCCCACCGTCGAGGACGAACGTAGCTACGAACGCTATAGCGCCGACAAGCAGGCGGCATTTCCCAGGATGATTCCCTTCGACGTGGACTCGCTGCCCCAACTATTAGACCGGAGCTATGACTCCCTGCTATGGGAGGCCACCGCCCGACGGTGTTACTCCTGCGGGAGCTGCAACCTGAGCTGCCCCACCTGTTACTGCTTCAATACCTACGATGAGCCGACCCTCAGGCTGCGCGACGGCGAGCGCCGCCGGGAATGGGACGGATGCCAGCTTCGGGGCTTCGCCGAGGTGGCTGGCGGGCACAACTTTCGGGCCAAGGCCGCGTCACGGCTGCGACACCGGATCTACCGAAAGGGCAAATGGATTAAGGAGCGCGAGGGCATCGCCGGATGTGTGGGGTGTGCCAGGTGCGATCGGGCATGCACCGCCAGGATCAACTCGGTGGAGATCTACAACCAGCTCGCGGAAGAGAGGTAGGGCATGCCCGTTCTGGAATCGGACGCAGCGGCACCGTTGTTGAGCCTTTACCAGCCGCAGTTGGCTGAAATCACCTTGGTGCGGAAGCTCACCGCGTTCGAGAATCTCTTCACCTTGAGGCTTTCGTCCGGCCGGCCACTGGGGCACGCCCCGGGACAGTTTGTCCAGGTGGCCGTCCTCGGCGTGGGGGAGTGTCCCATCTCCATCTGTTCGTCACCCACCCGGCCGGAGACCTTCGAGCTTTGCGTCCGCCGCGTCGGCGAGGTCACCGAGCACCTTCACCGCTTGGAAGAGGGTGCGGTGATCGGTATCCGTGGCCCCCTCGGTCACGGGTTCGAGGTCAGCGAACTGCACGGCAAGGACATCCTCATTGTGGCCGGGGGGCTGGGGATCGCACCGGTCCGTTCGTTGATCCACTACATTCTCGACGAACGGGAACGCTTCGGCGCGTTCCATCTCCTGTACGGGGCGCGCTCGCCGGAGGAGCTGCTGTTCCGCGACGAGCTGCCGGTCTGGCGTGACAACCCCAAGGTGAACTTCCACGTCACGGTGGACCGCCCCGACGCTCAGTGGCGCGGTCGTAGCGGCGTTGTGACCACGCTCTTCCCGCAGCTTCCCCCCCTCGACGCCGCCACTACGGTGGTGGTCATCGTCGGCCCGCCGATCATGTTCAAGTTTGTGGTCCTCGAGGTGCTCTCCCGTGGCATTCCTCAGAAAAACGTGCTTTGCTCGCTGGAACGGCGCATGAAATGCGGCGTGGGCAAGTGCGGGCATTGCCAGGCGAACAACGTCTACGTCTGCCTGGAAGGCCCCGTGTTCCGGTACGGTCAGCTCAAGGCCTTGCGGGAGGCGATCGAATGAAACCGCGCATCGCCATCTTTTCCCTGACAAGCTGCGAGGGCTGCTCGCTGGCCATCCTCGAGCTGGAGGACCGGCTCCTGGACATCCTCAATGCCGTCGAGATCGTCAATTTCCGTGAGGGTATGACCGAACAGAGCTGGGACATCGACATCGGCTTCGTCGACGGAGCCGTCTCCACCCCCACCGACGCCGAGGAGGCCCGGCATTTTCGAGAGTCGTGCAAGACCCTGGTGGCCATTGGGGCGTGCGCCTGCCTGGGCGGTGTGAACACGCTGAAGAACCACCAGCCGGAGGAGGAGTACCGGCGGTACGTGTACGGCGAACAGGCGGCCTGGTTCCCGACCGAGGCAGCCCGGCCGGTGTCGGCCGTGGTCAAGGTCGACTTCGAGCTGCCGGGATGCCCCATGGTCAAGGAGGAGTTCCTCCGGTTCGTGACCTTCGCCCTTGCCGGCCGGACCTTCCGGCTTCCCGACTACCCCGTGTGCGTCGAATGCAAGAAAAAGGGCAATCTCTGCCTCTACGAGAAGGGGATCACTTGCCTCGGCCCGATCACCCGCGCGGGCTGCGACGCGATCTGCCCCTCCTACGGATCCAAGTGCGAAGCCTGCCGGGGCGTGCTCTCCGAGGAGGCCCTCAAGGCCGCGGGCGTCAACCTGCGGGAGCAGTACAACGTCGCCATCGAGGACGTGCTCGCCGACGTGCGGCTCTACGGGGCGCACCAGGGAGCCCTTCCGTAGGTCAGGCCCCGATCGCGCCGCTAAGTGCCGCACTTCCAGGGGAAGACGGCGGAGGTGAAGAAGGGAGATCGCGGTGAAGAACGTCACCATCGATGTCAAACATGTGACACGCGTCGAGGGTCACGGAAACATCTCCGTGAACGTGCGCAACGGTGAGATCACCCATCTCGAACTGCAAATCGTGGAGAGCCCGCGCTTCTTCGAGTCTTTCCTCCGCGGGCGGCGGTGGTACGAGGCCCCGCACATCACCTGCCGCGTCTGCGGCATCTGCAGCGTCGGGCACACCTCGGCGTCGGTGCAGGCCGTCGAGGCGGCCACCGGCATCGAGGTCAGCGAGCAGACCCGGCGGCTGCGCAAGCTCATCTTCTGCGGGGAAGTCCTCCAGAGCCACGTTCTGCATCTGTACTTTCTGGCAGTCCCCGATTTCCTCGGCGTCGGATCGGTGATTCCGCTGGCCTCGACCCATCCCGACGTAGTCAAGCGGGCCCTTCGCCTGAAGAGGCTGGCCAACGACGTGTGTGCGGTGGTGGGCGGGCGGCACATTCACCCCATCGCCGTACATGTCGGCGGCTTCACCCACGTGCCCCGGCCCGACGAACTCGTCGCCCTGAAGCGGCGGCTGGTGGCCGCCCGCGAGGAACTCCAGGCCACCGCGGAGCTGTTCGCCACGTTGCCCCTCCCCAGCTTCCAGCGAAAGACCGAGTATCTGGCCCTCAAGGTGCCGGGCAACGGCGAATACGCCTTTTACGAGGGGAATCTCGTTTCGACGCTCGATCCCAGTCCCACGAAGGTCAGCGAGTATCGTGGCCGGGTCATCGAGACCATCGTGCCGCACTCCACCGCGAAACACACCCGCTCGCCTCGCTCGCCCACCTACATGGTGGGCGCCTTGGCCCGTTTCAACAACAACGCCGCACAACTCCATCCTGCGGCGAAGAAGGTGGCCTCCCAGCTCGGGCTCGAGCCGGTCAGCTTCAACCCTTTTCACAACAACACGGCCCAGCTCGTCGAGTGCGTGCAGGTCACCGAGCAGGCCATTGAGCTGATCGACACCTTGCTGACCGTGGGCTTGAAGGAGGAGCCTCTGGTCGAACCCGCTCGGTTCGGCTCGGGCGTCGGATCGTCGGACGTGCCGCGCGGCACGCTGTTCCACGAATACCATCTGGACGCGCACGGCAACATCGCCGGGGCGAATCTGGTCATCCCCACCGGCCAGAACTACGCCAACATCGAGGCGGACCTGCGGGCGTTCCTCCCGGACCTCCTCCAGTCGGGGATGGGCAAGGAAGAAATTACCCTGCGTCTGGAGATGCTGGTGCGGGCGTATGACCCCTGCATCTCCTGCTCGACGCACGCGCTCGACATCCACTGGGAGTAAGCGGAGCCGGCATCATGGTCCGAATCATCGGCTGCGGAAGGTGGACCATGGGCGACGATCAGGCGGGCCTCATCGTCGCCGAGCGACTGCGGCGGTGCCGCCTGCCGGACACTTCGGTTCTGCAGACGGAAGCGCCCCTTGCGGACCTCGCCGACCAGCCCGGCGGCCCCGCCGACCTGCTGGTCGTGGTCGACGCCGCCCATGCCGACCAGCAACACCCTGCCGGCACCGTGTGCAGAATCGACTATCGGGGCGGCGCGCCGATGCTGTGCCCCAAACTGAGCGCGACCACCCACACTCTCGGGGTGGATGCGGGGCTGGAGCTTGCCGCGGGGCTTGGCGTTCTGCCGGAGCAAGTCTGGCTGTACGTGGTTTTCGGAGGCGTTTTCGAGCGCGGCCTGGAGCTCAGCAAGCCAATGGCCGGGGCCATCGATCCGCTCGTCGAGCGGATCGCCGGTGACGTCCAGGCCTGGAGGCAACGGCGGCCGTGCACGAACTGACTATCGTCCAGTCGTTGATCGATGCGGCGCGGCAGGAAGCCCTGATCCACGGGGCGGCGCGGGTGACCCGCATCTCCTGCCGGATCGGGCGCCTGCGGCAGGTGGATGCGGCCTTGCTGCAGGAGGCGTTCGACATCGCCCGGCGGGGGACCGTCGCAGAAGGCGCCGTCCTGGCGGTGGACACACCGGGTCTGCGGCTGCGCTGCCGGCGATGCGCTCACGACGCCACCCTCGGCGGCTGGCAGTTCGAGTGCCCCGCCTGTGGCACGGCAGATGTTCGGCTTTCCGGAGGAGAGGAGCTGGAGTTGACCTCGTTGGAACTGGAGGTGCCGGATGATGATCGACGTGCTGAAAAAGAGCCTCTTCGCCAAGAACGACCAGGCGGCAGAGGAGAATCGGCACCTGCTTGACCATCACGGGGTCGTGGCCGTCAACATCATGGGCGGTGCCGGTTGCGGCAAGACCACGCTCCTTGAGTGCCTGATCCCCCAGCTTCAGCAGACCCTCTCCGTCGGCGTGCTGGAGGGCGACTTGGCCACGACCAAGGATGCCGATCGTGTCGCGGCGTTGCACGTGCCGGTGGTCCAACTGTTGACCGAGGGAGGCTGCCATCTCACTGCCTCCCTCGTCCACCAGGGTCTGCGGCGCCTGCCGCTCGCGGAGTTGGACCTGGTTCTGATCGAGAATGTCGGCAACCCCATCTGTCCGGCGAACTTCGACCTCGGCGAGCACTTCCGCATGGCCGTGCTCAGCGTCGCCGAGGGAGACGACAAGCCGGCCAAGTACCCGCTCCTGTTCAAGGTCGCGGACGTTGTCGTGATCACCAAGACGGACCTCGCCGGCGCTTCGGACTTCGACCCCGCTCGGGCGGCGGGAGCCATCCGCGCCCTCGACGGGCACAAGGGAATCTTCCTCACCAGCCGGCAGGATCGGTCTTCGATGCGTCTGCTGCTCGACTGGCTCGAATCGAGGGCCGCGCCCTTCTCGGTTTCGCACTGCGGCATCCGACATACCTCCGTCGCCCGACTGGAATGACATGACCGTGGCACTATAGTGCGCCTCGGCGGTCGGGGCGAGGCTCCCGCGCCGGCATCCGCCCGTCCGTTCCGCGGGACCGGCCCTCCTCGATGCGCGGGGGACCCGTTCTGAGCGATTCATCCGGAGCTCCGGTGGTGCGCCTGCCGGCGCGGGGGAGGGGGACGTCCCCACCGGACTCCGCCAAGTCGAGACGGAAGCGGCTGTGCCCGGGTCGCCCGGGCCGACGAAACCGACGTCCCCCCGATAATCCGGCCATCCTGCGGCCCGGCCGCTCGCCGCCCCCGCCACCCTGAACCCCGTATTTAGTTGCATGGTCGCGGCCGTTGGAATAAACTCACAGGGAGCGTCGATTCGGCTGGGAGGCGAAAGAGGAAGCATTGTCACGAGACGCTGTGAAGCGACTGCCAGCCGGAACGCTGGGCCGGCGCTTTTCCCTCCACCTCCCCACGGACCCCGTTGTGCCCGCGACCCCGGTCGCAAGGGAACATGATCGTTGCCTTCGTGGTTGCACGGCAGGCTGACGGGTCGCTCTCGGCTACGCGATGATCATGGCCCGGCGACAGTCCGGGCTCAACGAGGCCGCGGGAACGAGTGCTGGATGTCAGGCGTCGGCCGTGCCTGAGGCTACGCCCGATCGTCTCGGCCAGCTCGGCTGGGGAGCATTGCCGCGCCCCGCTCCGCGCGGCGCGACTGGAAGACGTTGCGTCGGGGAGAAAGCTCATGTTGACTAAACGCTTCGGTGGTGTGCTGTGGGCATTGCTGTTTGGCCTGCAGGCGGCCCACGGTGCCGAGCTTTCGGTGGGCAGCCTGGCGATGCCGCCCGGGACGACGGCCACGGTGGTGGTCTCGGGGGACATCGCCGGTCAGTCTACCTATGGGGTGAACGTATTGGTGGAGATCGTCACCCGGGCGGGCAACAGCGGCACGCTGGAATTCACCGCGGCGCCGCCGGTGGACATCGTCCAAGCCGGCGATCCATGGCCCGGCGCTGGCGTGTTCAGTCCGTACGACACGGATCTTGGCGGAACCGGCTCGCCGGTACTCAACGGCTCAGTAGATGAGAACGGGTCGTTTATTGCGTCGCCTGTCACGTATTCCGGGCCGCTCAGCGGCTTTCCCATCGTGGCCGGCGTGGGGGCGGGCGGGGTGTGGGACGTGGTCTTGTCGACCTCGGCGGGGGACAGCTCCTGGGAGGGTCTGACGACCACGCTGGTGGCGGGGACGGTGACGGTGTCGGCCTCGGCCTGCACCATCGACGAAGACTGCGACGACCTCAACGAGTGCACCCAGGACACCTGCAACGCGGGCTTCTGTGAGAACGACCCGCTCACCGACGGCACGGCCTGCACCGACGACGGCAACGACTGCACCGGCGACGTGTGCGGCGGCGGCACGTGCACGCACCCCAACCACGCCATGGGCACGGCCTGCGGGGACGCCGGCGATACCGACTGCGACGACCCCGACACCTGCGACGGGCTGGGGGCCTGCCAGACGAACTTCGAACCGAGTACCACGGAGTGCCGGCCCAGCGCCGGCCTCTGTGACCTCGCCGAGTTCTGTACGGGCACGGGCGCCGCTTGCCCGGCGGACGCCTTCGAGCCGAACACCGTCGAATGCCGCCCGGCGGCGGATGTCTGCGACGTGTCCGAGTTCTGCACCGGCAGCGGTGCGGCGTGTCCAACGGACGCCTTCGAACCAGGCACCACGGAGTGCCGCCCCAGCGCTGGCCTCTGTGACCCGGCGGAGTTCTGCACGGGGACCGGTGCCGCCTGCCCGTCGGACGCCTTCGAGCCGAGTACCACGGAATGCCGCCCGGCGGCGGACGTTTGCGACGCGGCGGAGTTCTGCACCGGCACGGGTGCCGCCTGCCCGGCGGACGCCTTCGAACCGAGTACCACGGAGTGCCGCCCCAGCGCCGGCCTCTGTGACCTGGCCGAGTTCTGTACGGGCACGGGCGCCGCTTGCCCGTCCGATGCCTACGAGCCGAACACCACGGAGTGCCGGCCCAGCGCCGGCCTGTGCGACCTGGCCGAGTTCTGCACCGGCAGCGGTGCGGCGTGTCCGGCGGACGCCTTCGAGCCGAACACCGTCGAATGCCGCCCGGCGGCGGATGTCTGTGACGTGTCCGAGTTCTGCACCGGCAGCGGTGCGGCGTGTCCAACGGACGCCTTCGAACCAGGCACCACGGAGTGCCGCCCCAGCGCTGGCCTCTGTGACCCGGCGGAGTTCTGCACCGGCACGGGTGCCGCCTGCCCGGCGGACGCCTTCGAGCCGAGTACCACGGAATGCCGCCCGGCGGCGGACGTTTGCGACGCGGCGGAGTTCTGCACCGGCACGAGCGCCGCGTGCCCGGGCGACGCCTTCGAGCCGGCCACCACGGAGTGCCGCCCCAGCGCGGGCGTCTGCGAAGTGGCCGAGTTCTGTACGGGCACGGGCGCCGCTTGCCCGTCGGATGCCTTCGAGCCGAGCACCACCGAGTGCCGGCCCAGCGCCGGCCTGTGCGACCTGGCCGAGTTCTGCACCGGCACGGGCGCCGCCTGCCCGTCGGATGCCTTCGAACCGGCCACCACGGAGTGCCGTCCCAGCGCGGGCGTCTGCGACGTGGCCGAACTGTGCACCGGCACGGGTGCCACCTGCCCGACGGACGCCTTCGAACCGAACACCACGGAATGCCGCCCGGCGGCGGACCTTTGCGACGTGGCCGAGCTGTGCACCGGCACGAGCGCCGCGTGTCCGTCCGAGGCCTTCGCCCCGTCAACGACGGAATGCCGCCCCAGCACGGGCGTCTGCGACCTGGCCGAGCTGTGCACCGGCACGAGCGCCGCGTGCCCGTCCGAGGCCTTCGCCCCGTCAACGACGGAATGCCGCCCCAGCGCGAGCGTCTGCGACGTGGCCGAGCTGTGCACCGGCACGAGCGCCGCGTGCCCGGCGGACGCCTTCGAACCGGGGACGACGGAGTGCCGGGCCAGCGCCGGGGTCTGTGACCTGGCCGAGTTCTGAACGGGCACGGGCGCCACGTGCCCGGCGGATGCCTTCGAACCGGGCACCACCGAGTGCCGCCCGAGCGCCGGGCCATGCGACGTGGCCGAACTGTGCACCGGCACGGGTGCCGCCTGCCCGTCGGACGCCTTCGAGCCGGGCACCACGGAATGCCGCCCGGCGGCGGACGTTTGCGACGCGGCGGAGTTCTGCACCGGCACGGGTGCCGCCTGCCCGTCGGACGCCTTCGAACCGAGTACCACGGAGTGCCGCCCCAGCGCCGGCCTCTGCGACGTGGCCGAGCTCTGCACGGGGACCGGTACGGCCTGCCCGGCGGACGCCTTCGAGCCGAACACCACCGAGTGCCGGCCTAGCGCCGGCCTCTGTGACCTGGCCGAGTTCTGTACGGGCACGGGCGCCGCTTGCCCGTCGGATGCCTTCGAGCCGAGTACCACGGAATGCCGCCCGGCGGCGGACCTTTGCGACGCGGCGGAGTTCTGCACCGGCACGGGTGCGGTCTGCCCGGCGGACGCCTTCGAACCGGGCACGACGCAGTGCCGCCCGAGCGCCGGGTCATGCGACGTGGCCGAGCTGTGCACGGGCGGCTCGGCGGGCTGCCCGACCGACGGTTTTGAGCCGGACACCACCGAATGCCGGGCTTCCGCGGGTGCGTGCGACGCGGCCGAACTCTGCACCGGGACCAGCGCCGCCTGCCCGGCGGACGGGTCCCTGCCGGACGGCACGGCCTGCCCCGACGAGGGCAACCCCTGCACCGATGACCAGTGCCAGAGCGGGGTCTGCACCCATCCGAACAACACGGCGCCCTGCAACGATGGGGATCCCTGCACGGAGAACGACACCTGCGCCGGGGGGGTCTGCGCCGGCACGACCATTCCCGGCTGCGTGGGCTGCAGCGTGCCCGCGGACTGCGACGACGGCAACGACTGCACCGACAACGTCTGCACCGCGGGGGTGTGCACCTATCCCGACTCGGCGGTGGGGACGGCCTGCGGGGACGGGAGCACCACCATCTGCGACGACCCGGACACCTGCGACGGAGCGGGGAGCTGTCAGCCGAACTACGAGCCGGCCAGCACGGTGTGCCGGGCCAGCGCCGGCCCCTGCGACGTGGCCGAGTTCTGCACCGGCAACTCCGCGGCGTGCCCGGCCGACGCCGTGGCCGCTTCGGGCACCACCTGCCGCCCGGCGGCGGGGGAGTGTGACCTGGCGGAGCAGTGCGACGGCCTGCTGACCACCTGCCCGGCGGACGGCTTCCAGGTGGACGGGACGTCCTGCGCGGCGGACACCAGCGTCTGCACCGACGACGTGTGCCTCAGCGGGACGTGCAGCCACCCCTTCAGCGCCGCGGGGACGGTGTGCCGCCCGGCGGCGGGTCCCTGCGACGTGGCCGAGACCTGCACGGGTTCTTCGCCGGGGTGCCCGGCCAACGTGCTGGCCTCGCCCTCGACGGAGTGCCGGCCCTCGGCGGGCCCCTGCGACATCGGGGACTTCTGCGACGGGGCCTCGCCGCAGTGTCCGGAGGACCTCTTCGTCCCCAACACCTTCGTGTGCCGCCCCAGCGCCGGTTCCTGCGACGTGGCGGAGCTGTGCACGGGGAGTTCGGCGGCCTGCCCGGCGAACGTCTTCCAGCCCAGCACGCTGGAGTGCCGGCCGAGCGCCGGCATTTGCGACGTGGCCGAGCTGTGCACGGGCTTCTCCGCGGCCTGCCCGGCCAACGGGTACCAGCCCAACACGGTGGAGTGCCGGGCCAGTGCCGGAATCTGTGACCTGACCGAGTTCTGCACGGGCAGTTCCGCGGCCTGCCCGGCCAACGCCCTGCAGCCGGCCACGGTGGAGTGCCGCCTCTCGGCGGGTCCCTGCGACGTGGGGGAGTTCTGCACCGGCTTCTCCACGGCCTGTCCGGCCAACGTCTTCGAGCCGGGCACCACGGTGTGCCGTCTCTCCGCGGGGACCTGCGACGTGGACGAACGGTGCACCGGCTTTTCCGCGCCGTGTCCGGCGGACCTGTTTGAGCCGGACACCCTGGAGTGCCGGCCCTCGGCGGGTCCCTGCGACGTGGGCGAGTTCTGCAGCGGGGCGGCGGCGGATTGTCCCCCCGACGGCTTCGAGCCGAACACCCTGGAATGCCGGGCCTCCGCGGGGGTGTGCGACCTGGCCGAGCGGTGCACCGGCGGCTCCTCGGACTGCCCCGCGGACGGCTTCCAGCCCGACACCCTGGAGTGCCGGGCCAGCGCCGGGGTGTGCGACGTGGCCGAGCGGTGCACGGGCAGTTCCTCCGGCTGTCCGGCCGACGCCTTCCAACTGGCCACCACGGAGTGCCGGGCCAGCGCCGGGGTGTGTGACGTGGCTGAGCGGTGCAGCGGGGCGAGTGCCGGCTGCCCGGCCAACGCCTTCGAGCCCAACACCGCGGTGTGCCGCCCCTCCGCGGCGGACTGCGACGCCGCGGAGCTCTGCACGGGGATCGCCGCCTCCTGCCCGGCGGACGTCAACGAGCCGGACGGCACGGCCTGCCTCGACGAGGGCAATCCCTGCACCGACGACCAGTGCCAGACCGGAGTCTGCACCCACCCGAACAACACCGCGGCCTGCAACGACGGGGACCCCTGCACGGAGAACGACACCTGCGCCGGCGGAGGGTGCGCCGGCGCCGCCATCCCCGGCTGCGTGGGCTGCAGCGTGCCCGCGGACTGCGACGACGGCAACGACTGCACCGGCGAGGTGTGCACCGGGGGAGTGTGCTCGAACCCCGACCTGCCCGCGGGCACGGCCTGCGGCGATCCCACCGATACGATCTGCGACAACCCGGACACCTGCGACGGAGCCGGGGCCTGCCAGGCCAACTACGCGCCGGCCGCCACGGAATGCCGCCTCAGCGCCGGGGTCTGTGATACGGCGGAGTTCTGCACCGGGGCCAGCGCCGCGTGTCCGGTCGATGCCTTCCAGCCGATCACCACGGAATGCCGCCCCGGGGCGGGCCTCTGCGACGTAGCCGAGTTCTGCACCGGGAGCAGCGCCGCGTGTCCGGCGGACGCCTTCCAGCCGAGCACCACGGAGTGCCGGGCCAGCGCCGGGGTGTGCGACGTGGCCGAGTGGTGCACGGGCAGCAGCGCCGCCTGTCCGGTGGACCTCTTCGAGGCGGCGACCACGGAGTGCCGCCCCAGTGCCGGGGTGTGCGACGTGGCCGAGTTCTGCACGGGGACGGGGCCGGCCTGTCCGACCAACGCCTTCCAGCCCGACACCACGGAGTGCCGGACCAGCGCCGGCCCGTGCGATCTGGCCGAGGTGTGCACCGGCTTTACCGCGACCTGTCCTCCCGACGGCTTCCAGCCGAACACGCTGGAATGCCGTGGGCCGGCGGGCCTGTGCGACGTGGGCGAGTTCTGCACCGGCACGGGTGCCACGTGCCCGGCGGACGTCTTCGAGCCGGACACGCTGGAGTGCCGGCCCAGCGCCGACGTCTGCGACGTGGCGGAGTTCTGCACGGGCTTCTCCGCGGCCTGTCCCACCGACGCCTTCGAGCCGAACACGACCGAATGCCGGGCCAGCGCCGGGGTGTGCGACGTGGCCGAGTTCTGCACCGGGACGGCGGCGAGCTGCCCGGCGGACGCCCTGGAGCCGGACACGGTGGAGTGCCGTCCGGCGGCGGGTCCGTGTGACGTCGCCGAGCGGTGCACGGGCACGTCCGAGGCCTGCCCGGCCAACGGGTACGAGGCCGACACGGTGGAATGCCGGCCCAGCGCCGGGGTCTGCGACGTGGCGGAGTTATGCACCGGGATCGGACCCGACTGCCCGGCGGAAGCGTTCGAGCCGGTCAGCACGGAGTGCCGTCCTTCGGCCGGCCCCTGCGACCTGAGCGAGTTCTGTCCGGGGACGGGCCCGAACTGTCCGGCGGAGGCCTTCGAGCTGGCGACCACGGCGTGCCGGCCGGCGGCGGACGTCTGCGACGTGGGCGAGTTCTGCACCGGGACCACCGCGTCCTGCCCGGCGGACGTCTTCGAGCCCGCCACCACGGCGTGCCGACCGGTGGCGGGTCCCTGCGACGTGAGTGAGTTCTGCACCGGGGGCGGAGCGGCCTGTCCGGCAGACGGCTTCGAGCCGGCCACCCTGGAGTGCCGCTCACCGGCGGACGACTGTGACGCCGCGGAGTTCTGCGACGGCCTCACCGCGGCCTGCCCGCCCGATCTGGACGAGCCCGACGGCACGGTCTGCCCCGACGAGGGCAATCCCTGCACCGACGACGAGTGCTTCGCCGGCCTCTGCGCCCACCCCAACAACACCGATCCGTGCAACGACGTCGACCCCTGCACCAAGAACGACCTGTGCGCCGGGGGGGTGTGCGCCGGCACGCCCATCGCCGGGTGCATCGGCTGCGACTTGGACAGCGACTGCGCCGACGGCAACGCCTGCACCGACGACCGGTGCGTGGGCGGGGTGTGCACCAATCCCGACCTGCCCGCGGGGACGGCCTGCGGCGAGGCCACCGATACGATCTGCGACAACCCCGACACCTGCGACGGGGCCGGGACCTGCCTGGCCAACTTCGAGCCGGCCGCCACGGTCTGCCGGGTCGCCGCGGGAACCTGCGACGTGGCCGAGTTCTGCACCGGGGCGTCGGCGGCTTGTCCGGCGGACGCCCTGCGTCCGTCCACGCTGGAATGCCGGCCGGCGGCGGGGGCCTGCGACGTGGCCGAGTTCTGCACCGGCAGCTCGGTGAACTGCCCCGGGGACGCCTTCGCCCCGGGCACCCAGGCGTGCCGCTCCGCCGCGGGGATCTGCGACCTGGCCGAGTACTGCACCGGGATCCAGCCCAACTGCCCGGCCGACCTCTTCGCCCCCGCCAGCACCGAGTGCCGCCCCGCCGCGGACGTCTGCGACCTGGCCGAGTTCTGCACCGGCAGCGCCGCCGCCTGCCCGGCCAACGCCTTCCGCCCCCCCACCACCGCCTGCCGCCCCGCCGCCGACGTCTGCGACGTCACCGAGTTCTGCACCGGCACCGCTCCCGCCTGCCCGGGGGATGTGGTACGCCCAGACACGTTTGAATGCCGTCCAGCGGCGGGGCCCTGCGACGTCAGCGAGTTCTGCACCGGTTTGACAGTCTCATGCCCGTCCGACGTTCTCGTCTCCGCCGGGATGGTGTGCCGGGCCGCAACCGGGGAGTGCGATATCGCCGAGCTATGTTCGGGTTCCGGCCCCGCCTGCCCCGCGAACACGTTCGTAGCCTCGGGCACGGCGTGCACGGATGAAGGCAACGCCTGCACCAACGACGTTTGCAACGGGTTCGGTGGGTGCGCACATCCCAATTTTGCCGCGGGTACGATCTGCACCAACGACGGCAACGAATGCACCAACGACGTGTGCAACGGCAGCGGGACCTGCACGCATCCCGCCTTGCCGGACCAGACGGTCTGCGCCACCGACAGCACCTCATGCACGGACGACGTGTGCGTATCGGGGACATGCGTGCACGTTCCAGTCCACAGCCGATGCAACGACGGCAACCCCTGTTCGACGGATACATGCAATCCGACCAGCGGGATTCCGGGGACGGGATGCCTGTTCCGGCCGGCCACCGCCGGGACTGCCTGCCCCAACGACGGTAACGAATGCACGGGCGACGCCTGCGATGGCCTGGGCAACTGCCAGCATCCGGCCTTGCCGAACCAGACGAGCTGCACGGACGACGGCATCGGCTGTACCGCCGACGTATGCCTGTCAGGGGCTTGCACGCATACCCCGGTCGACTCGGCGTGCAACGACGGCAGCCCCTGCACGAACGACGTCTGCGATACGGCGGCGGGGTCGTGCCGCAACGACCCGGTTGCGGATCAGACGCCGTGCCCGGATGACGGCAAGGAATGCACGCGAGACGTGTGTCTTGCCGGCGTGTGCGCTCATTCCCCTGACGACGCCCTATGCAAGGACGACAACGGCTGCACCGTGGACTTGTGCGAGACGTTGTCGGGCACCTGTGTGAACACCGCCGTGGCGGACCAGTCGCCGTGCGCCAGCGACGGGCTCTCCTGCACGGACGACGTATGTATGTCCGGTGTGTGCACGCACGTACCGATCCACGCACGCTGCAACGACGGCAACGAGTGCTCGACCGACCAATGCCGCCTGTCAGGGGGCATTCCCGGCACGGGCTGCCTGTTTCAGCCGTCGACGGCCGGCACGCCCTGTTCGGATGAGGGAAACGAGTGCACCATGGACGCCTGCGACGGGATGGGGAACTGCAGACATACGGCCGTGCCGGACCAGGCCGCCTGCGAGGGGGACGGCGACCCCTGCTCCGTGGATGTCTGCGTCGACGGGGTCTGCGCTCACCTGCCATGCAATGATGGGAACGAGTGCACGACGGACACGTGCGGCGCGAACGACCAGTGCCAGTTCACGCCGGTCGCCGACCAGACGCCCTGCACGGACGATGGCGTGGCCTGCACGACCGACGTGTGTCTTGTTGGAGTCTGCCTGCACGTGCCGGACGACGAGACGTGTGAATGCAACGACGGGATCTTCTGTAATGGAGAGGAGTCGCGCGACGAGCAAGGCTATTGCGTCACCACCGGACCGCCGTGCACGCAGTGCCTTTGCGAGACAGGGGCGGACTGCGCGAGCGGCCCGTGCGTGGGCGGATACTGCGTGGACGTCGTCCGTTGTCCATGTGAACTGCCGCTAGTCCAGTCGGCGGGAGCACGGTATCTGGCGATCACGCCGCTGCCAACCGCCTCGATGGAGCCGGTCAAGCTGGTGGTGCGCTCGCCGGACTTCCCCTGCCTGGACAGGTACGTAGGCGGGGCCCGGCGATGCGGCGGGACCGGAGAACTGTGCAGCAACACCGCGGACTGCAATTCGTGCAGCATGGGCGGCGATCCCTGCACCGCCGCGACGCAGGCGGTGGATTGCGTCAACCCCGGGGAGGTGTGCCTGGAGAGCGGCCAGCCGTGCGTTCACGGACCGGTGGAGCCGTTCGACGTCAACGGCGACGGTGTACCTGACGGCACGCTGGGTATGCTGGTGAACGACCCGGCCGACGCCGCATCGCTGGCCCCGGCAGGGTGGGGGGCGGCGCTGCGGCGCTGCGGCAAGAGCTTGGGCGTCTGTGACGTGACCGCCGACTGTGCCCACGGCGTGTGCATGCACGCCGGCTGTGATACGGAGACGTGCGACACGCCCTGCAACGCCCTGCTGCAGAATTGTGACCGGTTCTGCAACGACGCCACGCGGCTCTCTTGCGTCACGGACACGGACTGCGCGCCTGGTGTCACCTGCGTGGCTCCAGTGTGCGTGCGCGACGAGGTCTGCGAGGCCGGCAAGGTCTACGTCACCGGCCCGGACCTCGTCCCCAGCGACAAGCTGGGCGTGAGCATCCTCACGACAACCTACACCGTCGGCACGGACTGCCCGGGGCTCACCGGAACCGCGTCGGTGGACATGAAGGTCTGGTGCGACGTAAACGACGACGGCTTCGCCAACTTCAACGACATCGCCATGGTGGTGCTGGCGTTCCAGGGCTTCTACGGCCGGGGCAACGGCGTGCCCAGCTCGCTGGCGAACACGGACTTCGTGGGCACCAAGCCCTGCCTAGCAGACCACGTGCCGAACTTCAACGACATTCAGGCGATCGTGTTCAACTTCGTCAGCCGCGAGACCTACCCCGAACGTCTCCAGGCCGGCACCTGCGACGACGGTACGCCGTGCAACGCCGTTGCCCAGAATTGCGCCGACGGATCGACCTGTGTGGCGGCTCCTCACGGGTGCACCATGCCTTGTGCGCCGTAGTCCGGGCCGGCCCGGCACCGGCGCCGCGGATCATATTGTGATGTTAGGAATCGCTCGTGCAGGCTCCGTCCATGCTCTGCGCCAAGCGGGCGGTCAGCGGTCCGCCGGGGCGTCTGAAGGTGTCGAGAGCATGGCACGATACTCGGCCGCGCGGGCCGGCTTGGGCCAGGCTTCGTAGAGGGCGACGATTCGCTCGAGCGCCTCCCGGGTGAGGTTGTAGCCCTCGCCCCAACGAGCCTCGATGACCGGGTAGCTGGGCAGGAGCAGCGCCTCGGCTTCCTCGAACCGCCCGAGTGCCACCAGGCATCCGCCGAGAACGCTCGCGGCGCTGGCCGTGCGCCATTGCCTCAACAAGGAGTGGTTCAGCCGCCGTTGCTTGACCTTCGCCCGTTATGAGCCTCCCGAGGCGGATGAGCACCTCGGCGATATCCGGGTGCCCCTCCGGTAGACTCGCCCGGCGGGTGGATAGCGCCTCACGGTACAATGACTCCGCCTCGGAGATCCGCTTGGTCTCTTCCAGCAAGGCGGCCAGGCTGATCAGCAGCGTGGCGACCTTCGGATGTCGATCACCCAGTTTCCTGCGGAGGTCGTGGAGCGTGTTACGATAGAGCGCCTCCGCATCCTCCAGTCGTTTCCGTTTCTGGAACAGTGTCGCCAGGTTGTTCAACGACGTGAGCGTGGCGGGGTGATCGTCGCCTAGCGTGCGCTGCCGGGCATCCAGGGTTGAACGGAACAGGGCCTCCGCTTCAACGAGTTGACCGCGATCCATCAAGACCATCGCCAGATTGTTGGCCGTGTTGAGGGCGTCGGGATGCTGGAGCCCGAGTGCCGCACGTTGAGCGTCTAACACCTCTCGATAGGTTGATTCCGCGTCAGCGAGACGACCCAGTTGTTTGAACACTAGCGCAAGGCTATTCATCGAATCTAGCGTGTCGGGATGCCGGCCACCTAAGACTCGCTTCCGGGCGTCGACGGCCTGCCGATAGAGCGTCGCGGCGTCTTGAAATCGGGCTTGCTGGTAATACAGCACCCCCAGGGTGTGGGCCAACTGGAGGGTCGACGGATGCTCGGGTCCTCGGAGCCGTTGGCTGGCGCTATGCGCTTCGGTGAGCAACGCCTCAGCCGGTTGGTACTCGCCTTTGATGCGGTACAGTGCCCCGAGCAGATACATCGCATCGCAGGTGACCCGATGGTCGGCGCCCAAGGCACGACGGGCTCTGCCCACGGCCTCGTTCAACCCGGGTGTGGCCTCATCGTACCGCCCCTGGCGGATGTAGATACTGCCAAGTCGGACCATCGACCTGATCGACTCCGGGTGATCGGCCCCCAGCGCGTGCGTCTGTTTCGCCAAGGTTTCCAGCAGGAGGCTCTCCGCGGCGTCGTACCGCCCCTGGTCTTCATACAGCCAAGCGAGTTCCGCCATGGCCCCGAGTGTCTGCGGGTCACGCTCGCCCAGCCGACGACGACTCTCCTCCGTAGCGGCGATCAGGTGAGGCTCGGCTTTCTCAAGAATGCCGAGCGCTCGATAAGCGCTGCCGACGGCCAAACGAATGGAGGCGACGACGTCCGGCTCACCCGCAAGGACGTCGCCTTGAATCGTGGGCTCCGCGTAATCGAGCACCTCCCGGACGGTCACGTCCTTACCGCGTTCGTACGGGTCGGCCGATTTGAGCATTTCGACCAGGAAGTCATTGACACTCATGGCCCGGTGGGCCGCCCGTTCCGCGCGGCGG
>Ga0214473_10003285_pt1 | contig 19634 bp, 12 predicted proteins | sample RVTome_7_FD_203509 | JGI IMG/M metagenome (GOLD analysis project Ga0214473, IMG submission 203509) | Soil microbial communities from uranium-contaminated site in the Upper Colorado River Basin, Wyoming, United States - RVT98D197 | ecosystem: Environmental > Terrestrial > Soil > Contaminated >... | reverse complement strand
AGAGCGCCGGAAAGAAATCCAACGCCGAGCGCTCGGTTCGCTCTGGGTCACGCGCTGCGTTTCGCACGCGCAGCCATTCCACCGCCCCGACGGACCACCGGCCGATCACCGCCTCCAGCCGCGAGCGCTCGGGGAACGGCTGCGGTGCGATCGAGCCGCCGGTTTTCTGGGTCTCAGCGCGTCTTCTCTTCTTCTCTCCTCTTTTTTTACAGAGGAAAACCAGCCCAGCCGCACTGGCACTCGCTGCGCGCATCCGCTCGCAAACGGAGTGGGACCCGCCTCGGGTTTTCCATGCTCCGTCTATTAATACACGAAGCGCGGTGTACTCCCGTAACCTCACGGCCCCAGCCGACCGCGCCCAGGGGTGGGACCCCCTACCGAGCGCACGGTGCGAGCACCGGCGGCATGGCGCCACGGTGGAAGCCCGGCCGTGCTAACCCACGTTGCGTCCAATAACGCATGGGTAAGCCCGTCCGGAGCTGCTGGTGCACATCCCTGTGCACCCGGAGTGCTCCCGCGGCGCCCTGGTGACACCACGTCAACCGATCATAAATGAGACGCCGCCGCGTCCGCAGCCGCTGCCGCACGCACTCGGAGTGCGGCCCCAAAACACTCGCCTGCGTCACGCTTTCCCGAGAGACCCAGCGATAGAGCCCCTGGAGAGCCGCGGGGTGGCTGAGCTTATCCGGCAGCGATCCACCGGGATGCCGCAGAAGAAGGTCGGCCGTTTGGACCCATCGCCGCACGCGCCGCCGATCGCCAAGATCGGCGGCCCCGAAATTGCGTTCACCGAAACTGAGCGCTGGCATCGACGGCCTCCTTGCCACCAGAACCACTCGAACACGCGAAATCCATTCCACGCGGTCGGCAGGATACTCCAAAATGTGGGCAAACTTGAGACTCAAGGGGGTGGCAAGAACCGGTCGGCTGAGGCCGACCCCGGCCTCCACAGGCCAAGCCACTCGCGCAGACCCCGGATTCAACCATTCCGAGACCTGCCGAAAGCGTCACCCACCCGCCGAGACGCTGCCGGCAGTGCGGCTCGCCGGTTTTCGCGTCGTAAGAGGTAAATGCGCTGTTCTCCGTGCAGGTGTAGAGCCGATTGCGGTGGGACATGGGCGTCTGCATATAGTTGCGCTGGCGCGGCCCGCCGAGTACGCCCGGCGGTTTCCGAATTGCGATCGAATGCTGGCGGACGTGAACGCCGACGGCCAGGTTAACAACTTTGACATTGAGCCGTTCGTGAAACTGATCGGACCGTAGGGACGCCGTTGCCAGGTCGCTGAGAAGGCTCTGAGTTCTCGAAATGGGCGGCGCCGCCGGCCCGTCTTCCGCACGAAATCATGCGTCAGGCAGAGACGCCTGACGCTACAGCGGTTCTGAAAACGCTCTACTCGCGGACGACGCGCAGGAGGGCGAAGCTGACGAAGGGGGTCGGCCAGGGGCGGTTCCAGAAGGTGCAGCCGATCTCGTTGCGGTGGACCTGGGTGGCGTAGTCGCCCCATTGAAAGTCGACGCGGCCGCCGGGGATTTCGATGTAGGCAAAGAGGAACTTGTCCGTGTCCGCGCCACGGGCGTCAAAGGCCAGCGCTGGGGCGTTCTTTTCGGGGAACCAGTTGTCGATCGTGAAGCCCATCCGCCCTTTCTGGGTCGGGCCGTGCCAGGCGCCGGCGAGGGTGGGCACACACCAGAGGCCTGCGCGGCGCACCTGCTGGCCTTGCCGTCCGGCAGGAACAGGCGCGAGGACAGCGGCCAGGGATTGGACGCGGCCCGGATCGGGCGCAAGTCCCCGCACCGCACGCGGCGTGAACTGGACTTGCTCCCAGCGCACCGACCACAGTACGCCCTGCGGGGCTACCACGACGCCGAACGAACCGCCGGCGGACGCGGGGATGGGTTGTCCGGGCGGGCTGAGGGTGCTACCCAACAGCCGCTCGCCCAGCGCGGCGTTTGTGCTGTACTCCGAACGGAAGGCGTCGGCGTCCTTGAACTGACGCAGCTCGGCCACGGGCATGACTGACCAGACGCGCAGGTCGGCGACATCGGTGATCTCGTCTTTCGCCTTGGTGACGGCGTGCCAGGCCAGGCCGTACACGTGCTGCTCGCCTACGTAGAACTCGACGAAAACCGTGGGGAATCGGTCGGCGGCCGGATTGGGGGCAATCAGCGCTTGGAGCGCCTGGCTGAGCTGGGTGAGAGCCGTCTTCGGTTGCAGGTTCGCGTCCGTCAGTTCCGGGCCGAGGCGGTACGGTTGGACGGCGTAGCTGGCGGCTTTGGGCGTGGTGACGTCGCGCAGCGCGGCGACGAAGTCGTCGGCGCCGGGCGCGGGCAGGCTCGCCAGCCTGGCCAGTTGCTGATCGAGGCTCGGCGGAGCCAGCTCGCGCGGCTCGCCATAGCGGAGTTGGCGCGCGTCCCACGTCCACTCGAAATTCGTGCGCTGGCCGGCGGTGAGGACCTCGGCGCGAAGCGTGTCGGCGTCGCGGGTGGTCTTGATTTGGACGGGCGGTCTCAGTCGGCCGGCGAGTTCCGTAGTCGCCTCGAGCTCACGCCGCTGACGAAACGCGGCGCTGGCGGCGAGGTTTTCCAAGGCGTCGGTCAGGTCTTTCTTGAGCTGCGGCAGGGCCGACGTGTCCCAGGTGAACACGCCGTCGAAGAAGCCGGCGCGCACCACGAGGGTGATGCCATCGGCCGGCTCGGTGGTTTGCTTTGGACGTACCGTCACGCGAATGGGAATGGCGAAGGCGTCTGAATCGCTGCTCGTCTGCGGCTGAAGCTCAACCGGTTGGCACTGGCCGAAGTAGAGTGCCCCGGGCGCGGATTCGGGGAGGGCCAGCTTTTGGACGACGTCGGGCCAGCGCTGCATGAGCTTGGCCCGTGTTTGCTCGGTCCCCGCCAGACGTGCGACGCCAGCGCGAATCGCGTCCAGCGCGGGCGCGGCTTCCAGCGCGTAGGTAAGTGACGAGGCGTCCCAAGCGGCGGTGAGCGACGCCAGCGACTCCTGGCCGAAGGACAGGGTTAAGGCGAGCTGGTCGGCGCCGGCGAAATCTCTGGGTGCCACGAGTTCGAGGCCCTGGGGCACGCGAAGTTGCGGCGCGATGGTTTCCAGCGTCTCCTTCGCTTGGTGTTGCTGGAGCGCCTGAAGGTAGGTGCGAAAGGCGGCCTGCCCGGGCTCGTCCGCCGTGAGCGTTTGGTTGAGGAGCGTGCCGTGCAGGTCGAAGTGGGCGTCGTCCCGCGGGTCGGCGCGCAGGCGGGCGGGCACGACCACCTGCGTGGCGCCCGTCTGCGGGTCGAATCCTACGAGGCGGACATCCGCGAGCCGGGTCAGCGTCAAGGCGGCGTCGTACTGTTCGTCGACGCGCAAAGGGAGGTTCTGAGCCTGCTGGAGCGTCTCAAGGGCCACGACCTGCGGGCGGAACCATGCCACGACCGTGTCCGGCGCTGGCGAGAACTCGCCGCGCGCCGCGTCGAAGGATAGGCCGGTGTACGGCAGCAGGTCACGATCCTGCCAGCGCACCTCGACCGAGAGTGCGGACTCCGGCGAACCGCTCAGACGGGGCGTCGATTTTTCTGGCAAGGCGGTGCGCAGGGCCACGAGGAATTCGGTCGATGCGTCGGCCAATGTGCGCACGGGTGGCTCGGCGGGCTGAGTGTCGGGCGGCGGCGGTGCCTCGACGACAACCGGGGTGGTGGTCGGCGGAGTTTCCGCGGGTTCGCGCTGCGCGACATCTGGCGGTTGCGTCGGCGGCGCGACTTCGACCACGGGTTCGGTCGCGGGCGTCGCGACGACCGGCGGTACACGGCTCTCGCGCGGAGGCGTCTCTTCGGCCGGGAGACTCGAGGCGGGAGTCTGCGTCAACTCTTGACTCTGGCGTTCGGATGGCGGGCGCTGCTCCGGCGCACGCGGGCGCAAGGCCACCCACAGCCCCACGCCGACCATCAGGACCAGCGCGGCGCCGATGCCGATCGCGGGCAGCGGTTTTTGCTTCCGACGCCGGACCGAAAGCTGGGTCTGGAGGTCCGCGGCGCGCTGGCGAAGTGCATCCGTCAGGTACGGGGACTGGCCGATCTCCCGGAGCGCTGACCGGGTCTGGCGGGGGCTTGCCGTCGTGATGGCAGCCGCGATCTCATCCAGTCGTTGTTGAATGAGTTGCCGCTGTCGCGCGCTGAGGGCCTCACGCGCGGACGCGAGCGCGGCGCGGAGCGCCTGCGTCTGCTCTGCCAGCGGCGTGGGGACGCTGTCCATGGGGACTTGGTCCAGCCAGCCGGTCGCGGCAGCGAAGTCCTCACGCGATAGACAATCTTGCGCGTGGCGCAGGCGTTCGGCGGCACGCTCGGCGATCTGGCAACGGCCCCGCAAGTCGTCGGCTTGGCGCCGAAGGTCGACCGGCAGGTCCGGCACGCGGAGTGCCGCGCCGTCAAGCAAGCGGCGGCATTCGCCGGTGTCGCCGGCGCTCAAGCGGGCGTGGGCGGCGTGGAGGGCAGCGCCGGCGGCGGCAAGCGCGGCGTCGCGCTGCTCCGCGACGCGGTGCTGGCAGCGCTCCGAGAGTTCCCGCAGCGCGACGCGCAGCGTTTCGGGCAGAGTCGCGCTCGCGCCGACCCGCTGAATGGTCGCGATCGCCTCCGTCGGTCGATCTTCCGCGAGCGAACGCTCGGCGGCGCGCTGCTGATCGATGGCCGAGCGGAGTTCCTTCATGCGTTCGACGAGCTGGGTGCGCCGCGGGCGCAAGGCGGGATCGTCAACGCCGGCAGCCGGGTGGGCCAATGCCCCGTCCATTGCGACCGGGTCGGCGCGGTTCCACGCGGCGTCGGCTTCGTCCAGCGCGGCCAATGCGGCAGCGCGAGCCTGCTGTTTGTGGCGGACCGTTTCGAGGCGGGTGCGGGCCGGCGGCGCAACTTGTTCGAGGAGATGCGGATCGGCCAGGAGCAGCTCCAGCTTCTCGCGGGCCGCGTCGTAATCGAAGCGCTCCGCCTCCGCGACGGCGGCGGCGAGATCGGCCTGCTGCCGCTCGAGTCGCTCGGCGGTCAGCTCCACTTCGCCGAGCAACTGCCGGGCGTGGGCGGTACGCGTGGGCGGCATGCCCGGATCGCCCAGGACGCCGTGGAGGACCTGTCGGGCCGCTTCCAGGTCGCCGCCGGCGAGCGACTCGCGGGCCGTGTCGAGGTACGCGGCCGCGAGGGCGTCGGCGCCGGAGGCGATGAAGGACTCCTGCTCGTCGCAGAGGCGCAGAACCTCGGCGGCGGCGGCGCGTTGACTTTCGTCGGCGTCGGGATCGTCGGCGAGCTGGCGGGCAGCCTGGCGCGCCTTGTCCAGTTCGATCAGATCGAGGGCCTGGTGCGCGGCGGCGAGCAGTCGTCGGCGGGCCTGCTGCGCGCGGAGCGTGTCCTTCTGTGCGTCGATGCGGGTCGCCCAGGCGCGCAGTTGTTCGCGCCACGGCCACGGGACCGCCGGGTTCTGGGTCCACGGCATCAGGCGCTCGAGGAATGTGGCCGCGTCGCCGTCTTCGAGAATGGCCAGGGCCCCGTCGATCTCGTCGGCGAGCTTGGCCCAGGCGGGCGAAAGGAGCTCTTTCATCGAGCTTAATGCCGGCGTGAGCGAGGCGAAGCGTCTCTCGGCGTCACTGGCGAGCAGGCGCTCCACGAGCTGGGCCCAGGCGACGATGGCGCGGTCGGTTGGTTGGGCGATTCCGGCGCGGTGGCGCTCGAAGGCTTCCGCCCAGTCGGGACGCTCTTCGGCCAGCGGCGACGGTTCGAGCTGGAAGTAGAAGTGCAGCGACGGGTCGGACCAGGCCGCCCCGTACGGGTGCGTCCCGGTCGCCAGCAGGAACAGCAGGGTCCCAAACGCGAACTGGTCGGCCTTCAGATTCAGCCGCAGGCGGCCTTCCAGCAGCTCGTGGCCGAAGTAGGGCGCGATCCAGCCGTCATCGCGCGGCTCGTCCTCCGGCAGCAGCCGCCAGATCGCGGAGAGCTTGCGGCCCTGTTCGTCCTCGTGGGGCCCGGCGTCGCAATGTACCCAGCGGCGGGCGTCGATGTCCAAGGCGCTCTCGAACGCAGGGGCGAGGCCGAAATCGCTGAGCTTCGGGCGGCCGGCCTCGTCGAGCAGGAGCGCGCCGAGCTGGATGCCGCCGTGCAGGGCCTTTTCGTTGGCCGCCAGCGCGAGCGCTTGGATTCCGGCGGCGGTGAGCCACCAGAGGGTGTCGAGGTCGGCACGCTCTTTGGTTTCGAGCACGGCCTGGGGATCGAGCGGTATGGCGGGTTCGTGCGGGATGAGCAGGCGCTCGCCGGCGTCTTCGACCGTGCCAGTAACCCGGAGTACGGAGGAGGTTCGCTGGGCGAGCTCCGCTTGCTGGCGGACGGCGGCGGCGATTTTGGCGATGAAGCGCGCGCGGCGGTCCGGGTTCAGCCCGGGCGGCACGCACACCGCGCGGTGATCCGCCAGCACGTTTCCGAAGAGCTGGAAGGGCAACGTGGCTCCCGCAGACATCGCGCCGCGGAGTATAGCGGACCCTCTGCCGTGCCGGTTATGGCAGCCCCAAGAGCGCCGCCGAGGGCGACCTGAACCGGGACGGCGTCGTCAACAGCTTCGACATCGACCCGTTCGTCAAGTTGCTTTTGCACGGATAAGCCGTCGCACGCCGGGCGCGACAGGGACCACAATCTCTGCTAAGCTGCACACCGCGACGCGTGGTGCGAAGTGGTCTCCGCGACCTCGTGAGCAGCCGCTGGCGTGCAGCTTGCCCAACCTTCATCGTCGAATCGCGAGGCCGGTCGGTTCCGCCTGACCGTGCTAGGCATTCTGGCTCTGGCCGGTCTGTGGCGCGCCGTCAGCGCCGCCGCGCTGCCCGCGATATCGCGCGACGGCGTGACATTCTGCCTGTACGCGCGTGGCCTCGGTGAGCAGGGCGTCGCGTTTCTCCGCGCCCCGGAGGCCCAACAACACCCGCTGTTCCCCACCCTTATCCTGGGTGTCCAGCGCGCGTTTCGTTTGCTCGGCGCCGCCGACAGCCCCATGACCTGGCAGCGCAGCGGTCAGGTCGTCGGCTGGGTCGCCGGCATGCTGGTAGTGGTCCTGGCAGGCGTACTGGCCTGGCGACTCGCCCGGCGCAGCGCTGCGAATGTCGACCCGCATCGGGTACTCCTGCTGGCGCTGCTGCTGGCCGGCCTGTTGGACCTCAATGTCTGGCTCTCCGCCGATGTGATGGCCGAGCAAGTGCACCTGGCGTTGTACCTGGCCGCGGTGGTCCTGCTGCTGGACCTGGGCCGCGTCGCGGCGGCCCTGGGCTGCGGAGTGTGCGCGGGCTTGGCGTTCCTCACGCGGCAGGAAGGTTTTCTGCCCGTGCTGGCCGGGTTCGCCGTGCTCGTGAGTGCCCGCGGGCAGACCACGTGGTCGAAGCTGCTCGCGCGGGCGGCACTGCTCGTCGCCGGGTTCCTCCTGTGTGCCGCGCCGTATTGGGCGCTGGTGGGCAAGTTCTCGACGAAGAAGGACGTGTTCGACTGGCTCCGCCGCAGGAGTGCCGTGGTGACTGATTCGGCGGTGCTCGTCTCGGCGCTTCAGCCCGAATGCGGAGCGCACGCCGTGAACCCCGCAACCCGGGCGCCGGCTGACGGTGGACCGGTGCTGGCGCGGCTGCGGACGCTGGACCTGCCGTGGTACGCCCTGCTGCCGCACTTCCTGTACAAGCTGTTGCGGGCCGGTCGCGTCGTGATCCCTTTGCTGGCCATTGGGACTCTGGTGCGCGTGCGCCGGCGGCTGCTGGCGCCCGCGTTTGCGGGGTTGACGGGCTGCCTGGCGGGGCATAGCGCTTTGACGCTGCTTCTGCTCAACCGCTACGGGTATCTGGAGACGCGCCATCTGCTGGTGGTCGTGATGCTCCTCGTTCCGCTCGCGGCTATCCAGCTCGCACGGGGCATGGACTGGAGAGTCCCGCGCCGTGCGACCCGCATCGGAGCCGCGTTGCCGATCGTGGTGCTGCTGCCGCTGGCTGCCTATTCGTTGCGCCTGCCGAACGCGCCGGACCGAGTTTACGTGGACGCAGCCCATTGGCTGGTCGCCCGCGACCCGCTGGTTAAGTCGAAGCGGCTGTTGTGCTCCGCGAGCCCGCGTCGCACGGCGTTTTATGCGGATATGCGCTGGGACCCGTGGTGGGATCAGGCCCGGGACTACGAGAGCCTGGGCGCGCAGATTCGCGACGGCGGCGCGGGATACTTTGCGATTGAAGTCTCCACGGAACGCGACGACACGCGCCGATTCGAGATCGCCGACAACCGCGCGCTGGTAACCCGGCTGCTGGATGACCCGCAAATGGCGCCGTGCCTGCGGCTGGTGCACGTGGAGCGCAGCCCTTTTCAAAAGGAGCTGCTGCTCTTCGAGTTGCAGTGCTCCCCAAACCCCGATTCTCAGCCGGGTCCTTGAGTGCCGAAGAGCGACTCCGCGGGCGAATCCGTGCCACGTTCAGACCGTCGCGCCCGGACGGCCACAAGCAGCGCCCCGCTCACGAGCAAACCGCCGGCCGGTTCCGGGGTCAGCACGACGTTGTCTACCAGGCCGAAGAAGCAGCCGTCGTTAAGCGGGCCAGACCCGTTCACACGCACCGTGTCGAAGTCGACCCCTTCCAGCGACAGCGTGTGATGGTTGAACCGTCCGCCGCCCGGCAGCGACCCGCATCGCTGAGCAAGTTCGTTCCGACCGCCATGCGGGCCCGACGCGGACGGGCGACGCGGCCAAAAAGCGCATGTGCCGACTTGGGCACGATTTACGTGCTACAATCTACATAGAGGTCAGGAGAACAGGCCATGTGGGTCGAGCTGAGTCCGGAACAACGCGATTATCTTCTGCGGTTAGTGGATGCCGAGATACGGGAACTCGGCCCCGAGATCCACCACACCAGGACCTACAAAGACGAGCTGAAGGAGCAGCGCCGCGAACTCTGGCAGCTACGCGACCGCCTGGCAGCGGTGGTACCAGAGCAGACGCCGCGGGCGAACCCGACAGAATCGTCGCACCTCGTCGGGACGGCGTAGTCGCGAGCTTGCCCTGCCCGCGTGCCTCGCTCGCACCGCGCGGCAAGGGGCTCGCCTTTGTTTGGGAGGGGGGCGCCCACCCACGGGTCAGGGGCACCAGCCCCTCAACACGCGCTCTACTGCGACAATACACGGCGCCGCAAACGCGACACGGAGGAGCGACAGCGTGGTGGGTTCGGGGCGACGCGGGGAAGACACTGCGCTGGAAAAAAAGGACAGACGCCGAACGGCACCCCGTCCGGCGTCCACGGTTTCCGGTGTCAGGCTTCGGTCTTAACGACGGCGGAGCAGCGCCAGACCGCCCAGCCCCAGCAGTGCGAGCGTGGCTGGCTCCGGTATCGCGGTGTACTCCATGTCGTCGTGCATGATGAAGCCTTGATACTGGTTCTTGGCGACGATCTCGACGCGCTTGATGCCTGCGCCCTGGGTTTCCCAACCGTTCCAAGCCCACTGGCCGCCGATCGGTGCCGTGACGCCCAGCGTAGCCATCAGGTTGTTGTTGCTGTCGTAGAACAGCGCGGTGGCATCGGGCACGTCCGCGTTCGTGTTGAAGTAGCCGCCGAACTTCAGGGCCGGCGTGGCGAAAATCCAGTTGGCGTTCACGCCGGCGCCGCCCATGAACACCTCGCCGCCGTGCGGATACGTCACGTAAAAGAACGACCAGCCGCTGGTGATATGCAGGCCCTGCCCGCCGCCGAGCGTCTGAACCTTGTTGCCGCCGCCGCCGAACACGTCGTACTCAAACAGGAACTGGTAGCGCGGCTGCGTCTCAAAGCCTTCCTGCTTCTGGCCGGTAAACGACCCGATCGGGACAATCTGGGCCTGGACCATTCCGACCAGCGCCAACACTGCTACAAGCACAACCAACCGTCTCATGCGCATCTCCTCCTCGTCTCGGGGAACGCCGTTCCCAAACACAAAAAACCCAGCGGCGGCGCGCACCGCTATCAGCCCAGCACTTTCTTCTGCGTGAATTTCAGGGGACCTGTGACGGGCCTGCGCCTCCTAGCCTCCTCCATCCGTTATTCACGCCAGCCGCGCGCCACGATCAAGCGGCGCTGCTGCTGCCCGCACATTACGCTAAAGCACACTCTAACGGCTGGGCCTGTGCGGGGTCAAGACATTCTTCGTATTCTGCGGCCCAGCCGGCAGGGAAACAAAGCCGAACCCGCCGTTTCGGAGCGGTCACTGTATAGCTCCGGGTACGCTAACGGCGTCCGGGTGGGCGTCCGGAGCGTCCGATATTATTCTCCGGGATCGCTTTCGCAAAACGGAGCGAAGTGTTGACACCGATCTGCGGCGCTGGTAGTATTTTTTATTGGAGCATGGTGCGCGCACCGTCCGCGGAGGAGCGGGCTGTGTCGGTGCGCTGCGAGAAGCGAGGTGAAGGAGGCTTGCCCCCTACTGGCATCGGCCAGCAAGCTAACACGGCCCGATCGAAGTGCCTATTTCTGAGCCGAAGGAGCGTGGGCGCAGCGTTTGGTCTCGTTGATCAGCGCGCAGTTTAGACGACGTTTGGAGAGGAGGATGGTGATGAAGAGGTCGAAGGTCATCGTTACGCTGGTGGCGTTCGCGGCAGCCGGCCTGGCCACCGCGCAGATCACGCCGATCCCGCCGTTTGCCGGCCAGTACGCGGAAGGCTTTGAGACCGTTCAGCCGCGGTTCCAGTTCTTGCCGCATTACGACGTTTTCGGCGGCGTCGGGGACATCTCGCAAATCGGAGCGGGCCAGGGTCTGCACATCACGACGGGCTGGAGCTACTACTACGTCACGTATCCGCGTAGCGGCGAGGTATTCATGGGCCCGACCTACGGGGTGGGCGTGAAGTGGGAGTTCGACGTCCCGGCCACCCGCTTCGGCGGCTATTTCACGACGAACTACCAGAGTTCCGGCGCGACGGCCAAGTTCTTTGACGAAAACGGGAGAGAGCTCGGTCAACAGCCGATCAAGGCCATTGCCGGAAACTCCGCCTGGGAGTGGGACGGATGGTCGTCGAGCACGCCGATCAAGTACGTCGAGATTACCTCGAACTACGGTGCCGGGCACATTATGCACGACGACATGCAGTACACGCCGATCCCGGAGCCGGCTTCGCTGGCGCTGCTGGCGCTGGCCGGGTTGATCCTGCGGCGGCGCTAAAGCGGCCGGTCGAACTTCTTAAGCCGACGTACGCCGGGCGCCGTCGTCCGCCCGGTGTTTGTGCGCGCGGCGCGCCCGCCGTGCGAGCGCTATCGGGGAGGGTGTTGCGCGGGCTCGGCCCTCCGCTCCGCGAGCGCGGGCACGAACAGGTGCCGTGGTCGCGTCGGTGTGCCGCTGCGTGTTTCGAACACGGTTGAGTCGCCGAAGAGCGTACCTAGCCGAGCGTAGGTGTTCGGGAACGCCGTGTGATTCAGTTGGTCGCCCGCGTCCAGAACCACGGCGGCGAATTTCTGTCGAGCCAACGCGGCGTCGATTTCGGACCACAAACGCGTGGCAGCTTGAGGCTGGTTGCTGCGCAGCGCGTCAATCACGGCCATCCAATGCGCGTACGGCTTCCGGCCGGCCATGCTTGCCAGATAGCCATGATTGGGGACGTACACCTCGCCGTCGAACTGCCGCAGACGGGCGACCATTCGTGACCGAGGGGTTGCCGGGCGAGGGCCGCCACGCGGCGTTATTCGTGCGGCACCTGGATGGCCTGCGCGATCACCTGCGCAGCTACCGGAAGATCCATGTGCTCCGCGACAACGCCAGGTCCCACGAGTGCCGGCGGGTCTGCGCGTACCTGCGGGACTGGGGTCATCGGGTCCCACTGCACTTCCGGCCGGCCTACGCGCCGGAGGCCAACCCGATCGAACGCATCGGGTGGCACCTGCACGAGGAGATCACTCGCAACCACCGCTGCGGCGGCATGGACGAACTCCTGGATCTGGTGTTCGCGTGGCTGGATCACCGGAGTCCCTTCGCCATCGAAGACCAGACCTACCCTCTGAAACCCGCGGCATGATGACTTTCCCTATTGTGTGGACCTATTCAGCAGGCCGCTGACGAAAGCTCTCGCCGAGAATGTAAGGGGCACGTCCGTGGCCGGCACGCAATACGCTCACGGCGCCCGCCTCGGCGGCTCGGGCGCTGCCGTAAATTAGCGACCTGCTAGTGTTGAGAGTCGCAAATTCGCTAACGAATTCGCGAAGAGGATCCGCGGGCTTCAGCCCGCGCGGTGTTCCGTCTTCCCTGAATTCTGCAGCGCCGCGCGGGCTGAAGCCCGCGGCTCTTCCGGTGGTATTGGGAATCCGATTTATGATTCATGACACTAGGTCTGCTCAGTGGCGACCGGCTTGTCCGTGGTGGGCTGCTCCGGCGGGGGTTGCCGCTCGGCGGCGATTCTCTCCAGCAGCACTTTCATGCGCGGGTGTTCACGATTGAGGTGGACTCCGGTGGCCGGGAAGTCCGGATTCTTGGGATTGGGGACCTTTGAGACCGTCACCAGGTTCTCGGAGCGCAGCCGGTCGAGTACGAGCTTGGCCTCTTCGGCGGGGAAGCCCAGTCGCGGTAGCAGTTCGCGCACGACGTAGCCGGCCCACATGAACTGATGATGCTCCTCGAGCCGGGCAAATTCGCGCAGAAACTCGTCGAAGCGGGGATCCGCGGTGATGTCCTGGGACTCGAGCACGGAAGGTCCCTCGCGAAACCGGGAGGTTGGCGCCGTGCTGGCTGTCGCCGCCGTGGTTTCTGCGGGGCCGGCGCGCGCCGGGACATGCGCGACCTGGAGGCGCACGTTGCACTCGCGGAGGTCCTCCCAGGCGTCGCGTAAGGGCGTATCGCCCGGGATTCTGCGGCCCGCGCGGCCCAGGAAGGTGATGCCTTCGAGATCGAGGATGCCAGAGACGATGCGTTCGACTTCGGCCAGCGGGGCGGTGGGGTGGGTCCGGCAAAGACCGATAAGGATCGCGTGGAGGTGAGACTTCCAGTCGAACATGGTTCCAAACGCGGAAGTTCCGTTGGCAGCCCGATCAACACACCGCGACGGGGTTGGCAGTCGCGCAAAAAAAAGAGCAAACAGTGGACGTCGCCGGGCGACGGATCGCTCCGCCACGCCTCGCAGTCGAGTCAGAGTGTGCTGAAGAACGCACCGGCCCGGTGACCCGCGCCGATGGTCTAGATATCCTCTAGAAAGGAGGTGATCCAGCCGCAGGTTCCCCTACGGCTACCTTGTTACGACTTAGTCCCAGTCACCAGTCTCACCGTCGGCCGCCGCCTCCCGGACGGGTTGGCTAAGCGGACTTCGGGTGCTACCAGCTCCCATGACTTGACGGGCGGTGTGTACAAGGCTCAGGAACACATTCACCGCGCCGTAGCTGATGCGCGATTACTAGCGATTCCGACTTCATGGAGTCGAATTGCAGACTCCAATCTGAACTGGGGCTGCTTTTTTGGGATTTGCTCCACCTCGCGGTCTCGCGTCCCTCTGTAGCAGCCATTGTAGCACGTGTGCATCCCTGGGCATAAGGGCCATGATGACTTGACGTCGTCCCCACCTTCCTCCGGCTTAACGCCGGCAGTCTCGCTAGAGTTCCCGGCTTGACCCGCTGGCAACTAGCGACAGGGGTTTCGCTCGTTAAGGGACTTAACCCGACACTTCACAGCACGAGCTGACGACAGCCATGCAACACCTGTGCACGTTTCACCCCGAAGGGCAGCCCAACCGAGTTATCCCCAGAGGGCATCCATGCATGTCAAACCCAGGTAAGGTTCTTCGCGTTGCTTCGAATTAAGCCACATGCTCCACCGCTTGTGTGAGCCCCCGTCAATTCCTTTGAGTTTTAGCCTTGCGGCCGTACTCCCCAGGCGGCACACTGAGTGATTTTTCTACGGCCCCGGCGCTTTCAGAAGCTCCGACGCCTAGTGTGCATCGTTTACAGCGTGGACTACCAGGGTATCTAATCCTGTTTGCTCCCCACGCTTTCGGGTCTCAGCGTCAGTACCGGCCCAGTGCCCCGCTTTCGCCTCGGGCGTTCCTCTCGGTATCTACGCATTTCACCGCTCCACCGAGAGTTCCAGGCACCTCTCCCGGCCTCAAGCCACGTAGTTTGCCCTGCCGTTCCACGGTTGAGCCGTGGGCTTTCACAGAACACTTACGTGGCCGCCTACACCCGCTTTAAGCCCAGTGATTCCGAACAACGCTTGCCTCCTCTGTCTTACCGCGACTGCTGGCACAGAGTTAGTCGAGGCTTCCTTTGGGTCGGCTCAGCGCCGGAGATTATTCACCTCCTTTGCTTGCGAGACCCTGACAGCAGTTTACACCCCGAAGGGCTTCCTCCTGCACGCGGCATTGCTGGGTCAGGCTTGCGCCCATTGCCCAAGATTCGTTACTGCAGCCACCCGTAGGTGTCCGGGCAGTGTCTCAGTCCCGATGAGGGGGGTCACGCTCTCACGCCCCCTACCCGTCAGAGGCTTGGTAGGCCGTTACCCTGCCAACTACCTGATAGGACATGGGCCGATCCCAGACCGGCAGGCCGGTTGCCCGGTCCCCGCCTTTTGGGCGCCCGGTCATGCGACCGGGCGACATTATCGGGTATTAGCCACACTTTCGCTAAAGAGAGCCGAAGCTCCCGCGGTTATCCCCGTGTCCAGGGTACGTTGCCCAGGTATTACGCTCCCGTCCGCCACTGAACACACCCAAGTTACCCCAGGCGTGTCCCGTTCGACTTGCATGTCTTAGCCATGCCGCCAGCGTTTGTTCTGAGCCAGGATCAAACTCTTCGAAAAAGATTGGAACCAGCGGCCTGCCGGCCGCGGTCAGTCCGATTCGAAGCCCAGCATCCCCGTCTGCCGCGGGGACTCCTGGTCGGCGTGTCGGGTTGGCACCGGTACACCGTCCGGCCCCGACCACGCCTGCTTGGTCTGCGGTACCCGGTCCGTACGGCAGAAGAACCGGGCGCCGTCACACTCTTGCGGCTCCGTCCACTGTTTACTTGTCAAAGATCAGCCCGCCGATCCCGGCCGGGTCACTCATGCTATCAGGGTTCGGCGTTTTTGCAAGCAGTTTTAGGGGCGGCAGCCGAAAAACAATAGAAGAGCGCGCGCAACCGTTCCCGGAGGACCGGATTCGACTTGGCGCCCACGGATATTTGGGTTATCGGACTATTAGTTGCCTCGACGGGACACTCGCGGCGCGCGTATAAAGGCTCTGTCGCCGCCCGAGCAAGGGGCAGCGACATCGATACGGAGGATGCTCGCCGTCGTCGAACTTCTGCCTGGCTGCTTGGATTTCCTGGTCGAGGTCCGCATCTGGGGACGCGAGACGGTGCCCCTCAAAACCCGAATATCGTTTAGGAGTAGCACGAATGACCACGTACTTGCGGTGCGCGGGGCTGGCCTGCTGTGTTGCTGTCGCGCTGCTCACCGGCGTGCTGGGCGGCTGTCCGCCCGCGCCCGTGCCGCCGACGGATAAGCCGACAACCGAGGCGCAGCTCGTGCCGTTCGACTCGCCCGACGGGCTCCTGCGCTACTTCAAGGATCAGGCCTCCGCGCGCCACGGCGGCCGGATGGGCATTTTCCCGCGGCTGGGCGGCGTGCTCATGGTCCCGTTCGCGGCGGCGGCGGACGAAGGGGCCACGACGGGTGGAGGGGCCGAGTCCAGCGGCCCATTTTCGACCACGAATCTCCAGGAGTCGGGCGTCGACGAAAGCGACGTATTCAAGTCGGACGGCACGTACTTCTACATCGGCAAGGAGCGGACGCTGCGCGTGGTGCGCGCCAGCCCGCGGGACGAGCTGCGTGAGGTTGGTCGGCTCGACTTGGCCATGCACGTGGACTCGTTGTACCTGCTCGGGACGAGCGTGCTCGTGCTGGGCGCCGACTTCGGTCCGGACGCGCCCGCCAGCCCCGAGATGATGAGTTGGCCTCCGTACTACGTCAGCGCGACCACGCGCGTGGCCCAGGTGGATATCCGCGACCCCGCCCATCCGGCGCTCGCGGCCGAAGCGACGCTCGATGGGGCCCTGATCTCCTCACGCTTGACGAACGACCGGCTGATCGTGGTGCTGACGATTGCGCCGGCGGTGCCCGACAACCCGACGGCGCTGCGCATCGAGCGCATGACGCTCGACGACGTGATGCCGAAGATGCACCGGTCCGGAACTGCACGGGAGCTCGTCCCGTGGGAGCAGTGGCTGCACCCGATGTCGCCGGACGGGTACTACATGACCGCCGTGCTGACGCTCGACGCCCGCGACATCGGCCAAACGCTGCATTCGGTGGCCGTGCTGGCCGGCGCCGGGACGGTCTACGCGTCGCGCGAGGCGCTCTACCTGACCGACACGAACTACGATGCCCAGAATGACTATCGCGAACAGACGGCGATCCACAAGTTCAAGTTCGACGAAGACGGGGCGGCCCGCTATGTGGCCAGCGGCGTAGTGCCCGGCCGGCTGCTGAACCAGTTTTCGCTGGGCGAGCACCAGGCGTATCTTCGTGTGGCGACCCACGTGACGAACTTCGAGGCTTTCCCCATCGTCGGGCCCGGCATGGGCGGCATGGTCGCGCCCGGCATGGGCCGCGGCGGGTTCCAGGAGAACATCCCCGCCGCGCCGTACAACGCGGTCTATGTGCTCAGCGAAGCGGAGGGCAAGCTCGGGGTCGTGGGCCTGGTGGAGGGGCTGGCGCCGAACGAGCAAATTTACGCGGCGCGTTTCCTTGCGGACCACGGCTTTCTGGTCACGTATCGCAAGGTGGATCCGCTGTTCGTCCTGGATTTGAAGGACCCGACCAATCCCAAGCTCCTCGGCGCGCTGAAGGTGCCAGGCTTCAGCGAGTATCTGCACCCGCTCGGGCCGACGCACCTGATCGGCGTGGGCAAGTACACGGTCCCCACCGAGCAGGGCTTCGACTGGTTCCAGGGGCTGCAAATATCTCTGTTCGACGTGTCCGACTGGAACAATCCGAAGGTCGTGCAGCAGCTTACGCTTGGCGGGCGCGGCAGCCAGTCCGACGTGAGCGTAACACACAAGGCGTTCACGTTCCTGCCAGAGTCCAATCTGCTGGCGATTCCGGCGCAGCTCATGACGGACGCGCAGCAGCCGTGGCAGGTTGGGCAGATTGTCTTTGACGGCGTGCTATGCTGGAAAGTCGACGCCAGCGCGGGGTTTACCGAGCTGGGCCGGCTCGATTCGGTGCGCGCCGGCGGGGACTGGTGGCCGCAGTGGCGTCGGGCGGCGTTCATCGGCGATGATATCTATGCACTCACCGCCGACGGGGTACGGGCCGCGCCGCTGTCGAACTTCGCGAGCGCCAATGCCGTCCAGCTTACGGACTAGCGTGAAGGCGTCGGCGGGCGGGCGAAGAAGCGTCGGCACGGTCGCCGGGCCCGGGGCGATGGATCCCCGAGACGGGCCTTTTAGTCCGGGAGCGCTCCCAAAGACGCCGCCGGTGTCAAATTCCTTGACTTGTTTTTTTTTTTTGTGCTATTCATAGTAGGTGGGTGATGGAATGGTGCCGGGCGGGACCGGCTGCCGGGCCACAGGGCAGACGCGCGACGGAGGTCTGACATGTCGAGGTTTAGGGTTATTCCGGTAGTGCTGGCACTTGGCTTCTGCTTGTTTGGGCAGGTCTCGGGGCAGGGCATCCTCGGGCCCGCGCCGCATCCATGCGGCCAGCAGGAGCTTGAGGGCAAATCGTGCGCGAGCCCCGGGCTCTGCACGAACGCATGTGCCAGGTATTGCGCCGGGAAGTCGGAGTGCAACTGGTGCTGCTTGGTGTTTGCGTACAATCAGTCGGCCTACCAGGCGTGTAGACAATTCTGCACGGATGTCTGGCCGGAGTAGCGGTGGATAGCTTCGCTTGACAGGGTTGTCCACGAGCGTCTGGCGCGTGCGATTGTTGCGTGGCAGCGATGCGCGAAGCGCGCGTTGACCGCGGCGCGCCGCTTCTTGCTGGAGCGTACTCAGCGGCTGATCCGTGGCGGTTCTCACTGACGGCGGATCGCTCTGGCGTGTTGCGCGGGCCCGTTGCCGCCACTTGCGGTCATGCTGCGGATGGAGGCGAACATGGTAGACAGGGCGCGGGCAGTGCTCTGGTTGGCGGGGTACGCACTGGCGGCGGGGGCTCTTGCGCAGAACGCGGAGCGGGAACTACCTCCGGCCTACTATTACCCCCGGGCGCGGACGGCGTGGGAGGCAGTGGCGGCGAGGGAGGCAAGCTTGCCGCCGAGCTTCAAGGAGGCTTATCCGGATCAAGCCGCAGCATTTGACGCGCTGCTGGGTTGGGCATCCTCGTTGCCGGCGGCCTACACCGCCGACGGCATCATCTACAACGACGCACTGGCAGCGCAACTGGTGTCGGAACTTTATAGGGACTTTGGACACCCGCTACTCAATATTCGCGCCCAAGACCAGGTCCTAGACGTGATCCGGCATGTGGCCCACTGGCCGGACCAACGCCTGGGGCTTGGCGCGCGCGAGGTGCTGACCGCCGGCCTGGTCGAGTACGTTGACGCGGGCGGAGGGCAGTACTCCCCGAGCACAGAGGCTGACCTTGCGACGACACTTGGCGCGCTGGGTGCGGAGGGGACAGCTGTCAACGAGGTCGTCGAAGCTCTCCTGCTAGATGCGCTGCGGTGGGCCGAGAACGTCCAGTCTGACGTGGAGCGCAAGCGGGTGCATCGTTGGTGTGAGAAGCGCTGGGGAGACACGTTCTGGCTGCGCCTGCACGAGATGCAGCCTGATGGCACGCTGCTGCCACTGGTGCGGCGCGGGCGCTATGACAGAGCGGTGGCGGCCCTGGCAGCGCTGTTGTCCGACCGCTCCGTCGAGCCCGACCGGCTGGCACGACGAGTACGCGAGGCGACGCAGGCCGCGTTGGGCGAGTTCCGCGAGGAGGTTCTTAGCAACGACCTGACGTGCCGCCTGCTGATCGCCTACCGTTGCCTGCTGGCGCGCCGCCCGATGGTTTCCGAGCGCATCAGTGACTACATCGATGATCGCTTGCTGTGGCTTGCGGCCCGGTCAGACCGGCTCAAGACCGAGCGCCACTGGGACTTGTGGACACAGGCGGTCTCCGAGCTGCGCCCTGCGCGGATCTCCGAGCGGTTCAAAAGCTACCTTCAGGCGATGCTCAAGACCAAGGATTTGCCGGAGCCCCGACGGAGCGCGATCGAGAGCCTGCACTTTCTGACGCCGGACCAAGACGAGATCGGCAAAGCGGCAAAGCCGGAACCGTGAGAGGCGTCGGCGCGCCGCGCGTCCGGACCATCCGGAGGCTCCTGGACCGCACGCACCCGAGGGCGTGCGGTCTATGTCAGGCGGGGGAAACGGCTACGAAGCGACTGATGCTTTGGAGCTCCCGGAGCACGTCGACACTGGCGAAGACCGTGAATTTGGCGCCGCGCTCGAGCTTGAGCGGCAGCTTCGACTTCATCTGATGGTGCCACATCTTGCCGCCGCGCCGCCAGAATTCGCGCGACGGCCGATGCGTTTTTCGCCAGCGCTTGGCGCGCGCGACCGCCGGATCCGTCGCACATAGGCGCGCCAAGGTCTTACACGCCGCCGCGCTGGTCGGCGTCGCGGTGATCTGAATGGTGACGTTTCGGCCCGGAGCGATATCCACTGCCAGGTACTCCTAGCGGACTACGAGAACAC
>Ga0214473_10003284_pt1 | contig 19636 bp, 26 predicted proteins | sample RVTome_7_FD_203509 | JGI IMG/M metagenome (GOLD analysis project Ga0214473, IMG submission 203509) | Soil microbial communities from uranium-contaminated site in the Upper Colorado River Basin, Wyoming, United States - RVT98D197 | ecosystem: Environmental > Terrestrial > Soil > Contaminated >... | reverse complement strand
GATGACATCATCAAGAAGATCGACCGGGCGCGGGCGAAGGCTGAGCAGATCAAACCCGGATCCACCCTGCCCAGAGGGAAAAAGAAGGTGGCTAATCTGTAAAGCTATTTATGGGACACTACACTAGGCATGTGGTTTGCCATCTCCGTGTATTCTCCAGAAAGAGAATACTTTGTCGCCGTATTTGACGTCATTACCGAGCGGAAGCGGGCCGAGGGCGCGATGCGCCTCCAAAGTGAGATCGCCCGAAATATCGCCGAAGGCGTCTACCTCGTCAGTGCAGAGGACCTGAGGATTGTTTACGCCAATCCGAAGATGGAGGAGATGTTCGGGTACGCTCCCGGCGAAATGAATGGCCAAGACGTCTCCATTATCAACGCCCCGACAGGGGGGGATCCTGTGCAGACGGCAAGACAGATCGAGAAGGCATTGACGGAGACCGGCACATGGCGCGGCGAGGTACTCAACGTGAGGAAGGACGGCACTCCCTTCTGGGGCCAGGCCTCCATCTCGATGTTACATCATCCAGAGTACGGCAGCGTCTACGTGTCACTGCAGATGGACATCAGCGAGCGCAAGCGGGCGGAAGAGGCGCTGCACCAGCACAACTAAAAACGCAGTAGTACGCACACGACCGGACGGTACGGCTCGCCCCGCTTATCCGATGTGTGACTGAATTGGTCGGTCCACTTTTGTACAGGCCGCGGCATTCCTGCGCGTCAATTTTCGATCCCGCATCACCAAACACGCTTCTACATCAGGCCGCCTTATGGCGGCTTGATTTTTGCTGCTTTAGTGCCGCCATCAGTTCGAGGGGAAGGAACCACGACACAAACCGATTCATCACAATGAGTGACAGAAGCCGCGGGTCTTCGACAGCATGCGCCGGCACCAGGACGGGACGAGGATCCTCAGTAGTTTTCCAAGAGCTTTGCCTGTCGGTGCTGCCGGTAGGTGTCGGTCTCGATCAACTTCAGGGGCGGGGGCGCATTGAGGAAACGCACAGTCTGAAAGGGCACCGGGAAAACTTCGGTCTAAGGGAGGAAGAATGTACTCCGCGTTCATCGGCGCCGTCGAGCAATCCGGGCAGCATCGTCATGTTTCGTCTGAGCACATCCCTCACCCGGCACAAGGAGTCCCACTTCGGGTGCTCTTGGTCGAGGACTCAAATGACGATGCAGAACTACTGATAGAGACCCTGCGCCGCGGTGGGTACCGCCCGATCTGGGAGCGGGTTGAAACCGCCGAGGCTATGGAAGCCGCACTGGTGCAGGAACCCTGGGACATTGTCATCGCGGATTACGTCCTGCCACGCTTCAGCGGACTGGCGGCGCTAGTGCTGATGCAGGAGCGCCAATTGGACCTACCGTTCATTGTGGTCTCCGGCTGCATTGATGAAGCCCTTGCCGTGGCAGCAATGCGGGCGGGTGCGCACGATTACGTCATGAAAGGGAATCTGGCGCGTCTGGTGCCCGCCATCGAGCGCGAGCTGGGCGAAGCGGAAATGCGGCGGAGCCGGAAGTGCTCCGAGGAGGCGTCGTGGGAGTTCTTCAAGTCCCTGGTCGAAGCCGCCGATGATGCCATCATTCTAACTGACCTCGACGGGAAGATCCTCTTTCTCAACCCTGCGGCCAAGGCGTTATACGGCAGCGACGGCTCGAATGAGCTGATCGGCGTCAATACCTCGAACTTGTTGACGCCTGACTGCCGTGAGTCGGCCAAGCAGGTTAGCAAGATCGTGCTGCGAGAGGGGGTGGCGCGTAACCGGCTGTACACCGTTGTGCGACTTGACGGCAGCGAGATCCTGGTCGAAATGACGGTCACCTTGCTGCGGCACGGGGACGGTCGGCCCTCCAGGTTTCTGATCATTGCCCGTGATTTGACCGAGCGCAAGCGGGCAGAAGAGCACCTCCGTCTGCTGGAAACTTCGGTGGCTCACTTCAATGACATGGTGATCATCACCCACCCAGACGGGCGGGTCGCGTATGTCAATGACGCGTTGGAGCGCCACACCGGCTACGCCAGCGCCGAGGTGATGGGCCGGACGCCGAGCATGTTAGGTGGGCCAACTAGCGATCCACAGGCGATTGCCCGCGTGCGTGCGGGGCTGGCGCGGCAGCAGAATGTGCAGCAGGAGCTACTGGTGTACCGCAAGGACGGCACGAGTTTGTGGATCGACGTCGACATCTCTCCGGTCATCGGTCGAAGCGGCGAGCTGACCCACTGGGTGGCGATTGCGCGCAACATCACCGAACGGAAGGCGCTCGAGGAGCAACTGCGTCACTCGCAGAAGATGGAGGCCGTCGGGCTGCTAGCAGGGAGCATGGCGCACGACTTCAACAACCAATTGACGGTGATCAAGGGGTGCGCGCAGTTTCTTTTTGGTGCGCTGCCAGTCGGAGACCCATCGCGTCGGGATGGGCAGCTGATCTGCGCCACGGTGGACCGTGGTGCCGTTCTTGTACGCCACCTGCTAGCCTTCAGTCGGAGACAGGCCATCGAGACCTCCTCGGTCGATCTGAACGAATTGGTTGGAGAAGGGGCGGTGATGTTCCGCCACCTTCTCGGTGAGCAGATCGAGCTCCAACTGCGCCTGGCACCGGGCCTGTGGACCGTGTCCGCCGACGCCGGCCAGATCGAGCAGGTGCTGATGAACATCGTGGCCAATGCGAACGATGCCATGCTCTCCGCCCGCGGTGGGGGAGGAGCACTGACGGTCGAGACGGCCAACGTGGAGATAACTGAGTGCGCAAACCGTGGCGTTGGCGATAATCTCCAGCCGGGCCAATATGTCATGCTGGCTGTCTCCGATACGGGGTGCGGCATGTCGCACGAGCTGCGCGAGCGGATTTTTGAACCATTTTACACTACCAAAGAGCCGGGCAAGGGGACGGGTTTGGGACTGTCGACGGCGTACGGCATCGTGAAGCAACATGGCGGCCACATCCTGTGCGAGAGCACGCCGGGAACCGGCACGACGTTCCGAGTCTACTTGCCGCGTGCCCCGGCGGCGGCGGATCCGCTGAACGCCTCGAAAACCGGCGAGATGGTACCGCGAGACCAGCACACCCGAGCCGGCGCCACGGTGTTGATTGCCGAGGACGAAGAAGGAGTGCGAGAGGTCGTGGGCGAGGCACTCACACAGGTCGGCTACGCCGTACGTCTCGCCGACGGGGTTGCCGAGGCCCTGGCTGAAGCCGAGGACGGACCGATCCACCTCCTGGTAACCGACCTCGTCATGCGCGACGGGAGCGGACCAGACCTGGCGTGCCCTGGCCAATCCAACGATGCGAGTCCTGTTTATGTCCGGCTACCCCGATAACGCAGTCGGCGATTCGGGCATCGGGGGGGCGAGTTTTCTGCGCAAGCCCTTTGGCCTTGATGACTTGATGCGTAAGACCCATGAGATGTTGCAGGCCTGAGCGGGTGACTCGCGTGTCGCTCGGGGCCGGGAGCCCGCTTCGGTGATCCGAGCGCCCGAATACCTCCGAGGCATTGCCGGCCGCAATGCCTCGTATCCCAGACGTGCAAGCCGGCTATGGAAGCTGCGCCATAGTTTATGGAACTGGCGCCATACCAGGTGGGACGTACGAAAACCTGCGCCGGCCCGATTCATGGCCCGGCGGCTTGCTTGGCGCTCGATGGGTGTCAGGGCGTCATCGATACAGTGTGGAGACGGCAATTGGGCACAAAACCGGCTAGGACGCTGATCCTCGTCCCCATTATCCACAGCCCCGCTGACATGGGCACACTGGCTCCGTCCGTCCGGCGGGTGACGGTACAGAAGATCGGGCAGCAGGGGTGGGAACGGAATGTGGATGTCATCGGGCAGATGTGGGCGGATATCTCTCTGGCGGTGGAAAAATGGGAGTTGCCCTGGGCGACTGTCCGCCTGTACCAGGACGGGCTGCCCCGCTGCGGTCGGGAATCCGAGATTGTCAAGGAACTGGCAGGGGCGGGCAGTCCCAATCATCAGATCCTGCTCAAACTGATGCACAAGGGCGCAACACTTATGGGCACGGAATCCCCGGATCTCCTGTTACAGGAGTACCGGCTGGTGAAGCATCTGCTGGCAATGGAACATCCGGAGGCGGCTGCAAAGGCCGACACCAAGCAGTCGGCTCGCAGCCGTTCGTTGCTGGCGCGGCGCGATCGCGACATCGCCGAATGTATCAACACGTCGTTACGGCCGGGCGAAACCGGGATTCTCTTTCTTGGCATGCTCCATTCGGTCGAGCCGCATCTAGCCAGAGATATTCACGTAACCCACCCGATTCGCCAGCTGCAGCGTGCCCGAAGGCAGCGGGTATGACCGAGTCGAATGGCCGGATCCTCATCGTCGACGATGAGGAAGATATTCGCCACATTCTGTCCCGTATAGTTCGCCAGGAAGGCTTCGAGCCGTTTGAGGCCTCCGACGGCGGGCTGGCGCTCGCCGCGGTCAAGAAAGACACGCCGGACATGATCCTGCTCGATGTCCGGATGCCCGGGCTCGATGGCATGACGGTCCTGGGGCAGGTCAAGAAGCTGAACCCTGACGTGCCAGTGGTCATGATTACCTCGCAGGGGAGTGTCAAGGACGCCGTTGCCGCCTTGCGGGCCGGGGCGCACGACTATCTGACGAAACCGTTTGAACATACTGACGTGATCCGCTCGATCCACACCGCCATGACTGATCGCCGGCTGCGGCGAACGATCCAGGCACTGGCGGATCAAACTATACAAGCGGTGCAACTTCGGGAGATGATGGGCGCCAGCGAGGCGATTTCCCGGATCTGCGCCGATGTCGGACGTGTGGCGTGCTCCGACTTCACGGTGTTGATCCTCGGGGAGACCGGCACCGGTAAAGAGCTCGTGGCCCGAGCCATCCATCAATGCAGCACCCGAGCTGCCGCGCCGTTTGTGGCAGTGGACTGCGGCGCCATTCCAGAGACCCTTTTCGAGAGCGAGCTGTTCGGCCATGAGAAAGGCGCGTTCACGGGGGCGGACCGGAGTAAACCCGGCAAGTTCGAGATTGCCAAAGGCGGTACCCTCTTCCTCGATGAGATTTCAAACATGCCGCTGGGCTCACAGGCGAAGTTGTTGCGGGCCTTACAAGAGCGCACCGCCTATCACGTCGGTGGGACCCAGCCGTTCAAGGTCGATGTACGTTCGGTCGTCGCCGCCAACGAGGATCTCGAAGCCCTCACGGCTCGCGGCACCTTTCGCAAGGACCTCTTCTTCCGCTTGAACGAGTTCGTCGTTCGCGTGCCGCCGCTTCGGGAGCGCAAGCAGGATATTGTGTACCTGGCGAAACGATTCCTCGATGGCGCCAACGAGGAACTCGGCAAGTGCGTAGAGGGGTTGTCAGAGCGTTCCGTGCAGCGGCTGCTCGCGTTTCCCTGGCCCGGTAACGTACGCCAGCTCCGCAGCACGATTCGGCGAGCTGTTTTGCTGGCCGACACGGTCATCGACGAGGAGCAGTTGGGGCTGCCCGTGAGCACCGGGTCTGCAGTTGCCGAGTCCGTGGGGTCCTATCTTTCAAAGACTGTGGGGCCACTGAAACAGCTCGTGCGTAGCGTGACGGCGGGGGTCGAGAAGACAGCCCTTGCAGATGCCTTGCGGCAGACGGGAGGTAACAAAGCCCGCGCCGCCCGGCTGCTTCAAATCGACTACAAGACCCTGCACACGAAACTGAAAGAACATGGGATGAAAACCCGAAGCGGAGGAGACAATGACCAAGAAGAGCACTAAAGGTGGAGCATCCGGAGACGCGGTCGACACCGGCCTTGGCGGCATCCTGAGAGGGTTGGGTAGCCTGGTCGAGAAATTGGGCGAACTGGCCGAAACCGGCCGCGAGCTGTCCAAGACCGGCGAGATTCACGGTCTCGGGAACAAGGATGTGAAAGGTGTCTACGGCTTTACGGTCAAGGTCGGCCTCGGCGGTGAAGGCGTCAAGGTCGAACCGTTCGGCAACATTCGCCGTGATGACGAATCCGGGCAGTCGGTGGTCAAGGAGGTGATGGAGCCGGCCGTCGATGTCTTCGAAGAGGGCGACCACACCCTGGTGGTGGCGGAGATGCCAGGAGTGGGCGTGGACGACGTGCACCTCGACGTCAAAGACGACCTCTTAACCATCACCGCCGAGCGGGGGAAGAAGAAATATCGCAAGGAGGTGCTCCTGCCCGACAGCTTTCCAAGCGAGAAGATGCAGGTGTCCTGTATGAACGGGGTCTTGGAGATCCGTTGTGTCAAGTGACCGGGAAAGTTCGCTGAGAATGCGTGTCACGGAGGCGCTGTCCAAAGACATGGGGCGCGCCTTCGCCCGCATGGACCCCGATGATCTCCAGCGGCTGGGGCTGGCCATCGGCGAAATCGTGGAAGTGGTTGGTAAGCGTACTACCGTGTGTCGCGCCATGCCGGCTTACAAAGAGCAGCGTGGGCAGTCACGAGTCCAGATCGACGGCTTGTCACGTGAGAATGCCGGTGCGACGCTCGATGAGGTCGTGGAAGTGCGGAAAGTGGCGACCCGCCCGGCTGAGCGTGTCGTACTTGCCCCCGTCAGCATTACGCCGGCTGACCGCGACATGAAATATATCGGGAGCCTCTTGGACGGGCTGCCGGTGCTCGCCGGCGGCCGTCTGCGGGCGACATTGTTCGGCAGCCGTTGGGCCGATTTCAAAGTTGAGACCACGACCCCTCGCGGGCCGGTGGTGATCAACCCGACCACGCAGCTGGTGATCGGCAAGGCCGCCGGTGAGGAAACGCGCCGGTCACTGTCCTACGAGGACATCGGTGGGCTCAAGCGCGAGATGCAGCGCGTGCGGGAGATGATCGAGTTGCCGCTCCGCTATCCGGAAGTGTTCGAACGGCTCGGAATCGACGCGCCCAAAGGCGTGCTCCTGCACGGGCCGCCCGGCTGCGGCAAGACGCTCATCGCCCGTGCCATTGCCCACGAGACCGAAGCTGCCTTCTTCTCGGTGAACGGTCCCGAGGTCATCCACAAGTTCTACGGCGAGAGCGAAGCCCATCTGCGCAAAATCTTCGAGGAGGCCGCCCGCAAGGCCCCTAGCATCGTTTTCCTCGATGAAATCGACGCCATCGCGCCGCGCCGCGAAAACGTGGTGGGGGACGTGGAGAAACGCGTGGTGGCACAGCTGCTCGCGTTGATGGACGGACTGACCAAGCGCGAGCATGTCATCGTCATCGCGGCCACGAACATCCCCAACGCGATCGATCCCGCTTTGCGGCGGCCAGGTCGCTTCGACCGTGAAATCGCCATCCGTATCCCCGACCGCAATGGCCGCCTGGAAATTCTGGAAATCTACAGCCGCGGCATGCCGCTCGGAGCCGACGTCGACATGCCCCACCTGGCGGATATCACCCACGGCTACGTGGGGGCCGACCTGGAAGCCCTGTGCCGCGAAGCCGCGATGATTTGCCTGCGGCATCTTCTGGTGGATATTGATTTCTCTCTCTCCCGGGTCCCTTATGAGCAACTCGCCAAGCTCGAAGTGCGCATGGACGATTTCCTCGCTGCGCTGCGCGAGATTGAACCCTCCGCTATCCGTGAGGTGTTTGTCGAGGTGCCGGACGTCGGATGGAAGGACGTCGGCGGACTGTCGGAAGTCAAGAGCCGGCTGATCGAAGCGGTGGAGTGGCCGCTGAAATACGGACCGCTGTTTGAAAAGGCCGGCGTCAAACCGCCGAAGGGCATCTTGCTGACCGGGCCGCCCGGTTGCGGCAAAACCCTCGCCGCCAAGGCCATTGCCAACGAGAGCCGTGTCAATTTCATTTCCGTCAAGGGGCCGTCCCTGCTTTCCAAGTACGTTGGTGAATCCGAGAAGGGCGTGCGTGAGACCTTCCACAAGGCCCGGCAGGCGGCACCGTGCATCGTGTTCTTCGACGAAATCGACGCGCTGATTCCCACGCGGGGCGCCGGCGGTTCGGACTCCCACGTTGCCGAGCGCGTTCTGGCACAGTTCCTCGCGGAACTGGATGGTATTGAGGAGCTCAAAGGAGTGCTGGTGCTGGGTGCGACCAACCGGCCGGACCGGCTCGATCCGGCGGTACTCCGTCCGGGCCGCTTCGATGCCGTGGTGGATATTCCCCTGCCGAGCGAAACGGCGCGGGCCGAGATCTTTGCGGTTCATCTGCGTAACAAACCGGTGGCACCAAAGGTGACGTCGGCCGCCCTCGCCGCCGAGACTGAAGGATTCAGTGGAGCGGATATTGCCGGCGTGTGTCACCGCGCCGCCCTTTCAGCCATCCGCCGCGTCGTCCAGTCCGTCGGTGAAATCATACCCGAGGAAGCTGGGTTGCAGATCACACATCGAGATCTGCAGACTGCACTTGCCGATGCTAAACCGGCTCCTCACAGCGGGCCGGAAGAGGAGTGATCCGTGCCACGTGGTATTCCTCCACGCACGATGTCGGACATTTCCCGCGGCCCTACGGCGCGCCCAGGCATGCGATCCGCCATGGTACGGATCGACCGATCGTCCCCGGCGCCCCCGCGCAAGTCGGAGGAAGAGTCCTTCCGCGTTGCTCCGCTCAGACAGCCGCGTGAATGGCGCTATCAGACGCGCCCGGTCTTCAAGCGCGTGCGCGGTCCGTTGGTCGACGTGTTCAGCGAAGCCGAAGAAGTGCTGATCGTGGTCGACTTGGGCGGTTTTGCGCGGGGCGAGATTTCGGTGAGCATGACCCCGGAACACTACGTCCTCGAAGCCGTACGTGGGGAACTACGATTCACTGAAAAGATCGATTTGCCGCCGAACGTGGACGCGGAGCACTCCCAAGAACGCCTGCTTAATGGGGTCCTTGAGATCGTGCTTCCGCGGAAGAAAGCAGCGCCAAACCGCGCGCCGGCGCGTCGGCGACGGGAGCATGAGAGGTGATCTATGGTCGAGATGAGTGGTTCCGAACCGCAGACCCGCACCATCCTGGTGGTCAAGCACGAGCCGGAGCTACGTGTGGTCAAGCGACTGTTGTCCGCCGAGCCCAGCAAGATCCTTGTTGCCACCAGCGGCGCCCGTGCTCTGGAAATCGCGGAGCGGAACCGGCTGGATCTGGTGATTCTCGGTGTCAAGCTGCCGGATGCGAAAGGCACTGATATATTGCGCCGCCTGCGGGCGATTGATGCGGACGTTCCGGTGATCATGATGACCGGTCATCCGTCAGCCGGAACGGTCCGGGCTGCCATGGAACTGGGTGCCTTTGATTATTTGACCGAGCCCTTCGATATGGAAGAGATGCGGCGGGTGGTGCGCGACGCACTGGCGTCCCGTGGCACGTACGCCTTCGCCCGCTTGGAACGTAGCGCGACCCTGGATGCTGCTTCCTAAGCTCGATCGCACCTCCGAGTTTCGGGAGAGGAGCCATGACCAGCGGCATCGATTCTGATCCAGCGGCGCGTCCCAGTGGTAGCCTCAACACCGGTGAGGCCCTCTACCTGTACTGCCTGGCCCGCCCAGGGCTTGGGGGTTTCGAAGGGGCGGGTGTTGACGGTGAGCATCCGGTCAACTGCCTTCCCCTGCGCAACATTACGGCGGTGTGCAGCGTGGTGAGGGTCGATGCGTTCTGTGGCGCAGCGGCGGAGGCGCGGATGCGGGACCTGCAGTGGTTCGGGCCGAGGGCATGCCGACATGAAGAAGTTATCGAGCAGGTCATGCGCGTCTCACCGCTGGTGCCGGCCCGCTTTGCCACGCTATTTTCCTCGCCCGCCGCGCTGCTCGCGTGGTTGGAAACGCACTACGCCACCATCTGCGAGGCGATTCAACATTTCGCCGATCATCAGGAGTGGGCCGTGAAGGCAACCATCGACCGACGCAAAGCCGAGGAGCCGTTGATCGCCGCGGCCCTGGCGCGCCGCAGCCCGTCGGCTTCGCCCGGCATGCGCTACCTCGAGGAACGGCGCATCCGGGCCGGCATTGGACAGGAGGTCAGTGCCTGGCTTAGCCGACTCCGTGAGCAACTGCGGGGCGAGTTATGCGAGTACGCGGTGGATTTCCGCGAGCGAGCAATCGCATCGAAAGTGTCGGAAGATGAAGGTACGCCGTTGTTCAATTGGGCGTTTATGGTTGCGTCTGGACGGATCGACGAGTTTCACACCTGTATTGAGCGCCTGGGTGTCACACACGCGGAGCAGGGGCTGGTTTTGGACTGTTCTGGTCCCTGGCCACCCTACAGCTTCTGTCCCGCGCTCGACTCGGAAGGCATCGTATGACGTGCCTCGTCTACGGCATCGTCTTCTCCAGGGGCGAATCGTGTCTAGGCCTTCCTCTGCCTCAGGTGATGCCGCACGGCGTGGGTGGCGCGCCGGTGCGCTTGATCGAGGCGAATGGTTTGGGCGCTGCTGTGTCGACCGTGGAAGAGCCCGGCTTGACGCCGACCGTTGCCAATGCCCTGGCCTACGCCAAGGTGGTCGAGGCAATCCATGCGCAAAGCACGATCATGCCGATGCGATATGGTTGCACATGCGCCGGAGAGGACGAGGCGGTACTACTCCTGCAGACGCACGGCGGGCAATACAGCGAAATTCTTCGCCGTGTGGAAGGCTGCGTTGAGCTGGCGGTGCATGTTTCACTGCCGTGCGCATGTCCGGAAGACACACCATCCCCACTTGTTGCCCGCGGACCTTCCACTGCGGCGGCGTACCTCGCGGGCCGTGCAAGCCTCTATGCGGCGCGGGATCAGCGCACACGTGAGGTTGCCAGTGCGACCGAGCGGATACGCGCCGCTTTCGGCGATCACTATGTGTACTTTCGGGCAGGAGGAGCCGACGATCAGCAGGCCGGGGTGTCGGCGATTTTCTTGGTAAAGCGGGCAAACCTTGCATCATTCCATGCGGCCTTTGTGAAGTTTGCGGGCACAGAGCCGGGGACCCCGCGGCTCAGCGGTCCCTGGCCGCCATACAATTTCGTGATACCCGAGGCGTCGCATGGCCGTCGGCCCAGCTGAGCGAGTGGCGGAAACTCAGGTCACGTCGGGGAGAGCCGACGGACGCTATGAGAAGCTCTACGCGATGCTTCTCGATGCGATCCCGTCCTCTGTGCTGCTCGTGGACCGGCAGTTGCGCGTCGTGTCGGCCAATCGGAACTTCCTCGAAAAGGGGCGGCGGCAGAAATCCAGTACCCTCGGGCAACCGGTCGCCGCCGTTTTTCCACCGCTTGTCCTCGAGCATATGGATCTCGCGCGCCGCATTCGCGAAGCCTTCGAGCACAACCAACCGACGCAGGGTGAGCGCCTCACCTATCGGGCCCCGGGACTCGGCAGCCGCATTTACTATTACAGTCTGATCCCGTTTTCGTGGCAGGGAGCGGTTGAGCATGTCATGCTGCTGCTCGAAGACATCACGGAGCAGGTCCGTCTGGGAGAAGAGGCGCGACGCGCCGAGCGCCATCTGGCCAGCGTGGTGGAGAGCGCCAGCGACGTTGTTCTGTCCGCCACCGTCGACGGGCACATACTGACCTGGAACACTGCGGCTGAACGGATCTCCGGCTACACCTTGAAAGAGGTACAGGGCCGTTCCTTCTTTGAGCTGTGCGCCGAACAGTATCACTCCGGAGTGCGACGTGGGTTCGAGCAGATCCGCAGCGGCAATGATTTCGGTGCGGCGGAGTGGGACCTGGTCACCAAGTCCGGAGCGCTGGTTCCGGTGTCCTGGGTTGGATCGGCCATGAGGGATGATCTGGGCAGCGTTGTGGCGATCGTTGCGGTTGGCCGGGATCTCTCTGAGCGCCGCAAGCTTGAGGCCCAACTGCTACAGTCTCAGAAGCTGGCCGCCCTGGGTGTGCTTGCCGGCGGCATCGCCCACGAGATCCGTAACCCGCTGTCCATCAGCTCGAGTGCGGCGCAGTTTCTCCAGGAGGGAACCGACGACCCCGATTTCCGCCAAGAGTGCTTGGCGAAAATCTTGAAAGGCATTGCCCGCGCCTCGGTGATCATTGAAGATCTGCTGCGTTTTGCCCGACCCGGTGTGGGCGTGAACATGATTCCCGTCGACCTGGTACCGATCCTGACCGACGCGACCGCGCTGGTCGCTCATCAGGGTGGCGTGCAGCGCGTCCGGTTCCAGGTCGATCTGCCCCGCCACCCGGTCCGTATCAGCGGCGTTTCCAGCCTGTTGCAGCAGGTATTCGTGAATCTCCTCCTGAATGCGTTGATGGCCATACCAGATGGTGGCCTGGTGCACGTGAGTCTGGAGCAAGACGATGACGAAGCGCGAGTCGGCGTCACCGACACCGGGCACGGCATGCCGGTCGAGGAAATGGAACGTATCTTCGATCCCTTCTACACGACGATGCCGGTCGGGAAAGGTACGGGGCTGGGGTTATCGGTGTCCTACTCAATCGTACGGCAGCATTTCGGCTTCATTGCGGTCGAAAGCGTTGTGGGACGCGGCTCCACGTTTACAGTGCGGCTGCCCCTGCTCGCTTCGGAGGATGCCGATGCCGCATCGTGATACTGACGCCTTGATCGTCGACGACGAGACAGACGTGTGTTGGGCGTTGGGCCATATCTTGAAGGGATGTGGCTTCACTTCCATTTCGGCGAATAGCGGCGAGCAGGCCCTTGCCTTCGCCGAAGCGCGCCGCCTCAGGTTGATCTTCGTCGATGCGAAGCTGCCGGACTTCGACGGGATCGAATTGGCACGGCGGCTGCGGGAGAAGAACCCTGGGGCTCCGATCGTTTTGATCTCCGGTTATTTCTACCGTGACGACATCGAGGTCCACCGTGCTATCGCCACCAAAGTCATCAGCGGTTTCGTCAGCAAGCCCTTCCTTCACGACGAAGTCCGTGCCGTCATCAGTCGCACTTTGGCGTAGCACCGCCCGAACTGCCACGCCTGACGTGCGCGACGCCCGCCCGCCGCTTTTTAGTGCGGTCGGCCCCGTGAGGAACCTGCACCGCATACTGTGGAGTTTCAACCATAGCCGGACCCCGATACACCGCATCCCGCATCCTGGGACGGCAGATGTCTCATGGCACGATCATTGTAGTGGGGGAAGTCCGTCGGCATGCCGCAAAAAAACTCTCAGACATCAATACGAAGGAGGTGACTGGTAATGGCAAAAGTGCAGAAGGCAACAGACTCATCGAGTTTGGCGGAAGTCGTAGACCGTATCCTGGACAAGGGTATCGTCATCGACGCGTGGGTGAAGGTCTCCCTGGTTGGGATCGAATTGCTGTCCGTCGAGGCTCGCGTGGTGATCGCTTCGGTCGAGACGTACCTGAAGTACGCCGAGGCCATCGGTCTAACGGCGAGCGCCGCCGCCCCAGCCTGAGTGGCGAGTGGTGGTTCCGTGTGAGGGGCCGCCTGAGCGGTCCCTCACACGCGCTTCAAGCAAGGAGGTGAATGAAGCATGGGACGAATGACGGAAGACATGACCCGACTGGTGGCGGAGATCAACAGCGAGCGGAGCGATCGCGGCCGGTTGGTGCGGGAAATGCAGCAATCGACGGCGGACATGAAACGCGCGGTGGCTGATATGAAGGCAGGCTTCCAAGCGGCCCACGCGCAGATGGCGTGTGAGCAGCGGCAGAACCTGGGTGGATTCATGTCAAATCTCCACAACACGGTGGCGGGGATGCGGACGGCGTTCGCCAGTGATCTCGCCGGAGCTCGGGCTGCGTTTTTTGGCACGGGCAGCGTACCGGCACATCGCGGGCGAGCACGGCGAGCCGCGTAATCGTTTACCCTTGAGGGTACATAACAACACAGACGACTCGGAACCGAGGCGACCGGCTGGAAATGGGGGCAACGACTTCGCACCCATCTTCGAACCGCGATCTTCGGGAGGGTCTGAAAAGGAGCGCAACAATGGCAAAAGTACAGAAAGCGACAGATTCATCGAGTTTGGCAGAGGTAGTGGATCGTATTCTGGACAAGGGCATCGTCATCGATGCGTGGGTAAAAGTGTCCTTGGTCGGAATCGAACTGCTCTCGATCGAGGCCCGCGTGGTCATCGCGTCGGTTGAAACATACCTGAAGTACGCCGAGGCGATTGGCCTGACGGCCAGCGCGGCTGCCCCAGCGTAAGCGCGGGTGGTGGGTGGTGGGAGCTTCGGGGCCCCCGCACTTGCAGGGGTCCCGGAGATCTCACGAGCGTCTGCCTGCGCCCATAGCGGTAACGGGGGAGACAACGAGTGACGTCATGAAGGGCACACTAACAGCACCACAAACGATGCACTGGGAAACGGTCCGCTGCGCATTCTGCCGCGGCGCCGGTACCGATCCCTTCGACGTCATGTCATCGCTTTCGACCTGTTGCGTGTGCGGCGGGCGGGGCACCGTGAGTGTCCCGAAGCCCTACGTCCACTGCGCCCACTGCGGCGCCACCGGGGCCGTCAAGACGCTGACCTGTACGGTCTGTCACGGCAAGGGTCTCCTGGGTGCGAGTGCGGAAGCGACCGTGACCTGTACGGACTGCAGAGGATCGGGCGACGATGGCTCGGCCCCAGCAATGGCGTGCCTCCGGTGCGGCGGGCGCGGTTGGGTGCCCGGCGCCACGGTGGAGACAGAAAGCGGCGCGCGCACGCGTGCCCTGAAGATGAGTGAAAGGATCGACGTATGAATGACAACGGATCGGCAACGTTCTCTGAGGCAACGATTCGTGTACAGGCCAGTAATGATACGGTCGTGCCCGAGGCGAGCCAGAGCTTCGTCGCCACTGCCCGCGTCCAGGAAGTCGCCGACCGCGCCCTGATGTACTTGCAAGCGGGCTACCCGGTCCACTTCTCCGGACCGGCCGGAACGGGGAAGACGACCTTGGCTCTGCACGTGGCCTCGAAACTGGGCCGCCCGGTGACCCTCATTCATGGTGACGACGAATTTGGCAGCTCCGATCTCACCGGCAGCGACCAAGGCTATCGCAAGTCGAAGCTGGTCGACAATTTCATCCACTCCGTGCTGAAGACCGAGGAGGAGATGAAGACTCTGTGGATGGATAATCGGCTCACGACGGCGTGCCGTAATGGGGATACGCTGATCTATGATGAGTTCACCCGGTCGCGTCCGGAGGCAAACAACGCGCTACTCAGTGTCCTGAGCGAGCGGATTCTGAATCTGCCCAAGCTGCGCCGCAACGGCGAAGGATACTTGGAAGTCAATCCCCAGTTCCGCGCCATCTTCACTTCGAATCCTGAGGAGTATGCCGGGGTGCACAAAACGCAGGACGCGTTGATGGACCGACTCATCACCATCAGTACGGGCCACTTCGACCGCGAGACAGAAATAGCGATCACGGTGAACAGCTCGGGTATTCCTGAGCATGATGCCGAAACCATCGTCGACATCGTGCGGGAACTCAGACAGGTTGGCGTCAACAACCATCGGCCCACCATCCGGGCCTGCATCGCCCTCAGCCGGATTCTGGCTAACCGTCAAGCCCGCGCGCTTGAGGATGATCCGGTGTTCCGCGTGATTTGCCAAGACGTGCTCAACACCGACACCGCCAAGGTGACCCGCGGCGGTGAGTCGCTGATGCCGCAGAAGATTGATGACGTCATCCGCAAAATCTGTGGCTGCCGGCTGAAGCCGTCAAGCAGCCGCGTTCGCGCTAGCAGCACAGGTCGAAAGGAGTAACTTATGGCCGCTCCACGTAGGACGATGCGTGACATCAAGACCATCTCTGGCAGGGTGGACCGGATTGCCAATCCGTATATGGCGTACATGCAGATCACCTGCCTGGAGATGGAAAAGGTCCGCAAGGGGCGAGAGCGCGCCGCCGCGCTGCAGCGGCTGGAGATCCTCAACGCGCGCATCCGCGACATCGACAACGAGAAGGCATCAGTCCTTCGCGCCCTCTCGGCGCGCGAAACTGCTCAAGCTGTAGAAGTGCCAAACACGAGGCTGCCAAGTCTTGGAGCCCGGTCCGGCTCAACCCGCGGCGCAGGTGGCATGCGGATACGATATTGAGAATGGAGGTCACCGATGCTGACGATTCGAACAGCTGCCCACATCCGTGGCGCACAAAGCGTCAAGGGGTTTCATTCCTGCCCGGCATCCACCGGAGTGCTGGTGCCGGAAGTCGAAACCAGCCGGATCCTGCGCGGCGAGGCGGGCCGCTCAACCCACGAATCGCGCCGCCGCTGGCTCGTAGAATGCTGGGAAGCGCACCAGATGCGAGTGCGGCCGCGGTACGCCCGACAGACCCCACTCTGCGCGCTGTGAATCGAAGGGAGAATCGGCTGTCATGCAAATCATTTGCCTCTCGTGTGGCCATAAGGTCGAACTCGGCGACGCCTATGACGACTTTGCCGGCCCGGTGAAGTGCGTTACCTGCGGCATGTTGCTGAAAATCAAGACCCAGGAAGGAAACCTCCGGTCAATGGCCTGCGCCCAGGAACCCGTCGAGGCGGCAACGGCGGGCCACGGCGTGCGGCGTCGGTCGCATGCCAGTCACGGCGCTTCACAGGAATGAAGGGAGAGAGCAATGCGTAAGCAAGCGGTGGCCAAGCAGAAGTTGTACCTGTACGGTGTCGCCTCGGAGTTCGACGGCAAGATTTTTGGTCCCATCGGCCTCGACAACGCCACCGCGTACTCCATCACCAGCGGCCGGGTGTCCGCCGTCGTCAGTGATGTATCCGAAAAGCTGCGGCCGGAACGCCGCCATCTTGCCGCCCATCAGGAAGTCCTCAAACTTATGATGGCCGAGCTCCCGGCCGTTCTTCCCGTTTCCTTTGGCGTCGTGGTGGACGGCCCCGAGGTCCTCCGCCACATCCTCTCCCGCACGCGCAACCAGAGCTTGCTGCTGGCGCAGTTGCGGCGCGTGGAGGGACGCGTGGAAATGGGACTGCGGGTGACCTGGGACGTTCCCAACATCTTTGAATATTTCGTGGAGACGCACCCCGAGCTGCGCGCCGCCCGCGACCAATTCTTCGCGGGCAACCGCCAGCCCTCACAGGATGACAAGATCGAAGTGGGGCGGTTGTTCGAGCGCATGTTGGCGGAAGACCGGGAGGCGCATCGCCAACGCGTGGAGGAGATCTTCAACCCGCAATGCGTCGAGATCAAAAGCAACAAGCTGCGCAATGAGCGCGAAGTCGTCAACTTGGCCTGCCTCGTGGATCGCTCTCGCCAAGGCGATTTCGAAGCCGCCGTGTTTGCGGCTGCCCAGCTCTTCGACAACAACTACGCGTTCGATTACAGCGGTCCATGGGCGCCGCACAATTTCGTCGATATGGCGCTGGATATGCGCCCGGGCCGCGCCGCCGCGCAGTCACAAGCCTAGCCGGGCCGCCATGCTGCTCATCGACGATCTCCTGCTGGCTCCGTTCAGCGGACTCCTGTGGATCTTCGAAAAGGTTCGCGAGGCCGCGGAAGAGGAGATGGACGGCGAGGCCGACACCATCACCGAGGAACTGCGGCAGCTGTACTTGTCGCTCGAATCGGGCACGATCAGCGAAGCCGAATTTGATGCCCAGGAACGACGGCTCCTCGACCGCCTGGATGCCGTGCAGGCCCGCACCGCCGAGGATGAATCCGAAGAGGAAGACGTTGCCGACGACGCTGAGGACGACGCCGTCTTCGGGACGTACGAGGAAGAGGATGAGAATGCAGAGTAACGATGCCTGTGATGCCGGAACGACGGCCCGCTCAGGCGACTTCGAATCGACCCCGTACGACCACGATCAGGTATCTCTTTGCGAGGCCCTCGATCGGGTTCTCAACAAAGGGGCGGTCCTGGTCGGAGAAGTCATGATCTCGGTGGCCGACATTGATTTGGTATATCTGGGGCTGCAACTGGTGCTGACCTCGATCGAGTCAGGCCGCGACCTCGGAATGATGAGCTTCCTTGCTGGGACCGAGACCGAAACTCGTGACGGAGCACAGTAGGATGATACCGATGGAATCCGCAGCAACGGAGCAGTCCGCCGGTGTGGGGGGCTCGGCCGGGTTGTGGCCGCAGGAACTGGGCGTGCCGGAGACGGCCCCATACGGTGCCGAGGCCGAGTGCCGCCCATGCGCGCCGCAGCCATCACGGCACCTCAACGTCAAACCTGACGACCTGAAAAATGGCCTCGGTCAGCTGGTCTTGACGGTGGTCAAACTCCTTCATGAACTGCTGGAACGGCAGGCGATCCGCCGGATCGAATCCGGTGCCCTCACCGAGGCCCAAATCGAGCGCCTCGGAACGACCCTCATGCAGCAAGTGGAGCAGATCGATCGACTCAGACAATTGTTCAATCTGGAGGAAGAGGACCTGAACATCGATCTCGGCCCTCTCGGCAGGCTCTTCTAGGAGGTATCATGGCAATTCAAACGGGAATCACGAAATCGACCGCCAACGCGACTCTCGCCGACGTACTCGAGCGGATACTCGACAAAGGCATCGTTATCGCCGGGGACATTCGAGTCAATCTCGTCGAGGTCGAGCTGTTAACGATCCAGATTCGCCTGGTAATCTGTTCTGTGGATAAGGCGAAAGAAATGGGGATGGACTGGTGGGTCAACAACCCGGCGTTCAAGGCGCAGCCCGCTCCAGAGCTCGACGGGGACCGTTTGGGTGCCCTGGAGAAGCGCTTGGCCACGCTCGAGACGGCCGCACCGTCTGAGGCCCGAGGCGGATGAGAGGACGCCATGAGGGACTCTCACGACATCCCGACGGTTCGGGACATCAGAAGCCTTGGTTCGTGCGCACATCTCACGGGGGCTTGGCGGAGCCATCTGAGATCGGTCAGTATTCCACGTGACAACCGTGCTGCGCCGCAGCGTGCGACTCCCGTCGATCCTGGCGAGCACGGGTTGGTAGCCCGCAAAGGTGTTGAGGAAGAAATCCGCAGGCTGAGCGAATTGCTCGAACAGCGGGAACGCACGGCGGCGCTCACAGCGGCAAACAGAGAGCTGGAAGCCTTCGCCTCCTCCGTGTCGCATGACCTGCGTGCACCACTGCGGGCTATCGACGGCTTCACCGCGTTGCTGCTGCAGAAGCACGCGCATGAGCTGGACGCCGAGGGCAGGCATTACCTGGACCAAGTCCGTGCCGGCACGGTGCGCATGAACGAATTGATCGACGCCCTGCTGAGCCTGTCGCGCGTCGTCAATTCGGAAGTACAGCGAGAACGGGTCGATCTCAGTGCCCTCGCCAGAACCATCACTGAGGAACTCTATAAAGTGGAACCCAGCCGGCAGGTGGAGTTCGTCATTACGCCGGGACTGTTCGCGGAAGCCGATGTGCACCTGGCTCGTCTGGCGTTGGAGCATCTGCTCGAAAACGCCTGGAAGTACACGAGCAAGCACCCGAGTGCGCGCATCGAGTTGGGCGCTGCCGCACGCGACGGGCAAGCGGCGTTCTTCGTGCGCGATGACGGTGCCGGTTTCGATATGACTCACGCCGACAAACTCTTCGGTCCCTTTCAGCGCTTGCACTCAGCCACGGAGTTTGAAGGCAGCGGTATTGGCTTGGCCATCGTGCGTCGCATCATCCATCGCCATGGTGGCCACATCTCGGCAGAGGCGGCAGTAGAACAAGGCGCAACGTTCTATTTCAGCCTCGGCACAGCCAACGTTTGGTCGGCAACATGAAACAGTCGGGCTCTTTAGGCGCTGCCGCCGAATAAGCTGACGATTTGAAGAAGCCGCTGGACATTTCGAAACTGTGCGGATAGTATAGCGACGGAGAAATCCGTGGCGCAGGCGGCGACAATCACATTC